>Ga0307421_1000265_pt1 | contig 34530 bp, 25 predicted proteins | sample SalMarWE160270MG_FD_202163 | JGI IMG/M metagenome (GOLD analysis project Ga0307421, IMG submission 202163) | Salt marsh sediment microbial communities from the Plum Island Ecosystem LTER, Massachusetts, United States - WE1602-70 | ecosystem: Environmental > Aquatic > Marine > Intertidal zone >... | reverse complement strand
AATCTGGGTAATCCCACTGCGGATGGCGTTCGGGGAGGAAGAGTTCCTCGATCGGGTCGAAATCACCCCAAATCAGTTCTACAGACGACTTGCGAGATCAAAAGACCTTCCCAAGACCTCGCAGCCGGCCCCAGCGGAGTTTCTTCTCCTCTACCGCTATCTGGCACGGCATTATGCTGGGATCCTGTCAATCCACCTCTCAGCCGAGGTTTCCGGAACTTACCAGCTGGCCCTCAATGCCGCGCGCACGGTGAACGAGGAAACCGGTGTTCCGATAGAGGTGGTGGATACCCGTACCGCCTCGGCAGGAGAAGGCCTTTCGGTGTGGGCGGCCGCACGCGCGATCGAGGCGGAACTTCCGCTTTCTACTTGTCGTGCCGTGGCCGAGGAGACCGCTGCCAGGACAAGCGTCTTTGTGTACGTCCCCAGCGTCGAATACTTCGTGCGCGGGGGACGACTCTCCCCAGTTCAAGGGAGACTCGCCGAGTGGCTTCACTTGACACCGATCCTCACTGTCAAAGAGGGAAAGGTGGCTCCTGCTGGAAGGACGATCGGCCGTTGCCGCGCGATGCAAAAGACCCTTTTCTTTGTCAGGGAACACGCGCAAGCATCGGAAAGACCGATGTTTGTCATCGCTCACTCTGCAGCACCTGCACTTGCGGAATACTATGCCGGAGCACTCGCGCGATTATTCCCCTCCTCGACAGTGATGAGAACAGACGCCGCGCCTGCACTTGGCTCACACGCGGGACCAGGCGGGGGAGCAATTGCTGTCCTCAACACCGCCCCGATCGACCGGATGATCGAAGAGGCTAAGAACGGGAGGGCGGACTAATGGCACTTGCAGGGCTCCTTTTGATCGCTTACCTCATCGGCGCCATCCCCACCTCGGTGATCGCGGGGAAGCTCCTGCGGGGGATCGACATCCGCAAGGAGGGGAGTGGGAACGCTGGCGCGACCAACGTGTGGCGGGTCCTCGGGTGGAAAGCTGGGGTAACAGTCCTCACGATCGACCTAGGGAAAGGCATTCTTGCCGCCTCCGTGATTCCTCTCATCCCGTTTGGCTCCATTTCGATTGACCCGCTGCTGATTCCTATCCTGTGCGGCCTTGCCGCGGTGATCGGACATGTCTTCCCTATCTACACGGGCTTTCGTGGAGGCAAGGGAGTAGCAACCGCTGCGGGAATGCTCCTCGCTGTCGCTCCAATTCCGGTTGGGATCGGCGTGGGGATCTTCGGGCTCACCCTCCTCCTCTTTGGGCGTGTCTCCCTGGGATCGCTTGTCGGTGCCCTGTCGGTGCCACTGACGATCGCCCTTCTCAATCGCTACACTGCCCTTCATTACCACTCATTGCTGCTCGCATTGACCTCCGCGTTGGTTCTGTTCATTTTTATTACCCACCGGGGCAACATCACCCGCCTCCTTCGTGGGACCGAGCGTTCCCTTCCTCGCTTCCAACTCTGGAAGAAGATCACCCGTCTCTAGCCGCGTGGGTCCTGTTGCAATGGTGGAACCCATGCTGGCAGGAGTCAAAATCGGAGACATCCCGCTAGCAAAGGATGTTTGACGTGTAGAATCGGTGATGTTACAATTTATGGCGAGTTTAAGGAGTGGACCGTGGAGAAGGACCCATTGAAAGACTTGCGTAATCGAAACTTGAGGAATATTGCCTTCATCACCGTGATCGTCATCTTAGGACTTGTTCTTGTTCAGTCCTGGCTCGGCGGAGGGAATGCAAAGAACGAAGTTACATATTCGCTCTTCCGGACCATGGTGGCGAGCGACCAGATAACTACCGTATCGATCAAGGATAACCGTGCGACCGGAACTACACTCGATGGGGAAACCGTAATCACCCAGCTTCCCGATGATAAGACCCTCTATGAGCCCTTGCTCTTGGAACACAATGTGCAGTTGACCTATGATCCCCCATCTAGCGGTGGCTGGCTGGTATCCATTCTCCTCTCGATTCTCCCCATCGCCCTGTTGCTCGCTGTTTGGATTTACATCATGCGCAAGACCCAGGCCGGGGGAGGGGCGCTATCCTTTGGCCAGTCGAAAGCAAAGTTGGTTCACCCGGAGTCGACCAACGTGACGTTCGCCGACGTTGCGGGGATCGACGAGGTGAAGGAAGAAGTCGAGGAGATCATCGACTACCTGAAGGATCAGAAGCGTTTCTCCCTCCTGGGAGCGGAGATTCCCAAGGGGATCCTCCTCGTCGGTGCGCCGGGGACGGGGAAGACCCTCCTCGCCAAGGCGATCGCCGGTGAGGCAAAGGTGCCCTTCTTCTTCATCAGCGGCTCGGACTTCGTGGAGATGTTCGTCGGTGTGGGGGCAGCACGGGTGCGTGACATGTTCGAGAAGGCGAAGGCGAGTGCGCCCTGCATAATCTTCATCGATGAGATCGATGCCGTAGGACGTAAGCGCGGAGCTGGCCTCGGCGGAGGACACGACGAGCGCGAGCAGACCCTGAATCAACTACTGGCCGAGATGGATGGGTTCCAATCGAATAAAGGGATCATCATGCTTGCCGCGACCAACCGCCCCGATGTCCTTGATCCGGCGCTCTTACGACCCGGACGGTTCGACCGCCGGATCACCGTCCCTCGCCCGGACATCAAAGGGCGTGAGGAGATCCTGAGAGTTCACTTGCAGAACAAGAACCTTGCCGATGATGTCGATCCTGTAATACTGGCCCGACGAACACCGGGGTTTGTCGGTGCCGACCTGCGGAACCTGTGCAACGAGGCCGCCCTCCTTGCCGCACGAGAGAACAAGGCCACGGTGGAGATGGTCAACTTTGAGGAGGCAACCGATCGCATCATCGCCGGGGTGCGGCGAAAGGGAATCATCATCTCCGAAGAGGTACGCGAGCGGATCGCCTACCATGAGTCCGGGCACGCCCTCCTCGGAAGAATTCTTCCCAAGGCCGATCCGGTGCATAAGATTTCGATCATCCCCCGCGGGGATGGCTCGCTCGGGTTTACCCTCCAGCTTCCGCTCGAGGATAAGTACATCGTCTCCGAGGAAGAGCTCAAGGATAAACTCATCACCCTGTTCGGGGGGCGGGCCGCCGAGGAGCTCGTCTTTAACGACCTTACCACCGGTGCCTACGATGACCTGAAACAAGCAACCAAACTCGCGAAAAGGATGGTGGTCGAGTATGGGATGAGTGAGAAGCTTGGCCCGATCAGCCTGGCGCGCGAGCACGTCGATGTCTTCCTCGGGGAGGAGATCGTGAAGAGCAACGAGCACTCTGAAGAGCTCTCCTCGCTTGTCGACAGCGAGATCCGATCCCTGATCTCCAAATCCTACGAGAAGGCGAAGAGCCTCCTTGCACAGAACCGCTCCATCCTCGATCGACTGGCGAGCGCGGTGCTCGAACGGGAGATAATCGGCGGAGATGACCTGGAGAAACTCTTCGATTCGCTGATCCCCGTACCTGCTGCCTGATGCCCCGCGAGGAACGCCGCCTGGTTATCCTAGGGGCGACTGGGTCGATCGGCACGCAGACCCTGGATGTGATTGGTCGACTCAATCGAGAAGGGCATCCATTCTCCGTGGTCGGCCTCTCCGCAGGGAAGAACGTCTCCCTCCTCGCCAAGCAGATAGAGCGGTTCAATCCTCGCATCGTGTGCATTGGAGATGAGGAAGGAGCCGAGCAACTACGGACAAGCTTTCCCAATCTCGATGTCCTTGTTGGCGAGGAAGGATTGGAGAACCTGGCCATGCTTGCTGAGGTCGACTTGGTCGTGAACGCCCTTGTTGGATCGATCGGCCTTCCACCGACGCTCGCCGCGCTCTCCCTTGGACGGACTGTCGCGCTGGCGAACAAGGAGAGCCTGGTCATCGGGGGCGAGCTTGTGAATGCCCTCTTGCAGAGTAACGGAGGGACGCTCCTCCCGATCGACAGCGAGCACAACGCCCTCTTTCAGTGCCTGCGCGGTGGGAAGCTCTCCGAGGTGAAACGCGTCCTCATCACTGCCTCCGGTGGGCCGTTCCTTCACACTCCCCTTGCCAAGCTTCCGCGTGTGCGTCCCGAGGAGGCCCTCTCCCACCCCAATTGGGCGATGGGCTCCCGCATCACCATCGATTCGGCGACAATGGTGAACAAGGGATTCGAGATAATCGAAGCGCACTACCTCTTCTCCCTGCCCTATGAACGAATCGAGGCGATCATTCACCCGGAGTCGATGATCCACTCGCTGGTCGAGTACCAGGATGGGTCGATCCTCGCGGAGCTCGCTGCTTCGGATATGCGTATCCCGATTCAGTACGTGCTTACTTACCCCCAACGTATCGAGACCGGGCTCCCCCGTCTTGACCTCAGCGCCGTCGCAACGATGAGGTTTGAACCGCTCGACCCCGACCGCTATCCTGCCTTCGGCACAGTCCTCGCCGCGGCGAGAGAGGGAGGGACGGCCCTTGCTGCGATCAACGCGGCCGACGAAATCCTGGTGAAACGTTTCTTGGCGGGGGAGATCCCGTTTACTGGGATTGCTTCAGGCCTTCGTGAGGTCCTTGTGCGCTGGCGCCCAGTCGAGGCCCAGCGCGAAGCAGGAGAGGTGACGCTTCGCTCGCTCCTCGCGGTCGATTCATGGGCACGTGCGGAAGCAGCAGATCTCCCTTTCTGATCACTCCGCGCTTCGCGTATAATCACGAAAACGTTCGAGGAGGATAAGATGGACATAACTAGTGATGCCGTGCGTTCGTGTCTGGAGAATGTAATCGATCCCGAATTGGGGATCAACGTAGTCGATTTGGGATTGATTTATAACATTGTTATTAAAGAGAACAAGATCAGTGTCGATATGACCCTTACCACGCCCGGGTGCCCACTAGCCGGGATGATCGCCGGGAGCGTCGAACAGGAGGTCCGCCAAACGTTCGAAGGAGTCGATGTAGAGGTGAGCCTCGTCTGGGATCCCCCGTGGACTCCGGATCTCCTCTCGAGTGAAGCCAAGGAACAGCTGGGATACACCCGTTAAGAACAAAATACGATGAGAGATCTTTGCTGTCACTGTGGTAGACGACGGGGAAACCGGCACTGCCCGGCGTTGGATGGGCCGATCTGCAGCCGCTGCTGTGGGGAGAACCGCCTCATCAAGATCGCCTGTCCTCCCACTTGTCAGCACCTGGAGCAGAACGAATCCTTTCAACGCAAGAAACAGCACCCCCGCTATCGCGAGGCGTTTGTGGAAGTGAATGCGGACCTACGCGAGCGGAAAGAAGACCTGCGGCTGCTCCTTATCGTTGAGGAGGCGATCTTTCAGGCGACAGAACGGATCGATAGCCTGACAGATGCGGACGTCTCTGTAGCTCTTGCTGATCTTCATGATCACTTCAGCCCCCTCGAGCTGATAGCTCACCCGCCATCACTCCTGGGGCGCTTCCTCCTTGAGACGATGAACCAAGAGCTTACGGGTGATATCGTATCGCACGAGCGGGTGCGCGAGAGCATCGCACGCCTGGGAAGGGTGGCCGAGATGCTCCGCGACCCAAAAGCACCGCGCGCCTTCCTGCAGGGGCTATCCTCACACATGGAAGGATTTGCCCCTGCAAGGGGAGAAGAAGCGCAAAGTGGACTGATCATCACGCCGGACGATCTTCTCCGGCCGTAACAAGGGTGAGCAGCCCGCTCTTCCAACTATAAAAAAGGTAAGACGCTCCCCCAGTCAGGATTGGAAGAAAGACAGACATCCATATTCCCCCGATTGCTTGCCGCGTTGCCCATGCCACGACGAAGACGATTCCGGTCCCGATGATGATCTTCCCCCACTGTACGAGCAGCGATACCGTCAAAGGGATCTGACGCCACAAAAAGAAGGCGAGGATCATCGCGTTTACCCCGCCGGCGATCGAGGTCGAGAGAGCCAAGCCTCCCTCGCGCATCGGGCCGACTAACAGGAGGTCGAAAGCGACGTTCGCGGCGACCGCACAGGAGGATGCGACAAGTGGAACGCGGGTCCGCCCCATGGCATAGAACGCGCGGGTGAGGATGTAGACCAGCCCATAGGGGAGGATCCCCGCGAGGTAAAAGGTGAGTGCGTTCGCCGTGCGCAGGCTATCGGCCATGGTGAAGCTCCCGTGTTCGAAGAGCAATCTGATCAAGTCGGGACCGATCGCGTACAGGCCGACCATCGCTGGGAGAAGGATAAAGGCACTCGTGCTGATCCCATCGACCAGGTGAGCGGAGAAGCGGTCGTGTTCACCCTTTGCCCACTCCGCGGAGAAACGGGGCAGGAGCGCCGTCGCGATGCTTACGCCGAAGACACCCAGAGGAAGTTGAAACAGACGCATCGCATACTGCAACGAAGAGATCCCTCCGTCCCCTAAATAGGAGGCGATCTTGTTGTCGACGAGGAGGTTGATCTGGGTGACCGCCAACCCGAACAGGGCAGGGATCATCAGTTGCCCCATTACACGGATGCCCGGGTGGAGCGGCCGCAGCGTGAAACGAAAGCTAAACCCGGTTCGCAGCAGGGCGGGGACCTGAAAGAGGAGCTGCCCCGCCCCTCCGAGGAGCGCTCCCAGGGCCAACCCATAGATCGGGCGAACCGAAAAGAAGGGCGCGATGAGGAGGGCTCCGGCGATCATCCCCAGGTTGAAGCAGACGGGAGCGAGCGCCGCGGAGAAGAAACGATGGTGGGCATTCAGGATTCCCATGAAGATAGCGGCGAACCCGACGAGAGCGATGAATGGAAAGAGGATGCGTGCAAGGTGAATGGCGAGGTCGATCTTCTCCGGGGAGAAACCGCTCGCCAAGAACGGGAGGTAGTACGGTGCGAGGAGGATCCCGAGCGCGACAACGATCGGGAAGAGGATCAGAAGGAGAGAGAGGACGTTGTTCGCGAACCGCTCGGCCTCCTCATCGACGACGAGGGCCTCGGTATAGACCGGGATGAACGCGGTAGAGAGCGCTCCCTCGGCGAGGAGTTGGCGCAGGAAGACGGGAAGGAAGAACGCGATCAAGAAAGCATCGTACATCCCGCCTGCTCCGAAGCGATCGGCAATCGTCACGTCACGGAGCAGACCGAAGACGCGCGAAATCCCTGTCGCTAAGGCCATCAACAGGGTATCGCGAGCCAGGCGTCTCATCGATCGGTCGGCACGAGGAGGAGGCCGACCGCGACCTTCCCCCCACTCCCGATCTCCCGATAGGTTGCCCCATCCTTGAAGACCAGAGAACTCGAATGCCCCCCGTCGAACGCAATCGCGTTTTTAACCTTTATCGGAAGGCGGTGGAGGATCGAGAGGAGATCCTCAAAGTTGGCCCCCACACTCCCGCTGTTCTTCGTCACCGTGAGGAGGATCAACCCTCCATGCCAGTCCGTGGCAAGCACGCTCCGTGCCGCGAGGCCGCTTACCAGGTAGGATCCGATCTGGAAACTCTCCGTCTCGGGATCGAGGACGTCCCGACCGGATGCGACGAGGAGCGGTCCAGCGCTGACGACGTCAGTGATCAGAAGATTCCCTTCGTCGAGGGTATACTCGATGTTCACCTCGTCGCCAATTCTCAGCGTGGTGAGACGATCGCGCGCCGCCCCACACGCCACCAACAGGTCGGCGGAGCGATCCTCGACCACGTACGGTCCGTTTTGGATCGCGGTGACCCGGTCATCACGCACCTTTAGCGTGCGAAACGTCTGTGACGAACCACGGGTGATTGGGCCGGGGTACCCGGCCGTGTAGGCGACAAGCTCGTCCGTCTTGATCGACCGATTTACGTCGTCGAGAGGAATCTTCTCCTCGCCGGTGCGGAGGTAAAGGTAGACAGCCGGGTTGAAGAACGTCAACCGCCCGAATAGGTCGATCCCTACCGCTGCGCGCCGCGCGTAGTTTGAGCCCAGAGCCTGCCCGTTTATGATGAGGAGCCCGATTGGAATCCCCGTTGCCGGGTCGAAGAAATTGGCGTTGATCGCCGCACGCGCGCCATGAGAGAGTGCCATCTCCTTCAAGGAAGAGAGGGTCCCGAGCCCTCCCTGGGAGATTGTGGGGACCAAGCGGTAGTGTTCGCGCCAGTCCTCCACGTATAGGTAGTTGATCTTCACCGGACCCTCTCCGAGATCCGTCTCGATTTCATGGTAGGTCGCATGCGGAAGGATCTCCACCTCTGCCTCGACGAGCGGTTGATGATCGAAGGTGAGCGATACGGAGTAGAAGCCAGGTGTTTCGAAGCGCTTGGTCTGCGGGAGGGAAGTGCCCGATATCTCGATGATGAGATCGATGCTCTGATCGGTAGAGATCCCCAACGTGGCAGAGGTGATCGCACCCCCGGTGAGAGCGACCTGGCGTAGCACGGTGGCAAGAGCACAGTGGTAGAACCGCAGGTAAATCGTCCCCGATCTTGTCTCAATCGTCTCGTACGGGACAAAACCATCGAATCGGGCGATTACCCGGTCCGCGGTCGCTTCGAGCGAGATCAGATGCTGTAGATCGGTCTCGATGTAGATTTCGTCGCCGATCGTGTGTAACTCAGCTCCGACGATATCGATCAGTTCATCGAGTGGGATGTAGTAGATCCCCCCGTAGAGGGGAAAATAATCGGTGGGAAAGAAGACCTTTCCATCGTCCCAGCGGACGCAAATCGAGTTCTCCTCCTCAATGTAGGCCGCTTCAACTCCCAATCGCAGGCCAAATTCGCGTAATGGAACCAGCCATTGACCTGCCTCTTGCAGCAGGGGATGAATAAGGGCGACCAGATCGCCATTGACCCTCAAAGGAACCTCGCCGCCGCTCATCCCGAGCGCGACGACGAGGATACAGATTACAGCAATCGCTAACAGCCACCCGCTTCTCATGCGGGTTATTCCTCCTTGAGACTTGTCTCCTTGAGGCTAGCCTCTCCATCTACACGGACCCGGACTTCCACCGCGATTTCCTTGTACAGGCCGATCGTCACCGCGTGCGGGCCCAAGGTTTCGATCGAGTGCTCCATCTGCAAACGTGAGACCTCGATGTGCTCGCCGATCTCCTCCTCGATTTTGGAGACAATATCCTCCGCGCGCACCGAACCGTACAGCCGGTCATCATCGTGCGCCTTGCGAACGAAGACGAGAGTACGGTTGGCGAGCACGTCGCGCAGCCTTCTTGCCTTCTCCTCACGTTCTTCGATCGCCGCCGCGTGAGCGGCTCTTTCCTTGGCGTAGCGTGCGATATTATGTTCGGTCGGTGCCGCAGCAAGCCGTTTCGGGAAGAGGCAGTTCCGGGCATAGCCATCCGCCACATCGACCACCTCACCAACAGAACCTAAAGACTCGATCGTTTTCGTAAGCAGTACCTTAGCGATAATCATCACTCCTTTGTAGGACTCGTTAATGAATTTTAGTGCCCCATGGCGACCGCGTCAAACAACGTCATCAATTACTGCAAGAAAGGGCCTTCTTCTGTTTGTCTCCCGCTCTATCCGAGCAAGGACCAGTCAATTTACCAATGGCCTAGCGTTGAAGGTATAATTCGATAACGCGAGGTGAGGAATGTGAGGCCACCAACGGGTATTGGAATTCCTATCATGACCTTATGTGCGGTGCTCTTTATTATCTCTGTTGTGGCTCTTGCTCTCGCCCAGAACGACACTGCGGAGCAGGTTGACGCGGGCGTTCATCTCAGGAGGGGCAGCATCCGTCCTCTCCGGCCTGTGGAGCGTCCCCTCTGGTTCCACGGCTGACTTAATGGTCTCTTTCTACAAGTATAGAGAGGAAGGGATGGACAAGGCACAGGTGCTGAGACGAGCACAGATGGATGTGAAAGAGGTTTATCCTTACCCCTGGTTCTCTGGGCCCCGTACCAACTCATTGGGAGGTGGAGATGAAGAGAGTGCTGAAGTTTGCGGTGATAGTTGTCTGTGCGTTAACGTTGGTCAGTGTTGTTGTTGTTCCTCAGACTAGCGATGCAAACCTCATCGATGCTAAGAAGGCGTATGAGATAACCATTAGCATAGTAGAAGAAGTACGCTCAGAACTAGTCATGGAATCGCTCTCAAAGAGCTTCGCCGGGATGGTTCAGGAACTCTATCAGGAATACCTTGATCTCATTGCGGAAATGGGTGAGTTGCAGGAGGCACTTCCGTATGCCGAGCGGGCGCGTTCCCGATCACTACTAGACATCCTAGTAAGCGATGCATCTGCCAAAGAGACGGTCGCTGAAGTTGAAGGGATGACCGCCCAGGGCACCGTAGACGCGGAGGAGATCAGCAGGCTTATCCATGAGGCACCCGAGTTGCTTGATGAGGGAGGGACAGTGCTGGTGTACTCCTGGGGGATGTAGCACCTGCTCATCTGGGTGGTCACCAAGGAACAGAAGATTGAGGGCCCGTTTGTGCAGGATTTGGGATACGACCAATTTCTCGAAGAGGTGTGCGAGTTTCGCTCGCAACTGGAGGCTGTCGGCCCTAATGCGAGTGCTGTCGAGCGTGCTCTGCAGCAGGACGAGGTGCAGACGCGGCTGAGGGAGTTATACAACGTTTTGATCACTCCAGTGGAGCAGAAGATTGCTGGCAAGGAGACGTTGATTATCATTCCAAGTGGGCCCCTGTGGTATGTGCCGTTTGCAGCGCTGCGAACTGCAGATGAGGGCACCTCATACCTTATCGAGAGTTTCGCCATTGCTTATGCCCCTTCGCTGGCCTTGCTGCCCACGCTGCTTGTCCCTAAGGAGGTAGAGCCCACTGCCTCGCTGTTGGCCCTGGCTAACCCAAAGCGGGAGGATATGCCTCCATTGCCTCACTTGGTAGATGCAGCACGAGCGTTCTCCGAGGCCGTGGGTGGGGACACGCCATACTTTGAAAAACAGGCCACCGAGGCACTGTTAAACCAGGAGATTTCACCTCTACTAGGTACAGATGCGGAAGAGATTGAAGAATCTGAGAAACGCTATCGATACGTTCTCCTTGCTTGCCATGGGAAATTCAACCACACTCATCCCCTGTACTCCTACCTTGCTTTGGTGCCAGGACAGGAGGAAGACGGAGACTTCTACGCGAGGGAAGTTTTGTTTTTTGACCTGAACGGGACTAAGTTAGTGTTGCTTATGGCTTGTGAAACCTTCCTAACAGCGATTGAGTCGCGGGTGGGAGTTGTAACAGCCGGGATGGGGGCTGATTTGCCCTCTGAAAGGAAGTTGGACATATTGCGGGATCTAGTGCGAGGTGATGAACTGGTGGGATTGTCGCGAGCATTTCTACTTGCCGGGGCAGAGGCAGTGTTGGCTACCCATTGGGAGGTACAGGTAGGGGCAGCAAGCCACTTAACTAGCGTTTTGGGTGAAGGGCTAGCGGTGGGTTTGCCCAAGGCAAAGGCCCTTCAAACAGCACAGCTGAGCCTCATAAACGATGGGCAGACCGATCCTTGGCTTTGGGCACCGTTTCTTCTCATTGGAAATTGGAGGTGATGCAACAGTAAACAAGAAAGCTAAAAGCTCATGCTAAGTGTCTAAATCGAAAAGGTGCGCGATATACTGGTTTGCAAAAGGAGCAACATCGATGATAAGGAAAGTAACATGTTTGACGTTAATCGTGATTTTGTTGGGCCTACCGGGGATTATAGGATTGGCAGCTCCAGGAACAGGACGATTGCCATGGAGTGACTATCAGAAGCTTCTGCGCTTTCAAGTGATGGCTCCAGGAGTGACAATGCCAGAACAGGAGTACATGTTCCGCACCACTGACCCGATAACCAAAGAACAACAGCAAGAACTGGAACAACTTGGGATTACTCTGGTTGCAGCTGTGGGGAACACAGTCATCGTTCGCGGGCCAATTACTAGTTTTGCGGGATTGGGCCCGGACGACACAACGCTTCCATGGGTAGAAAGCGTAACTAGCCAGCTTGAGCTTAGTGTATCTGGTAATACAAACTATTATTGGATAGACACCAACCAACTCCTAGAAGAAACTGGAGTAGATCGGCTGCATGCGTTGGGCATTAACGGGGAAGGTGTTAGGATAGGTGTAATTGACGCTGGCTTTACAAGTGATCTAGCCAAGGAACTGGGCTCAGAACGTGTCCATTACCTCCAGGTTAAGTACCATGATCCACAGCAATTAGCTGGACCATACATTGTTGAGGGATTTAGCGAAGACCAACACGGTGAGGCGTGTTCACAGGGAATCGCGAGCATCGCACCGGAGGCTACCTTCTATCTGATGTCTGCCACCACATACGTCGATCGCAAAGCGCTACTTGAGTTTGTTGCTGAAGGGGCGGTCGATATCGATGTTCTGTCGGACTCCACCTACTACGCAGTCCCTGAAGACCACAACGATGGCCGTGGGGAGCTGGCATTACTGGGAAATAAGGTAGTAGAAAGCGGGGTTCCATACTTCTATGCCCTAGGAAATTTCGCCAGGGGAGAAAGAACTGATCGCTCATTCTATGAGGGAGAGTTCACTGACAGCGATGGTAACAACACCCACGATTTTACGCCTGGGTCGAGCAGCACTTTGGACCGTAATGCTATGACAATCACTGTGCAGCCCTGGGAAGGGGATGATCCCGTCTACTTGAGGGTATTCTTGGAATGGAACGGCTGGCCTCATTATGTGCAGCAGAGCTCAGGTGCTTGGTCTCAGCGTGACTTAATAGCGGTACAGGATATTGATATCTATCTTTCCTACATGACTCCACAAGGGCAGGTAATAGAACTGCCGGACGTCAAAGGTGAGCGCAACCAATTCGAAGCACTTGACGGTTCACGCAATGTATATGTTACGCCTCAAGAGGTAATGGGACTACAACTAGATCGCCCAGGTACATATCTGGTGACGGTCAAGAACAATACCATGGCACACACCCCGTACTTTCGTGACAGAGGTATCAATACGGACCTCCTAGTTGAGCGAGCTGTTGATATGCACATGTACGTGTACACCTCTGGGGCATCATTTACATTGGAACACCATACTGTAGGTGGCTCCATAATCAACATGGGTGGTGCTCATGACGTGATCGGCGTAGGTGCAGTTGGCTGGACGGACGACGGCTGGTGTGTCGCACCGTACAGCAGCCGTGGGCCCACTTCGGACAGCAGGTTAAAACCGGAATTTGTAGCACCAACTGCCTATGAGACACCCGTTTTTGATGGCACACCACCCTATTTCAGCGGAACTTCCGCATCAGCACCAATCATGACCGGACTAGCGGCGCTTCTCCTTCAGACAGACCCTAGCCTGATGCCTGCACGGCTGAAGGAAGTGCTTGTGAATAGTGCTACCTCACTCTGCGGCGGCTGCAACGGTCTTTGCCTATCTCACGGCGACACCCCGTGGAACTATACCGTTGGAAATGGATTAGTAAATGTATTTAAAGCCTATCAGCTCTTAAGACAGTAATAACCTTTCAGCTCCTAGCGGAGGCATCTACTTGTGATGTCTCCGCTAGGACAGGAATTTTAGTGGATAGGGAGGAAGTGATACTATGCGATCATTTGCCATCATAAGTCTTATTGCCCTTATCTGTATCTTGACGTTACTGGCTGGTCTTGCCGCTCCTGGGAAAGAGGGAGATACATTAATCCCTTGGAGCCTCTACCAACGTGCCCTGCGTTTTCAGGTAATGGCGCCAGGAGTCGAGGTACCAAGGGAGGAGCTAATACTCTTTTGTACTACTGCCCCCACTCGGCAGCAGCTGGAGCAGATGATAAGCGCAGGTTATACCCTGGAGGCAGTCGTCGGTCGAACCATCTTGGTTTCTGCTCCTATAACCCTCTATATCGACCAGGAGCAGGGACTTGATGCATGGGAATTTGTCTCTCTTGCGTCAATGGAGATTGAGAACAGCCTAAATTTGCCACAGATTGGAGGCACAGAGGACTGGATTGATATGTTCGAGCCAGTAATTGACTGCTTCCGCAACTGCATCGAACCCAGCATCTATGGATATCGTTTAACCGAGTAGCACCGTTTCTTGTTGCTGTAAATCTCGGGGTCATTGACAATGCTGCGTTCTCCAACCCCGTAGCCCCAGTATCAATTTATTGGGAGGTGGCGATGATATCAGAGGTCAAACGGAAAATCTAATCGTCGCCAATCAAGTGCGTAGGAGGGAAGAATGCGTAGATCTAGACTAAATCCATTTGTAGTGATAGTTCTAGCGGTTGCGCTTTGCACCGTGTTTTTTTCAGCTGCCCAAGGGCAGAGCGACTGGCAATATGAACCGGCACAGGAAAGTGCATTTGTAACCGTCCCCAATATCGATGTAGAAGCCCTGAATCAAGAATACGGGCTGAAAATTCGCTCTTTGGCGCCCTCTGAACTCGCAATCGGAAACTTAGACAAAGAAGAAGGGAAGGAGATTATTGTTGCCGAATCAAGCCTCCCCTTGATCTACATATTCCGGAATGGCCAGGTAGAGTATCACCTTCTTGAGGACAGCCTCTCTCGGCAGAGGACTTCCCCCACTCAACCTGGGATTGAGTCCCTTGCTCTTGGCGACGTCAACGCCGATGGACAGGATGAAATCGTGGTATTAGTTGGATCAGTTGGCCCTTCGTGCTCCATTCTAGTGCTCTCGTACTTGGAGGGCCAAATCCAAGTGACGTGGGAGCGGCACTTGGATTCGCATGCTGGAGCTCAAATAGGGGCAATAGCCGTTGCTGATCTAGATGGTGACGGTCTCACCGACCTTGTCACTTGTGGAGGTGTGTTCTACCAGGATACTGTCCTTGAATTTGGCGGGTTCACTCCTTTCCCTGGTGTCTACAGAGCCTCGGGGGAAGGCATTGAGATGAAGGTTGATGATCTGAATGGCGATGGTCTAGTAGATGTTGTCAGATCGTTTGCTGAATGGGGAGACTCCGGGGAAGCAGGTTTTGAAATCCTATTCCAAGAAGAGCCAGGTGTTTTTGCAGACCCCATAAGATATTGGGTCCCTTATGCAAGTGGCGGCATCGCGGTGGGTGATGTAAACAACGATGGTCTTAAGGATATTATCGTTCCGGAATCTAAAATGAATGGTCACTTGGTAGTGTTTTTGCAGGACTCTGGTGGGTTCGAGGCGCCCCTAGTTTATGGAGCTTATGAGAATCCAGCTTCTCCTCTTGTTATGGATATCAACCGGGATGGACTCATGGACGTAGTGCTTCTCAACAGCTCCTGGCACCGTATTGCCTGCTTTTACCAAAATGAGAATCACAGACTGAACCGATTCACTCTGTATAAGGCTTCTGTCGGTCGCGTTAAGAACCAAGCTCTACAAGTTGACGACCTAGATGGAGACGGCAACCTTGATCTTGTATGTATTGGCGCCGATGACGAGTTATTGTGCATAGTAACGGGCCTTCCTCGCCCATCGCAAATCGCCCGTGTCAGCACTTCGCCATCCGAGAGATACCTACCCCTTTTAGCTACCTACCAAACGTCTCATGACTATTTTCTCCTCAGTTTACGGCGGTTGCTTTCGGAAGAAAGTCGTAGGCTTGTCATTGATCCCGATCCATGCGCAATAGCATTGGGAGATGTCGATGGCGATGGGGCCAAGGAGATCATAGTGGGCGATGGACAGTGGCCCGTCGTCTATGTGTGCGATGGATCAGAGGTTTCCCTTCACGACATCGGTGTGTCTCCCGGTTGGCGCGGTCTAGTCTCCCTTGCCGTTGGAGACTTCAACGACGATGCAAGGGATGACGTCGCAGTTTATGTCGGAGATACTCTACGCGGAGGGACAATCGTTGTCTTGGCACAGTCTTCCAATGGGGATTTGGTTAGAGAGATAGTGATATCCGCTGACAAATCATTGGGCGGGCTAGCTGTTGGTGACCTGAATCAAGACGGCCTAGATGATATCGTCACTGCCGTAGGTGTATATTATCAACTTCCTTCCCATGCTTTCAGTGAGCTATCACTTTTCCCTGGTGATTACGCCCCTCCTCGTACAGAGATCGTTGATGTAGAAGTGAGCGACCTGAACTCGGACGATCGCCTCGATGTAGTAAGGAGTGCGGTTTGGGAAGTTCTGGCATATGAAGACTCACGTCTTGTCAAGAGAACAACGGCAGGTTTTGAGATTCTCTTGCGAAGTGCTGATGGGGACTTCGAACCACCAGTTCTCTATGAAGCGCCGACTAGTGTCTTTCTTGGAGCAGATCCCCAGATCGCGGTGGGCGATGTCAACCATGATGATATGGCGGATGTTGTTCTTTGCGTGAGGGGAAAAATGTATGTTTTTCCACAAGATGAGGTTTCGCTTAAAGAACCAATTAAGTATGGAGTATTGGAATATCCAAAAGCACCCATTATCGCCGACGTCAACAGAGATGGGTTAAACGACGTTGTAGTCTGCGACGGTTCGGATCGGGTCTCGGTTTTCTATCAAGATGAGCAGGGTGGCCTTGGAGCACCAGCTACATACACTGGTTCTGTTGTGCAACATCCTGGCCCAGAAGCGCTGGGCGCAGGCGATATTGATGGCGACGGAAGGGCGGATCTTGTGAGTGTAGCGAACTACCACTACGGGGTGTGCTTATTTCCTCACTGCAAGCTAGTGGAACCAGAGTTTCACACTGAAGACGATAAAGAAGTATATTGGCACGGAGTGCTTGCCGAGTCTACAAGACCAATTCCACAGGCCTTGGCCTTGCGAAAGCTTGGAGGGCTCTATCTCAACCGAGGAAAGTACGAAGAAGCATTCGAATATATCGAGAGAAGCACCGAGGTTTCCGCAGAAGCTGGGCTTTGGTTCTGGACCGGGCTTTCTCTCAATGACGAGGGGATAATCTACTTTCTGTTGGGGCTTTATGAGCATGCGCTTGCTTGTTGGAACCAAGCACTAACACTATTCAACGACCTAGATTACGCCTTCGGGGAAAGAGCAATCTATCGCAACTTAGGGTTGCTTTACTTCCTGCAGCGTGATTTTGCATCTGCTCTGGAGTATTGGGCAGTGTGCTACAAAATTGACGTACGAATGAATGAAACACTTGCGTTGGCCATCGAGCTCAACAATATGGCAGTAGTATATGCACTTTCCGATAAGTATGAACAGGCACTCAACGCGCTTGGTAAAGCGCAAATTTCTAATAGAGATCTGTTAAACGGAGATTTACTAAACAAGGCTTGTGAAGCAATCGTACTCGGGAACTTTGGTATGGTATATAGCATGATGGAGCAATACGGCCATGCAATGGAAGCTTTCCACAGGGCCTTAGCTGTTGTCAAAGAGGCATCACCGCAGGAATCTGGATTGCTATCTGTCACAGAGATTAAGTGGATGGTTGAATTCAACATAGGTTTGAGCTATGAAGAAAGTGGCCAACTGAGTATGTCCATCGCTCACTACAAGGAAGCCATTACCCTCATCGAATCGATCCGCCAGAATCTATCACACGAGGGCTTCAAGGTAGCCTATCAACAAAAGGCAAAAGTTGTTTACGAGCGATTGATCAAGCTTCTCATCGATCAACACCAAGGAGCTTCGGCGTTTACGTATGCCGAGCGGTGTCGTGCGCGCACGTTCCTCGATGCTCTGTATCAGGGGAGCATTAAGCCGGATCAACTGATTAGCCCGGAGGCAGGGATCTCTAGCGGTGCGGTCGATCCGACAGCAATCGACAAAGCTGTCGAGGATGCCCGTAAAGATCTCCAACCAAACGAAGCGGTGCTGGAGTATATGGTCATTGACAGTGGTGTGTACCTGTGGGTGATCACCAAGGATGGAGTCAGTGATCCGATCTTCGTCAAGTACGAAAGAGGGCAGTTGATGAACGATGTGATCACCCTCAGGAAGTCATTGGAGAGTGATCCCCCCGATCAGATTACGATGACTGAGTTTCTCACCTCTTTCTACGACAAGCTGGCCAAGCCAGGACTGGATGAGCTGCCAGATGGAGTAGACACCTTGATCCTCATCCCCAGTGGGCCGTTATGGTACCTACCGTTCTCTGCCCTGATTATGACCGATCAAGACGGGGGCCCAAGTGGGGGTCTAGGAACTCGTTCTCCATATCTCCTCGAACACTACACTCTGGCCTACCTTCCCAGCCTGGCGAGTCTCTCCTCGTTAACGAAGGGAGAAACTCAAGCAGCAGAAGGTGCGCGGCTATTAGCTCTAGCTGACCCTGAACTCTCTCCGGATCAATTGCGCGAAGGTGAAGGGTCAAAGTGTGGAGAGGAGGAACCATTAGGCAGGTATGAGGAACTTGTGACTGCATGCCAAGCGTTTGCTAAGCGCCTAGAGCAAGAAGAGCGATGTGTGTACGCCGGGAGAGAGGCACAAGAAGTGCGGGCACACGAGGAGACAGGGAGGCAGGTAGTAATCTATGCCGCACACGGTCAATTTAATCCTTATGTACCGCTGCAATCGAAGTTGCTCCTTGCTCCCGGTGGAGAAGCTGCAAACCGACAGACCGACTCCAGGATATTCGATGGTAACTACCATGCCTGGGAAGCGTTGCTCACGGATTACCGGGGAACAGAGCTGGTGGTGTTGGCAGCCTGTGAGACGTTGCTGCCACATTTGAAGGATATGCAAGGAACACTAGCCGTGCTGGCAGAGCAAGAGTGTGACCAGGTAGAGCTAACCCCGCAACAGTTGGAGCAGATCGTTGTAGGAGACGAAGTGGTAGGTCTAGCAAGGGCGTTCCTCAGTTCAGGTGCAGAGGCGGTATTGGGGACGCTGTGGTTAGCCAATCCAGATGCGATTGGGGAGCTACTCACGTCAATGGCTGAGTACCACAACAAAGGCGATACATGGGTGCAAGCCCTTACCAAGGCTCAGCGCGAGCTAATCAAGGATTCTACTTTCAGCAATCCTTGGTTTTGGGCGGCGTTCAATCTGATGGGGGATTGGAGGATATAGAACAACTTAGGAGGCGAAAATGTGTAGGTTCAAATTTAACGTACTCACAGTTACGATTCTAGCAGTTGCGCTTTGTGGTGTATTTCCTTCAACTGCCCAGGAGCAGGGCGACTGGCAGTACGAGCCAGCACTGGAAGCCATGTACTGGACGATACCAGGTTTAGAAGTCGCGGACGTTCGGCAGGAATATGGACTGAAAGGGCTTCGCAGACTCCATCCTTACCAGGTTTCACCTATCAAGCTTGGAAAGGAGGACGAGCTAGCAATAGTAGTTTCGGATTCTGAACTTCCCCTCATCTATCTCGTACTTGAAGGTAGCGTTGAATATTTTGTGATCAACGAGCTTATCACCGATCCACAATCCCCTTTGCAGACAGGTATTGCTTCACTGGCTACAGGTGATTTGAATGACGATGGGGTTGACGAAATAGTAGTCTTACCATCTACGACAAACGGGCCAACTATTCTTGTTGTAAGTTATCAAGAACATACATTCAAAGTGACTGCCCGGATGGATATACCACTAGACGCTGACCGCAGAACGGTGGCGGTAGCAGTCAAAGACCTGAATAGAGATGGCCTCAGAGATATCGTGACATCCAGCGGGATCTTCTACCAAAGAAATGCCGGTTGTTTTGCAGAGTTCGCTCCATTTCCTAGGAGGCCAGTTGGCGAGCAAGAAAGTGTCGTGACATCCAAGCACTGCATGATGATTGAGGGGGACAAAACTTGTGTTCCCGTACACGCTTCCGGTTTCGACCTTCAAGTAGCCGATATGGATGGGAACGGTTTTCCTGACGTTTCTTACACATTCTACCAGCGTACTCCGACTGGAACCGAATACGGACTTGCTGTTCTCCTGCAGACAGCCTCTATGGTTTTCACCGATCCTGTTGTATATTGGCTCTCCGACGCTACAGAAGGATTTGCAGTTGGAGATTTAAATGACGATGGTAAGGAAGATATTGCCATCCCCGTGGGAGCGAATCCAGGACATCTGGTAGTCCTTTATCAGAACACAAAAGGGCGATTTGACAGTGTGGAGGTGTTTCCTGCTTATGAAGCCCCTAGCTCTCCTGCCATCAGCGATCTCAACGGCGATGGCCTAAACGACGTGGTGGTACTTAGTTGGGGGCGTGCAGCGGTGTTCTGTCAGAACACAGAGCAAGGGTTAGATCCATTCGTCTTGTATGAGTTTCCCATCGCTTCCTATTTGGGTCCACGGTCGCTCATAGTGGAAGACCTAGATGGGGACAACATCACAGAATTGATATGCCCTGCGGGTAATGGTAATTTAGTTTCCGTAGTGACTGAACTCCCTCAGCTTCGGGGGCGGGGGCTAGCGGAATCAGAGACCCCTTCAATGGCGCCATATCTTCCGCTCTTGGACACTGTTACGCCATCCAGCTTTCCAGATTTCTTGTTAGTCCCACTTGGGGCGACTGATTCTCGAAACACTAGGCAGCTAGTAACGCAGGCATCGCCTCATGCTCTCACGGGTGCTGACCTTAATGGAGATGGGGAAAGCGAGGTTATCGTAGCCGATGGCGGCCATAACCCTATGATCTACATCTATTATGGGTCGAAGGTAGTGCACTACGATACTGGATGTGCCCCTTTATGGAGTAACGTTGTATCAGTGGCTGCAGGAGATTTGAACGGTGATGACAAAGATGATATTGCTGTGTACGCAGGCCAGCTTGCTAAAGGTGGGAGAGTTGTGCTTTTGACAGAAAGCGAAGATCATCAACTTACCCAGATGCAGGTGATTACCTCTACCGATCACCTAGGGGGACTGCAAATTGCCGACATTAATCAGGACGGACGTAACGACCTCATCACTGCAGTAGGGATTTATTATCAATCCCCTTCACATGAATTCCGCTCACTGTCACCTTTCCCGGGCAACTATTCTTTCCCCGATACCGAAATTGCGGATGTAGAGGTAGCTGACTTAAACGGTGATGGCCTGCTGGACGTTGCTAGGACCTTCATAGCCAGCACGGATGGCAGGACAACAACGGGTTTCGAAGTTATGCTTCAGATCAAGAGCGGGCGCTTCCGGAAAGCAGGAGGCTATGAACATGAAGGGTTTCTTAGCGCGACAGCTCATATTGCTACAGGAGATCTGACGAACAATGGAAAAGTAGATCTTGTGCTGACCATAGAGGACGTCCATGATATGGCGTTGCTATTTGTGCAAAAGGACGGTGCTCTAGAGGAGGTTGAGCAAAATTGGTTGCGTTCCTTGAAAGCTCCTATTGTGGCAGACATTGATGGAGACGGCCTGAACGACCTAGTTGGCTTATCCGGCTCGGATCGAGTTTGTGTTTTCTTCCAGGCCGAAGAGGGATACTTCTCCCGTCCTGTCTCCTATAACACCTCAACTGCGCAGTGGCCGGGGCCACAAGGTCTCTCGGCCTACGATATGAACGGAGATGGACTACTCGAAGTAGTATCTATCGCGAACTACGATGACGGGATTTCCGTTCTAGCACACGCTAAGCTAGTGGCGTCCCTTCAGGGAAATGAAGAAGGGACCGATCTATACTGGAGTTCTGTATTGACGAGCACCGTGGATTCCTTAAGCATAGTACTAGCGAAGAGAAAACTGGGATTGCGGCTACTCGCCGACGGGCGGTATGAGTCAGCGCTTTCTCAATTGAGCCAGGCTGTGGCTATGAGTCAAACAGCTGGTTTTGACTACTGGACAGCCTACTTGTTGATCGCAAAGGGAGAGATTTACCACATATTGGGACTCTGGGAGGACGCCTTCAGCGCTTGGGATACAGCATATACGATCTTTGGCAACATAGGAGACTTCACTGGACGTCAATTAGCACTCCGAAACCTGGGGACAGCTAGCTTTCTACTGCAGGATTATGAAACGGCCCTCTACTATTGGCAAATATGCTACAAATGGTCAACTCGTCTCAACTGGCCCTCAATGCAAGCAGTTGATGCGAATAATATTGGTGTCCTCTATATAAGTCGTAGTGATTTCGATCAAGCAAAAAAGCAGTTGGCATTTGCAGCAAGAGTTAATACGGAACAAGGGCGAAGAATTGGCAAGGTGATCGCCCTGATGAATACGGGAGTTATCTACGGGAAGGAAGCAGCATTTGATTACGGGATACATTGCTTTGAGCAGGCTGAAACTCTTCTTAGAGATATCTCTTATGAAGATACAAATGCGCCAAGTGCCCGAGAGATTGAATGGCTCCTGGATTTCAACCTGGGAGTAACTCATGAGCTTAGTGGGCAAGTACAGAATGCCATTGACCGCTACCAACAAGCTATCAAGAAAGTCGAACAGATTCGGGAGCAACTTAGTCGAGAATCCCTGAAGCGTTCCTATTGGAAGAAGGTCAGGATAGTCTATGAACGCTTAATCAAACTCCTCATCGATCAGGGACAAGGTGTCTCTGCCTTCCTGTATGCCGAGCGCTGTCGTGCCCGCACGTTCCTCGACGCCCTGTATCAAGGGAGCATCACACCTGACCAACTGATCAGTCCAGAGGCAGGGATCTCTAGTGGTGCGGTTGATCCGAAAGCAATCGACCAAGCTGTGAAGGATGCTCGTAAGGATCTCCAACCAAACGAAGCGGTGCTGGAGTATATGGTCACTGACCGCGGTGTCTACCTATGGGTGATCACCAAGGATGGAGTCAGTGTTCCGATCTTCATCGAGTACGAAAGAGCGCAGCTGATGAACGATGTAATCACCCTCAGGAAGTCATTGGAGAGTGATCCCCCCGATCAGATAACGATGACTGAGTTTCTCACCTCTTTCTACGACAAGCTGGTCAAGAAGGGCCTCAGCAAACTGCCAGATGGAGTAGATACCTTGATTCTCATCCCCAGTGGACCGTTGTGGTACCTGCCCTTCTCTGCTCTCAAGATGAGTGATGAGGAAGTGAGAGCAGAACTAGGGACAACGCGGCATCCGTACCTGGTGGAGAAGTTCACCTTAGCCTACCTACCCAGCCTAGCGAGCCTTTCGTCATTAACAAAGGAAGGGACACAGTCTCCCAGTACACCATTCATGGCATTAGCCAATCCCACTCTCTCTGCAGAGCAGATTAAGGAACTAGGGACGACCAAGTATCAGTATGCACAACTAGAGGGTGCAGCAGAAGCGATGAGGCAACGTTTAGCAGGAAAACAGGAGGATGTGTATGTACAAGGACAGGCACGGGAGCCTAAGGCCTACCAAGAGACACCTGTACACAGGGTAGAGTTCTATGGCTGTCATGGTGCGTTCAACCCCAAAGTGCCATTACAGTCCAAGTTGTTCCTGGGCCCGGGTGAGAGTGGTTCATGGAATGCTGATGATGAACGCAACCCTGATGGAAACTACCACGCATGGGAGGCGTTGCTTACTGACCACAGAGGAGCAGAGCTGGCAATATTAGCGGCATGTGAGTCACTCCTTCCCGCATTCCACTACATGCAGAACACGCTAGGGACGTTGTCATCTCAGACCTCCAGTGAGGTAGTACTGACTGAGCAACAGTTGGAGCAGATTGTCGTAGGAGACGAAGTGGTAGGCCTAGCAAGGACGTTTCTAAGTTCAGGAGCAGAGGCAGTACTGGGGACGCTGTGGTTAGCCAATCCAGATGCGATTGGGGAGCTACTCACGTCAATGGCTGAGTACTACAAAAACAAAGGCGACACCTGGGTACAAGCCCTTACCAAGGCTCAGCGCGAGCTGATCAAGGACGACGCATTCAAGAGCCCCTGGCTCTGGGCTCCATATCAACTCATCGGGAGATGGAGATGATGAAAGTGCAAACTGTACAGAGGATCGCGGCGATCGTTGTCTGTTTGTTAGAGTTGGTCGCCATTGGCGCATTCGCTCAAGGTAATGGAGGGAAGACGTGGGATGACGCGAAGAGACTCTGTGATCAAGCTGATACGGCGTATGATCAAGCCCGCTTTCAAGACGCAATTGGTTTGAATGAGAAAGCACTGGTCATTATGCGAGAACTTGTTGAGCGTAACGCCGAAGGTGCGATCCTGAACAACCTCGGTCTCTGCTACCATTCCCTGTGCGACTACCAGCGAGCGATCGACTACCACGAGGAAGCATTGGCAACCTTCCGTGCCAGCGGCAACCGGGCCGGTGAGGCAGCTAGCCTGAACAACCTTGGCCTCTGCTACCATTCCCTGTGCGACTACCAGCGAGCGATCGACTACTATGAACAGTCGCTCGTGATCGCTCGCCACATTGGCGAGCGGGCCGGCGAAGCGAGAATCCTGGGCAACCTCGGCGTCTGCTACCATTCCCTGTCCGACTACCAGAAAGCGATCGACTACCATGAACAGGCGTTAGCGATCAGGCGTGAGGTTGACGACCGGGCCGGTGAGGCAGGGAGCCTGAACAACCTTGGCCGCTGCTACCATTCCCTCTCCGACTACCAGCGAGCGATCGACTACTATGAACAGTCGCTGGTGATCGAGCGTGACATCGGCGACCGGGAAGGCGAAGCAGGTAGCCTGAACAACCTCGGTCTCTGCTACCAAGCTCTGTGCGACTACCAGCAAGCGATTGACTATCACGAGCAGTCGCTTGCAATCAAACGTGACATCAAAGACCGGGAAGGCAAGGCGGGGAGCCTGTGCAACCTTGGCCTCTGCTACTATTTCCTCTCCGACTACCAGCGAGCGATCGACTACCACGAGCAGGCGTTGGATATCAATTGCGACATCAAAGACCGGGAAGGCGAAGCAAACAGCCTGAACAACCTCGGTCTCTGCTACCAAGCTCTGTGCGACTACCAGCAAGCGATCGACTACCATGAGGAGTCGCTGGCAACCTTCCGTGCCATCGGCAACCGGGCCGGTGAGGCAGCTAGCCTGAACAACCTTGGCCTCTGCTACCATTCCCTGTGCGACTACCAGCGAGCGATCGACTACCATGAGGAAGCATTGGCAACCTTCTGTGCCATTGGCAACCGGGGCGGGGAGGCGGGGAGCCTGAACAACCTCGGCAACTGCTACAATTCCCTGTACGACTACCAGGGAGCGATCGACTACTATGAGCAGTCGCTCGTGATCAAGCGTGGGATTGGCGACCGGGCCGGTGAGGCGAGGAGCCTGGGCAACCTCGGCGGCTGCTACCATTCCCTCTCCGACTACCAGCGAGCGATCGACTACCATGAGCAGTCGTTGGCGATCGATCGCGACATCGGCAACCGCGCCGGCGAGGCGAGCACCCTGGGCAACCTCGGTGGCTGCTACTATTCCCTCTCCAACTACCAGCGGGCGAGTGACTACTGTGAGCAAGCATTGGTTCTGTCAGTAGAGTTGGGAACCCGCGAGACAGAGCGTCGCGCCCAGTGGGGCCTCGGAAGAATATACAAGGCCATGAAGAAGCCTGAAACGTCGCTGACCCACTACGAAGCAGCGATCGAGATTGTGGAATCAATTCGTGGCAAGGTAAGCGAAGAGAAACTGCGTCAGTCGTACTTTGGGAGTGTTCGCACGCTGTACGAGGAGTACCTGGAACTGCTGCTGGAGATGGGACGAAACGAACAGACAATCCTCGTGGCCGAGCGGCTGAGAGCACGCACCTTTCTCGATGGTTTGTACCAGGCAGGCCTTGCTCCCGAGCAGCTGCAAGTAAATGAAGCCGGGATTGTGACATCAGAGGATGCAACGGTTCCCGTAGTAGATGCTAAGGCACTCGAACAGGCAGTGAAAGAGGCACAAGGCTCTCTCTTACCGAACGAAGCTGCCGTGGAGTACATGGTGACCGACGATGGGATATATCTGTGGATAGTGACGTCTGAGGAGAGACTCGGTCCAGAGTTTATTACCTACGACCGCGAGCAACTCCTTCGCGATGTGCTGGCACTGCGACAGGCGATCGAGCCGCAGACAAAAATGGTAGATAGCCAGCCTGAGATCATCTTCTCCGATCCCTCGAAACTGCTTGGACGCTTCTATGAGTTACTGATCCAACAACCTGTGCTTCCTCAACTCTCAAAGGGAGTTAATACTCTGATTATCATCCCCAGTGGTCCATTGTGGTACGTCCCGTTCTCAGCTCTGGTGATGACCGATCGTCCCCAGGTAGAGTTCGGGCCCTTGGGTTCGGGAGGTACAAAGCAGTATCGTCAGCGATACCTGGTAGATGATTACACATTGGCGTTCCTGCCCAGCCTGGCGAGCCTGCCGATGCTGATGGAGGAAAGAGCGCCTTCCACATCGATGTACCTCGCGTTGGCGAACCCGACCCTGTCTGAGAAGCAGCAGAAGGAGGTTGGTTCTCACTACCAGTTCCCGATTCTCGAAGCAGCCTGTATAGCCTTTGCCGAGTGCATCGGTAAGGGGGAAGCGACTCTGCAGAAGGTAGCTGTGCACGTGCAGGAGGAGGCGCTTGAGAACCGCGCACACAACGAAGCAGCAGGCCATGAGGTGCTGGTGTATGCCTGTCATGGGATGTTCAACCCCAGTGTACCACTTGATTCCCGACTTCTATTGGCACCGAGTGAGAAGAATGAGCAAGAGACAACCGGTCGTCGTCTAGCTGATGGCGACTACTACGCCTCCGAAGTGATCCTCACCAACCACGAGGGAGTCGATCTTGTGATCCTGGTAGCGTGCGAGACGCTCCTTCCGACGTTACGGGAAGTGCAAGGGGCGTTGGGGATGACGCTAGGATCCGAGTCGGATAAGGAGCTGAACATCGGACAGCTTGAACTGATTGTTGCCGGAGACGAAGTGGTAGGATTGTCGCGGGCGTTCTTAAGTTCAGGAGCGCAATCGGTGCTAGGCACGCTGTGGCAGGCTAATCCCACTGCGATCAATGAGTTGTTGGTGGCGATGTGTGAGGCTCACAAGAAGGCCGGTTCGTGGGCGGTGGCGCTGAAAGAGGCCCAGTGTGCGATTCTTGCAGAGAGCAATTCGGCGTTCACATTGACATACCAAACCGGCCTATCAGGAGCCCACCTGTGGTTCTGGGGGGCGTATCAGCTGATTGGGAGGTGGAGATAGAGATTAGCCATCTTGATCGCCGGGAAGGTCAGCCTCGTCGCTGATGTGCAGTAGCTGGGGATGAGTATGAAGCTGTTTAATGATTTCTATGTCTTCCTGTGTTAAGTAGCTTCCGTCATTTTTCTTCAGCAAGTACTGGCCTTCAGGATCTGGCCCTACAAGCTGAAGTTGCAACGTTTGCATGAGTGTCGTAACCTCTCGCGCTTCACCGATGAGCTCTATCCGAACAAGATCAGCTGGAAGAACGGTATTGTTGTATGAAGAATTATTGGTATCGATATAGATCGGCATGGTTGTTATTGGTTGGATAGGCGGCGCTGTGTTCATCCATGCAAGAATAGCTATGAGCAATACTGCCTGAACAGCAGCTAGTGCCCATCCGACCGGGGCAAGTTTAGGCTTCCGTAGGGCATCCTTCAACGCTTGTAGCCAGTTCATTGATGCCAACGTGCTTTGATTTTTCTCCAAGGCCGTTATACGAGAGCGACAGCGAGAGCAGTTGCTCAAATGTGCTGCCACTTCCCACATAGTCCAATCGGTTAATCGCCCACGATTCAGTTTTTCAGCTCTCCCTTCAGACCATTGGCTGGGGCGTTGCGGGAGTGACTGCTGAAGATAAGACGAAAGAACTCGACGCGAAGGATGTCGCTGAAAAGTCAGATTCGCTGGCGTTTGCTGCAGTAGCTTGTCAAGGGCTTCCCACGGCTCGCTGGGGGGATTGTCTCTTAGCATTGGTTATACTCCTTCAAGGCGTTGATACTCTTCTTTAACGAGCTCCACTACTCGGTTAATGTTGACCGGGTGCCCCACCAAACGACCAATGTCCTGCGCGGTAAGATAGGAGCCCTTTAATCCTTCGATGAGTTCCATTGCTTGGTCACGTCTTGTCACATAAGCCAGAGAGTAACCATCATCCAGTTTTGCTCGCCATTCTTCTGTGGTTTCTCGATCTCTAGCTGCTGTATGGCTAGCATTGTACAAGAGAACAGCTATCACGTTGCTAGGATTGCCTGCTCGGCTCTTCCTAACTCTCCTTTTAGCGGCGTAGTAGGCTGTTATTTCCTTAATCATTCTGTCCGCTCCATCTTTATTGTGCATGATGCTCCAAAATCGGATGTCCTCCTGTTGTAAGTCATCGTGGCAAAGAACCAGATCGGCAAGGAATAGCCGGAGCATGCTTGCCGCGAGATCTTCCATTCCCATAATACTCCCCAATCTCAGGATTTAGACACTACGAGTCATCTCGATAGTTCTTCATGCTGGATGAGTATACTCTCCCTCGAACCAAGGCAGCAACCAAAGACGTAGGGTTGTATATTAGTACCCTGTCAACAAGAGAGGGGAGGGCCGGATGGCCCTCCCCGTCTAAGAGTAAGGAGGTTGCGGACGCTAGGTGCAGTGTCCGGATAGAGGTAGTATCCTCGTGAGAGGGTCGGAACCATACTCGTTCGCGCCTTCAATCCCTTTTTGGAATAGAAGGACCAGCCCGAGATAAAGGCTATAGATAGGAACTAGGAGCAACCAGTAGTGTGAGCCAGGTCTTCCAACATCATGCAATCGCTTGACTATTGGAAATGCCATGAGCACCGTTCCACCAATACCAACAAGAAAGCTGATAGTTTGGGCGGTCTCAAAATCATTGCCAGATCCAGCTACAGACGACGCAATGCCAACAGCAGTAATCCATGTTATGACCTGTATGGCCAACATAATCCAGAAGTACTTTGCTCGGTTGTACCTGCCTTGCAGCGAGAATATCGAGTGCATGGTATTTTTCTCCTTTTATGTTTTTCTCTACTTTCCAAAGGTTGCATATTTTATAGAATTGCAATCGCAATAAGCCAAGGTAATGCCAGTATAGTCCATCCAAAAAACACTTGCCCTACTGGATACAGCATTTCCCCAAGCAGGCTCCCAAGGCGTCCTCCCTTAGTAAAGTGGTCAGCTAGTACCTCAACCACATGATGGAATTTTGTAGGCGCTATGTTTATTGCCGGTCTCATGTCGTTCCTCCTGTGCTTGCGGTGAGGACAGGGAAGTCAGTCGGATCGATCCCGGCTGTTTCGAATAGCGAGTAGATTTGCGTAAGCTCTCCTTTTGTCGGTATGCCCAACGTGAATAAATCAAAGAGATCCTCTCTGTCCTCGACCGGAATGCCTGCGAGTGTAAACGCGATGCTTAAGAAGGAGAACTCGTCGTTAGGAAGGGCTATGATTGCCTCGGGGTACATTGTGAATGTAAGGCAGAGCATCCCCAATTCCTCTTCCGTAACGTTGAACAGCGTTTGAAAAGCGTTGAAAAAATCGCCTCCCAACCCAAGACCTTCAAACTCCTGTCGAGTCTCCGGGTGGTCAATAAGGAGCCAAAGCGCGAACTGCTTAACACGAAACGTGGCTTCCTGATAGGATTTTGCCTGAGTTAGGCTTTCGAGTGCAGAGAGATCTATCTTTCCGACGTAGGGCTTGAACCGTGTTTCGTTTGTTGGTTGATCACGTGTCATATCGGCACAGGCGATAGGCATGTTAACGGTTTTGTGTTCTCCGGGAGCAACCAAAACAACGACTCTACCAACAACTATGAGATCCTGCACGGCATCGTCTACGGAATAGAACAAGACACCTGGGAGGATGATTATCCTGAGATGGTCCTCGGTAGACCTGTTCCTGATTTGTAGGTCGAGAGACACAATTCCGTGGATCTCCCTAATTTGAAACTCAATCAGGCCACGTTCAACTGCTTCGACGAAATCAACTTCCTTCTGTCCGTTGGTTGCGAAACCTACATAAGTCGTTAATCCCACTAGGATAAGCACCAACGCCGTTGTTACCACCATCTTTCTCGTCATGTCAATCACCTCGGAATCAAGCATAAGTGAGAAGCGAGATCTTTCAGACACTCTGCGAGGCAGACGCCGCCTTCCCGTCTAACGCCAATGCGGAAAGCTGCGCATACGGTCAGGAATTGAATACTTCTACAAGCGGCCCCCTCTTCAACAACGGGTACCGTGTGGTATACTCATGCACGAGATGAAGCGGCTGAACGAGTGGGTGAAAGACCGAAAGAGGGTCCTGGTGATGGGGACGTTAAACCTCACCCCGGACTCCTTCTACGATGGGGGGCGTTATCCCACGAGTGCAGCGGCAATCGAGCAGGCTCTGCAGATGGTGGAAGAGGGTGCGGATATCATCGATATCGGTGCCGAATCGAGTCGTCCGGGGGCGAGACCGGTCTCAGCGGCAGAGGAGCTGGAGCGGGTGATCCCGGTGATCGAGGGGATCCATCACCGAACTGATCTCCTCCTCTCGGTCGATACAACCAAGGCGGTGGTCGCAACGGAGGCGGTTGAGGCTGGAGCATCGATCGTGAACGACATCAGCGCTCTGCGGTTCGATCCAAAGATGGCGGGCGTCGTTGCCGATCGAGGGGTGTTCATCGTATTGATGCACATGAAGGGAACGCCGGAAACTATGCAGAAGGGTCCTTCCTACAACGACCCGGTGGAGGAGATAAAGGCGTTCTTTGCCGAACGGATCGAAATGGCAATCTCTGCGGGAATCTCGGCCGATAAGATCATCATCGATCCGGGGATCGGGTTTGGGAAACGACTATCGGATAACCTCGCCATCATACGAGGTCTCGCGCGGTTCAGTGTCCTTGATACTCCGATCCTCGTTGGCCTATCGCGCAAGTCGTTCCTCGGGGATATCCTCAATCTCCCAGCAGAGGAACGGTTGGAGGGGACGATTGCGGCGAACGCGATCGCGATACTGAATGGTGCCGACATCATTCGTGTACACGATGTTAAGGAGGGGAAAAGGGCGGCCGACGTAGCTCGGGCGTTACGCAATGTTAAAACTTAATCTCGATCACTTTCTAAAGAACCCGGGGAAGCACTTACCCATCGATCTCTGCTTGAAAATCGAGGAGACCTCCTCCTTGTCCGAGGATTTCTCCCTCCTTGAACCACTTAAAGTGACCGGAGAAGCGTTCTTCCAGCTGAGCACCCTCTATCTTGCTATCCAGATTTGCACGGTGGTTGAGCAACCTTGTTGCCGCTGCCTTGCCCCGGTGCACACGACGGTCGATTGCTATGAGCACTTCGCGGTTTCTCTCCCCGAGGGAGAAGATAGCATTGACCTTACCTCAGAAGTCGTCGGGTTGATCAGCGCCTCAATCGACCCTCGTGCGCTCTGCCGCCCGGACTGCCGCGGTCTCTGTCCACACTGCGGCATCGACCTGAACGAGCATCCCGAACACGTCTGTCAGGCAGAGGAGGACGATCATCCAAAACTGGTGGATTTCCTGTGATTAGTGAAGATCTGGTCGCGCTCGGGTTCGATCCTGGTCTTGCCACCACCGGATACGGGGTCGTGCGCGAGACAGAGGACGGCCCTAAGGTGGTCGACGGCGGCGTCATCCGAACGGAGAAAGGGCTCCCACGAGCTCAACGGCTGCACGAGATCTACGACGGTGCAAGAGAACTGATCGCGACTTATCACCCCATAGGAATTGCGATCGAGGAGATCTACTTCGCGAAGAACAGTCGTACTGCAATGCTCACCGCAGAGACCAGGGGTGTTCTTCTCCTTGCGGCGGACGGGCTCCCGGTGTGCGGGTACACTCCGCTCCAGGTGAAGAAACGGATTACTGGCTACGGGAGGGCGAACAAGGCACAGGTCCAGGCGATGGTGAAGCGGCTCCTCTCTCTTACAGAGACCCCTTGCCCGGACGATATGGCCGATGGTCTTGCCCTTGCCCTCTGCTATCTGTTCGACCTCAAGGGGGTGAATAACAAAGATCGTGTCTACCTATAGGCGACCGCTCGAAGAACTCTTTGGTTGGCAGGATCCCCCCGATGGAAAGAGGCTTCTCCTATTTGATGGGCACTCTATTGCCTACCGCGCGTTCTATGGCATTCGTGAGCTTACGACCAGAGACGGCCGCCCGGTGAACGCGGTCTACGGATTCTGGCGGATTCTCACGCGGGTCATGCGTTCTTTCCCTTCCTCCTACGCCGTGGTCACGTTCGACGCAGGGGGAGAGACCTTCCGCCACAGGCTCTATCCCGAGTACAAGGCAACCCGCAAGGAGATGCCCGATGAGCTCGCCATGCAGTTTCCCTTGATCCAAGGGCTTCTCGAACAGTTGGGAATTCGCATTGTCTCTATCGAAGGGGTCGAGGCCGATGACATCATGGCGAGCCTCGCCCGACGTGCAGCGAAGGAGGGATTGTCGGTCTTGATCGCTACCTCGGACAAGGACTTGGCGCAACTCGTCGATGAGAAGGTCAGCCTCATTCGACCGACCGGTCGCCGTCCCGATGGCGGACGGTCGTCCGATGGGATCGAACTGATCGACTCTGCAAAGGTGAAGGAGAAGTACGGCGTTCCACCGGAGGGGATCATCGACTTTCTCTCACTTGTGGGCGATACGTCGGACAACATCCCTGGGATTCCTTCCATCGGCCCGAAGATCGCCTCCCGCCTCCTCGCGCAGTTCGGCTCGCTCGATGAGATCCTCAAAAACGCCGATCAGGTGAGAAATACGCGCATACAAGAGAACTTGAAGACCCACGCGGAGGAGGCCCGTCTCGCCCGCAAACTCGTCACCCTGGACGAGGGGGTATCAGTAGGAAAGGTGCCGGAGGACTGCCGACTGCACGGGGTGGACATTGAAGGCTTGCAGAAATGTTTAAGTGATCTCGATTTTCGCTCTATCCTCGACGAGCTCGATCTTGAGAGGACCTCCCCTTTGACTGAGAAAACCAAGGACGAGCGCCATGCGGACTACCGCACGATCCTTACGAGGGAGGAACTCGACCGACTGATCGAGGAGATTTCAAAAGAGGAGGAGATTTCACTCGACCTTGAGACGACGAGCCGCGATCCGATGCGGGCGAAGATCGTGGGGATCGCCCTTTCATTTCATCCTTATGTTGGCTATTACATACCGGTCGCTCACAACTACCTCGGTGTACCCGCCCAGCTCACAACCGAAGAGGTTCTAACGGCGTTGCGTTCGCTCGTCGAAGAAGAGAGACCGAACCTGATCGGACAGAACCTGAAGTACGACCTGATCATACTGCGACGGTACGGGCTCTCTCCGCGAGGGGTGAGCTTCGATGCGATGATCGCCTCTCACCTTGCCCGTCCCGAGGAACGCCACCACAACCTGGAGACGATCGCCCGCACGTACCTCAACTACGAGATGCTCTCCTACGGCGATCTTGTGGGAAAAGGAGGCGAGATCGCGGCCGTCCCAGTGGAGAAGGCAACTTTCTACGCCGCCGAGGACGCGGAGATCGTCTGTCGCGCCAAACCTCACTTGGAGGAAGCGCTGAAAGAGGCGGGCGCAATGCAACTCTTTCACGAGGTGGAGGTCCCGCTGTTATCGGTATTGGCACGGATGGAGGAGAACGGGATCCTCGTCGATCGGAAGGTCCTTGCCTCGCAAGGGCGCGACCTGCGCGAGCGGCTCTCCGTGATCGAGGAGGACCTCTACGAGATAGCCGGAGAACGGTTCAATCCGAATTCACCCAAACAGGTGGCGCAGATCCTGTTCGACCACCTCGGCCTTCCCGTGATCGACCGTACGAAGACGGGTCCGTCGACGAGCGCCCGTGTCCTTTCAGAACTCGCGGTGACACACCCACTGCCCGGCAAGTTGATCGAGTACCGCGAGCTGGAAAAGCTCTTGAATACGTACATCGAGCGGCTCCCCGAGGCGATCAACCCGGAGACGGGAAGGATCCATACCTCGTTCCACCAGACCTCGACCGCGACAGGGCGCCTCTCCTCCTCCGACCCGAACCTGCAGAACATACCTATTCGCACAGAGATAGGAGAGCGAATCCGGCGTGCGTTCGTCGCGCCGGAAGGATCGCTCCTGATCGGGGCTGACTACTCACAGATCGAGATCCGCCTGCTCGCTCACCTTTCGGGGGACGAGGCATTGATAGAGGCGTTCAAAGAGGGGAAGGACCTGCATCGCATGACCGCGAGTCGCGTATTCGCCATCCCCGAGAAAGAAGTGTCTGGGAAGCTTCGCAGTGCGGCCAAGAGGATAAACTTTGGGATCATCTACGGGATCAGCCCGTTCGGCCTCGCTCGCGAGCTTGGAGTCCCCCGCACAGAGGCCAAGGCCTATATCGACCGTTTCTTCGCGGCCTACCCGCAGACAAAGGAGTACATGGATCGAATGATTGAGCAGGCGACGGAGCGAGGCTACGCGGAGACGGTCCTCGGTCGCCGCCGTCCCCTTCCGCAGCTTCGTTCAAAGAACGTGCAGGGCAAGAATTTCGCCAAGCGAAACGCGATCAATACTCCGATCCAGGGGAGCGCGGCCGACCTGATCAAGCTCGCCATGCTCAAGATCGATCGGATCATCGAGGAGAAGATTCTCAAGGCAAAGATGCTCCTCCAGATCCACGACGAACTGATCTTCGAGGTGAAGGAAGAGGCGCGCGAGAAGGCGATGGAGCGGATCAAGGAGGAGATGGAAGGGGTAATGGAGCTTTGCCTCCCTCTGGAGGTGTCGGTCGAATACGGGAAGGACTGGAGCAAGATCTAACCAAAGGGATGAAGGAGGGATCATGCTGAAACTCGGTTATTGGCTGATGATCGTTGCAGGGAGTCTCATTGGCGGATATGCCGCCTACTTTCTGATCCGCCTTATTGTAACCGCACCCGGAATCGGAACCTTCTTTAAAGTGGTGATCCTGATCGGAGCGGTTGGGTTGATC
>Ga0307421_1000264_pt1 | contig 34558 bp, 24 predicted proteins | sample SalMarWE160270MG_FD_202163 | JGI IMG/M metagenome (GOLD analysis project Ga0307421, IMG submission 202163) | Salt marsh sediment microbial communities from the Plum Island Ecosystem LTER, Massachusetts, United States - WE1602-70 | ecosystem: Environmental > Aquatic > Marine > Intertidal zone >... | reverse complement strand
GTCGAATATCGTCCGTAAATATGCGGCGACGATGAGGCTGATGGCGATAATTGATAAGCACGAGAGAAGACCGACGATCGACACGGCGATCAATGAACCTGATGTCCGGTAGCCCAATGCGACGGCTGTGGCTAAAGTTAGCGCCAATGCCAGCATGCCAATGATGACCTGAGTCAGACTCACCGCCATAAGCCACTCGAAGGTCGTCATATTCGATAAACGCAAACGGATGATGGTTCCCTTGTCCTTCTCTTTGATTAGCGAGGCCGCTGCGGTAAACATCAACATGATTAAAGCCAGCGCCAGCAAAGCTGGAACATATAGCTCAAACTCATTCAACGCCTGTTTACCGCTGACCGTGTTCACTTGAATTTCCAGCGGGCTTTTCAAACCCGCTGCGGCTGCCGCATATTCGTATGTAATCATGTCACTCCAGACAGCAGCCATGATGTAATTTGCCTTCGTTGGATCGCCGTACGTTTTTATAACCACAGGAGCCGGTTGATCCCCCTGGCTGTAGCTCAAGAGGACTTCCGAAAACCGTTCCGGGATTTCAACCACAAGATCGACAGAATTGTTCATCAGCTGTTTACGGGCTGGGGTCATAGTCAATTCTTGCGTTACTTCTATGATCTTCCGTCCATCCGCGTCTTGTACCTTCGTCATCTCTGATATCAAATCTGATCCCGCGTTGAAATCACCACGATCAACCCTTGACACACCGGCATCATGATTGATGATCACAACTCGGTATGCCCTTTGGGTCGACTCCCCAACATAGAAATACATGAGCAGTACGAACAATGGCGCGAACGTCAGCGTAAGGATCAAGATCTTCCAATCGCGGATATTTTCGATCCATGTCTTCCTGAACAGGCTGATAATTCTCATTCCCGCAGTCTCCTGCCGGTCAAATCGATAAAAACATCTTCGAGCGTTTTCTTGCGGACGCTGATATCCAGGATTTCCATTGGGGTGTGCTGGATTGTTTCCAACAACAGCGGCAGCACACCCATAGCGTCAACATTCACAAGGCGCAGGGTCTGATCTTGATAGGTAAAATCGCGCAGCGACTCCGGTAACGCCGCTTTTAGATTGTCTAATTTATCATCCTGCCCTGCCGTGATTTTGATTTCGAGAATATCTCCCGCTCCAATCCGACTCTTGAGTCCTTCCGGGGTATCGAGCACCAACATCTGCCCGTTGTCAATAATCCCCACCCGATCTGCCAATTTGTCCACCTCGTCCATGTCATGGGTAGTTAAGATCACGGTAATTCTTTTTGACAGTGAACGAATATACTCCCTAACCAGTATCCTGCTCTGCGGGTCGAGTCCGGCTTGAGGTTCGTCGAGGATCAATATCTCTGGGTCATGGACAAGGGCAAGGGCTATGTTCAGGCGGCGTTTCATCCCGCTTGAAAGCTCCTTGGCCATTGTGTTGCGCTTATCGATCAGCCCTAAAATTTCCAGTAATTCCCGGGCTTTCTTTTTGGCGGCGTCTCTGCTGAGGTCGTATTGCCGGCCAATAAACTCCAACTGTTCGAGGCAGGTCAGTGATTCCCAGATAACCAGATCCTCAGGACAGAGACCCATTATTCGTTTGCATTGCCGATAATGCTCGTTCAGTGAGTGGTTGTTAATCAAGATCTCGCCGGCATCACTTTTCAGCAAGCCGCAGATCATTTTTATGGTTGTAGTTTTTCCCGCGCCGTTGGGTCCCAAAAAACCGAACACTTCGCCGCGGTAGACATCCAAGGATAGGTCTTTAACTGCAACCAGATCTCCATAGGATTTCTGTAATCCTTTCAGGCTCAGGATGACATCTGGGTTATCGTTCTGCATAGATCGTCTCCTTCCAGGCTCATCAGCTCGCCATACGCCGTCCAAGGATTATCATGGGGTCCATTCCAGTGTTCAGAAATCGCAATCCTCTTTCCAGATTCCAACTTGCATATGTTTCTTTCCTTGCCTCCTCAAAAATCAGCGCATGTCCCGAATCAGAAAGCTCATTCGAGTCCATACTCTTCCACGATCTTCTGCACTTGTTGGATTTGGTCATCGGTTAGAGGGCCCTTAACCATCGCCCCGGCATTCTCAAGTACTTGCTCTACTGTCTTGAAGCCAGGGATGGGGATCATGCGCTCATCCAGCCCCCAGATGTAAGCAAGCGCACCTTGCGCCATTGTGCGTCCACCTGAAGTGAGCACCTCTCGCATGCCCTCAACCGCATTTAAACGTCTCGAGATCTGATCGTCCTCAAAATTAGTCCTTGAACGAATATCATCGACCGGGAATGTGGATTTGGTCGTAAATTTACCGGTCAGGATGCCTCTATTGAGAGGGTCCTTATTAATCCCGGCCAAGTTGAATGCATCGCAAATTTGGCGCATTTCCAAGTTATCGTATAAGGCGTTTAGTTGAAATTGGATAGCTGTACAATGCTTACCGTCGGCAAAGACACGTGCCCGATCCGTCAAATCTGTGCTCCAGCCATACCAACGCATCTTACCTTCTCCGACCAAATCTTCGAGGACTTCGCGCAGTTCAAGCGCCAGCTGCGCATCATACTGCCCATCGTGAAGCTGGTAGATATCAATATAGTCCGTGCCCAAACGGCGGAGGCTGTTCTCCACATCCCGACGAACATTCGGAAGGATCTGGGAGCTATCTGCGTACACCGTTTTTTCCTTTTCATTTACAATGCGCCCGAATTTGGAGGCGATGACAACGCTGTCCCTCCGTCCGCTGAGGGCCTCCCCAAGTATCGTTTCACTATGACCAGCACCGTAATTGGCAGCCGTGTCAAAGAAGTTGATCCCCGCATCCAAACCCGCATGAATGGCGCGGATTGACTCGGAGTCATCAATCTGGCCCCATCCTGCTGGGTAAGGTTCTTCACCTGGTTGAGCCCAAGTCCATGGTCCACCGATCGCCCAGCAGCCCATACCCAGTGCGCTAACCTCAAGACCACTCTTTCCTAATATGCGCTTCAACACAATCTCACCTCCATAACGACATACCCCACTGCAATGCTACCTCCATCATCGCACATCCTCAGGTCTAAAACAATCGTGATCGTTCAACTTCCCCGGTCGGGGACTCGCACAAAAGACGTCTACCTTACAAGCTTCTCGAAAGGGCACGAAGAGGCAAACACCCATTTGTTCAGGCAGGTCCGCTTAAAGTTGATTGGATATCCACCGCACACATGGGTGCGCCTCTACAATCCACCGTACGCTTAGGAGCCGACCCATGCGTCGGCCTACATCTTCCCTTGGTTGGGGACTTCGCCTCACAAACTGCATGGGACTTTGGAGGACACGAACCCTTGATGAGATTAGCAAGGACGAGGACGGGAAGAGCCTTATTTTTTGTATCATTGCGAATGAAGCGAAGCAATCTCCTCCATTCTTGCGCTGAGAGGCCACGTTACTTCTTTCCTCGCCATGACAGGTGCCCGATCAATTTGACATCGCAATTGACCTGCAATAAAGTCACACCCCACCGCACACTGCCAACGACGGCGACAGAGGAGAGCAGCGAGATGGGAAACAAAACACGGCGAGCATTCCTGCAATGGATGGCGATACAAATGGGCGCTGTCTTCGGCGGTTCATTACTGGCATCCTGTGGAAGGCAAGAACCCCACTCCCTGCAGTCCACCTCGCTGCCCATTGCGCAGCCCACCCAACCTACCGATGTTGAACCTTCTAGCGCTCCAGCGCAGGCAGAGAAAACTACATCTGAGCAGACAGCGACACCGAATGATCACCCTCACATAGCTGTAGCTCGCGGCGGTGAGCCGGAGGCGCTCGTGCGCCAAGCGGTTGCCGCCCTGGGCGGCATGCAACTTTTCGTCAGCCCGGGCGACGAAGTAATCATCAAACCCAACGCTTGCGTCGATTACCGGACCTACGAGTATGCAGCAACAACCAACCCGTGGGTCGTCGGAGAGATCGTCCGTCTTTGCCTTGAAGCTGGCGCCGGCCGCGTGCGGGTGATGGATTTTCCTTTCGGCGGGGATTCTGAATCCGCCTACCGCCGCAGCGGCATCCAGGAGCAGGTCCACGCCGCAGGCGGTGAAATGGAACCGATCCGCTTCTTGAAATTTGTCGAAACCGAAATCCCCAATGCCCTCGATTTGAAAAAATGCCAAATCTATGAGGATGTACTCCTAGCGGATGTCGTCATCAACGTACCCATCGCCAAGCACCACAGCCTGGCTCGCCTGACGCTGGGCATGAAGAACCTGATGGGCGTCATCCGCGATCGTCCATATATGCACGGCAACCTTGGGCAGCGGCTGGCCGACCTAGCGAGCCGTGTGCGCCCTGCCCTCACGATCATCGACGCAGTGAGGATCCTGCGCGCCAGCGGACCGACAGGTGGACGTCTGAGCGACGTCCAAAAAATAGACACCGTCATCGCCAGTCCAGATATTGTGGCCGCGGACAGTTACGCAGCAACCTTGTTCGGCCTCCAGCCGACCGATCTCAGTTACATCGTCTCCGGTTTGGTCAAGGGGCTTGGGCGAGCGGACCTCGAAACGATGAAAATCGAGGAGATCGCCGTTGGCGCCTGATTCAAAAAAGAGGCGCCGGATTTTCTCCCGCCCATGGACTTCCTTGCGCAAGCTCATTCAAGCACTCGCCCTGCTGGCCTTCCTTACGCTTTTTGTGATGGCTCGGGGCGAAAAAATCCCCGGTTCTTCGACGAACCTCTTCCTGCGCCTTGATCCACTCCTGGCGCTGGTAAACCTGCTGGCGACGAAAGCCCTCGTCGCCGGCTCAGCCGTGGCGCTGATCACGGTTGCGCTGACGTTCGTAACGGGCAGATCCTGGTGCGGCTGGCTTTGTCCCCTGGGGACAATTCTCGATTGGATCCCGCTGCATCGTTGGAAAAAGAGGAAATGGATTCCAGGCGAAGATTGGCGCGGCGTTAAGTACGCTATGCTGCTGCTGACGCTGTTCGGCGCGCTTCTGGGCGGGCTGACGCTTCTCATTTTCGACCCACTCACCATTCTCATCCGCGGTCTCGCCGTGGGCGTGTGGCCAGCGCTGGATAAACTCGTTACGGCTATAGAAACTGCCCTTTACCAGATGCCGGCGCTGCGAGCGCCGGTCCTCGAAGTCGACGCGCTGCTGCGGCCGCTCATCCTGCCTCCTGTTCCGGTCACAACTCGAGCCAGTGCGCTCTTCGCCGGCCTATTGATCGCCGTCGTTCTGCTCAACGTTTTCGCCGAACGTTTCTGGTGCCGCTATCTTTGCCCACTGGGCGCTCTTCTTGGCCTGATGAGTAAGGTTGCCCTGCTCCGCCGCCGGATTGCGCCGGGCTGTGTGGGCTGCACGCTTTGCACCGACGCATGCCCGATGGGGACGATTAACCCCGCCGAAGATTATGCCAGCGACCCCGGTGAGTGCACGATGTGCTTGGAATGTTTGGATGATTGCCCGCTGGGGGCGACGACTTTCACGCCCGTCTTCAGCGTCGATCCCTTGAGGTCGTACGATCCAGGGCGGCGGCAGGTCCTGGTCACACTCGGCGCCGCGCTCGGCGGGATGGCCTTGATCCGAACCGTTGATCCAGAGCTCAAACGTCCCTTCAGTCTTCTCCCGCCCGGAGCCAATGCTGAGGAATTTTATTCCCAATGCGTGCGTTGCGGACAATGCATGCGCGCCTGTCCTACGGCCGCCCTCCAACCCGCGCTTACCGAGGCGGGCATCGAGGGGTTCTGGACCCCGGTTCTGATCCCACGACTTGGATACTGTGACTATGGCTGCAACGCCTGCGGTCAGAGCTGTCCGGTCGAGGCCATCCCCCCGCTCCCGTTGGTCCGCAAGCAGGAGCAAGTCATCGGCCGAGCGGAGGTAGACAAGGACCGTTGCCTGCCGTGGATCGAGGAGCAGGAGTGCATCGTCTGCGAGGAGGTCTGTCCACTCCCTGAGAAAGCGATCGAGCTTGAACTGGTAGAAGCGCGTCTTCCGACGGGTGAGACCCGCATCCTTCAGCGCCCGGTGGTCATCCACGACCTGTGCATCGGCTGCGGGATGTGCGAGTACAAATGCCCGGCCGTCGGTGAGGCGGCCATTCGTGTTTCACGCTGTTCGGGTAAAGGCGGCCAAGGCGGTGGACAGGGTCGCCGCCGCGGCGGTTAGCGCTTGTAAGAACCTCACAGTTGAAATCGTGTTCTCGCCTTAGATACAAAGTGCCTTTCATGCGGCACGGACTCCCCCAACACATACACTTCTATTGGGCTGTTAATGAATTATTAAGGCTATTTGGATATAATTAGGTATATATAAATCTTTTTTGTGGAGGAAGTCGTGACAACCGTATCGCAGTATATGAAACAAGGACGTTTTGTTAAGAGGCTCGAGGATCCGAAGATCGCGCGGATGCTCTTTGGAGAGGTGAAGTGGGCTTGGCTTTGGATTCCGCTGCGTCTCTATGCAGGCTGGCAGTGGCTCATCGCCGGCTGGAATAAAATCGGCAATCCGGTATGGACTGGTGAGAGCGCGGGTGTGGCCATAACCGGGTTCGTGCAGGGTGCGCTGGAGAAGACCGGCGGCGCTCACCCCGATGTTCAGGGTTGGTACGCCTGGTTTTTACGGAACGTGGTCCTGCCCAACGCCGGGATCTGGAGTCAGATGGTTGCTTACGGAGAGCTGATTGTTGGGATTGCCTTGATTCTGGGCATGTTCACCGGCATAGCTGCATTCTTTGGCGGTTTTATGAACATGAATTACTTGCTAGCGGGAACCGTTAGCACCAACCCGCTCCTTCTCGCCATCGCCATATTTCTAATCCTGGCCTGGAAAACTGCGGGCTGGTGGGGAATCGATCGCTGGCTACTTCCCGTGTTGGGAACGCCATGGAGACCGGGGTTCATATTCCAGAATGAAGTGCGCGATACGTCGCCGGGGATGGGTGAAAGCCCGGCCTAGATTTCGTTGTGAGCAAAAAGCTAAATAAGCGTTGTAAAAAGTGAAAACAAAAAACCCCTCAGTAACTAAGAGGGGTTTTTTAGATAAATCATCCCCCTATAAACGGGCATGAGCAGGATCTGCAAATACAGCCCTCCGCTTGATTACGCTCTCGCCCCTCCCCCATCAAACGCACTCAGGACCAAGTCCCATTTATCTGTGGCGTCTTGGGTGAGCCTCGAAATGGGTACCAGCAAATCCCGGGAGCGATTCGGGTGATGTTGGGTTCAAGCTCGGCGCAGGTTCTTCTTAATGGGTCGAATTAATACCGCCATCACGGGTCCAGAGATGAGCATTGCCGTTAAAAAGACCAGCATGGGGAGGATTGGGGAAGGCTTGCCTTCCATAAAAGGTGATGCATTCCAGACGCTGTTGGCGATCCCCGCCAGGGTGAGATTTAGGCATCCAGCTCCGGCGATGACGCCAAAGCGCACTGGATCCGTTCCACGCATATAGACGTAGATGAGGGTGGACATCAGCAGCCCAACCACCACAGCATATTGGGCGATATCATGACGCAGGAATGGTCCAGCCACAATCGAGGTAAAGACGGTGATCCCCAACATGCCGGCCAGACCAAGACTGAAGAGCCCAGCCTGTCGCCAGCCCCTCGAACCGATGGCGATGAGGAATCCCAACCCGATGAGCATGAGAAGAATAAGCAGAAGCAGATCCCCGACTTCGGAGAGCAGGTATTTCCCAACTTCAGCTTGCTCCTCCCCCAGCATATTCAGAAAGAGGGCGAAGCCCATGAAACCAAAGCCAACCCAAGACAAACTCCAGGGCGGTATGCGTTTGGTTAACGCATAGAGAGCAACGATGCCAATAAACACGGCGGGAAGCAGCGTAGCCCCGAGCCCAAGGATGAAGATGGGGTTTCCTAGATCCACCTCGATTCTCATGGAGATCAAATTCGTCACGGTCAACCCCAGCCCGAAGAGAAGCGGAGGCAGCGAGGCGATGAGCATGAGCCGTGGGTTCTTCTCAAGGATATCCTCTTGAGCATCTGATTTAAACATAAGGTAACTCCTTTGCTGCAACCAAAAATCGAAGTGGATTCGTCTTTCCACCAGCTTCGAGCTAAGTTCGTTCATCCGTCTGAAAAAACCACCCCAATGCTCGAGTAGAACTGCAGCCGGCCACTCCCGCAGCTCTCGCCAGCAGAAGGCGGCCATGCGAGTGAAGCCAAGTGCATCGGCATCGACGAGTCCTTCCCAGAAATCCGAGCGCATCTCCTCTCCGAAATCCATGCGGTGAGAATGCGGATAAAAGCAGATCAGGAAATTATAGATAGCGGTGAGGATCTTTGCCCGTCTCATGGACGCGCTCCCAAAGTTTGTGCTTGCGCGAGATGGATGAGGGTTTCAAGGCGGGCGATCTCGGCATTGAGCGCTCTACGACCCGAATCAGAAAGCGAGTAGGACTTCTTCTTGCGTCCCGCAGCCAGCTTATTTGTTTCTGTAACTTCCACTCGCTGAATCCAGCCATGTTCGAGCAAGCGCTTAATCGCGCCGTATAGAGTCCCGGTACTGAGCACAACGCGCCCCTCGCTTAGCTGTTGGACCTCCTTCATGATGGCATAGCCATGCTTCGGCTCTGGAGCTAGGCTGAGCAGTATAAAAAAGGTCGTTTCCGTGAGTGGCGTATGTTTGTCTGCAGCGAGTTGATGTGTCATAGACTTGCCCTTATACGTCGCCGTGCGATACGTCGTGTGTCGACATATTATATGGAATTTCGAAACCTGTGTCAATTCATAGGGATCGTGTGTCATCTGCAATTCAACGATGATTCCCCCAAACACTCCATTATTGGATAACAAGCGACGGAAACATTCTCCCCAAGAATTGGACAGCATAAATCGACCAATACCATCGCTCACCAAGCAGCACTTGTCCGATAAAAATACAAAGGTTAGAATCCAGAAAATAAGCTAGGAGACATAGCATGGATTTTTCTGAGCTTGTCAAGAACAGGTACAGCGTTCGAGCCTACAAACCGGATCCGGTGGAGGATGAGAAGCTGGCAGCCGTTCTCGAGGCTGCTCGCCTGGCGCCAACGGCTGCAAATCGTCAGCCATTCCTATTATTCGTGATCGACACGAAGGGTCGGGAGGAAGAGCTTAGCCGCATTTACCACCGCGAGTGGTTCGTCCAAGCTCCACTGATCATTTGCGCTTGTGGGCTGCCGGGTGAAGTGTGGAAAGGCGAGCACGGCAGGGATTACCTCGGGGTTGATGTCGCCATCGCTATGGACCATCTCATCCTTGCCGCCGCGGAACTCGGACTGGGCACTTGCTGGATAGGCGCTTTCGACGCCGAAGCTGCGCGCGAGATTCTCAACCTTCCTGAAGATGCTGATCCCATCGTCTTCACTCCATTGGGATATCCCGCGGATACACCCAAGCCCAAGGAACGAAAGCCATTGGACGAAATAGCCCGTTATCTCTAAATAACGGAGGACCAAGCGCGCATTCGCGATAAGCGCCCCTCCGTGTATAATTGCACCTTCTCTCTATCTAAAGTCTCTATTTGTTAAATCCATAATGGAGCATCTAAACGTGGATCGACGTTTCATTCCCTTGTTCATGATCGTGTTCGTTGATCTGGTCGGCTTCGGGATCGTGATCCCGGTTCTATTGCTCCACGCCGAGGAGAGCTTTGGCGCTACGGATCTGCAGGCGACAGGTCTCCTCACGGCCTTTTCCATTGGCATGGTCATTGCCGGTCCGGTCCTGGGCCGCCTATCGGACGCCTATGGGCGGCGTCCGGTGCTCATCATAAGCCAGCTCGGCACATTCATCGGTTTCATCGTTCTGGGGTTGGCAAATTCACTATTTCTGCTTTATCTGGGGCGCATCATCGACGGCATCTCGGGCGGCAATATCACCACTGCCCGAGCCTACATCAACGACATCACTACCGAGGAGAACCGCGCCCGCGGCTTTGGATTGATCAGCGCCGCGTTCGGCGCGGGTTTTATTGTGGGTCCGGCTTTGGGAGGCATGGCGGTCACTGTCACCGCCGGGATTCCATCCCTGGCTGCTTACAGCCAGAATGCACCTTTCTTCGTCGCCGCGTTCTTCTCTCTGGCTTCCATTCTCGGTACGTACTTCATCCTTCCCGAGAGCCTCGATCTCGAGGCGCGCCAACCCCTGGGTGATCGCTCGAAAGAAAGGGATGGCGATCTCGGCTTGATTGACATTCTGAAATTAGAGAAAATGCGCACCATACTCAGCTTTACTTTCGTGACCTTTCTGGCATTCTCGCTCTTCCAATCCAGCTTTCCGATCTTCGCTCGCCGACGCCTTTTCAGCGATATTACGCTGGAGATGGCTCAGCGCAATATCGGCCTGGTGCTCACTTTGTTTGGTCTGACCAACGTTATCATGCAGAGCTTCTTCGTCGGCCCGCTTGTTCGTCGATTCGGCGAACAGCGTCTAATCGTGTACGCGACTTTCGGACGCATAATCGCTTTTCTTGGTGCAACCCTCACCCTGAATGTCTATGTATTCGCGGCGTTCGCCGCGCCATTGGCCATCGGCAATGCCGTAAGTCAACCATCACTGCAATCGATCATCAGCCGCTTTGCACCGCCGAAGCTGCGCGGCCGGGTATTGGGCTTATTCCAATCGACCAACAGCCTCACGCTCGTTGTCGGTCCCATTCTGGCCGGCTTTCTACTGAGCGCGAACATCCCCTCCCTGTCATCAGAGAGCATATCGGCTCTTCCGATGTTGGCTGCTGCCTGCCTGGTGACGGTCGCCTTCTTCATGAGTTTTAGAATCCTGAAATTAGAACTCCCCTCCCAAGAAGCTGCTCTCGAAGAAGCTTGATCCTTCAGTGGCAGGATCGCAATCGGTTTATTAGTCACCGAATCAATGTGCCTCTCATTTACAATCCTCCTCCTTACGGTATAAATCTCCACCCCGTGGTTGTTTGAATCCGGATCTGGCACTATAGTGGTGTTGATAATCATGGTTTCCTTCACAATCCGGTTAGCACCCACAACTCCCCCCTCGTAGACCGGATGAACAAGAATGCGGGGTACCCCATGGCGAATCGTATTCGATCCTTCCTGTTGTTAGTCTTAACGAGCATATTGCTGACCGGTTGCAACCTGCCGCAACTTTCAAAAGACGCGGCAATGGAAGTCCAAGAGGATGTCGTAGCCTGTAGCTTCGAGGCGCTCATTGAAGCCTTAGAAACCGAGGATGAGATCACGCTGAGCCCCGGTTGTGTGTATGAAATCACCTCTGAGTATTACAAATTGCCCTACCCAGGCGGATTGTCTCCCTGCGTCGCTGGTCTTTCTGTCGACAGCGAGATTATTCATGGCAATGGTGCAACACTGAGTTGGCACTTTGTAGAGCAAAACGGTGCTCGTCGAAACTATCATCTCTTCCACGTTAAAGAGAACAACGTTCTCCAAATAGACAATCTACGCATCGAGAATGTCGATACTGTACAAGGGGGAACGGGTTCCTCGACAAGCTGTAATAATGGGGGGGTGATTTACAACGAGGGGTCGGTCGTGATCACAAACAGCGAATTCGTCGGCAACCGCTCCTGGATTGGTGGTGTAATCAGCTCTACCGTTACCAGCTCACTAGAGATCCACAACACATTATTCCAAGACAACGAAAGCAATGCTTCGGGTGGCGCCATCAATAATGGTTCGTTTGACGCCATCATCACCAATTCGACTTTCAGAAACAACCAGGCGGGGTCACGGGGAGGCGCGATCGCAAACGCTGGCGCTATCTCAATTCTGAATAGCACATTCGATGGCAATATCGCCGGACAACGCGGCGGTGCCGCATATCACTATTTCCTCGATGAATCAGGCTATACAGGTAATATTATGCAGATCGAGAACAGCAGCCTGATCAACAATTGGTCGCTGGTTTCAGGTGGTGGTATCGAGAATGACAGCTCGTTGGTCCTGTTGAACAGTACGGTCTCTCAAAATCATGCCGGGGGGATCAACAACAATGGACAGTTTGCCACGCTCACGGCATCCTACTCAACCATCACATGGAATGCCGGAAAACCCGGAGTGCGCTCGAATAACGATCAAGTGAGCCTGGAGAATATGATCATCAGTCATAATTATGGGCAGAACTGCGAAGTTGAGGGTTTAGATTTTGGTGGAGCAGCAAACCTAGATAGTGACGAAAGCTGCCCCGGCTTCACGATCTCTGCTGACCCGTTATTGGGGCCGTTAGCCTCCAACGGCGGTCCAACCCTCACCCACGCCATCCCCAACGACAGTCCGGCTGTTGATGCTGCTTTGGGGGATTGCCCGGATGCTGATCAGCGCGGCGTTACCCGCCCGGACGGTGATGCATGTGATCTGGGCGCCTTTGAGTTCGGTCTGCTAGGCATGGGCGGCTTACCACCCTTCCTGCCCGATATGTCTGAGTCAGCTCCAGAGATTCAAGAACTATCAGCCGAGCCCTATCTTCCCGAAGGGGATGATGGTGGGCCAAGCGAACGCCTGCCCACAGGGCGGATCGACCAGGCGATTCTCTGCTATGAAGGTCCGGGACCGGTCTACGGCGTGGTTAGCTCGCTGCAGCCCGGCGCGCTGGTTGAGATCGTCGGCATCTCCGAGAACGGCGACTACATCGTCATCTTCAACCCCTGCTATCCTGGCGTTCCTTGCTGGGCTGCGGAAGGTTCGATCGAGCTTTACGATGAGCTCGATCCCAACCGGGTCATCCCCGATCCGGCGTTGCCTGAAGGAGAGGAAGAGGGGAGTTCGGGGGATGGAGGGATTACATGTTCGAAAGGGTTAGGCGAAGAAAAGTGCATGTCGGCTGGTGGAACCTATCACTCAGGTGGAGCGGGAGACCCTTGGTGTGAATGCCCCCAATAACATCTTTTCCATTGTTGTAGATAAATAAGAAACAGGGCTGATGGACTCTTCTTGAGGGCAACCAAAGGCGAACTAACAGGGCGGCGCATGCGCCGCCTTTCTTTATACTACCGGTACGAGGCGGGTTCACGCCCCATGCACCAGCCACATGTCCTCATCCGTGAAGCACTTCTCTTCCTGCGCCTCATAGCCGGCTGCGTCCAGCTCGACATCGCGCTGGTTCCGGCTCCCTTCCAGGACCTCCTTGTAATATTCGTGTTGGATCATCAGGTTCATGACCTCATTGGTTCCGGTCCAAATTTGAGGCAGGCGGAAGTCCCTGACCATTCTCTCGATCGGATAGATTTCGGTGTATCCAATCCCACCCATGATCTGCATGGCCTTGTTCGAGACCTCCCATGCGGTATCCGTGGCAAATTTCTTGGCCTGACTCACCAACCGTCTACGATTCGGTAATTCCCTATCAACAGCAAGGGCAGCCATATACACCATCGCCCGGGCAGCATCCAGTTGTGTGATCGCCTCGGCAACCATGAAGCTGACCGCCTGAAAACGGCGGATCTTTTCACCAAATGCCCGGCGCTTGTCACTATAGCGGGCGGCGACATCAAGAGCCGCCCGTACACCCAGACTGGCAGCCGCAGAGGTGAGACGCTCGGGGATCATCATCTGGTTGAAAACCTCCGCCCCTCCATGAAGTTCCCCGATGAGATTCTCTCTGGGAACTTCAACGTTCCTGAAGACCAACCGCCCCGTGCCGCCACCGCGCGTGCCCATCAGACCATATTGATATTCGCTTTTAACGCCCGGGCCGCGTTCCACCATGATGGCGCTAATGCGCTGATGCTTGTGGGCGTCTTCCTCGAAGTTGGTGCGGCAGTAGACAAGAAAGAGGTCGGCTTCCGTGGCTCCCACGACAAAGCGCTTCTGGCCGTTGACTACAAAGGTGTCACCCTTCAATTCGGCGCGCGACGTAGCACCAAAGAAATCCGAGCCGCCGCGTGGCTCGGTGAGCGCCTCAGCAGAGATGAGCTCCCCCTTTAAAATCGGCTTTAAAAAGCGTTTCTTCTGCTCTTCTGTGCCGAATACATGCAGCGCCTCCCCGACGATAGACGGCATCACATAAGCACATCCCAGTGTGGTTCCCAGGACGCCGATTTCTTCCTCCGCCACAACCTCAGCCGTCCAGGGCAAACCACGCCCACCCCATCGGGGGTCAAAGCGCAGCCCGAGCAAGTTGTGGGCGGCCAGTTTTTCGACAAACTCGCGCGGGTATTGGATCTCATCATGATCCAGGGCTTGCACCAGATCGTGCGGGACTTCCTCACGGACAAACTGCCTGACCTCCTGTTGAAGGTCTTTTTCTTCTTCGGTTATCAGACTCTCGTAGAACATCTCCTCACCCCTCCTTGATGTGTAGGGCATTACTGTCATCGTAGCATTATCTTCTTGAAAAGAATACCTGGACCGGCCACTCCCGCGTTGGTCACAAGCCCAGGAAGGCCATTTCGGTGAAACCACGCGTCGCGACACGCTGCTTTTCAACGGCTATGCAGAAGAAGTAGGGCAACTTTACGCGGGGATGGATTTGAAGGCGAATTTCTAGAACTTTTTCCACCCGCCCGAGGCACAGAATGTGTATTATAAAGATGCTCGCGCGAGGACGCGAAGGAAGCATCCCGATTTGCGGAGGATCAATAATTCGCGCAGGGTGACGGCATCGGCTCACCGTTCAGTGCGCCACACCAAGCCCCCCAATTACCCCCAAAGGAGCCTCTGAATTGATTTCGATTTTCAAGTAAATTCCAGAAGAGCCACCCATAATGCGTGCTGTCCGGGTTGTATGTATCCCCAGAGGCTCTCATACCATCATCAAACAGGTCCGCGGAAAAAGTGTACGTGTCCCCGTTAACAGTATAATGCCCCGTGAGATGTTCGCCCGATTGATTAATGGTGAGTGAGAAAGGATTAGGCGACATCATACTGGACCATGTCATCCACGTGCCGCTCCAATCTGGATAGGGGATCGGTGTTGGAGTCGGCGTGGGAGGCGGCGTCATAATGGGTAGGTCACTGGTGTCACAAGAGACCTGAGCGTATTGCCCCCAGAGCCAACAGTGTTGTCCTGGGTTGTTTGGGCTATCGATCACCCAGTAATTCGGCACGCTGCTGCGGCTTACAATCTCCGCTTCGTCACCAACCATAAAAATATAGGCCAGGTCGTAGACGGTCCCAGGTCCTTTACGGCAGTTGGTGTTCTTGGACACGCTGACTTTAGGGACGCAGGGTGTTGGTGAGGATGTCGGCGTTTCGCTTGGCACTGGAGTGGAAGTGGGTTTTACTGACTCTTCCTCCTCACTTTTCAACCCTGTGCCCGGAGTGGGTGAGGTACCTGAATCAGACTGAGTCATTGCGCTGAGCGCCTTCTCCGTCCCGGCTACGCGTGTGTCCAACACCTGCATGGTTGCCGCAGCACTGTTATATTGCTGATTTTGGACGGGGAGATTACACGCAAGTACGGCGAGTAATAATGAAAAGAGTGGCAGAAGCACAACTCGCATTCGGGTTGAGTCCATGCCAAACCTCCTTACTCCTACCATGGGACAACGCGCCAACATACCAGGGCTGCCTATGTATAGAACGTCTAAACCTTGTATTTTATGACGAGAATTAATAAATCCAGTATATGCGAAGAAAGGATTGGCACAAAAATTTTCTTGTTGTCAATGTGCTTTCCACATCTTTATACCTCGAAAAGACGCTATTGTATTCATACATCCTTGCCACTTTAACGCCTAAATTAGACCCAATCATGACATTAATCATCATAATAGAGGGCCTGCTTCAACGATGGTTATGAGAGATGGACCACAGAGGCGATAGTCCCATTGTTCGTTGGAAAGGGAAAAACCCTTCTGGAGCTCACAAGGATGATCAACAGGGGATAACCTCTACCTATTTTAGGAAAATGCGTAGTCCGAACGAGAGGAGTAAGAGGAGAAAGCCCACTACAATCAGGAGAAGCACATCGAATACAAGACCCATTAAGACCATGAGAGCGCCAAACAAGCGAAGATAGGGATCACGTAAAAAGAGCGGAATGCGATCCGATGGCATCTGGTGATCCACGCTATACCCTAACGTTTTCAGATGATGAATCAAGACCTTCGGGGATGGTTCCGTCAACGTCGATCCATCTTCAAACACCAGGGTCGGGACACTCTGGTTGCCGGCATTTATCTCCATAACGCGCAAGCGCCCGGCTTCATTCTTGTGAATATCCACGTAGTCATAGGGAACGGCGCCTCGATCAAGCGTTGACTTAACCGACCTGACTTGCGGACAAAAACGATGACCGTAAAGCACTATCTTCTTCGCCATTGACAACACCTGATGCTACTCGAGAGGACTCCATCTTTTGAAACGAATGGATTACCCCTTCCATCAATTCTTGATTATGAGATGAGTCGTTTCCGCGATTTCTCACCCCTTCGAGGGTTTCGTAATGACATGCTGAAAAATCTATTCACTGCGTGAAATCATACCCAAACATAGATCCGGAGATGATGTCAAGAACGCTTGCACTACCAGGAAGGTCAACCTTTGAAAATCTGTGCGTCGACGTAAGTTCATCGAGGTACAGGAAAGTATCCGCGTCCACCCATTGAACTCGGCTGCCAAATCCAACACCCACAGGAGGAACCCCCGTGCTCCCAAGGAGCAAGTTATGCGGCGCATCGCTGTACACAAACCGGGTTGAATCAGGATTCCACCCCTGCCAGGATAAATTCCCCGAAGCATAGATGCTCTCGGCCGAGCCATCGAGGGGGGCTACTACAAGGTCAGAAGCCGTCGTTGATACCTCACGCAAAAAGATGACCTTTGAAAGATCCGGAGCTATGGCAGGGGTTCTGCCTTGGTTACGGAAAAAGAGAAAACCTGTAATATCCAACAGTGGTATAGGCGGTCCCTCGACAGGCACACGCCAGACGAGAGCAGAATCATCGACAAAAGGATCTTCCGCCGGAATGAGCACAGCGACCGCACTCTCATCCGGAGCCCAGACGGGTACTGGATAATATGCATACTCGCTGTAGGTTATTACGAAGGGGAAAGTGATGTGATCCGGGCTTCTCTCGGAGCCGTCCGTGCGAGCGAATCCCAGGCTCGTCGGCAAGACCAGGGCCAGCATGTCGCCGCTCGGGGAGAAATAGAAATCCCCTCCCTGACCGGGATCAAGCAGCCGCGTCTGGACACTTGTATCAGCGTCGATAGACCAGAGATCGTTGTTCTGCACAAGACCCGGTCCCACAAAGATCTTACGGGTATTCAACAGGATTGTGTGTGATCCGGGGATGAAGTCGAATTGATGGGGAAGATGGTGTAGAGCCTCGCCCAGGGGATAGATTGCGTCGAGATCCACCTGAGAGAAGATCACCCATTCTGCACTCGTCACTGTATCGACAACCCGCAGTTCGTAGACCTCAAGGGAGGTGTCGTGCCATATGAAAGCCGCTAGCTGACCATCCGTGGATAGAACGACACGCTCGACATTCCCGCTGGTGGTCAATTGGATCGGCGCGGCGCCCTCCTCAACGAACCAGACATCTTCGCCGCTGATGTACGCCACCTGCAGCACCCCGGGTCCGGGGGCTGCGGTCGGAGACAGCGGCGCGGGGTCTTCGCTGACCTCTGCCGTCGCATCAGGAGATTTCGGGGCCACTGGCTCCCCCGCCTCATTCACACCCATAACTTCGAGCGTGGACGCGACAATTGTACCTATGGCGCTTTCATCGATGGCTCCATCACAACCGGCGAGGGTCAACACCATTACGAGAAATAGAATGATTAACGAACGTGTTCTCACGAATTATCTCCTCTCACGTGTTCGAAATATTGCTTGTCAACGCGGTTCTACCGACGTCATACTCAGCTTAATAATGCCTGGAAATACCACTGCGACTTGAGTGTGCGCTATTAGATTCCATCTTATTGCGAAATCAACTTTACTATATAGGAGAAGCCGATGAACGGCTAATAACCCGATTTTCTTATCTTCAGGTCAAGCAGTCAGTTACGTCGTTGCTCGAAATTAAACCGTTAGCCTCAATCCTCGCTGGCATTTCTGTAAAGGCCGTTCGCCAGATCGATGAGCACCTCAACAAGCGCCAGCTTCTCACGCCACTCGGCAGGGATGCCCTCATCACCATAGTAAGCGCCAGCGATCTGGCCGTAGACTGCGCCAGTGGTGTCAGCGTCGTTGCCGAGGTTGACAGCCAATAATGCGCCGGAACGGAAGTCCTCACTCTTGTGGAATGCCCAAAGCGCAGCTTCCAGACAGTGCACCACATATCCCCCACCGCGGATATCGGGAGGCTCCTTCTCCTTGAAAGAGCCCACAGTGATGTCTGCGATTGCCTGTGCGAGCGGCTCGGTTCGCCAGAGAAGTGGGATGGGTGAGAAGTTCTCAGAGAGCAGATCATCTTTCGTGCAACCCTGCAACACACCAATGATCAGCCCAGCGAAGTAACGGCAGGCGTCCACAGCCTCTGCGGTGCCGTGGGTTGTCCGCGAGCTATCCGCTGCTCGAGAAATTGCCTTCCCTGCGTCGGCAGCGTAGAACATTGGCACTGGCGCCAAGCGCATGAGTGAACCATTACCGGCTGATTGTGGATCTATCGGACCACTAAAGGGTTCACCCGTATGTTTGAATGTCGACAAGGCGGTGCTAACGGTGCCACCGATATCAAAAAATGCCCCGGTGCTGCTCATGTACCCTTCGTGCCGCCAGCGTACGTAGCGCTCCATCTGATCCCTGGGATCAAAGCCGCCTATTTCCACAAGACTCGCCGCTAAGCATAGCGCCATGGAAGTATCGTCGGTCCATTGGCCTGGCTCGAGTTCATACGGACCACCGCCGACCATATCCTCGATAGGTTCGAAGGTCCCCGGTTTTTCGAATTCCAGCGTGGTCCCAAGCGCGTCGCCAGCTGCTAGACCAAGCAGGGCGCCACGAAAGCGGGATGAGTCGAATGGATCTACATGTTTGCTGCGATTGCCCATAAGATTACCCCTCAACAAAAAAGCATTTTTACTCCCCCCATTGCGTCGAGGAAGCACAGCGCGGCCTGCGGTTTCTCACCCAGTAATTGCTGGACCGCAGCAGCATAGCGCCCGATCTGCGGACGATGTTCCTCCAGAGCGTTAGCAAGGGCATCATCATCTCGAATCTCGTCTGTCTTGAAGTCTATCAGACGCCAGGCGCCATTCACGCGGTACAGCAGATCGATGCGACCCGAATCCGATCCCCAGGTTGGATGCGGGCGTGTGTAGGGAACCTCATGGATACGCTCGGGTGCCGCCTCAATCTCGAGATAGATATCATGCTCCCGGAAGCGCCCGAGCAGCTTCTCAGTCTCGCGGATTGCTCTTCCGCGCTGCCCTGGATCGATCAGACCATGCGAAAGCGCCGTCATTTCAAGCAGCGGTTTCAGTGCAGCGTCGCCTGGGAAAACCCAGGAGCGTAGAGCATCGTGAACCATAGCACCCACAACCACAGCCGGCGGATGAAGCCGTTTCCCTGTCGCCCGCCAATCACGTTCGAGCGCACTGGCTATGTCCTCATCCATGCGCTCGTCACTTACAACGACGAGCGGAGCGTAGATGTTCTGCTCCTCAGATTCGGGCCATGCGGCTTGAGCTGTTAGCTCCGCATCACCCGGCTCCAGTGCATCTGCGACCCAGACCCCGACCTCGCGGCCGTTGGGCAACCTAGCCTGCGCCCATCCACCCGCCCTCTCCCCCAAGCTCTCCGGATCTAGTTGGAGCACCTCCAAGAAAGCTTTCATCCAACCCTCAGCGATCAGCTTCCCCCAGCGCAAGGAGAGGTGGCCATTCAAGATGAGCCGTTCCCGGGCACGCGTTGCGGCAACGTAGAGGATCCGGTTCTCCTCCTCTTGAGATTGCTGCTGGTCGATGTATCTTGCCAGGTTATAGATCAGCGGTGATCCTTCACGGCGATCGAATCTGAAAGCAGGTCCGGTCTCGGGTAGCAGATAAGCCATTTCAACTCTTCCCAGCGGCTTGCGGGATGAATCCGCCAGAACGACGACTTCAAACTCCAGCCCTTTCGCTTTATGGATGGTCATCAAGCGAACGGCGCCGAGGGCTTCTGCTGGTGCCTCCCCTTCCCTCGCTCCGACTTCCCGCAGCGTGCGCAGGTATTCGAAGAACCCCCGTACCCTTACCAGACCACTGGTGTGAGCATCCTGCAGGAGCTTATCCAGATTACGCCAGAGGCGGATGTGAGACGCGGCGAGAATGGCGCGGTAGTCGGTCGCATCTACGATCCTTTTGAGCAATTCGGCGACGGATATGCGATCCACGAGCGGACGGAATTCTGCAAGAAAATCCCGAACCCTGGCGGCTGCCTTCTGATCAATATCTTCCAGGTAATCTAGATCACCATCCAGCGCAGTGAGCAGGGGCTGTGGTTCACCCGAGTGCAACCGTAGAAGGTATAAGCCGGGATCGGAGATGCCGAAGGCAGGCGAGCGTAAAAGCCCGGCCAGGGCGGCGTCATTCGATGGCTCGCTAAGCGCCCGCAGAATATTGAGCACATCTCGGATTTCCGGCCGGTCATAGAATCCGCTCCCCGCCACAGTGACGAAGGGGATGCCCGCATCTTCAAGCGCTTCCTCGTACTCCCCGAATCCCGTAGATGCTCTGAATAGCAGCGCTACATTATCATAGACGCCTATCTCGCCGAGCTCCTTCAATTCAAGCAAACGCCCGGCGAGAGCACGTGCAGCTTGCGGTCGTGCTTCCCCAGCTCCTGACCCGGTGCCAATGATCAACTCGGTGAATGGTGGGGCGGCGGGCAGTTCAGGCTCATCTCTATTGGCGTTGAGCGGCGTATAGGGGACGCGATACAGTCGTTCGGGATCATCATCCTCACCAAGGATGGAGGCGAGCAGTCCATCCATCTCCTGCAGCAATCCGTTGTGCGTGCGGAAGGTGCGCTTGAGCTCGAAGTGCTCCCCGCGGCGTGCCTGCAAGTCACGCTGGACGCGACGGAAGACGCTCACATCCGCCCCTCGAAAGCGATAGATACTCTGTCGGGCATCGCCGACAATGAAGAGCTTTCCCGGAATTCCGCCGCACAGGGCATCGACAATCTCACGCTGGCGTTCATTCGTATCCTGGAATTCATCCACCAGGACCGCATCGATCTCATCCGACCAGCGCTCGGCGACATCCGGGATGCGTAGTAGTTCTAAGGCGCCCGATTCGAGATCGTCGAAATCCAAGGCTTGGAGGCGCTCGAGAGCCTGCGCGTACTGATCGCGAACTCGCTGGAAAAGCGTCCGGACATGTGGCAGGGCTGCAGTCCATACCTTCTCGAGCTCTGCATTCGGTGGTATGTCAGTACTCTTCGTTCCGCCAAGCCAGGGCGCAAGGCGTTCGTCGTAATGCAGTTGAAGGTCCGCTTGGACGGCTTTCGCCAATGAATTTTTCGTGCCCGCCCCGCGTTTGAGTCCTTCGCGGCGTAGAAGATACAATGCCGACGCTGCCGCGAAGAGATCGTCCTTCTCAAGCCCGGCCTGGGTTTGCGCCCATAGTTCGAGTAGGTGGTCAATCCGCCCGGCAAGTGTCGCCCCGGCATCCGCCGCTAACTCCCCGGACGCGTGCAGCTCTTCCAAGGCTCTTATACCAAAGGTGACGCCCTCAAATTCAACGAAAGCGTTGATAGCCTCACGAAGCGCGGCTTTTGCTCTCATCTCCAGATCGTCATTGTTGAAGAGCATAGCTGCGTCGAGCCTGCGGTTTAGCAAATGTGTGAGCAGCCCTCGCAGCGCATGCGCGCTGAAGACCGCATACAGTTGGACCGAATCCGGATCGTCGAGCGCCCAGAGCAGCACATCCTCGACAGCCCTGGCTTTCAGGGCTGCAGCAGCTCCTTCGTCGATGACGTCGAAGCGTGGATCAATCCCTGCTTCGGCGGGATGAGCGCGCAGGATTTCTGAGCATAGGCTGTGGATCGTGCCGATGCGGGCTGCGTCCATCCCGGCTTCGAGGTCCGCCCAGTGTCTTTTCTCGGTAGCATCCCTGGCGGACTCTGCCCGGATGCTCACGGCTTTACGCACACGATTGCGCATCTCACGCGCTGCTTTCTCGGTGAAGGTAATCGCCACGACCCGGCGAGGCGCCTTCCCTTCTTCCAGCAGTCGCACATACCGCGCCACAAGCGTGCGCGTCTTCCCCGTCCCCGCCCCTGCGGTGACGATGACATCCTTGTCCAGGCATTCCACAGCTTTACGCTGCTCGCCCGTCAGATTGACATCCCGATAATTTGAACCGTTTTCAGACATAGAACGTGATCCCAATCTCAAGAGTGCTTGTGCAGTTGGCACTCTGTCGAGCGCAACAAAACTACATCCAGGGAGTACGGGGGAGTGGTCCCTAGACAAGCTCGGGATGATAAGTCCCCCGGAGTTCCCCCGCTGGGGGGATTAAGGGGGAAAGAATTGTACTGCGCCCCAAAAACTGGACACTAAATCAGCAATACTTAGATAACATCAGCTGCCTCTGCAGCCAGAATGCTCTGCCACTGAAACTCGAATTCCAGCGGTGTCAAATAACCTAGCGACGAGTGGATGCGCTTATATATATAAACATCCTCGATGAAGCAACCGATCTGGCGGTATGCGTCCTGATAATTCTCATATTCAGCGAGATCCACCTCCTCTTCCTTGATGGTTCGGATAAGCCGTTCCACATGTGGATTCTGAGTTGGCTGGCCACCATCGGCCATGCTGATCTTTACCTCAGCCCCTTGCAGACGCTTCACGTAACCCCGCGCGGCATACTGGATGCCCTGATCTGAATGATGGATATCGGGCTTTCCCTGAGCCAGTGCCTTATCCAGCGCTGTGAGCGTCAATTGGAGATCCAGTCGTCGGCCCAAATGCCATCCACGCACCGCTCGCGTGAACACATCCATGATCACAGCCAGATACACAAATTCACGCCGAAGACGAATGTACGTAATATCTGATGCCCACACTTGGTCGGGTTGCAGGATCTCTAGCTTCCTGATCAGATTGGGGTAGCGGCCCAAGTTATGCCTGCTGTCTGTGGTACGCCGTTTCTGCGCTCTTGTCTTGATCTGCAGCCCCATTTCACCCATAAGACGCCTTACTCGCTTGCAGTTGACCCACCAGCCCTTGCGTCGCAGTTCTTCCGTGAGGCGGCGATAGCCATATGATGGCCAGTTTCCAGCTTCTTCCAGGAGTGCAGCCCGCAATGTTTCATCTCCCGGCTTTACAGAGCGATAGTAAAAGCTGCTGCGCGGGAAACCCAGAGCCTCGCATACTATCTTCACTGGATAAATATTAGCCAGTTCCACCGCTACTTCTCGCTTTCGCTGCGGTGTGAGCGCAATATGCTGGATGCTTTTTTTAACACCTCAATTTCCAGCGCCTGGCGTCCAGCCAGGCGTTCAAGCTCTGCTATGCGCGCCTTATCTTCGGCGGGTTCTTGACTCTGCTCTTCAAACACACTTACCGCGTTCTCCAGAAATTGTGCTTTCCACTTCGACAGCAGTTGCGATCGGATGCCATACTCGCGGCAGACTTCAGCACCACTCTTGAAACCGCTGAGTACTTCCATAACCACCTGCGCCTTGAACTCAGGGCTGTATGTGCGCCTCTGCTTGGCCATGCTTACACTCCTCTCATGAACATGATAGCTTCCCTTAGCTATCTGTCCAAGATTTGGGGTGCACTACAAATATCACCCCCACCCCTCCCTATACCGCCAACACCAGCCAACAACCGGACAATAGGGAGGGCAGCCTCCCTCGGGAGCAGCGGGCGCATAATTACCGGAGCGAACCCCCTCCACAAACCTGTCCACATGCATCCTCGCCAGCTCCATTGCCCCTTCGGGTCCCTCAAAAATCCCCTCATCCGTAAACGCTTTGAAGGAGCCCAGCTTCAACCCACCGGCCTTGGCCCCGCGGATCGTCCAATAAATCCCCTCCACTGGCTCGCCCAGCCCTAGCGCATCGCGTGCACCCATGGCGTAGATCGCGAGCTGCAGCCTGCGACCGCTGATAAGATCGTTTTTAGTCAGATGGCTGCCGCCGGTCTTGTAGTCGAGAATGCGCACCTCACCCTCGGCGTTGCGATCGACGCGATCGATCACTCCCCGGACGAGTACATCCCCACCATCAAGCGCGATCCGCAAAACAGGCTTACCCTGCAGACCAAATACTTGCTCATACGCATACGGCCGCCACCCCGCTGAAGCATCCCCCAACGCCTCAATCGTGACCTTGAGAATCTCGAACAGCTCCTGCTGCTCCAACGCCCACAAAGCCGTCGGCCGGAAGCCGTACTTCTCCGGCGCTTCGGCGAAAGCGGCTTCCGCTATTTCATGTAGGACGCGCAGAACCGCCGCCGTATCCGTGGGGTCCTCGACCGCCGGATAAACCTCTTCCAAAACGGCATGCAGGACCAAACCTAACTGCGCCGCGTCATAACCCGGTTCAGGTGGATCGCGCGGATCCAGCTTTAAGGCGGACGCGGAGAGAAAAAAGAAGGGGCAGGTGCCGTAACTCTCCAAACGACTGGAGCTCCAGACATGGTCCGGCCCATATGTTTTACGGATGTGCTCTATGATGGAGGAAAGATCCCCCTCATGATCCCCATCGGCTTCGCGTGCCTGCCGCACAGCCAGGACATCGCGAGCCGACCGCAATCTCTCCCACCGTGGCTGCAGCGCTTTATATTGCGGCGGCAGCGCGCCCCTGCGCACACCCCAGAAGAGCAGTTCTTCTGGAGAACCCGCCTCCACCAGTGATCGCGGCTCCTCGGAACGAACCCTTTGTGGGTCATCCGACAGGGATGCTGCCGCAGCCCGCCAGAATGGTGAAGCCTGCCAATACTCGCCGTCCTCGGCCAGGTATGGACGCGTGAGCAGCAGGAATTGATCTGCACGTGTGACTACCTGGTAGAAGAGACCGGTTTGTTCACGCCCCAGGCGAGGTTCAAGTCCAAGCGCCTCACGGGCGGCATCACTAAAAAAAGGATCCTCGCGCTCCACCTCAGGGAAGAGTCCCTCCGAAAGCCCGAGAACGGCAACGGCTTTAAAACGCAGACCGCGAGCATTCAGGACTTGTAAAACCAAGATTGACGGCTGTTGCCAATCGAGCTTCTTTTCGAAATAGGCGCTATCGAGAGCAGACCGGAGTTCGAGTATGAAAACTCCATACGCCGTCTCTCGTTCACCGGCCACCACCTCACCGAGCACAAGCGCCCGCAGCACTTCCCTGAACTCGAGTGCCGCGGCGCGGTCGTACAATGTCTCGCAGCGCTGGAAGAAGGACAGCTCTTCCAGCAAGTCTTCTAGCCATGCGACCCATTCCTTGGTGGTTCTTGGATCCGGTGGTTGAATGCGATTACTGAATGCCTTCAGCGCCTCCAACAGCACCCGGGCTTTTTCGCCGCGGGGCAGGTTCGGCCAGCGTGTCGCTTCGTCGTCCGAGCGGCGGGTTCCACCACCGCCCGCGGCGAGACGCTCCAATGCCCCACTCCATTCATCCAGACCTTCGATTATTTGCCCGTTAAGGCTGAGCTCATCCAGGGCGATAGTATCATCATCGTTGAAACCAAAAGGACCCAAATCGAAGTACGGGCAGGAAATCGCGTCGAGTGTACCCCGCCGTGGCCAGTTCAATAGCGGCAGGGTGAGTAATTCCAGCAATGCGGTGATGCCGGGCGCGTCCGGGAGAGGATCACCGTGGGTGAAGCGCAGCGGCAGACCGAATTCAAGCGCTGCTTCGCGCAGGAGGGGACGATAGAGCTCAGGGTTGGGCGTAACGATTGCGCATGCCTGCGCACGGATCCCATCGCGCACGATGCGGGCTTTGACCCAGCGCAGCGCTTCACGCGCTTCGTCGGCTGTCGTGCGCGCCTCAAGCTGGGTTATGTGTGCTGTTCTTTGAATGGGCGTTGGATCTTGCTCAAACAGCCCGGCTTCGAATTGAGCGAGAGGCGCTGGAAGACGTACATCCCCTTCCAGCCGCTCAATCACGGCTTCGGGAAGCGCCACATACAGATTTTCAAAGGAGCGTTTGAAACGACGGAAAGCGGTGCGGTCGTTCTCGGGATCGCCCGGGGTGGTGATCAACAGTTGCGGTACACGATCGCCCAGCAGTTTAAGGGCGGAAAGCTGAGAGCCGTGGAAGGAGTCGAAGCCGTCCACGACAAGCAGCGGCCATTCTGCACACAAGTCGGGATCCTCCTCGAGTGCGGCGACTGCCAACCAGTTCAACCCTTCCGGATCCGCCCACCCAAGACCTCGCAATTGCTTCTGGTAGTGTTCATAGAGCGAGGCGAGCTCTTGCAGCGTACTATCTTGCTTCGCAGTAAATTTGAGAAACGTCTCCGGCTGGACTTGTGCGCGCTTGAGTTCACCGAAGCGATCCCTCAAGACGCTTAGAAACCCGGGTTTGCCGGCGATATTATGGAAATGGGAGAGCTGCCCCTCCTCCAAAGCCTCTTCAATCACGCCCCGGATCAACCGCTGTACCACCGCATCCGACGCCAACGGGACGGGCTTGCCGGCTAGCCGCAGGATCTCGTGATAGAGCGTGCCGAAGGTGCCTATCTGCGCGCCGAATGCCCCGCCCGCCTCCGCCAAACGGCGGCGGAAGGATGCCACCTGGTAGCGGTCAGGGAGGATGACCCAGGTGGGATTCCCACGAAGCTGCTTCGTCTCTTCACGGACACGGGAAATGCACGCATGGGTCTTGCCGGTCGCTGGAGTTGACAGCAGGATTTTCAGAGACATTACCTTCGCCGGTCCCCTTTCCACATCTTTTTGTAGCACCTACCTTCCAGAAGGACAACTGTTGAATTGAGGAAAGGGTGGGCGTGAAGGTTGAATGAGCTGGGAGCCCGCGATAGGCCAGCGCGATAGATCATCTACCTAATTATTAGCAACCGACGCTGCAGCACCCCAACACCGACGATGGCGGTGCACTCCTCAAGCCTGTAAGATGAAGCGGCCGCCGTCCAGGGGATGCCTATACAAACTCGAAGCAATTTCGATAAGCTGTCCTACAAATCCCAAAATGAAGCGGAGTCAACCATTACTTTAAAGTTATCGGTGTTGGTCGAGCCCACAACCAAACCGAACCTGCCCTCCGGGTAACTATCTATCGTGTACTCACCCAGGAGCTTACCGTTTGCATACAACTTCACCTCACTGCCGTCGGTCATAACACCGAGTCGGTTCTCTTTGTTGGGCCCAGAGAGGATCAGTGCGGATGACTTCCAGTCCTGAATCCCCGTATATTCCTCCCCATCCCATTTGTATAGCCGAAAGCGTCCATCACACGAGAATTCAAAAATGTATCCCTGGCTTGGATCTGGCGCGCGGAAGATGAGCCCATATCGATCTATTCCGCTGCATTGATCACCCATCCTGGCTGTAATCTCGAGGTAGAAATCGGTCACCGCGCCTGCTGAAACCCCCCATTCATCGTACCCACCCCCTTCTTGAACCTCCATCACTAGCGAGCCGTCTTTCAGCGTGAAGGTGACATTACTTGTACTCAACAAGTACCACCTGCCGGCGCTGTCCATTGAATCCGTCCATGTGGGGGAACCGAGCGAGGCGATTTCAGCATCGACATCTGGTTCCGAGCGCTGAACGACCGAATCGTCTTCAGCCAGACACTCGGGCACCCACGCAATTGGAAAACCATACGGATTGATGATATGGCAATACGGAGTGGCCTGCCCGGCGTAAACGATAATCCACACACCACCATCTTTGGCTGCTATGAAGTACGCGCCCTGGAGGCCACCGCGGGCCAGGTCGCCCGTGATCTCCGAAACCGTGATGGTTGACTCATCAACAGGCGAATCCAGATATTCATTCATCGCAGCCTTGATCGCCTCTTCATCCGTAACAGGTCCGGGTGTGGGGGTTGCGGTTGGAGGGAGCGATGTGGGATCTTCGACCACCTCTGGTGTGATAGTTGGTGGGATTAGGACCACAGGCTCTTCCGTCTCGGTCTCGTCCATGAATACGAGAGTCGCCGCGACGGAGGTGCTTATGGCGTCTTCATCGGCGGGCATCGCACAGCCGGTCAAGGTCAGCAGTATTACGAGAAGCAGAATCATCATCCAGCGTATTTTCACGGCAACTCTCCTCTCAAATAGCCTATGGGCTTCCTGTCAGCATAGCGCATTCGCAGGAATTCGACAACGCTTCGGCAGGATGCCGAACAGGAAAATAGGAGCACCTGCGAACAAGTTTGATATCCATCCGTATTTGTGCGAAGATACGTATTCACAAATCGCAGAAATGTTTGCTTCGAAACAACCAGGAATGCCGACCACGCATTACGGCAAATGAACCGGGAGGGCAGATGAAAAACTCATCCTGGGCACTTTTGGCGATCGGTTTGATTTTGGTCGGGCTATCGACCACACAGATCCTTGGCGCTTCACAGGGCATCGAAATCATCAAGATAGCCGATTCCAACCCACCGACGACGATCTTCGTCCCCCCAGATACTTCGGGTGAAGCGCGGCCGGTCGTCTTGATCGGTCATGGATTCGCCGGTTCCGAACTTCTCATGCGCGGCTTCTCTTTCCCGCTGGCAAAAGCGGGGTATACCGTAATTGCCTGGGATTTCGATGGGCATGGCAGGAACCCAAGACCCTACATTCAGGATGGGAGAACAGATGCCCTGGTCGGGAACGCCGAAGCAGCGCTAGAAACAGCCCGAGCGCATGGTTACGTGACAAGTGACCAGGTCGCCATCCTGGGCCACTCAATGGGCAGCGGCGTGGCGCTCTCATTCGGGCTCGAGCATCCCGAAACAGCAGCCACAATCGCTATATCGCCGGTGCCGCGCGCGGTAAAGCCCAGTTTGCCCAAAAATCTACTGCTCATGGCCGGGGATCTGGAACCCCAGTTCGTCGAAAATGCCAGCCAATTACTGGCCGAGGCCGGCGGAGCTGGTGGTGATCCATCCCTGGGAAATGCGCGTGAGTTGAGAGTCATCTCCGGCGTCGAGCATATCTCCATCCTATTCAAAGCCGATAGTCATACTGTCGCCAGGGATTGGTTGGATGAAACCTTTGGTCCGCAGCCCGGCGCCGTGGATTATCGCGATCGGCGTATGGGTTGGTATGGGCTTGGAATAGTCGGGGTGCTGCTTCTCGGTTGGGCGCTCACACCACTCATGAATCAAAACTCCAGCACCCACGGCGCACCTCAACCAATCTGGCGACGGCTTTTCGCTCCGGTTGGTGGCGCACTTGGCGCTTCTATCCTTCTCTGGATCCTGAATGTACTGGGGGTTAGGTTGGATGCCCCGTTGGGGTTGGTGGTTGGAGGATATGTGTTGGTCTGGTTCGGGCTGGCGGGTCTGATCAGTCTGGCATTGCTCGGCTTTCGGCTCTCCCCTTTCTCGACGCGTCTCCTGCTCAGCGGATCAGTAGCTTTCGCCATCCTCTGGCTGGGTGTAGGTATGTTATCCAACATCGTCTGGATACCCTGGCTACTCGTTCCTAAACGATTGATATTGTGGCCTGTGGGTGCGCTGCTCACCTTACCCTGGTTCCTCGCCATCGGCGAAACGCTGCGCGCCGAAGGATTTCTGCGACGATTCGCAGGGTGGACTGGCCACAGCATCCTACTTGCCGTTGGGTTTGTTCTTTCCATGCGATTAATCCCTGGGCTCTATGTTCTCATCCTTGTCTTGCCTCTCCTGCCTGCCATCCTCGGGTTGGTGGAATTGGTTGTGGCTCGCCTACGCGGTAGTTGGCCATTCGCCATTACCGGTGCGTTATTTTTTAGCTGGACACTGCTGGCTGTATTCCCATTGACGTGACCAGGCTCAGCCTGGGATTTTCTTCGGGGTTGTTATTATCTACACAGATGATTCACCCTCGTTTGATACGCGCTCGATGATAATGACGCTAAGGGAACCGGCAGGAATCCCATCCATTTTCACGGATGCCGCAGCACCCATCCAGTGGTCAATAACCCAAATTCGCATACGCCAAGGGAGCTTTATTCAACTCATCCTGGCAACGCCGCCAGTCCGGCATGAATTTATCCATGTGCGCCACGAAACGATCGTTATGAAGACGTTCTAGCAGGTGCACCATCTCATGCACGATGATGTATTCCAAACAGCAACTGGGTTTCTTGACGAGCTCCAAATTCAACCAGATGCGGCGGGCTTTGATGTTGCAGCTGCCCCACCTGGTTTTCATTCGCTTCACGCCCCAATCCGCTACATCTTCGCCGATGATAGGTTCCCATTTTATAATAAGGGGAGGAATGGCCCTCTTGAGTTGCTGGCGATACCAATCCATTAAAGCGCGCTCGCGTTTCTTGGCGTCGCTTCCTGTGCGCACAAAAAGATCGAGTGTGGCGTTGTTGCGAAGAGCTACTTTTGGTGGACCCTTGTGATAGATCACGTTCAGTAAGTAGCGCTGACCTTGATAGTGGTGGCTCTCCCCGGAAACATACTCCAGCGGCGTTCGTCTTTCCTGACCTTCGAACTTTGCCTGATGGCGCTTGATCCACGGCAGCTTCGAGGCTACCGCCTTTCGTATGGCTTCATCGTCCATTCGTCGCGGCGCGGAGACTCGCACTCTGCCGTTGGGTGGATAGACCGCAAAATACATGTGCTTGATGTCCTTGCGGATCACATCTATGACAAGACTGTCAATTCTTATCTGCTGCATCTCAGTACTCATGCTGTTTTTATACCAGCTTAGATGCCCATGCGCTATCGTAAATGTCTTTGATGTTTGTCATTTCGAGTGAGCTGTGCAGCTGCGACCGAGAAATCCCCATGATTTTGCTTGTGAGAGCCCAGCCTTCACCATTAGCCCAATTCGCATAACTGCCTGTACACTATCCCATCTAAAAGGATGCCAAGGTTATTGGACCTTGCATATTACATATCCTTGTCACAATTCGGCGCTCTTCAACGTTATTAATATGACTGTTTCCAACCTTAGGCGCGCGATCCAGGACCAGCATAGGAGAGAGGACCCCATCATGAGAACCATCAGCACACGAATCTTACGTCTTGCCCTAAGTCTCACCTTACTTATCATCGTTCTACTCCCCTCATCATTAGGAGAAGCCGGTGGCTCAGGTTGGTTCGTGAACACCGTCGACGACCTGGATGACGGTCTTTGCAATGCTGCGCATTGCTCTTTACGCGAAGCGATTAACATCTCCAATGCCACCCCTGATCAGCAAATGATCGCCTTCGAAATACCCGGCCCTGGTCCACACATCATCGAGCTTTGTGATGTGCTCCCAGCCATCACGGACCCGGTGATCTTCGACGGCACGTTAGAGGCCGATTATCCATACAACGGCGGTCCGGTTGTGGCGATTGCCCCTGGTCAAGGGGCGACCTGCTCAGCTCCCCCCTACGGGCTGTGGATTGAGGCGAGCAACACTGTCGTGCGCGGCATAAGTGTCGCCGGCTTCGACCAGCCGGGAGCCCCGATCTCCGGCGGCATCATCATCCACACCGGAAGCGGCAGCTTGATCAAGAGCAGCTATATCGGCCTTCTGCCCGGGGGAACTCCCTGGGGCAACCGCAACGGCATTCTTCTCGGATCCGCAGACCACCAGATACAAGAGAGCATCGTCTCCGGGAACACCTATGGTATTCACGCGCTACTCGGAGGACAGACGATTATCGCCAATCGCATCGGCACCGATCCTGACGGCATGTCGACCAGCCTCGACTTGCGCAATACAATCGGAATCTATATCGAACAGGGCGCGGACAATAACCACATTGGACTGAGCGGTACCGGGAACGTGATCTCCGGGAACGGGGATGGAATCTACCTCGCCTCCCAGGGCAACCAGATCCAAGGCAATATGATTGGAACCAACCGGACTGGGACGAGCGCACTTGGCAATAGCGTTGGTATTCACGCCTCCCAGGCTACCTACACTGTGATCGGTGGAACTGACCCCGGCAAGAGAAACGTGATCTCCGGGAACATCTCTGGCATCAGTCTCGGCGGGTATAGCACAGTGTGGGGAAACCTCATCGGCACAAACTCCTCTGGATCCGCGGCAATTCCCAACCAGACAGGCATCTCGGTGCAATCCGCAAGCTACATCCTCATCGGTGGAACCGGAAGCGGACAGGGAAACGTGATCTCGGGCAACTCCAATGCCGGGATCATCCTTCACGATGCTGCCACGCATGTTGAAGTCGTCAGCAACAAAATCGGGACCGACATCACCGGGACAAACCCTCTCGGCAACGGCCGGGGGATCTTTATCCAGGGCAACGGAAACTTCATCGGGCACGTCGCAACCGGCGGCGGAAATACCATCGCCCATAACATGGATGAGGGCGTACTGCTCGCCTGGTCGGCTTCTCAGAATCGCATCGAAGTCAACACGATCCACGACAACGGGGTCGGCGTCTTTGCCATGGACGACACGACCTCCGCAAACCCCTTCACTCAGAATATCATCTACGGCAACACCACGTTGGGTCTCGATCTAGCCCCAGTGGGTGTGAACATGAATGACCCGGGGGATGCGGATAGCGGCGCCAATCTGCGCCTCAACTACCCGGAATTTACAGCCGCAAACACGACCTCCGCCGAGGGGACAGCATGTCATGGCTGCACGGTTGAGGTTTATAAATCCGACAATGACCCTTCAGGCAACGGTGAAGCCGAGTCGCTCATCGGATCTGTTGTCGCTGGCCCATTTGGTGACTTCAGCATTACATACCCATCCCCACTAGCAATTTGCGACCGTATCACGGCCACAACGACGGATGTTTTTGGGAATACCTCCGAATTCTCCCCGAACGCGGCTGTGGGTTTGTGCATCGTCTTAGATCCTTCCTGGTTCTTCCTGATCGAGATCACGATCTTCATCATCATCTGGTTTGGCGTTTTCGTTAGAGGGAGACATTTGGGACGACCGGTAGGTGGCGCAGCGGGCATCGGTGGTGCGGCGGGTCTCGTCGTCGCTCTGGGCGCCTTCGGTCTGATGTCCGCCTTACCCAATGTCGAGCTTAACTTTCCGCGTGGCGGATCACCCAATGTGCCTAGTGGCCTGCCTGCATGTGAGCGCTTCCTAGTTCCCGGAAGTATGACCCCCTTTGAGGGCGCCCGGGGGATGCCCCCCTTCTCCCTTGGAGAGGAAGGCAATCAGTGGATGACTCTTAACCCCTATGGGGATGATGGCGAGCACGGAGACAGCAGCGTGATGGACGATGGCCAGCACGGCGATGGAATCGTCAATCCGCTTGCGGATGATGGTGAGCACGGGGACGGCAGCGTGATGGATGATGGCGAGCACGGAGACAGCAGCGTGATGGACGATGGCCAGCACGGCGATGGAATCGTCAATCCGCTTGCGGATGATGGTGAGCACGGGGACGGCAGCGTGATGGATGATGGCGAGCACGGAATGCCCGTCGATCCCTATGGTCATCTGACTCTCTCGTGGATGCCTATCGATCCCTTAAAGGATGATGGTGAGCACGGGGACAGCAGCGTGATGGATGATGGCGAACATGGGGATAGCAGCGTGATGGACGATGGCCAGCACGGCGATGGAATCGTCAATCCGCTTGCGGATGATGGTGAGCACGGGGACGGCAGCGTGATGGATGATGGCGAACATGGGGATGGCAGCGTGATGGACGATGGCCAGCACGGCGATGGAATCGTCAATCCGCTTGCGGATGATGGTGAGCATGGGGACGGCAGCGTGATGGATGATGGCGAACATGGGGATGGCAGCGTGATGGACGATGGCCAGCACGGCGATGGAATCGTCAATCCGCTTGCGGATGATGGTGAGCACGGGGACGACAGCGTGATGGATGATGGCGAACATGGGGATGGCAGCGTGATGGACGATGGCCAGCATGGGGATGGGATAGTCGATCCTCTTGCGGATGACGGCGAACACGGGGATATTCCGGCAGACTCCGTGATGGATGACGGCGAACACGGGGATAGGACGGCTTTCTTAGCGGAGGGCGGCGTACTGTGGCAGGTTGAAATGATCGGCCCAGGCGGTTTGACCATGAGCATGGTGACGAGCGAGAATTCCATACCGCTTTCAGCCTTCGGCATTAAAGCTGAGGGGTTGATGGTTAACGACCAAGACTATGATTCCGAATCCCTGGGGTTTGACGGCGTCGACGGGGAGTCTCAAGACTCCTTGATGGTTAATGACGAGGACTGGGATTCGACGAACCCCTTGGGGTTTGATGGCGTCGACGGGGAGTCTCAAGACTCCTTGATGGTTAATGACGAGGACTGGGATTCCGAACCTCTCTTCTGGCGCTTGACCGGCTATGCTCCTTCAGGCGATGGATCCATGCAGCCTTTCTGCCGATCGACGAACTGGACATCTTTCCAACTCGGTGCGCCCGAGTCACTACATACGCTTCCCTGGTCTGAAGCCGCGCCGCCCCCTCCAGCACCGGCACCGCTGCCTCCTGAACCGACACCTATCGTAACGCAAGAGGCGCCGGTGGGATGCGCCCCTACGTTCACGGCGAACATGAATCTGACATGCCGCTTTGGTCCGGCATCGGTTTACCATGAACTAGGCTATCTGCTTCTGGGCGAGTCAGCGACG
>Ga0307421_1000263_pt1 | contig 34567 bp, 33 predicted proteins | sample SalMarWE160270MG_FD_202163 | JGI IMG/M metagenome (GOLD analysis project Ga0307421, IMG submission 202163) | Salt marsh sediment microbial communities from the Plum Island Ecosystem LTER, Massachusetts, United States - WE1602-70 | ecosystem: Environmental > Aquatic > Marine > Intertidal zone >... | reverse complement strand
TAGAAGATAGTAAAACTTTTCACTGGGCGAGCGAAGTCAATCGTTCATCCGAGGGAAGTCGTTAAACCAGTAATTAAAGATTCCGCAGCTTCTGTTATATTCATACACAACCATCCGAGCGGCGACCCTGAACCGTCAACAGATGACATAGAAATTACGGATAGATTGTGCAAATCTTTTAATATTTTGGGTATTAACGTGCTCGACCATATAATAGTTGCTGAAAATGGGTACTTTAGTTTCAAACAGAAACAGATGATATAAAAAAATAAAAGGTGGGTCACAGTCAATTGACTTATTGAAGTATTTTTATTAATATATCCAATTGTCTAATGAAGTCTTTTTCTACTAAAGGGCCCATAGCTCAGTTGGTTAGAGCAGCGCACTCATAATGCGGAGGTCCCAGGTTCAAGTCCTGGTGGGCCCACCATAATTTTCCTGAATACAATCATTTAGAAGCTTTTATGCTCAATTGATATGAATGCTTTCTAGTCCTCTGATTTATTTACTGCCTGATTTATTCTTTCGAATCGTGACTTCATCAAATCGAGAAGATATGAAGAGGTGGGGTCCACCTGATTTAAAACTGCAAGGTAAACACTTATCCAGTCCGAAAGTAAAACCCCCGAAAATCCTTTTATCGCATCATCTTCGCCCTCAAGCAGGATTTCTTCGAAATGGATTTTTTTCTCGAGAAGAATACCCTGAAGTATTCCCAGCCTTCTCAGCGTTTCTTCTTTGGAGTCTTTATCCTTAATAAAAAATACAAAAAAGTTATTCCTGAGCTCGCGCCTCATGCCCCATGCAGCTATTTCATCATGGTCCAGCTCGGGGATTGTGTTAAAATGTGCGAAATTACTGCTGTTAAGGCAAATCTGGCTCTTAAGCCTGTAAGCAATAGCTCCGGTCAGCATGCTGCTTCCATAAATAACAGGGATTTTGCCAAATAAATTAACAGCTGCTCTTTTTGCTATATTATTCGATGTCCTTATCTCAGGACCGAGGTCCTTTGATAAATTGGTTAATGCTTTTTCTACCTTATTCCAGTCGATTCCAAGCATATATTTTTCCTTATCACCACAGATTTCTATAGCTCCCGCCTTACTGAGCATGTTTGCTATATAAACATAAATACACCCTACGGCCATTCTGGATAAAATATCTACCGAATATTCAATCAACATCATATTCTTATCTTTATTGGCAATCGCCTTTTCTTTTAATTTGCCCCCGGTCGTGATGGCAACTATATGCGAACCTATTTTTAGCACTTTATCCACCGCTTCGATAATCTCAATGGAGTTACCGCTGTGTGTTACTGCAACAACCAGCGTATCTTTGTTTACCCATGAGGGGATAGTGGACCTCGAGCAAAGAAAAATAGGGATATTGGCCCTGTCTATCTCTATAGAATTTATCAATCTATATACAACATTTGTAGAACTTCCCATTGCAAGGATAAGGACATTTTTGAACTTTTTATTGAAAGATATCTTTGAGCTATTCAGATTGCTTTCTGCCATTTTGAACTGCCCGGGAAATTCGTAAAGTACTTTCAGCATTTTCTCGGGTATATTTTCAAGAACTTTTTTTGTGTTATCTAATATATCCATTTGCCTCCTTCTAAGAATGATAAGATAGCGCTGACAGTGCAATAATTTCTTTTTATTTCACCGTAAATATTATAATATTTAATTTAATAATACAATTTTATCTGGTTGGAATGATTCTAAAAGAACTTGATTTACGCCTAAATGAAGTCTTTAATAAAAAACTCGCTATGAGCTGGGATAAAGTTGGCCTGCAGATTGGTAATATTGAAAATGACATAAGAAAAATCCTTGTTACTTTAAATGTAGTTGACAGCGTAGTTAACGAGGCGATAAGCACCGGGTCAGATTTAATATTTTCCCATCACCCGCTAATTTTTGACCCTCTTGATACGATTTTAAGCTCAAAAGTAGACCAAAAGGTGATTTTAAAACTGATAGAGAATAACATAGCATCTTATGCTGCCCACACAAATTACGATGCAATGCCCGGGGGACTAAATGAATTGCTTGCTTCTTCAATAGGCATTATTGATATGGATATAATGGAAAAAAGCGAAAGCCAGTTTGAAGGAGCCGGTATCGGAAGGTTGGGACGGCTAAAGGAGAGCAGGCAATTCAGGACTTTTGGCAATGAATTAAAAGATAAACTTAATATCGAAGGGTTTAGCTGGATGTGCGGGGATGAAGAAAATGCGGGAGAAAGAGTCGTTGAAAGAATAGCAGTTATCTGCGGCAGTGCCAGCTCTCTTACCGATAGTATTATTGATGCAGATTGTGACACAGCGATAGTAGGTGAGATTGGATATCACAGTGCTTTAAAGATTTCCGAAAGCGGAAAGCTAATTATCTCTCTAGGGCACGGGAGCAGCGAGAAAATGGCTGTGGATGGTATTTATAATATACTCGAGGATTTCTTAAAAAAAGAAAAGATAGATATCGAAATATTAAAAAGCAGTAGGGGACTGAACCTGTGGAGGTATAAGATTGACTGATAATAAGTTCGATGTAATTGACCTTGTGGAACTTCAGCTTACCGAAAACGCTATTTCTGCCAGGACAGTGGAGATAGAAGAAGCCCAGAAAAGCCCGGAGCTGGAATCTGCCCGAAATGAACTAGAAACACTTGATGAGAATTTTAATAAGCTAAACAGCGATTTCACATCCCTTGAAGCAAGACGCAAAAAACTTGAAGATACGGTCGAGATTCAGAATGAAAAAATTAAGACAAACGAAAAGAAACTTTTCAGCGGCACAATTACCAGCGCAAAAGAGCTTGAGAATTACCAGGATGAAATAGGGATTTTAAGGGAAAAGAACTCCGGGATGGAAGATGAGATTCTAGAGCTAATGATTGAGATGGACGAAAAAGAAAAAAAATTAAGGCAGGCAGAGGAAGAAAAAAATAAAGCTGAATCGGAAGTCAATCGCATCAAAAATGAAATAGATGAGAGAGTGGAGGTATTAAAAAATATCCTGGAGGGCCTGAAAAAAAGGAAGGATAGCGTAACTTCAAGGATACCTGAGGATTATCTAAAAAAGTATGCAGAGATGAAAAATAAAAAAGGCGGAATTGCCGTGGCGGTAATTAAGGATAATTATTGCAATGTCTGCAATATGGAGATACCTGTGAGCGCGGCAGAAGAGATAGTTGACATGGATGAGGTCTACACCTGTCCACTTTGCGGCAGGATGGCAATAATTTACAGAAAAGAAATAGATGATATAGAAAAGGAACTTGAACTTTGATAGAAAAGAAAACCTACCCCTATTTAAAAATATATTTTGACGGCGGCTCAAGGGGCAACCCGGGCCCATCTGCTGTGGGTGCGGTGCTATATGACAGCGGTGATAATAAGGTGGAAGAACTTGGTGAGTATATCGGCAAATACACAAACAACATGGCAGAATACATAGCACTGGGGAAAGCTCTGGATATGGCAGAAAAGTATAATTGTAAAAGAATAATCCTTTATACAGATAGCAAGCTTTTAAGCAATCAGGTTAAAAAAATATGGAAGATAAAAGATAAAAATATCCTGGATTTGTATCTTGATATATCACATAAACTGGGAAGATATGAAACTGTGGATCTAAGGCTGGTCCCCAGGGAAAAAAACAGGGAAGCCGATAGACTGGTAAATAAAGCTCTTGATAACAAAGAACTTACATATAATGGAGAGTCACATATAAGTTTTGGCGATGTAGACGATAAAGACCCCACACATTGATTTTTTAATAAATATCTGTAATATATAAGCGGAGTTAGCCGGGTAGCCGCGCAGGCTTTTAGTCTGTGAGGAAAGTCCGGGCTCCGCAGGGCAGGATGCCGGGTAACTCCCGGCTGGACCGGAGTAAATCCGGTTCAAGCGCAAGTGCAACAGAAAATATACCGCCGGAATTTTATATTCCGGTAAGGGTGAAATGGCGGGGTAAGAGCCCACCGGCAGTCTGGTAACAGGCTGGCCTGGTAAACCGCATCCGGAGCAAGGCCAAATAGGGAAGTATAAGGTTGCCCGCCTTCTTCCGGGTAAGGCCGCTAGAGATAAATAGTAATATTTATCCCAGATAGATGGCTACCGGTATTTGTGAGTAAAATCATGAATACTACAGAACCCGGCTTATAGGCTAACTCCACAAATCTTAAAGTCTTTTTAAGAAGTTAAAATAAAAATCTCTTAGTCAAAACTTGGCTTAAAATAAAGCCTTTTTACATTTTTCATTATACATAAAACATGAAATTTTAAAAGCTTTTTTTGTAAAGTCGGTACAATAACCGGAAGATAAAATTAACCATAAGCTCGGTAGAAATACCGGGCTTTTTTATTTACAAAATTATATATGAAAGGATACAGAATGAATTTAATTAATGAGATTAAAAAAGACTTTAATAGTTACTCCACAAAAGACTATTACATAGCAAGTTTTTTAATTGCTAAGGGATTTAAACTTGCAAGCACAAATAAGAAGGGCAGGGAAATATTCTTTGTATTTGAAGGCAGGGAAAAGATAGAAAAGGTACTCCCGGGCTTTTATAACGGTATTGAAAAGGTATCTGCTCTTTCCTTAGTTACAGCAATAAGAAACATAAAGTCTATGCTGCATAATATATAAATTTATATACAGGAGAATGGAGATGGAAAACAATTTTGAAGGTGATCCATACCTTAAGATATCCAATTTGCTATTAGGTGCAATAATCAATTCAAGAGGCCTTTTAAAATATGAGGGTAAAATTTTTATGGTAATTCTTTTTAAAACTATTGGCTTTCAAAAAGAAAAGGATTGGTTGACGTGGAAACAGATTAGTAAATTTACAGGAATTAAAGACCATTCACGAATCTATGAAGCAATTAAGAAATTAAAAGATAATAGACTAATAGTAAAAGAAGGAAAATATTTTAAGGTTAATCAGAATTTTAAAGAATGGCTAACTTTAGTTAAGGGAAATATAGAACTAATTAATGAATTTTATAACTCTAAAAATGTACGGAAAAGCGTACATAAAGAGAATAAAAATGTACGGAAAAGAGTACACGAGTGTACGGAAAACCGTACATCAAATATACGGAAAACCGTACATCGTACTACAGATAAAACTATTACAGATAAAACTTATACAGATAATAATAAAATTTATGAAGTTTTTAACTACTGGAATAAGAAAAAAATAATCGTCCATAAAAAACTTGATTCTTCAACTGCAAAAAAGATAAATGCAAAGTTTAAAGATTATGCCAGGGAAGAAATACTCGGAGCCATTAATAATTATTCCTATATCTTAGCTGATTCAGAAACATACTGGTTTAATTACCGCTGGACCCTAAAGGAATTTCTACAGCGTGGGTTTGAGAAGTTTAAAGACTGGGATATAGCACATGAAAACTATATAAGGAAGGAAAAATTAAAATGACAATGTTAAAAGAAAAGATAGTTAGTGATGATGTAGTTAAACGAGCCTGGAGAAAAGTTGATGAGATCGCAAAGTCAAAGGGAATGACAAGAGATGAGTTTATTAATTGGAGTGATAAAGAGATACACAGAAAAAATATATCCGATTATGAATATCAGCTTATATATGCTTACCAGACTGAAAAGGTAATTAGCAGGCTGGAAGGTGAAAAGATAGGGATTAACCGGGACGTATGGGATAGATACCTGTATATGCATGGAAGGATTAAGGACTTTAGAAATATAGAGAAAGCTATAAAGCACCTAACAGAGGTATGCGCTTATATACAGGATAAGTACGGTACTAAATATAAATATGAATGGTTACTTGATGATGATAATTTATACAATCGCATAATAGATGAGGGAGAAAAAGGGAATAAGAGAAGTAAACCTAAAAAGGATTATTGAAAAGGCTGAATACTCCCAGTAAGGCCCCTGGTATGGCCCCTGGTATGGCCCAGTATTAATAGGTATTGATTGTAAGGTGATAAGCGAGATTTAAAAGAGTATTTCATACCGTCGAGGTAGTGTATTTTATAGGCCATTACAACCTTACTATCCCTTATATGCTGAATACATCTTAATATAAGGGCAATATAAAGCCATAGAAGACAATTAGAGACGTTATAAGGTGAAGATAAAGCTATCTTGAAGTCTTAGAAGGTAAAATTAATAAACATCTTTAGGATTGTATGGATATAAAAGGGGATAAGGGGTATAAAATCCTTCGGACTTCTTCGCTCCAGACCGAGCGGGCAGTTTTCAATCTTAGAAATTAATCCCGAATGAAATAAAAAAATGGAGGTAAAAAATGGAAACTAAAGCACCGGAAGAAATAAGCGATAATGCAAAAGAGTTTTTTAAGAGTATCTTAAAAGAATTTGAATTAGAACCGCACCATATAGAGATACTTACCCAGGCTTGCCATGCTCTTGACCGCCTGCATGAAGCCCAGAGGGCGATAAAAGAAAATGGCAGTTACTACCTGGATAGGTTTAACAAGCCTAAAGTAACCCCACAAATAGAGGTAGAAGCTAAATACATGGTTATATTTAAAAACTTAATCCGGGAGTTGGGGCTGGATTTAGAACCGCCAAAGGAACCTGGAAGACCACCAAGACAATATTAAAAGGAGGATTAATTTATGGCCAGAAAAAGAATAAAAAGAAAAAGGAAGTATAGCGGCTACAGATATATGGAACCTTATGGAAGTTTGCATTTTGCCCTGTACTGGTTTGATATAGACCGCATAAATCTTGATTGGAATGATAAAGAGCTTATAAAGAGGCTCTGGGATTGGCACGGTGAAAAGATAATGGAGCTTTGGCGTAAAGAAGACAGACCGGGTGAAAGGCCAAAGATATGGTGGCACGTTCACGCTAAACCAGAAGATTTTAAAATTATAGGCTTCAGGGAATATGATATTGCCATATCTTTTAAGTCCGGGAAAAGAACCATTAAAAGAATTATATTTAAAAGCCAGTATTCTTATCTGAAAAGGAATAACCTACTGGAGCCCTGGGAGGTAGAGAAGGCGGAAAAAGACCCTTCTATAAGAAGGTTAGAAGAAAACTACCTTCCCTTTGATTATTTAGTAGTTAAACATCTTTACAAAGATTAAGAGAAAATATTTAAAAGGTGCTTGACATATAAGAATTATTAATTTAATATAACATTGATTAGTGTAAAATTACAGTTAATACTGTATGATGGTCTTTGAAGGAGTGTACCCAAAATTAGAGTTAATACAAAGAATAGAAAATATTGTAAAGTAGAAAAAGGCTATTGTTCTTTAAGTTGTAAAGAGTATAGAATGGGTAATTGCCCAGGCTATCATAAAACAATTAATTTATTCGATGGCATTTGTATAAGAATTCCGCTATATAATGAATATCAAAATAAAAGTTATTATAAGGAGATGGAAATGGAATTTCACAAAAAAGGGGTTATAGCGAAAGATGAGGTTTTTATAATTTTAAAGGACAAGTATAATATAAAATTTTCAAACAGAAATTTGCAGTACTATGTTGATGAAGGGTTATTAGAACCGGGCAAAAAAGATAGAATACCTGGCACACTTGGAACCTTTTCTTTTTACAAAGAGTATGTACCAGGTTGGATTTATGCGATACAGGAATTAAAAAATAAATATAATTTAACTTTGAAAGAAATAAAGAGTTTTAAGGAAGTAATTCAGAATTTCGATCCAGATACCTTAGATAAATATTTTCCAAAAGAACCCAAAAAAGTAAGTTTTCCAGAAAAAATTAATTCACTTGAAAGATATAAATTTAGAACAACTATTAAATATTTAGCTTTTGCAAAGTCAGTTATAAAAAGGAAAAGTAAAATTTGGCCATTAATTTATCCAATATACAGTAAAGGCCAAATAAGAGAAATAAAAGTTATAATAAAAGACTACGCAAATCCAAGTTATAGTTCTATAAAAGATTTGAATATAGCAAAGAGAATTACTATTGATAAAGATGGTGTAATAGATTCACCAGAAGAATTAAAAATATTTGCTAATTTAGAAACGATAAGAACAGTAATCTTCAAAAAAGGAAAGATAGAAGTAACCTAAGCTCAACATCACAATAACAATTTAATCATTTAAATCAGGACCTTAAGGGGTCCTTTTTTAATAGAATTAATCAGGTGTCGAACTGATTAATAAACCGCTCCCGGTTTGTCTTGTCGGGGGCTCTTTTGTCGAATTTGCTTTTAACATTCAGGTTGGCTGAAATGCCAGCACTCCTTCAGGGGCTTGGTAAATGCCGGGCCCCTGTTAAACAACACAAGCCGAACGCAGGAGTTAGTAGGCTTTTTTTATTAACCAATTACAAACAAAAGTGATTGCAGGAGCATAGCTTTTAATTTGATAAGAAAATGACTTGTAACAGAAAAGAGGTAGAAAATGCAGCTTTATGAATTACATGAGCTTAGAGGTAAATTAATACTTGATTCAAGAGAAATGCTTAATAAAGCAGAAAGCGAATCAAGGGATTTAACTGCTATCGAGAAAAAAGAATATGATAAGAAATTAGTAAAGATAGATGAGCTGAATATTGAGATAGAAAAGAAACAGCGTGATGTAGGTAACATAATAAAAGGTGATTCTTCTTCAACCAGTAGACCAGTTAATAAGGATATTAAATTCTATAGCAAGGATAATATCCGGGAACTTCTGGCAAAACCGGGATACGGGCAGGAGACTGTTTCACTTGGAAAAACTATGAGGGCAATTATAACTGGAGATTATTCTAAGTTAAACCGTGAAGAAAGAGACGCCATAGGTGTAGGAACTGGTGGCGGTAATTACCTTATAAGCCAGGAACTTGGAAAACAGCTTATAGTAATGGCTCTCGAAAAAGCCCAGGTTGTAAGTGCCGGAGCCAGGTATGTTCAAATGAATGAGAACTCTCTTCTTATTCCTAAATTAACCAAAATGCCTGATACAGAGTTCAAGGCCGAAAATGTTGCTTACTCCGGTGATACAGATGTAAACTTTTCAGGTGTTTCTCTGGAAAGTAAAACACTTGTAAGTATGGTTAACTTATCAGTAGAGCTTGCAGAAGATGGCCATGACGTAGAAAGTTATATTGAAACTGCAATGGCTAAGGCAATTGCGCAGGGTATTGATAAGGCTTGCTTAACTGGATCAGGTGAGGGTGAAGAACCTAAGGGTGTTATAAACCAGGACGGTATCTTAGAACAGGATTTAGAAAATGAAGAAATTACCTCTTATGATCCGTTCAGTAATGCTTACTATAAAGTAGAAGCTGAAAACATAACGCCTACAGGCCTTATAGCGCCTTCAAGTGTTTATGCAACATTAGATTTATTAAAAGATACAGCTAACAATCCATTAAAACCACCGCAGAGCTGGGATAAGCTAAGAAAATTTAGCTCAAATCAGCTTACAAGCTATAATGCGGTAATGGGAGCATTTAATAATCTACTTATTGGAATGAGGACCAGAGCAAGATTAGAGATGACCAGAACAGGCGGAGATACATTTGAAAAGCTACAGGTAGGACTTAGGATATATACCAGGTTTGATGTTGCCTTAAGCTTAGCACAGGCATTTTGTCATATTAAGAATATAGGGCCTGTAAGCTCATAAAATACATCTCATCGTAGATAGATAAAGGGAGTGGTTTATTAGTCGAATATTCCGCTCCCTTAAACTCCCTTAAAAATAAAATTAGTATGGTAAAATAATTAATTGAATTTAAGTAAGGGAGGTAAGTTAAGTGACTGACCAGGAAATAATACAAAGAATAAAAGAAATAATTTGGGATTGGGTCATAAGGCAAGTTGAGAAGGAAAATAGAGAAAGAATAAAAGGCAAGGTTTAATTTTAAAGCACTTTAAAGCGTGTATACACAAAGAAAAGGCATTACCTGATAAGATATCTTAATAAGGGTATAAATCAAAATAAAGGGCATTTTTGAGCTTATTTAAAAAAATGGCTCAAAAGCACAAATAGGCACTCGAAAGGGTGTCTATTTTATTATGGAGATGAATATATATGAAAATGAATATTTCTACTTCTTACACTGAATACAGGAATCACTTAAGAATCAAAAACAAAGCCGATTCCACAATTGCCGATTATTCAGCCAACTCATTAAAATTAATCAATTATCTTATACAGAATGATATAGATTCTTATAAATTGAATATAAAACATATTGAAGGTTATCTTTCTAAAAGTAGAAAAAAAAGATTATCCGGTAATACCTATGCTAAATTTGTAAACTGTACTCGTATGTTTTTAGGCTTCCTGCATGATAGGGGCTATATAAGAGAGGATATTGCTAAAAAGATTGAACCGGTTAAAAAGGTACAGACAATTGAAAGAGTAATACTCTTTGAAGAAGAAATAAGGACAGTTGAAAATTATATAAAAAATAGGGATTCTAAGGAGATTTATAATTTAAGAGACCTTATAATCTTTTATTTAGGTATTAACTGCGGTTTAAGAAGACAGGAAATAATTAATTTAAACTGGAATAACCTGGAACTTGATGAGAAAGGCAATCCTTACATAAAGATAATAAAATCAAAGGGTAAAAAAAGCAGGATAGTTTATATAAGTTACACCCTTTATGATTTGATAAAAGATTATAGAAAGAGGTTAAGAAGGTATAAGGGGGCTATAATAAGGGGAAACTATGGGAAAAGGATAACAAAGCAATCACTACAGAATATTACCGGAAGGATTTATAAGCAGTCCGGGGTATATAAAAAAGGATTAAATATTCACAGCCTAAGGCACACTTACGCTGAAAGACAAAGAAAAAAGGGAACTGATATTGTAACTATTTCAACGCTTCTGGGCCATTCCAGGCTTGATACTACTATGGCCTACTTTCACGTTAACAGAGATGATTTGATTAGTGCAGTATTATAAAAGGTAAGAGGCCTTAAAAAATAAAACCTCTTACCCGGAGCAAAAGTTAGAAATTAACTATTGCTTTTTTTAAATCATCACCGTGATTAATAAGATAATCAATGAGTGCTTTTTCTTCCAGCCAAGCTATTTCACTATTAATATCAGAGTATTCTATTAGCAATGTAAGCTTATCTTTAGGAATCAGGGCCGAAAGTTTTTTATATATTTCTTTTTCTTTCATTTCAGCTTCTACGTGCTCTTCACTTTTGTTGGCTATTTTAGCAAGAAAGTCATAAACATCTTGTTTAACACTTTCTCTTGTTTCTTCCAGGTCTGTATAAGCGGTTGGAATAGTTGTTACTGTTTTCATTTTTTTGCTCCTTTTTTTATTTTTTATAATTTATTAATAGTCTTAGCCATTTGGCTACTATTAAAATTAATATAAATTTTGGTGGTGTCAAGGCTCTGATGGCCGAGTAGCCTTTGGACTTTAAATATATCAGCTCCGGATTCTATCAGGTGGGTTGCAAAGCTATGCCTGAATGAATGAGCGGAGTATCTCTTTTTGGCAAGCCCTGAAAGCCTTAGACACATTGTTAAAATATTTGTAAATGATTTTATACAAAGACGTTTTCTGGCTTCTCCGATAAACAGGGCATTGTTTTTAAGAGGTAGTCTCTGGTTAAGGTAGGATTCAATCAGAGGAATAAGGTTTTTATGAACGGGGATAATACGGTCCTTATTGCCTTTTCCGGAACGAATAAGAAGGGTATTTTTTTCTAAGTTAAAATCGTTCCAGTCTAAATTCAGAATTTCTGCTCTTCTTATGCCGGTATAGAAAAGCATTGAAATTATAAGTTTATCCCTTAAGGCGTGTTTTCTACAGCGTGGAGGGGCAAAGTCAATTGATTTTATAAGTATATCAAATTCAGTTTTAGAGATAACCTTAGGGGCTTTATTTATCTTTTTAGGAACTCTAATTTTACGGGAAGGATTTTTAAGGATTATTTCTTCTTCTTCCAGGTAGTTAAAAAAGCTTTTTAAAATTGATATTATCTTTGAAATTGATGTTTGAGATAAGACCCGGTTTTCCTTAGCAAAGAAAAAATACTCTCTTAAAAGGGTGGTTGTGATATCTAAATTTTTTATATTTTTGGTTAACAGGAATGAAGAAAACTTATCTAATTCTTTTCTGTAAGTTGAAATAGTTTGAGAAGAACAGGAACGCTCAACTGATAGATAGGCCAGAAACTTTGTTCTGTAGTAACTAATGTTCATAGTTAGCCACCCCTCTTATAGTGGGTTTTTCAATGACTAACTAAGAAATTTTTACTAACTTGGTACAGAACCCGGCTTACAGGCTAACTCCAACTTTTTTTATGCTATAAGCCGGCTAAATAGGGTATATTTCTTAAGAAATCCTTACAATTTTTACACTGTATAAGCTTAAATTTTATATATCCAATTATACAGGTGATCCATATTATTTCAATTTATTTTTTCTATTTAGTACAAGATTTTTTTAGCGATAATTTTTTAATCAATCATCTTTCATTAATTTAATATTTAAAAGTTGTATTTAATATTTTTTTTCAAATTAATTAAGGGTTTAAGAATTTTTATATACTGTATTATTTAATATATCAATACTTGACTTATTTAAAAAAGATATGTTATATATGAATACAATATCTAAATAAGATAAATTGGTATAAACAAATGGTAAAAACGAAAAAATCTTATAATTTACTTAAGATTTTTACGTTAATTATAATAACCGCAATTCTATTATATCCTGCTTCTTACCTTCAGGCGCAGGAAACAAATCAGGAAACTACTATAGTTATCTATCTATCCAATCCTGGCGGTGTGGAATTTGAAGATGGTGATATGTGGAAAGTTATTTTCACCGGCATGGTTCCATACAACTGCCTGTGTGGTGGAAATCCCGAGGGAGGTACCGAGGAAATATATAGCGAGCTATTGTTTGAGGTAACCGGTGGTGGTAAAGAAATAGAGGTTATTGATTTTGAATTCCCTGTAACTTCATGCAGCATAGAAACAGACGAGGAGGGGAATTTCATCATAACTGCAAGTGTCGAATTCTATGAAGAGATGAGTGTCTCAAGTTATGGTTTTGAAGGGGCTACGGTCTCACCTTCATTTGCACAGGGGAGCTGGGATATAGCAGGTTCATGTGTTGATATGGTCTGTAGTTGTACTCTTAACGGAAGCGGCAGATGGTTTGCTTTTAAAGAAGGAGAGCCATATCCCCCGATACCTGTAGCTACCTATTACCCTTCAAATCCTTTAGCAGAGGAAGAAGTAACCTTTGATGGTTCTAATTCCTTTGACCTTGATGGAGAAATAGTAAAATATGAGTGGAATTTTGGCGATGGAGATACTGCCGAAGGAGTAGAGGTTACCCATGCTTATAGCCAGGAAGAAGAATATGCGGTTACCTTAACTGTAACTGATGTCGATGGACTGGTAAATTCTACTGAATTGATTGTTAATGTTGGGCAGGAAAAGCTACTTGTAATTGACAAGGCTAAGACAGATAAAGAAAAATATAGCCTTAATGAAGAAGTAAGTTTAAGTTGTAAGGTTTTAGATGAAAGCGGGGAGAGGGTATCGGAAGCAATTGCTACTGTAGAAATAATAATACCTGATAATACGCCGTATAATCTTTCTGATAATCCAAAAGAGACTATTTGGCTTATAGAATCAGAAACAACCCCGGGTTTTTATGAATGCGAAAATCCTTTTAGTAGTACTTCACGGGCAGGAAAATATTATGTTACCTTTAATACCAAAAAAGATGGCTATGAGGATGCTGAACCAGTAGAGCTAAATTTTATTATTCCAGTGCAAATAGTTCTTACATTTGATGATGGACCGGATGGAGTACACACATTAGAAAACGGGTTAAATACTACTGAAAATATTATTGATGATTTAGATTATAACTATATCCAGAATGAAATTAAAGCTGCGTTCTTTGTACAGACACATGACCCAGAATATGGCGGTAGCTCAATAGGAGAGGCCTTGATAGAGATAGAGGATGAGGAAGGCCATATTATAGGGGTACATACTGGTGGAGAGGGAAGACATGATTATGGTTGGTGGTGGCAATGGCAGCCTCATACAGACCGGGTTGAACAGGAAGCATATGATGTAGATGGGGATGGTGTCGCAGATGGAGAAAATGCTCTTGAAAGCGATATGGTAGCAGCGATATTAAGAATAAAATCTATTACAGGGCAGGTTCCTGAGTTTGTCAGGCCGCCTTACTGGGAACACAATCAGGCAGTACTGGATGCTTACAAGAGTGAGGCTGTTAAGAATGCCCTTGGAAATAATGAAGGTTTAAAGATGATATATAGAGATGTGTTAAGTGGAGATGGTGGAGAATCATGGATGTCGTTCGGGTGGTTGGCTAGGAGAAGACTTGAGGATGGAGTTGAGGAATGTATTGAAGATGAAAATATATACCAGATGATTGTATCTTTTCATGATACAAATGTTGATACAGCTGAATATCTCAGTGATCCAGAATTATCCGGATCCTATCTAGGTGCAATTATAGAAGGGGTAAGAGAGGGTTTTGGGTTAGAAACTGAAGAGGAAGCATTAAAGTATACTCAATTTATAGTATCAACTGATGGAGTAATACAGATACTTAGATTAAAAGAGGTAACGGAAGTGATAGAATGATTATAAAAAAATAAAAATTATAAAATATGACAATGAATAAAAGAGAAAAACTAAAAAATATTTTTTCTTGGGTTTCATTTATAGGTGGAATGTTATCTTTTATATACATATATGGCCTAACAATTTATGGTGAAATTGCTATAAAATATCATATTAATATTGAAGAAAGCTATATTAATTTCTTAGGTAATATATCGAACTTTTTTATCTTTCTTTTTATTTCTGTCGCTGCCGTAATTTTTGGAATTTGTGGAATATATGGTGAAGAAAATAAATATATTAGATTAAGATCATTTATAGGGTTTACATTAGGTCATTTGTATTTTGGCTTATTCTTTTACTTTATTATCAGATATATTGAATAGCAAGATATTAGCTAAAATTTATTCCTTAGACCTAGGAACTGGAAAGCAGGTTAAAGTATATTGATTTTATTAAATTAGCTTACGAAGTGTTTAGGATACTTAAATTAAAAGAAGTAAAGGAATTAAATAAATAATAATAAATTAATTAAAATATAATAGGAAATATTAATGAATAGAAGAGAGAAATTAAAAAATATTTTTTCTTGGGTTTCCCTTGTAAGTGGTGCATCATCTATTTTGTTTATTTTTTGCTTGTTCTTGGTTTTTGGTAAACTTTTAAGTGTATTTTTATTAGGAGTTTCTATTATTGCTATATCTTTAGGGATTTATGGAATATGGGGTAAGGGAAATAAATACATGATGATGCGTTCATGTTTAGGATTGATATTGGGCCACATATCTTATATATTATGGTACCCCTCAATGATTGATGTATTTTTTGGACCTTAAATTTTAAAAAATTAACTAAGAGGTTAACATATGGAAAAGGGATTAATATTCTTCTCAGCGCTGCTTGTACTTTTTATACTTTTTACACCCATGAATTCTAATTTATTTGCCCAGGAAGAAAATATAGAAGAAAAAGTAGAAGAGATTTTAAATAGCTGCCATACGATGGGTGATCCAGCGAAATCTGACCTGCTGGCGGAGCTCGGCAGTCCTGCTGTTCCGGTACTAATTGAGAAACTGCAAAGTGGATTTTCCTGGATATCAGTAGAAGCATTAGGGAAAATTGGGGATAAAAGCGCAACCCCTATACTTTTAGAAAGATTGGACAGCGCAGAGAACTCTGCACAGAGTCTTGCCATAATAAGGGCTCTGGCAATGATTGGCGATCCTGAAGCTGAACCTGCTTTACTGGGCTATTTTGAACAGGAACAAAATAATGGAAGTATTGATCAGCTTGAAGCTGCCCAGGCCCTTCTAAAGGTTGCAGGTGAAACTTCAAAACATAAGGTTAAGGAAATGGTTTCGTATGTAATGGAACTATACCAGCGTGCCTACTGGACATTTGATGAAGAGTCTCTGGAAGAGATATATAATGAATTTATAAGTTCACCCTTTAATAATGAAGAAATTGTCTATGCTTTTCTTGCCGGTCTTATAATTGAGCTAAAAGACCCTGAGCTTATAACCTCTGCTATAAAATACCAGCAGCTTGCAGATGAAAGTGGACCAAGATTTGTTGATGGGTTTAGGGTGCTTCTTAAAAGTGGCGAGACTGAAGCAATTGAGACAGTTTTTAAGTTCGCAGAAAATAGTCAGGAAATGTGGCCTCCTTATCCTCCGGATATAACCGAGGAAGAGAGGGAATTATATTTCTCAGTACATCCTGTAATAAGAGCATCAGCAGTGGAAGCCCTGCTGGAGCTTGGAGGCATAGATATGCAGAGGGTTACCCAGGCGTTTGAAGATATAATTCTTTATGATGCATACGATATACCGATTACAGTAAAATTTGATCCTGAGGAGTGGGATTATAGCTGGAAAAATGAAGGGCCCTCTTATGATGTAGTCACGTGTTACCTGGGAAACCTGGCCGGTTATGATGTATCCCAGATAAAGGTAGATACAATAAAAATGAATAACCAGATTACTGTAACTGGAGAAGGTGAGATTATTGGTGGAAAAGAAGGGTTCCTGGGGGAAGCCCTTAAGGTAGAATTTGACAGCTTTGAAGCTATAAATACCCTGCAAAGTGTATGGCCTGGAGCAGAGTGCCTTATAACTATCACTGGTGAACTTACCGGAGGCAGGTCATTTAGCAGAACTTTAAAAGTACAGGCCCTTAAATACCCGGAAACTACCGCAACAGCAGCCATAAGACTTATGCCTGACAGGTGGAGTCTTAAATGGTACGAGTGGGTAAGAGAACATAAAGATAAAAGTAAGATTATTGAGAGTTTTGCCAGCAGAGTTAGTGTTCTATGCACCATAAGTGATCTAAAAGACTTGCAGGGTAATACTATTATTGTAACTGAAATAGTTCCAGAAACTATACGACTTAATAATATGCTTTCTCCCCAGCCCTGGGGTTCTGGCAGTAAAGAAAAGCTTGCAATAATATTAGGTCCCCCAATAGATCAAAATCTATGGGAAAATGAAGAGTTTAGAGAGTGGTATGAGCGCAGAGGATTTAAGCTGCCCAGGATGATGGTTAGATTTAATATGTTTGAAGCAATTGGCACACTTCCCGATATAACTGCAGGCAGTGATTATGATGTATCGATTACGGGAACGCTTAAAGATGGCACTTGTTTTGAGGGAACTGCTGGAGTTACTATAAAGTAGTGAAAACACTTAGATAGACAAGACTTGTCGGATAGCGGTAAGGATAATGGCAATTAGTACAGTTCTCGGCTTACAGGCTAACTCTAACTAATTTTTACCCTTTAAGCCGTCTAAAACAGGATACATTTCTTAGGGTTCCCTTACAGTTTTTTACGCTGTACGGGCTTAAATTGTACAGTTTCAATTATACAGGGGAGAGGGAATATTTCAATTTATTTTTTCTATTCAGTACAAGAATTACTTAGCTCTGTTTTTACTATACTTCTTGTACTGCTTCTACAAAATTACTTCCTTTTAAACCTGGATTTCAGAAAACGGTATAGACCAACAGCCATTAAACCCACCAAGCCAAATCCAAGGATCATTACTATTATAGGTAAAATATCCTCTATCATCACTTAAGCTCTTCTTTCTTGATCTCTTTAAAAATATATTTTATTTTTAAGTGGCAATTTAATTCCACTATAAGTTTAATAAGAGTTTTTATTGATCTATTTCTTCTAACATAACTGTAAGCATATCCTTTTCTTCATGTAAAAAAAGATTAGTTTCTCTATTAGATATTTTTGTCTTTCCTGTTAAAATTTTTTCATTTCCTGCTTTAATGTGAGTCAATGGAACATTGTTTTTTTTCCTTATGCTAAAAGAAAATAGTGTAATTTTCGATAATGGAATATTCTTTCCATTCTTTATTCTATAACATAATCTTTTTTTAAAAGTAATATCGGTACTATAATAATTTTTACCAATATTTTTATTATTTGCTCTAATGTGTTTTATAGTTTCCTGTTTTGCTATAAATCTCTTTATATAATCATATATAGAAATTGAATTACTTCTATCTTCATTTACTAAATAAACTTTTTTAAACGAATCTTTGTTAATTTCCAATGGTTTGTTACCGTCTAAATCATACAGTTTTACAGAATAAACATTTGGCTCTAAATCTATAACTATACCGAATACACTAATGCTAAATAACCATTTCTTCCAATCCACCTCTTCAGCTTCTTCTATGCTCATAGTTTCTATTCCTCTTGATTTTGCTTCTATTTCCGCAGTTTTATAGAAGCCCCTACTAGAGATGGCCAGCACTTTTTTAAAACCTAAACTTTGAGCTTTACCAGTTAAACTGTCTATCCACGTAACATCTTGGGGTCTTTTATGGTCTCTGCACTCAATTAATATTTTTTCGTTTGGGTTAGAATTATTAAAAATAACTATATCAATTTCTCTTGGAAGCCCAGTCTCTTTGCTTCTTTTAATTACAGATTCTTTAATAACATATTGAGGTCCGTATAATGTTTTCATAATAGAAGTTGATAATTTCTGGAAAGGATTTGTGCGTTTTGGCATTTTCTTATTTTTTATTATATAGCTAAGAAGTTATTTTAGTTGATATTTTTTTATTTTCAATAATTGATTTAAATTCGTTATAGAAATAATCTGAAAATAAACCTCTACCGCTGCATATTATTACTGGAACTTGAACTTGTGAATCTTCTTTTCTATGGCTATAAAATGTAATAACTCCCTTATTATCAAATCTATAATATGTATAATATGGAACTGTAGATAAGAGCCAAATATCTATTTGTGCACGATATATGTGACGAGATTTCATTCTTTTAAAATAATTTTCAGCATCTTTTATAAAATTAATAAGCTCTTTCTCTGGGCAATTAAATCTTTGAGATAGTTCTTTTATTACTGAAACATCCTTATAATTTGGTAAAACTACTCTAATTCGTGAATCTTTGTTTTTAGCTATTTCTTTTATTTCCAAATCATGTGTGTTTCGCCAAGTTCTGGCATAAACAAAAAATACATCAAGTTTTCTTACATTATCAAATAGCTTTTCCCAATTGACTTTATCATAAAATGAATTAGTTACACTTTCAATTCCTGCTGATTCAATTTCTTTTGAAAGTCCAGCTTTTGCCAAAATTTCGTCTAAAAAAACTCTTTTAGCCCATAAATCCCAAAAAAAAGTTAATAAACTTGTGACTATTAATATAGCACCAATATTTGATATAACTAACCTTATAGTTAAGTTAATATTCCATCTAGTTTGAATACTTATATATATTAATAAAATAGCAACTAAGGCGATAATAATTGCAAAAAATAAAGTTTTTTTATTTACTCTATCAACAAATTTGATTTCTTCCATAAGAATTATAAATAATATATTACAATTTCATTTAATTATAATATATTAATACAAACATTAAAAATGGTGCATTAAAAGTTTATTTGATTTTAATAACTGTTCTATAATCTGATTTGAAATTTCTGAAATTTTATTTGTTAGAGCAGCCCTCACTTGCAGGAAGTAGGGTAGTTAACTTTTCTTAATTAGATATATTATGTTTTAGCGCCTCTAAACCATTTGCCAAAAAATTATTAAGGAATTAAGATTGTAGGAAAAGACTTTAACCCAAGTTATGCAAAATATTTTTAAAAATTATATTCAATCAATATCCTCTAAATTCTCTCATGAGCAAACCACCGAAATGGGGTATCGTACAGACTTTGAAATTTTACTCAAAGGAATTTTTGATTTTATAAATGTCAGGCGCATAGACCATGATGCAAAGGCTGAAGAAGGAAACAAACCTGATTTCGTTGTAATCAAAAATGATATACCAATTTTATATATTGAGACAAAGAACATAGGTACTTCTTTAGACAGAGTTGAAAAATCTGAACAGATGGCTAGATATTATGGGTATACAAATTTAGTTTTAACGGATTATCTAGAGTTCCGGTTTTATAGAAACGGTCTTTATTATGTAGAGCCAATAAAAATAGCTGAATATGATTTAAAAACCAGAGAAATTACTCCAATACCGGATAACTATGAATACCTGGCAAGAACATTAACCGACTTTACACAATCCCAGAAAGAGCCAATAAAGTCAGGTGAGCACCTTGCAAAAATAATGGGAGGTAAGGCACAAAGAATTAGGGATAATATTAAACAATTCCTTGCTAAAGATTCAAAAAAGAATGAAGAACTACTTAAGATATATAAGACTATTAAGAAATTATTAGTTCATGATCTAACAACAAATGCTTTTGCAGATATGTATGCTCAAACTTTGGTTTATGGATTATTTGCTGCTCGTTACCATGACGAAAACCCAGAAAGTTTTACCCGCCAGGAAGCAAGAGATCTTATCCCAAAATCTAATCCACTTCTCAGGCATTTCTTTGATCATATAGTTGGGCCTAATTTTGATAAAAGACTTGAATATATCGTAAATGAACTGTGTGAGGTATTTTCTCATGCTGATGTAAATGAGCTTATGAGAGAATATTACAATAATAACTTATCAGGCGAAGAACAAAAAGGACCAGACCCGGTAATTCATTTTTATGAAGACTTCTTAAAGGAATATGATCCTATTTTACGCAAGAAAATGGGTGCATATTATACCCCTGTACCTGTTGTGCAATTTATAGTGAGATCTGTTGATTATTTACTAAAAAAAGAATTCGGTCTTGCTGCAGGTTTAGCTGATACCTCAAAGATAGAAACTGGCATTCACAGGATACAGATTCTTGATCCGGCTGTTGGGACAGGGACATTTATTAGCGCTGTAATTAACTTAATTTATTCAAGCCTCTTAAAAAGCGGGCAAAAAGGTCGTTGGCCAACGTATGTACATAATGATTTACTTCCACGTCTCCATGGTTTCGAGCTTATGATGGCGCCATATACGATTGCGCATTTAAAGTTAGCCATGGCTTTTGGACAAACTGGCTTTAAGTATTTTATCCGTCGCCTTGGTATTTACCTAACAAATTCTTTAGAAAAAGCTATAGGGCAGGGAGAATTATTTACAGCCTTTGGTCTTGCTGAAAGTATTGCAGAAGAATCCAAGGAAGCAGCGGTAATAAAAAATGAAACGCCAATTATGGTAGTTATCGGTAATCCACCGTACTCGGCAGCATCTTCAAATAAGACAGAATATGCTAATGGCTTAGTTAAAAAATATAAGGTAGAGCCAGATGGTAAGCAAAAGCTTCAAGAGCGCAAGCATTGGCTCAATGATGATTATGTAAAATTTATTGCTTTTGCAGAAGATATGATTTCAAAGAATGGAGAAGGTATTGTTGGATTTATTACAAACCACGGTTATCTCGATAATCCAACATTTCGGGGCATGCGTTGGCATCTTATGGATACATTTGATTCTATATATATAATCGATCTACATGGAAACATAAAGAAAAAAGAAATATCACCTGATGGGAGCAAAGATGAAAATGTATTTAATATACAGCAGGGAGTATCTATTATTATTGCTATAAAGGCAAAACAAATTAAGGAGAATTTAGCTAAGGTATACCATTTTGATATTTGGGGTAAACGCGAGAGTAAATTTAATAAGCTCGAAAATCTATCCATAAAAAATACAAGATGGACATATCTAGTACCCCGAAAGCCCAATTTATTATTTATCCCAGAAGGTTCTATAGAACTTGAAACAGAATATCGAAATGGATTTAGCATAAATGATCTTTTTAGGGTGAGTACTACAGGCATAGTTACAATGGGTGATGGTTTTATTGTTGATAATAATAAGCATGCATTACGAAAGAAAGTATATGATTTTTTAATAAAAGAAACTCCAGCAAATGTACTTAACGAAAAGTATGATTTGGGCAAAAATTATGCAGAATGGATCAATAAAAACAAAAAAGATATTTCTGCTGACAAGGATAAAATAGTAGAATTTGCTTATCGACCTTTTGATAATCGATATACATATTTCGACAATAAACTTGTGTGGAGACCACGAACAAAAACAATGAAGCACTTTATTTCTGGTAAAAACCTTGGACTAATATTTACCAGGCAGGCAATTGGTAGCAGTGGGTATAACCACATTATGATTAGTAGGAATATGTCCGATAATAGAGTGTTCTTTAGTAATAAAGGTATTCCAATTGAAGCCCCACTATACCTTTTCAATGAAGATGATTCATGTTTACCAAATTTAGAAAAAGAAATAGTTAACGAAATAGAAAAAGTTGTTAGTAAGGTTATCCCAGAGAATATTCTTGATTACATCTATGCAGTTCTTCACTCGCCAAGTTATCGTGAAAAATATAAAGAATTTTTGAAAATTGATTTTCCACGAGTACCATATCCTAAAAATGCCAAAAGCTTTAAAAAACTTGCCACTTTTGGTGCTGAGTTGCGCTCACTTCATCTACTAGAATCACCAAAATTAAATCAATTCATAACAACCTATCCAATTGTTGGTACAGATACAGTTGAGAAACTGGCTTATAAAAAGGAAAAAGTATTTATTAATTCTGAGCAATATTTCGGTAATGTACCAGAAGTAGCCTGGAATTTCTATATTGGTGGTTATCAACCTGCACAGAAATGGTTAAAAGATCGCAAGGGTCGTACTCTTACAAATAGCGATATTGAACATTATCAAAAAATAATTATTGCTCTTACCGAAACTAATAGAATAATGAATGAGATAGATAGGGTATTAAGTTAAAGAATACTAATGAATTTATTGTAAATTATGATTTATAAGCCAATCTCTAATAAATTGTATATATTCTCGTATTGGCAAACATTCTAGGTTTTTCTTTTTGAAACCTTCTTTTTTTCGTTTTTGATAAAAGTCGGCCATAAATTCATTGAAGAATAACCATATTTTTGTGGGGCTGTCTGCGTGTTTAATTTCGTTTTCTACAAACCAATTTCTAACCTGAAGAATAAGTTTTTCGGCGTTATCATTATGATTTTTTATATCAGAACCAGATATATCAGATAGAGCTCTTTTATATTTATATTTTTCTTTTCCAAGAAGAAGACACTTTTTTTGTTTCGCTTTACCGCTTTTAAATAATCTGCAACCAAAATCCACACCTAACTCAAATGGCATGTTTAATCTATAAAATTCATTTTTCTTTACAGAACGAATCCTGGAAAGGTCATGGATGCTTATTTTTGATTGTTCTATTAAATCACATATTTTCCTAAATCTTATTTCACCTGAATCTGATCTCTCCGAGGCTATTCGAGGATTGTAACCAAGATATATAATTGTAAATAATAAAGGCTGTAAAAGACTAATATAATCAGAATCAAAGGGGCAGTTTATAAAGACATTATTGGAAAAATTATTAATTGTATCAGTCATGTTACTTCTTGGATTTTTTCCATTGCTGAATAGTACCATCCTTTTTATGTACAACTACATCGTGGCCAGTACTACGTAATTTTTCAGCATTCTTTATGGCTGTATTCTTATTTGAATAAATCTTACTAGCTCGCGACGTTCCCTCTTTTTTTACAGCCCAGTTTTGTTTTCTTGAAATAATATGTACTCGTTTAGAATTACTTATGTGTACTTTTTTTGTCATTTATTCTGTATAACTTTTTAGCATTATAATTATTATATATATTTTTTAAAATAAGTAGTAGTGAGTTAATAAAATAAATTTTAAATTTATTATGATAAAAAACTATTTGATTTAAAAATATTTTATTTAAATTCTATAGAAAATATATTATCTAACATTATAATTAATTAATGAGGTAATACATTATATTAGTATAAAGCTCTTGAAAATTTATGTTACATGTGCATAATATATCCTATTAAGAAATTAATTACACATCAAAGGTAATTTTTATGGAACAAATAAAACGTACACTTGGAAATATTGAATCCAGATTACTTAGTACTTTATCTTCAACAGGTAAAACTATATTTTCAGTAAAGGATGCTCAAAATGTAACTGGCTCTTCTATGTCTGCAACAAGGATTATTTTAAGCAAATTGGTAAAAAAAAGGTGGCTTATTAATCTTTCTTCTGGAAAATATTTAATTGTTCCTTTATCTGCTGGTGAAAAAGGCGAACATTCGGAAAATTGGTATTTAATAGCAAAAAATCTAATCAAACCTTCACCCTACTATATTTCATATTTTAGTGCTCTTGAAATTCATGAAATGACCATTCAACCTGTTTTAAGAATATATATAAGCACTCCAAATAGAAAAAGACCCAAAGATATATTAGGGGCTACTTTTCAATTTGTGTATACTCAGGAAAAAGATATGTGGGGTTTAGAAGATAATTGGGTTACTCCTTCACAGAAACTAAAGGTGAGTGATTTAGAAAGAACTATTATTGATTGCCTGGATCGGTTGGAATTTTGTGGTGGGATTACTGAAGTTGCAAGAGGAATATGGACTAAAAGAAATAACTTAGATTTTGAGAAACTAATACAATATTTAATCCGATTTAATCGAAAAAGTGTTATTAAGCGTCTTGGATTCCTTTTTGATATTTATGGTATTGCAAGTAAAGAGGTCCAATCTGAATTAAAAAAGTTATTATCTCCAAGCTATGCTAGACTTGACCCCACTCTTGAAGATACGGGAAGGTTTCTAAACTATTGGAAATTGAGAGTAAATATTGACCAGAATGAATTATTAAATATTACTAAGACCTAAAATAAAAAGATAATATGATACCAAGAGAAGAAATATCTCGACTTTCCTATAGGTTACAAATGAATGAATTGATTCTTGAAAAGGATTACGTTCTTACGTGGATATTACTAAGCATTGCAGACTCAGAACTTTTTCCTGTGCTTGCATTTAAAGGTGGTACAGCACTTAAAAAAATATATTTTCCCAAATATCGTTATTCAGAGGATTTGGATTTTACTCTTTTAAAGAAAATAACACCAGAAAATTTATTATTAAATTTAGAACTCATGCTTAATGATCTATCTAAAAACCAGGGATTTCAATTTATTATTCCTCCAGAAAAAACTGAGACCCGTACTGACTCGATTACCATTTATATTTGTTTTGTTGGTCCTCTTCAAGCAAAATTGGGTAGACGTTTTATTAAAGTAGATTTTACATTAAATGAAAAGATAATATTTAATATTACACCTCAAATTATATACAGTGAGTATAGTGATGTAATAAAGAAAAATATTAAGGCATATTCGCTTGAGGAAATATTTATTGAAAAGCTTTGTGCAATGATTAGCAGAACCGAACCAAGAGATATCTATGATATAGATTTTCTTTTTAAACAAAAGCTTGATTTTGATACATTGCCAGCCGCTTTTAAAGAGAAAGCAAAATTTAAAGGGATTGATACAAGTAATATTAAGAAAATACTTGAAAGAAAAAAGAATACAATTGAACGAATGTGGAAAAATCGCTTGTCCAATCAAGTAAAAAATCTCCCAGCTCTAAATTGTGTATTAAGGAATATAAATAAGAATTTAAGAAAATATATTTATGATAATATTTAATAATTAGTAATAAGGGGGACTGTAACAGGTTCTGCGAAATACTCAAATGAAAAAATCTCTCTTAAGTCAATTATATGCTTTAGAAAATGGTTCGAAATTTCACACTTTGAGCAACCAGATAAATGTGCATGCCAAGTAGTATTTACAAGATATTTGATAGATTCAAATTCGATTTTATTATCATTAATAATATGATTTATAGTTTGGTTCTATAATGCTTGATATTGCTAATATGTTACACTACAAAACCGCCATTTTAAAATCATCTTTATTTATATGCAGATAGATATCAGTAGTGTCAAGCCTGGAATGCCCCAGAAGCTTACTTATTGTAGGAAGATCCACTCCTTTCCTTCTTAACCTTTCTGCGTATGTATGTCTAAGGCTATGGAGGGTAAGATTTTTCCTGTAAATTTTTGATTCTTTGAAAATTCTGGATATTATATTTTGTAGCGAGCATTTTGTTAATCTTTTCCCATGCGCACCCCGGATTAGGGCGCTTATGTATTTCCCACTTGATTTCCTGTATGAATGCATGAGCTTTCCTAGATTACTATTAAAATAGACAATCCTGTTTTTCCGGCCCTTAGAATTTTTTATACTAATAGAATTTTCTTTAAAGTTAATATCCTCCCAGTTTAGGTTTATAAACTCTTGCCTCCTAAGACCGCAGTCAATACCCAGGCTAAAGATTATTTCGTCCCTTAAATTTTCATTTCTGTATTTTTCTTTTCGTTTAAAAAGATAATTTCTAACCTTTTTTATATCAAGGTCTGAAAGCTCTTCTTTAATTGGCTTTATCTTTGGCGGTACTTTTATAAAGGAGGCAAGGTCCTTATCTATGTAGTTTCTACTGTAAAGAAATTTTAAAAACGACCTTACGCAGTTTAAAATCTTTACATAGGTATTGTTTGAGATATTCCTGGATCTAATAAAAGAAAGGTAATTATCAATATCACTAATAGTCAAAGATTCAAATTCAATCTTATTTTTCTCCATATATAAAATAAGCTTGCCTGCAGCACACAGGTAGTCAATAATGGTTGAATCGGCTTTGTTCTGTGATCTAAGATGAGTGGAGTATTCTTTTGTTATTTCCTTTACGTCTTTTTTAGTTCCCAATGGAACTTCTCTATTACCTTTATCCTCAACCTTTATGCCACTTAAGCTTTTATAGAGTTCCAGTAGCTTTTCTGCAGGCAGGCCTTTTATTACTCTGATTAAGTCTTTTTCAATTGTAACCCTTAAAGAATCATTATCTGTCATTTTAACTCTTACCTTTTTAACATTAATTAATTCCTTTAAAACTATGATTAAAATATACTGGTTATCTATTTATCAATATCAAAAAACATAATGCGCTTCCTTCTGAGGGCAACAAGACTAAGGTTCTGTCCTTACAGTCAAGGTGGAGATTTTCCGGTTCTCTCGTAGAGAGAATTGCGAAGGATAAATAGCGTAGCGGTTTATGTTCGCAAAGGATAATACTACCTTGACGAAGGACAGGTTCTGTGTACAATCTTTGCCCAGGAAGCAGCATACCAGTCTCAGCTCACAGGAGTTAAAGTAACTGAATCTAAGTTCATGTAAATCAATAATTAGCCGTTAGAATGTTAAGTTTTAAGTAAAAGTTGTAAAAAGATTTCTTTCCCTTTATGCTGTCTAAAAGCACCTTAAACCAGGTAAAAAAGTAATATTAAATAAAAAATATAGGCAAGATATGCATGTGTGCCACACACGCTTTTAATTGGGAATTATTCCCAAACCCTTTAAGTTGGAAAGGATAGATATGTTGAATAAAAATGGCAAGCATCCAGAAAGAAAAAGAAAACATCATATATCCTGTTACCTGGATGATAAAGAGTACCTAGCCTATAGAGATAAAAGATCTAAAACATACTACAGCCAGAGTGAATATGTAAGAAAATGTGTACTGGATAAAAAGATAACGGTAATACCCGGAGTAAGGGACCTTATAGTAGATTTAAAGAGGATAGGGAATAACCTAAATCAATTAACACATAAGGTTAATGCAGGAGAGATTACTGTTCTAGGGGATAATTTAAAAGAAATAAATGATGATTTAAATGCAGTCTGGGATAGATTATCTAAAGTTATAAAGAAAGTTAAATAATTAGAATATTAGCTCGCGAAGATGCTGATGGCATTATTAATAAAGGTAAACCCAGGTTTACCTTTTTGGATTAGTGTATAATTTTAGGATAATTATGAAGAAAGCTATTAATTTATTTTTTTAGTTCGACATTTAAAAAAGCTCCACGGCCATTGTGGTTTTCAACAAATTTCATACAATTTGAAAAAACATGAGTTGCCATTGCAGCATGAAAAACAGAGAGAACCTTTTCTTGAAGTTCATCATTATCTTCCAGATTTTCAATTATTAGTCCATGATTTCTAGCTTCATTTATATCAATAGGTCTTCCGTGAGTTCTATGATGATTTGTATCTCCAAGCCATTCTGCAATCTTACTTGATTTAGTTTCTTTGTCAGGGTCATCTTTTAGCATCCATGTTTTAAGCCATTTCATAACAATTCCCTTTGAAAGCTCAATAGTGTTTTCGCATACCTTCAAAAATCCACTAGGGTATTTATCTATTCTCCTAACCCAAATTGGAGCAGTCTTTGGATCATTTTTTATCTCTTCTTTTGCTTGATTAAATTCATCTAGTATTGCTTGTGCAGGAGCTGAAAAATGCCCTTGTGCAGAAGGAAATGTAATTTGAGGATCAATAGGACCGATTGCTGAATGTTTACCCATTATAATAACATTGCAAGCACATGCTATCATAGTTGCAGCAGACATAGCATTTTGAGGGATTATAGCTCTTATATAGTCATATTTATTTCTAACATAATTTACTATTTGTTCAGCGGCTTCTAATGAACCTCCTGGGCTATGTAAAATGATATCTAATTTATCTCCTTTTAGTCCGTGCATTGCAGACATAAAACCTTGTACATCATCATTAGTAATTGAAATAAAAATACTAGGTAAATTCTTTATTTTTATTGTTGAGAAAGCGGAGGAAAGGATTATTATATCATTACCAGTTAATTCGAATAATTCTTTTAAATATTTTCTTCTTATATTATCTTGGGCACTAGTTTTTTCTTTATTAATTTCATTAAATATTTCAGTTCTTGAAGGCATGTACCTTTCTCCTAGTTACTTTATTATTCTAAAATCTATTTTGTATTCTGGAAATTCATCAAATTGATAAGACAGATCAACAATATTATTAATTTTTTTTAGTTCTTCTATCCCAACAATCTGTTTAATTTTTTCTATTAGCTTTTCTTGTTCTTTATCTTTATTATTAATAGTCATAATATCTTTGTTATTAAATTATATTCTAAATATATTCTATCATAAAAATCTATTATTAATATATTCTAATCAGTATTTTTAATTTATATTTAAAATTACAAAAAAAATAATGAATACCATTATTCCACTTTTCTTCTATTTTTACCTACAATCTGTTAACTGCCTTCGCCATCTGTGAGCTATTAAAATTAATATATATTTTTGTAGTATCTAGACTCGCATGACCCAGCAGCTTCTGAACCTTGAATAGATCAACTCCCGCTTCAACTAGGTGGGTAGCAAAACTATGCCTGAAGCTATGTGCTGTATAGCCTTTCTTCTTAAGTCCGGATAGTGTAAGGTACATTTTTAAAAGGTATACAAAACTGCCCTTGCACAATCTTTTACCTTGCTCGCCAATTATTAATGCATCTGTTTTTAAAGGCAATCTCTCATCAAGATACTTATCAAGTAGCTCTGTTATTTTTTTATGCAAAGGTATTAACCTATCCTTTCCTCCCTTACCATTCCTTACAATCAAAGTATTTTTAGATAGATTGATATCGGTCCAGTTTAAGTTAAGCAGTTCACTTTTCCTTATACCCGTATAGTAGAGTAGGGATAGGACCAGTTTATCTCTTACATTATTTTTCCTGCACCTTGGGGGAGCAAAGTCTACTGACCTTATAATTAAATCAACCTCATATTTGGACATTACATATGGTATTCTACATATCTTTTTGGGAACCCTTATTTTTCTTGTTGGATTTTTTACTATTATTTCTTCTTCTTCCAGATAGTTAAAAAAGCTTTTTACTGTTGCAATTATTTTAGATATGGAACTCTGGCATAAGCCCCTGCTTTCTTTTGAATAGTAGAAATACTGCCTTATGGTACTTGTACTAATTAAGTTTACATCAGAAATATTTATTGAAGTTATATAGTCAATAAATTTTCTAACCTCTTTTCTATATCCGTAAATTGTAGAAGGGGAGGCTATTTTTTCAGTTTTCATGTAGCTAAGAAAGCTATCAATATAATTTCTCATATCTACTTTTTCAATACAAATTAAGAAATTATATCCTATTCAGAATAGTGCTCGGCTTATGGACAAACTCCATTTCTATTTGTATCTAAAAATATTTAAAAATATGTGTCTGCAAAGAACAAGGTATAGCATTGGAAACAGTTTGATTTATACGACAGGTGGTATTTTAAATTGAGCATACCATAGTAGTGTTAGGTAGGAAAATAAAGGAATTCATAAGTATAGGTTATATACTGTCATATAGAACTAATAGTATATTCTTTATTTTCACCAGGAGTTCTAAAAAGTTAGCGTACTTATTTTTTATTATTGCTTTCTGATATAATCATAAATATATTTTATATCCATAAAGAATAATGGAGGTTCAAATGTCTTCAATAATAGAATCAATTAATAATATGCTTTCAGGAGATACATTAAATAAGGTCAGTAAACAGGTTGGATTACCGGAGGACAAAGCCAAAAAAGTAATCCCGGATGTACTGGCTGTTATTACAGGTGCGCTTGCTAATAATTCTTCTAAGAAGAAAGAAGCAAAGCTCCTCTCCAGTGCTCTTGCAAAAGACCACGATGGAGCGATACTTGATAACCTTGTTGACTATATAGGTAACTATCAGTCAGGGCAGGGTAATGGGATTTTAAAACATGCACTGGGAGATAACAGGGCTCTGGTTGAAAAGGAGCTTAGCCAGAAAACCGGACTTGATGTAAATTCTGTATCAAATCTTTTGACTATGGCTGCACCTCTTATTATGGGCATGCTTGGGAAGGAACAGAAAAAGAAAAGTCTTGATTTAGATAGCTTAACAAGTCTCTTAAAAGCGGAAAAAAGTCAGGCAAAGAATATAGCTCCAGGTGCAATTGATATCTTAAAGAAGAAACCAGAGATTAAAGCTACTGTTAAAAAACAGGTCCCACAGCAAAAAAAAGTTGAAAGCAGAGTCACCATAAAAGATATTAGCAGAGCAAAAATTCCTCAGGATGTTTTCGATATAGCAGAGTCAAGGCTTCTATCCAGTCCAGGCAAGTATAAAGGGTTAAATTTTAGGTGTCAGTTTGATATTTCAGGCAGTAATGGAGGCAAGTGGTATATAGCAATAGATGATAAAAAGAAAGTAGTAAGTAAAGGAACAATAAATAATCCTGTAAGTACTGTAATAATGAAAGAGCAGGATTTTATAAAACTTGTTCAGGGAAAATTAAATCCACCTGTAGCGCTTTTAACAGGGAAAATAGAAATTATCGGAGATGTAAATCATGTAATAAAATTAGCAGAAACTCTGCTTTCCTGATTATTATTGCTTTAGAAAATATTAATATAAGACTTCGAATTAAATTAGACAGATTTAGATTATAAAATTTCTTACAGGCTAGCCCCACTTATTTTTAATCCTGTAAGCCTGCATATCATAACACCAGTAACATGCTATAATGCTTATATCAATAAAGAATGACCTATCTATTTCTATTTTCGGAGTACGAAGTTTTCTTATATTTTAAAGATGATGAAGATAAACTGCTTTTATTTTAAGGCTTTCCAATAATAAATTCCTGTAATATATTGCCTGCCTCATGAAACGTCCTTACAGTATACATCCCATCTTGCAGCGGCGCTTCAAAGTTTGCATTTCCTTTTTTCATGTCTATTTCAAACACAAGATTTTCTGACATATCATAAATTTGGACCCAGTTGTTGTTTGCATACTCCCACCAGAATACAAACTCGAAGTTGTTATCTTCATTTACCCATACCTGGTAGCAGGTCATTTCATGGTTTCTTACCCATACTTTCTCTTCAGATGCAGGAATAACTTCTTCTGTTTCCTGGTAAGTAAGGATAATATTATCGAAATCAGTAATAGCAGGATGAGCTTCACTGTTATCTACTCCAAAAAATATATTTATAGCTTTCGTAGCAGCAATTGTTCCTGGAGGCAATGCAGGCAAAAGCACGGTAGTATTGAATACTAAAGTAGTCCATTCCGGATAATTATTGGTATCCGTTAATGAGCCGCTTGCAATTACATTATCTCCATCATCAAGGAGTTCTACTTTTAAATAAAAAGAGTCAATTAAAGTATTAACATTGTTTCTTACATCAAGACTCATGGAAAGATAGGGAGAGCTAATCGGTATTTTCTGTAAAATATATGAGTCACCTGCATAAGAATCAATTCTTGCATAACTGTTTGTACCTCCGCCTTCAGTCTCAATGCTTACATTATTAGATAAGTGTGCAGGGTCTATATGAGTAGTCCATCCGGTAAAGTCACCTGTTTCAAAATCAGCATTGGTTAGAAGCCCGGGTGCTGCGAATAAAAAGTTAAGAGGCAGGACAAGAATGGTAATAAACAGGATAAAAGCTGCGGGAATAAACCATTTTTTCATAATGGACTCCTTTCGCCTTAAAGGTAATGACATCTGTTGAAATTATAACATATTTAGAGATATTGTTATAAATTTAATTATAATAAATTTATTTTTTTATATGGCTATTGTACTGCAGTTTTAAACACAGTATAAAATAGATACTCTTATATTTAACCATTATGACACTTAAGATTCTATAAAGATTAAGAGCTTATCCGGAAGTATGTCTTTTATCATCCTTATTAAACTTTTTCAATTAAACCTGTTCGCAGTTGGTATTTTTCTATAACTGAAGTGTAGAATAATCCCTTTTGTAACTATTATAAGGAATATGACTATGGCCATTATTAGATATATTAAAGGCGCGTCATAAACAGGGCCGGGAAAAAACTGCCGTTCAAATACGAAAGCAAAAAGGTATATAAACAGGGGAAACAGAAATGCTCCCAGTGCGCCTGCTACCACGTTGGGATTAACTTTATGGGTTCTTCCTGCGGTATATTTATAACTAAAGCCGACTATAAGAGAAATTCCCAGGAATATAAGGAAAGGTATAAACATAAGCGCTCCGGCTATGCCCATGCCGGTGGCAAGACCTCCTCCTCCTCTGAATCCGAACCATATGGGCCAGTTATGTCCTGCTATAACTGCCACACATGCTATAGCTATTATAAGGTCGTCCAGTCCAATTGATTTTCCCACCATTACAACAGCCGCGCCTTTTCCACAATCAAATAAAAAGGTGGGTATGCTTGCCTTCAGGCCAAATTGCCGGCCTGCACCTGCTGTGCCCGGTCTGTCTACTCTGCTGAAGTCCTTATGTAATTCCCCCTTGCCGTAGATTTTTGCCATTACATATGAAAATAGTACCGAACCGAGCAGATAACTGGCAACTATGTATATAATTTTAAAATAAATACTGTTTACTATAATTTTTTTTATCCTTTTAATAATATGAAGCAATATTATATCATAGTGTAATAACTGTTTTTAGGGTATAATTCTGTTTTAAGAAATTAAAAATAATAGAGAATACTTTTTTATAGACTCATCTGATTTGTCAGTCATTTAAACTTTCGGCCCTTATGCAGGAGTTTTTTTTACTATTTTTTATAGAAAGGTATTGAAATGTTTGAGATCTGGATATCTGTTCAGGAATATATATTCCTATCCCTTTTTCTGATAATAGCCATAATATTAAAAAGAAAAATAAAGTTTCTTCAAAGATATCTCATACCCACATCTATCATAGCAGGGTTTATCGGTCTTATACTTGGCTCCGAGGTTTTAAACCTGATACATCTTGATTCTGATAAGCTGGGCAACATTACATATCACTTAATGGCAATTGGATTTATATCGGTAGCATTAAAAGAAAGGACCTTGGTCCCGGTCAACCACCGGAGAGATAATGTGAATACCGGACTGGCAATAGTAACCTCCTATCTCACGCAGGGCATATTGGGATTTGTTGTATCACTTTTACTTGCCTATACTTTCCTTCCAGGGCTCTTTCCACCCTTTGGGCTGCTTCTTCCTCTTGGTTTTGCACAGGGACCGGGCCAGGCTTATTCCATTGGTACCAGCTGGGAAGAACTGGGGCTTGTAGATGGTGGGAATATAGGTATTGCCATTGCAACCATAGGATTTCTCTGGGCTATAATCTTCGGGATACCTCTGCTAAATATACTTGTAAGGAAGAAAAAAGCATGGGGTCTGGAAGATAGAGAAAAGATGATTAGACTGAAGAGTAAAAAATTTGAAGAAAAACATACAGAAAATATACCGGGGAGTTTGTTTATAGACAGTCTTACGGTACAGGTGGTGCTTATAGGAGTGGTTTACCTTATTACCTATTTGACATTAAGAGGGGTATCAATAGTGCTTGAACCCATGGGTGATTACGGATATACAGTAGCCCAGCTTTTATGGGGTTTTCATTTTGTAATAGCTACTATGTTTGCTATCCTGATGAGGGTTGTCTTAAATGCCCTGAGAGAAAAAAAATGGCTTCGTATTAATTATCCTGATAATTATATACTCCAGAGGGTATCATCAAGTTCATTTGATTTTATGATAGTGGCTGCTATTGCTGCTTTATCTATTGAAACTTTTCGTGAAAACTGGCTGCCTATAGTTCTGATAACTTCAATTGGCGGAATATTTACTTTAATATATACGATTTTCTTAAGCAGGAGGATTTATACCAATTATATCA
>Ga0307421_1000261_pt1 | contig 34728 bp, 29 predicted proteins | sample SalMarWE160270MG_FD_202163 | JGI IMG/M metagenome (GOLD analysis project Ga0307421, IMG submission 202163) | Salt marsh sediment microbial communities from the Plum Island Ecosystem LTER, Massachusetts, United States - WE1602-70 | ecosystem: Environmental > Aquatic > Marine > Intertidal zone >... | reverse complement strand
AGGGCGATCTTGATTTCGAGTTCGTCCATGGGGCTACACCTCCATTGTTTTTGATAACTTCTTTTGAAGGTTGTAGCCCTTTTCTTGTTTTCATGTCAACCTTTTCCCGTCACTTTGGGACAAACTCTAAAAATGAATGCCTTAGAGGCATATTTAGATGAATTCTTTAAGAATAACAAAAAAATCAAGGTGCTTTACAAAAGCTTTTTATGGGAACCTCATTCTTTGGCAGATAAAATCATTTCCCAAATGGTAGGCAGATCTCCTAGACAAATTCGTAATGACATAAAGAGCAAATAGACCAAATCTAATCTATTAAATCCTCATAATTTCACCTATTAACACCATTTCTGTGCAATAAGTCTGATTTATTGCCTATGCAATAAATATCATTTAATTCCACATAAATATAATATTATCAACAACTTAAGCTTTACAAAGGGGGGTTTTATACATATAATAGTTTTGATGAAAAAAATAAAGAAAAACAAAAAATGTAGCATCTGTGGGAAAGACCTGAGTCACATGAACCTAGACTTCAGCAGGAAATTAATTTGCATCAGCTGTCTATTGAAACCCAAGAGGATATTGCATAAGAGGAACAAAGAAGAAGAGGAAAAAGGAAAATATGAAACTGATATCTATTTTGTGAAAAAATTGTATGAAGCTGTTAAGTCAGGTGAAATGGTCAGTGTAGCTGCTATTGATTGCCTGGAAAGGTCCATAAGGAAAAATTTTAAAAACAAAAGAGATTTCCATAAGAAGATGAAAGAGTTCTTAAAGAAGCATGATTATCGGGGAGTGGATCTCAGGAGAGCCCGAAAATGGTCAGAAATGGAACGCCGGCAGTTAGCATGGTGGCTTGATGTATCGATCCACAGAATAAGACAGATGGAAACCAATAAAAAACCCCTTTCTCGAAAAGCAATAGACTTTATTAGGATAATGGGATTCAAGAAAACCGTAACCATGAAAAAGCGCAAAAAAAAAGTGAATGAGGGGTTTAGTACCCGAATGCCCAAAAAAACAAAAACCTCCCCCAAGAAAAAGACTAAAAAAGTCCAAGTCTTAACCCCTTTAAGTGAAGATATTGAAGAGGAACAAGATTTTTATGAATCAGATGAAAAGAGAGATGGAAAAGCACAGAGAATATAGAAATGGAATACCCAAATAATCATCAAAACACAAAAAGATACAAAAGGTCTGGTAGAGCTTATCAACCGAAAAGACCGTTTAAGAGCGTAGAAGGTGCTGACAGTCTGGCCTGGGAGATGTTATCCCCATATGGTGTTTGGGTCTTGATGGAGTTTTATAAAAAATTTGATGGTTACAACCGGAATTGTCTTAAGCTTAGTTATTTAGAAGTTAGCAATAAAATTTCAAATAACACCTTCAATAAAGCAATCTGGGAGGTAACAAGCTTTGGTTTTATTGATGTAGTCAAATCAGGACATTTGGAAAGAAATAACACTCTCTATGCTTTAACTAATCGATGGAAAGGATTAAGTAAAAAGCCAGTTAAGCTGAACAGGATTTCAAATCTTTTAAAAAGAGCTGAAAAAGTCAAACGTATAAACACACCTCAACAGTTAAACAAATCTGATAAGTTAGAATTTAAACTAAAAAGAAAACAGTTGGTGAGTAAAATACGTTACAGAATAAACAATGGAGCATAGATGGCTATATATATATTTATGTCTTCACCTAGTAGTGTTGAGAAAAATACAGTTTCTATACGTAGTGATGCTGTTAGCGAGAAATTATCTCACCTGGTGAAGAAAGTTTTTCACTACGTGAAGTTGAATCTGTTTTTTTTGTAATCAAATGGATAGTCTTCTAACTGTAAAAGAAGCAGCAGAATATCTTCATTGTCACCCTCAGACTATATATAGAAATAATGCCCTTCCCTATATAGATATCCCCGGAATCGGAAAAAGATATGATCCGGGGGATCTCAAAGAATACCTAGATAATAACAAATATAAACATATACCAGAATCACCGCAAGTTCTTGATAATCATAATGTTACATTGACTTTTCCTCCTGATTATGGTATAAATAGGTCAAATGAATCAGGAGGTAGCGAGATGGCGAAAGCCAAAACCAAATCTCGCTTTAATTTTGGCAATGGTGCGATTTATACAAGGATAACCAAAAAAGGGAAGATCCGCTGGTACTTAGATTACAAAGACAGTGAAGGGAACAGAATTCAAAGGGTTGCAGCTAGCTCAAACACAAAAGAAGAGGCTGTATACGCCCTCAATGAAGCAACCAGTAAAGTTTTCGATGAAAAGTATGATATCCAAAGGCGAAAAAGAAAAATTGGATTCACTGAGTTCTCACAAATCTATCTAAAAGACTATGCTATGGTTGTTAAAAAGAGCTGGAAAACGGATCAATCAAGAATGACTCTACTTAAAGATTATTTTAACGACACTGAACTCAGAAAGATCAATCAATCAGCTATTAGGAAGTTTATTGCATCAAGAGAAAAGACCGGAAACACACAAAGCACAATCAACCGTTACATGGCTCTTCTGAGAAAAATGTTTAACTATGCAATTGAAGAAGGCTTCCTTGAAAACAATCCTATGGATAGGATCAAATCATTCTCTGAAAAAGACAACCTTAAAGAACGGATACTTTCCAGAGATGAAGAAGCCATACTTATGGAAGAGAGTTCACCACATCTTAAATCAATAATAGTGATAGCACTCAATACAGGAATGAGACTAGGTAAAATTCTGAACTTGAGATGGGATCAAATTGACATGGATAACCAAACCATTAAAGTTGACAATACTAAAAACGGAAGATCAAGAACCATACCTGTTAACGATACTCTTTACAAAGAGATTGATAAGTTAAAAAACCGGAAAAACAACAAGCCTTTTGTTTTCTTCAATGAAGAGACAGGAAAGCCCCTTACTACAGTCAAAACAGCTTTCAAAGCAGCTTGCAGAAGAGCCGGGATCGAAGGCCTAAGGATGCATGATTTGAGACATACCTTTGGCTCTAGGCTCATTCAAAGAGGAGCTGATATTGAAACAGTCCGTTCACTGATGGGTCATAACTCAATTGCCATAACCCAAAGGTATCTTCATTCAACAGAAACATTGAAAAGAAAATCAGTTGACCTCTTATCAGCAGATCATGCAAAAAGTAACTAAAATGAGTGAATTCTGTGACATATTTGTGACATGAGAGAAGAAACGGCAAAAACACTGATTTCCCAAAATACGTCTAACTCCCCTATTTATAAGCAGTTAAAGCAAGCACGCCCGGAGGGATTTGAACCCCCGACCTTTGGATTCGAAGTCCACCGCTCTATCCACTGAGCTACGGGCGCACGACTTGCCACTTATTGTATCCAAAAAAAATAATAAAAAGCAAGTTTCCCTCCCCATCTAAATTCATAGGTCTGATATGTTCATTATCGGACACTCTGTGTTCACTCTGATACACATTTTTTGAGTCAATCCCCCCGAAAAATCAATGAATTCCCATATAAAAAAAACATGGCACACTTTTTGCTACGTATTTAACAGCCATGGATAAAATCCTATCACATTCAAAAATAATAAAATTTTGTCTGGGATTGACTTTTCTTCTTCTTGTGTCTTTTCATTTACATGCGGAATCCGCTAAAACTCAACCAAACACTCCTGCTTGCTCCGAAAAAACATCCCTCCAAGAACAAAGGGAAACCAAGGATTATACTGTAACCAAAGCCGATTCTGAGATAAAAATAGACGGCAACTTGGATGAGGACGCGTGGAAGAACGCCATTGTCATCAAGCTTCCCTATGAATGGCTTCCCGGGGATAACATCCCTGCACCGGTTGATACTGATTGCCTGGTGACCTATGACGATCATCATTTCTATGTGGCTGTGCGCTGCTATGACCCGGATCCTTCAAAAATTCGGGCTCACCTAATGGACCGCGATTCTGTGAATACTTTTATCCAGGACGACCACATCAGCCTTATGATCGATACATTCAACGACGAACGCCGTTGCTTCCAGTTCCGTACCAATCCGTTAGGCGTCCAAGCCGATGCTATTTTAAGTGAATCAGAAGGATATGAAGATTTTTCCTGGGATGCCATATGGGCCTCAGCAGGCCAAATCACAGATTGGGGGTGGGCCGTTGAGATAGCGATCCCCTTCAACCAGCTCCGCTTCCCAAAGACTTCAGAAGTCCAGACATGGGGATTCAGCATTGATCGCTCCTATCCAAGAAGTGTCCGCCACCGCATGACATCCCACCCCACAGAAAGGGACATCAACTGCATTATCTGCCAGTTCAATAAGATAACAGGAATGAAGGGGATCTCCCCGGGAGTCAACATTGAACTTGATCCGACCCTAACCACAATCCGGACAGACAGAAGAGAAGATTTTCCTGCAGATCCTGACAGCCCTATGGAAAACGGGGACATCAATCCTGATCCGGGGATAACGGCCCGGTGGGGTATTACCCCTAATTTAATGCTCAACGCTACTGTCAATCCTGACTTTTCTCAAATCGAAGCGGACGTGAGAGAACTTGAAGTCAACACCCGGTTTGCTATCCGGTATCCGGAAAAGAGGCCTTTTTTCCTGGAAGGAGCTGACCTTTTCTTGACTCCCATTGAGGCTGTTTTCACAAGGACTGTAGCTGATCCTATGGGAGGACTCAAACTGACCGGTAAAATAGGGAAAAATGCCTTCGGTGTTTTTGGTACCTATGATAGAATGAATAACCTTCTCTTCCCCTCTAACCAGGGCTCTTCTGCTACGTCCGTCAATCAGGAAGTAGCCAGCGGTGTTTTTCGATTCCGCAGGGATGTGGGGCAGACATCTCATATCGGCATGCTTTACACAGGCCGTGTTTCCGATGATTACTACAACCATGTGGCAGGTTTTGATGGATTTTTCCGGCTTTCCAGGACCAAAAGCCTCAGTTTTCAGTACCTCCACTCTGAAACCAGTTACTCAGAACAAATCTCAAACACATTCCGCCAAAACAAAGCTCCTTTGGCCGGTGATGCCATAAGAGCTGAATTCCAAAGTATTGGAAGAAACTGGCTGTACTTTTTTGGCTATGATGACTATAACCCAAATTTCCGGGCCGATTACGGATATGTCCCCAGAGTGGATTGGAGAGGCGGATCCGGATTTCTGGGCTACAGGTTTTGGGGAAAAGACGGAGGCTGGTTTACAAACATCTTATTAAGTGTGCAGGGAAGTGTTATCTACAATCATGACGGAGACCTGACTGACAGGAATGTTTCCATTCAGACACAGTACCAGGGCCCCTTACAGACAACAGTGGTCATGCAGTATGAAAACACAAGGCAGCTCTATTTATCTGAATACTATGACCTGGACCAGGCGATTCTTGTCGCTGAAATAAAACCGGTTGGGGGCGTGCGTTTCAATATGACCGCTCTGTATGGGGATACCATAGATTACAACAATGCCCGGCAGGCAATGGGACTGAATCTTCTTCCCTTTGTTGAGTTCAGCTTAGGTCAGCATATAAATCTAAATCTCCAACATGCTTTCCAGCGGCTTACCCGCGATCAGAATAAGATTTTTACAGCCAATCTGTCACAAATAAAATTCGTATACAACTTCAGTGTTCGCACATTTGTAAGGGCTATCGTCCAATACCTGGATGTGGCACGCGATCCCGACCTTTATGTTTTTCCGGTCTCTCCTAAAACCCAGACCGTGTTCACACAGTTCCTCTTCTCTTACAAACTCAATCCCCAAACCGTGGTATTTATCGGCTATTCGGACAATTATCTGGGAATGACAAATCTTGATATAACCCAGACAGATCGAACATTTTTTATCAAAATCGGGTATGCATGGATCCATTAAAAGAAAGGAACCTATAAAATGATACTAAATCTTATCAAGGTCGCAATCAGAAATTTCCGGAAAAATAAATCCTCTTCTTTAATCAATGTCATAGGGCTTTCAGTGGGATTGGCCTGCTTTTTCCTTATCACGGTCAATGTGCAGGATGAATTCTCCTATGATAATTTTCATGAAAACAAAGACCGGATCTACCGGGTGGCTCTGGAAAGAATCTATCCGGATAATGTGGTGAATTATGCTTTTATTCCCTCAGGCATAGGCCATGCCATGAAAACAGATTTTCCGGAAATCGAAGACATGACCAGAGTGTTTAAAATGCAGGGAGAAGTCGTATTCCAGTATGAAGACAAATCTTTTGAGGAAAAGAATCTCTGTTTTGCGGAGCCTAATTTTTTCAAGGTCTTTTCCATACCTTTGATTGAAGGAGATCCTGATTCTGTTTTCCCCAATCCCAATTCCCTTGTGATCACAAAAGAGACCGCGGCCAAATATTTCGGTGATGAAGAGGCCGTTGGCAAACAGATCACCACTCCCCAGGGTGAATTCATGGTCACCGGAGTATGTGAACTCCCTAAAAATTCACATATCGGATTTGACTTTTTAGGTACATTAGAACTCATAGGGTTTGACCGCAATCCCGATTACGTGAGCTTTTCAGTCTACACCTATGTGCTTTTAAAAGAAGGTGTTTCGCCGGAGGTCATTGAACAAAAAATGCCGGCCCTTGTGGAACAATACGCAGCCGGTCAAATACAAGCTGAGACAGGAACCTCCTTTGAGGCTTACACCAGAGCAGGGAACGGCTACAACTATTTTCTCCAGCCTATCCAGGATATCCATCTCAAATCACACCTCACAAATGAGATAAAACCCAACGGGAATATCCTGTATGTCTACATCATGATCGCCATTGCGGTTTTTGTTATCATCATCGCCTGCATCAATTTCATGAATCTGGCCACGGCCCAATCGTCAACCCGGGCCAGAGAGGTGGGAATACGCAAGATCATCGGCTCCACACGCGGGCCTCTTGTCCGTCAGTTCCTCATCGAATCCATTTTGACGGGACTGGTCAGCACATTTCTTGCGGCTGTCCTGATACAAATGTTCCTTCCAGTTTTCAATCAGCTTCAGAACAAACAGCTTGAAATAAGTTTCATAAAAAATCCTCTTAACCTGGTTATTCTCCTCTGTATAGGATTGGCGGTAGGGACGTTAGCCGGGATATACCCTTCGTTTTTTCTCTCATCCTATAATCCCGCCACAATACTTAGAGGGAGATTCGCCAGATCCCAGAAAGGAGTCCGCCTCAGAAATGCACTGGTCGTTTTCCAGTTCATACTTTCCATTGTGCTCATTTCCATGACCATGATCGTCTTTAGACAGATAGATTTCATGCAGAATAAAGATTTGGGTTTTGAAGAAGACAACCGTATTGTAGTGGAAAGAGCCTTTTCTCTCGGCAACCAGCTGGAGGCATTCAAGCAGGAAATTAAAGGAATCTCTGGTGTAGTGAATGCGGGCGCCTCTAATACTCTCATCCAGGGAGGTTATTACTACGGAGTGATGCTCAAAGGCCAACTGGATCCTGAAGTGAAGACCACCAGGGGTATGACCATAGATGATGACTTTACAGAAACCATGGGGATAGAGGTTCTGGAAGGCCGTGACTTCTCAAAGGAATTCAATGATGAATGGAATGTGATTATCAACCAGGCTGCAATAAGGGAATTCGGGTGGGACAATCCTATCGGCATGAAACTCAGTCGGCTGGGCGGTGAAAATGATATTCCAGGAGATTACACTATTATAGGAGTGGTTGAGGATTTTCATTACAACTCGCTTCACGAAGACATTGATTCTTTTGTTTTCTTTACTCTTCCCGAGACATTTATCAGAGAAAATAACCAACAGGAATTTTTTCCTTATCTCAATGTAAAAGTAAGACCGGATAATATATCCGCTACTCTGTCTTCTCTGGAACAGAAATGGAATGAATTCAATTCCCAAGAGCCTTTCTCCAGTTTTTTTCTGAATGAAAAACTGAATGACCTTTACAGCAATGAAAAGACTTCCGGACAGATTTTTACTATTTTCTCAGTACTGGCCATTATCATCGCCTGTATCGGGCTTTTCGGCCTGTCCGCCTATATGACGGAGCAGCGGACCAAAGAGATAGGCATCCGCAAGGCCCTGGGGTCCACCTCCTCTCAAATCGTGATTCTTTTATCCAAAGATTTTGCTAGACTCCTCTCATTAGCCTTTTTGATATCTGTTCCCGTCGGATATTTTATCATGACCAAATGGCTCCATAATTTTGCTTACAGAATAAGCCCCGGAATTCTCGTTCCGGTCATAACCCTCTTCATCACTTTCTCCATTGCTTTTCTCTCCGTGAGCTTCAAAGCTGTCAAGGCCGCTTTGAGCGATCCCGCGGATTCTCTTCGCTATGAATAAGAATCTGGACCTGTCGGAAGCGGCAAAACAATTAAATGTTTAAATAATTTTGTTGAAAAGGTCTTGCATATCGCAGAAAAGAAAACAATAATGAAAACATCGCTATTTTTTTTTATGAATAGTTCAGGTAGAAAGGAAAATCATGAGAAGACTCCTCATCCTTTTTGTTGCCGGAATGTGCGTTTTATCCCTGGCCGCCCAGAAAAAGCGGCCTATCCGGGATGATGTAGGTTTCTGTTGGGACCCGGAAAGCATGCACAAGCTGGTGGATTATCTCGAAAGTCAGGAAATCAGGTCTTTTGAAGACCAGGGGCTTGTGGCAGCCATTTCTCCTCATGATGATTATCTCTATGCCGGAAGAATCTACTACCCTCTCTTCAAAATTCTCAAGACCAAAGAAGTGGTCATCTTCGGCGTCACCCACGGCACGGTCCGCAGCGAAATCCCCGGCCTCCAGAATATCCTGATCCTGGACGACTTTGAATACTGGCCCGGTCTGAAGGAACCTGTTTCTGTATCAGGTCTGAGGGAATATATCAAAGGGCGGCTCGACCAGACATTTTTTATCACAAATAACAGAGCCCATGAGATCGAACACTCTATCGAAGCCCTTCTTCCCTTCCTTCAGTATTTTAACCCTGAGGTCAAGATCACTCCCATCATGGTCACTCCTATGCCTTTTACCCGAATGGATGAGATCTCAGAAAAGCTGGCCAAAGTGATCGCGGATTATATGAACGAAAAAAACCTTGAAGCCGGAAAGGACATTTTTTTTCTCATTTCCTCTGATGGAAACCATTATGGAGAAGACTTCAACAATTCGCCATTCGGAGAAGGGGAAAAGGCCTGGAAAACAGCCTTAGAGTTCGACCAGCGCCTCATAAGGACTTATCTTACCGGGACCATGGACAGCCATAAAATCAAAGGGTTGACCAAAGAACTCTGGGGTGAAACTTATCTGGATTACCGGAATACCTACTGGTGCGGGAAATACTCTATTCCTTTCGGACTCCTCGCCACAGAAAAGATTCTGGCAAACTCCCTAAAAAAAAACATAAACGGCGTCCTTTTCCACTTTTCCGATACCTACAGCGAAGGCGTGCTGCCTCTCAAGAAAACAGGAATGGGAACCACAGCCCCTTTCTCGCTCCGGCACTGGGTCAGTTTTTTCTCTATCGGATATTATTTAGAGTAAAACAATCTCACTTCTCTCCAATAGTGATGTTCCCGTCAGAAGTGCGGATACGGATTCTCCCTTTCCCTCCGTTTATCTCACCGGACTTGGAATGACGTTCATCTTCAAAATTCTCTATGTTTTCCAGTTCAATACGTATCCGTCCATCATCAGAATAGGTGTAAAAAGAAGTTGAAAATCCTCTTTCAAGATTGATCCGAACCGGACCGTCGTCCGTTTTTATGTCCGCATTTAAAGTGTCTGATACCAGAAAGTTAAGGTCAATATCCCCATCATTAGCCCTTATATAAAGTTTTTCTGCCCTTGTCTGATCAATAATCACATCCCCATCATCCGAAGTGATGTCAAAAGAGCCGCTGGAATTCTGGACTTGAGCATCGCCGTCTTCCATCTCCAGCCTGCATTCAGACATCTCACATCCGGAAAGACGTATATCCCCGTCATCAACGGCAATGGATAATTCTCCCTTGAAATTCTCTATTTCTGTGGTTCCATCCTCTCCCCAGATCCTGGTCCTGCCTGCATCAATATCCCTGAGCACCAAATCACCATCATCCAGCCTGCATTCGATCTCCTCTCTCCATCCTTCTATGATCACATCTCCATCATCCCCCTTCAAATCCAACCGGATATAATTCGGCGCCTTGATCTCATAAATATATTCATATCTTTTCATATTGATGTAACCTATGGTAAAACCGTATCTTTCTTTTTCAGTCACGTATACTGAACTTCCTCTCTGGCTGAATTCGACATCAAATTCATGCTCCTGCCCGATTCCTACTCTGTCAATATCTGCCCTGTAATTCACTTCCACATCAATCTTGTCCTCGTTCCAGGGAATGATTGTCACATCACCGTCTCCGTGGGAAAGATGAAGTACATCCCCTTGTTTGACATCAAAGGTTTGATGAAAATGCTTGTTGATTTCCTTTGCCGGTGCAGACCCTATGAATAAAGTCAGAACAACGAGAAACAAAATAATTAGCATGAATTTTTTCATGTCAACCTCCTTATAAACTTGTCCTTTATTAGATAAAACGAAAATACTGGATAAAAAGTTCCTTTTATTGAAAAAATAAAATTTCGTAATGATTCTTCTTCTTAAAAGAAGACCTTGATCCCTAGATTAGCTGATAATCCCCCTAAATCCAGCTCAAGTGTTTCCCCCTCTTCCCATTGAGTGGTCAGAGGATGCTCTACTTCCCGTTTTGCAATGATGTATCTTCCGGATGCATAAAAAGCCAGTCTGTCTGTGATGTAAAAATCCATGCCTCCTGAAAAATTAAAACCGAGCTTATTGACATTCGTCTTTTCGAATTCAATCTCTACGATTTCTATATCATGTGTCCAATCCCAGTAAAAAGTCTCTTCGTAGATAATATCATAAAGCAAATCCATTTTACCTGAAATGTAGCTAATACCGGCTCCAACAAACGGCCGGAAGCTTCCGGAAGTAATGGGATGAAAGTTAACGATAAAACTAAAGACTGTTTCCTTAAAAAACGGATTGGCTTCTGTCTCGCCAGATGCAATATCATCCCATAAATATATATTCGGAAGGCTGAATCCGTAGATCCCGTCCAGCGATTTGGAAAATATGTTCAAACTGGCCGCTATCTCCAGGCTTTCCACAATATAGAATCCTGCCCCGGCGCTGAATCCAAGAGCATCTGCGTTCTCGACATAATCGCTTATGGTCATTTCTTCGCCCCAAAGCGTATCCATGTATTCGTAATTATATCCTGCTCGGATAAATGATAACGAACCTCCCACATCAATACTGGCTATATTCCTCCTTGGTGTCCATTTGGACGTGTAGGTCCTCTGACCTGAATTATTTGATTCTGTAAATCCCGGAAGAACCAGAAAAAGAATGAACAAGCACACAGGAAAAATCCTTAAAATGGTTTTCGTTCTCATCACATCTCCTTTTTAAGTCTTATTCTTTCTTTTCTTCAGGTTCCTCGGGTTTTTTCAAAGGTTCGTCTTTCTCTTCTTTCTTTTCTTTTTGTGATTCGCTTTCTGGCTGCTCCTCGGGCTCTGCTTTTTCTTCGACAGCTTCTTCCTTTTCCTCTTCAGCTTTTTGTTCGATCTTTTTTTCTTCCTGTTTTTCAACGGGCTTTTCTTTAACAGGTTTGGGCTTGCCGCTTGCAATAAAAGAAAGTATAAAAATGATGAATCCTATAATACTCACCACTCCGGCCACAGCGATCACTGGAGAGAACAGGTGGTTTACAACAGCAGTCTGTATCCAAGCTGTTTTTTCCAGAACCAGTTCATGAAGCCCGACCGACCATTCTGTTGAAAACGAATATGGAGAAAGCCAGATCCCTGCAAAGGCTAGATGCTTGGTTAAGAGCGCGGTAAACAGGGAAATAAGCCCCCCTGCCAGCAGTGATAAGCCGCTCCATCTGAAAAAGCTTGCTGTTGAGGTAGCCGCAATAACCGAACCCAGCAAAATGATCAAGATCGGTAAAAGAAGCATCCCATAAGAAAGAAGTTTAACAATCCGCGTAACGCTCAACGGCACAAAGCGGGTGCCCGAAAATACCTCTATCTCGTCCGATATATCATCGGTTAATTCATCAAGGTAATCCTGTATAACCTGTTCTGACACTTCAATTCCGGGCCTGCATGGGGGAAACTCAAACAAATCATAATCTCTTTCCGTCACTGTGTACCAGCGTTCAATACCTTCCTCATCACAAGGAGGAAGCTGTTCCATAACCTTGGTAATATAAATCTTGAAATCTTCACTTTGGAGCGCATTTTTTAAAGGCCGGAGGTCAAAGATAATAGGTCCTGCTCTTCTTTTCCCTCTTAAAACATCCCCTATTTCATCCAGAGAACCTGACAACTCGTTTTCAAGCCAGCTTTCAAGTCCTATGTTCTTCATCAATTCGCGGGGAGAGATGTCAACCTCCGAAGCAGCCTTGAACCAGGCTCTGGTATCTTCATCAGTTATCAATGCTTCATCTTGAGCCTCTTTAAACACCTCCTCAATAAGCGAAGGGACTTCTTCGATTATCTCCTGGGGAAGGTCAGAAACAAACTCAGGGGACACAGCAGCCCGGGTGAGTCCTACAGCCCATATGACAGCAAAAAGTATGGGAAGCCCTATAAACAAAACAATAAGAAATCCCAGAATTTTTCTTAACGCTTTCATTTTAAATCCCCTTTTTTCTTCATATTTATAAACTTATCGCCATTTGATACGATGATATGTATCTTAATAAGCTTATATCATAAGAAAATCACCCGGTCAAAGAAAATCTATCACATATCCTTTAATGTGCTGGCTCCGTAAAACAGGCTATTGAAAAAGTATTTAAAAGATCCGTGAGACTGCGCTCTGTACTGAGCGGGAAACCCGATCAAAATAACCCTACCTTTGCCAAACGGGATATCCACCAGGGCGCTCTGGCCGGTCAGATGTTCCTCTCCGCTTACCCAGCCGCTCAAAAGAGCCTCCGGAGCGTACTTCACAACACTTTTCCCATCAAATACCTTGAAAACAGGGCTTCTTCTGAAAAAAACAACAGCGTCTCTTTCATAGCCATAAGTTATGGGATGGTCACAATCATTGATAACGGCGAGCAAAGAACCGGGGATGAAAAATTCATTACGCTTGAGGCCTGAAGCACGGTTCTCTACTCCAACATGCAGGCGTTTGATCGCAAATTCGGATGAGGAATTTAGGGTTACGAGCGTTCCTCCGTTTTGAATAAAAGCATCTATGTTTTTCACTCCGGTCTCACCTATGCCTCCGGCATATTCAGGAGGAACAGCTTCTTCCGGCATCCCCTGGACAATGGATCTGTCGCTGAGATCCGGAAAAATAATGACATCGAAATCTTCCGCCAGATTTCCCGCCCTTATGTCTTTGTCAAAAAGGCTTTCATACTGAAATTCAAACTGCTCCAGAACAAACCGGGTCCACCCTTCATCCATAGAAGCTGTCCAGCTTTTATAAAGCCCGATTCTCGGTTTCCGGAAGGAATAGACTTTTATCCCGGGATCCTCTTCCATGCCTCTGAAACGGACAATAAGATTTTTTGATGCCTCTTTAAGGTCATCCCCTGTACGGTCGGAACATCTCACGAGCATGGTTCCTTCGGGATAGAGCGTCCCTCCCGAAGAAAATTCTTCAGCAGCCCAAAAAATTTCATAACCTTTATCCAAAAGCCTGTTGGCTGCGACGATATCATCATTCGAATCATGACCCCATGCGTAAAAGAGCGCCCCTTTTTTAAGGTCTATCGCCGGAGAAGGCTTTGTTATCTCTTTTACTATTTTTGTCTCAGCCTCAAGCGGCTCATCGGCTTTCACTGCTTCGACTCCCATCAGAAAAGGAAGAGTGTGTCCCACCACATCATAGGGTGTTTTGAGAGGTCCGCCCTGAAACTCTCTTATTTCCGGATAGACTTGAGGTTCGAGCAGTGTTTTCGCAAATCCTCCGAACGGCTGCGCCATATACACGATAAAGGTCCCTTCAGGGTATTCGAATCCTCCGGCCGTAAAAGATTTTTCAGCTCTGTGTATCTCCACTCCGCCTGTTTTTAAAATATCAAGCATTTTCAATGCTGTGGAAAGGTCACGCTGTTTTTCCGGGATGATATAAGAATAAGGGGGCTCAGTCCGTTCCACTGCGTTCTTGAAAATCCGGTAGTAGTTCCTCACCCAGTTTTCCCTGAGCCGGGCCGCATTTGTCAGTACGGCCCTGACAGCAGAATAGTCATAATCCACAATATCCCTTAAGGTCCATTTACCGCCTTTCCAGGGAAGGGGCATGCTGACGGATTCCTGTTTGACCTGAGGGCTCAGTCTTTCCTCCGGAATGTCAATGGGGGTTGCGATTTGAACACTGGCCGCCTCAGTGAGAATGCGTATTCCTCCGTGATAATGGTGATAAGCTCTTGCCGGAGTCCATGCATCAAATCCCATGCTGTGCATGACACCTGCTTTTCCTTCCGATGTGAGTTCCGTAGCCATGAACGTTCCCATCATGGCCACTTCCTGCCTGAGTATGGGATCTATATTCGGCTCATAAGGGTCCACAAACGGAGGGACGAACAATCTCGGGCCTGTGCTCCCCATTTGATGCATGTCCACGATCACATGGGGGTGCCATGCGTTGTGGACTTTTATGGTTAATTTTGTTTCTTCCTGCGTAAACATAAACCAGTCACGATTGTTATCGTGGCCTACATATTTATTGTAAAGCCAGGGCATACGCCCTCCCTCATATTCGGTGCCGAGATACTTTTTGTACCAGTCAACCACCATTTGGATCCCATCCGGATTATGCATGGGAGTCAAGATCAATATGACATTATCCAGAATCTCTCTGGTCGCTTCATCTCTCTTTGTAGCCATATCATAGGCCAGCTCCATGGACATCTGGCAGGCTGCTATTTCAGTGGCATGAATGGAACAGTTCACCATGACCACTGCTTTACCCTCGGAAATGAGTTTTTCAGCTTCTTCAGGCCCCAGTTTTCTCGGATCCGCAAGTCTCTGCTGTATCTGTCTGTATTTTCCAAGATGCTTATGATTGTTCTCCGAAGTGACCACAGCCACAATAAACGGATTCCCCATTGCTGTTTTGCCTACTTCCTGCACCTGAATACAAGGGCTTTGCTCCCCGAGGATCATGAAATATTCAATGATCTGGTTCATATCCGCAAGTTTTCTGTCTGCACCGACTTCGAATCCCAAAAAATCCCGCGGAGACTGGATCTCAGCCGCTGCGTTCTGAAATAAGAATAAGACAATAATCAAACTCAGTAAGGCTTTTATTTTTCTCAATGATTCCTCCTTTGACTTCATTTATATATTTTTTGGTGTGATTCTTATTTTCCTCTGTACGGTACTCCTCTGGTTATCCACTCGGGCCCTTCCGCCCCTTTGAGATAATGGTCAAAATACTCCCTGATCTTCTTAAACCAATCCAGTTTGTTGGCATACTTTTGAGGATGATGGGGCTCTCCCCGGTACTGAAGAAACACACAGTCTTTTTCAAGCCTTCTCATGGCAAGATAAAGTTCTATACCCTGATACCAGGGGACAGCTCCGTCCTCGTCGCCGAAAATAATACAAAGCGGCGTGTTGATGCGGTCGGCAAAAAACAGAGGAGAATTCTCAATATACAAATCCCGTCTTTCCCAAAGGCTGGCGCCTATGCGGCTCTGTGTTTTTTCATACTGAAAAAGGCGGGCCATGCCTGAACCCCAGCGGATGCCTCCGTAAGAAGACGTCATATTAGAGACCGGAGCCCCGGCAACAGCGCATTTGAAAATATCTGTCTGGGTGACCACAAAAGCTGTCTGGTAACCGCTCCATGAATGGCCGTGAAGGCCCACGGCTTCCGGATCAGCAACGCCCATGTCTATGATTTTATGGATCCCTGGCACAAGACACTTTGTGGCTGAAAATCCGGGAATCCCGATATCGAATCTGATATCCGGCAGAAACAGAGCGTAACCGTTACTGGCATAAAAAGGAAAGCACGGCCTGTGATTGATGACCACCTGATTGAACTCGTAAAGCCTTTGAGAAAAAAACCGGTAAAAATAGACAATGACCGGATATCTCTTTCCCGGCTCATAATTTCCCGGTTTGATAAGGACTCCCTGAAGAGGAACCCCGTCATCGCTTTCCCATTCCACCAGTTCCGCACTTCCCCAGGCGAAATCTTTTATCTGAGGATTCACATCAGATATCTTTTCCGGAGAATTCAAATCGAGCCCGCTGACCCAGAGGTCGGGAAATTCAGTGTAACTTTCCCTTGTATAGAGAAGGGTATCCGCATCCTTGGCCTTAGCTATAAAATTAAACTTTTTCTTTTCCTCAATAAGCCTTTCAACACCTTTTTTGTCGAGCTGCGCCCTGTAAAAACCCCAGTTTTTTTCATGATTGTGATAAGAGGAAACAAGGAGGCGTTCGCTCCCGCTATAAAACTCTTTTTCACGATCGAGCCGGATGATGCGAAAAGTAGTGTCGTTTTGACGGCCAAAACCTCCGGTCACATTTTCAGGCTGGCCTTCAACAGCGGGGAATCTCCAGATATCATATTTATCATAGATCAATACAGATTCATCTTCCTCCAGCCAGCCGGCCGATCCGTATCCCGGAACCTCACTGGGATAGTCATGATCTTCATCATAAAAAGGGCCCCCTACATTATCCGTAAGGTTCCGGCTTTCCTTGGCAGAAGTGTCGAAAATATGCCAGTTCTTGTCTTTGTAATAGGCCACGAAACAGCCTTCCGGAGAGAGGGAAGCCCTGTCCTCCAAACGGGATACAATGAGCGTGCGGCTGCCGTCTTTGAGGTTTACAAGATAGAGGTCATCCATCTGTCCGTACCATGTGATCATTTTTCTGAAAGGAGCGTCCAGGAATCCAAGGGCAAAATTCTCATTCTCGTTTGTAAGGACTCTGGGCATATCCCTGTCAGCAAGCTGTACATACTCGCCTGTGTCCGTATGATAAACAGCAAGGTAAGTCTGCTCCTTTATCCGGGGCCACATATTTTTCTGGTGCGGATTGATCAAAGGGTCATCCCAGTGCCATACATCCACTCCTCTTTTTTCAAGAATGGCGCCCACGTCATAGAGGTCTTCCTGCTCTGGTTCTTCTCTTTCTTTCTCCTTGTCTTTGCTGACACCGCCAGCTTCAGCGATTTCTTTTGGAAGGAAGCCGAAATAAAGACGGCGGCTGTCCTTGCTCCAGGATAGGTCGTTCTTTTCAGGCAAAACCCAGCCTTCGGGAGCTTTATCCGAAGAAAGGACCTGCATTAAATTTTTCTCAACCCCATCCCATATATAAAGACACACTTTACCTGTTATTTCTTCTGTATCCTCTGAAGCTATAAACGCAAGGCTGCTTCCCTTTTCAGTCCAGGTGAGAGCGGAAAATTTCATTCCGTCTTCCCTTATGATATCTTCGTGTCCTTCCGGGCTAGAGGCAAGGTCAATGACGCTCAGACTGTTGTCTTTTCCTTCCGGCTTTAAGGTCGTGTAGGCCAGAAACCGGGAAGATTTATCAAAACAATAATCGGACACATAAGGAATGTGAATCTCCTTTTTTGAGCTGAGGTTCATGAGGATCAAATCAGTTCCCGTATCCTTGCTTCCCTCCTTTTTTTCCTCTTTATTTTCCTTTTTTTCTTTCTCTTCCTTTTTATAAAGATGATAAGCCACCCATGATGAATCTTCGGAAAACGCAAAGGATTTGACATTCTCAACTTTCGAAACACTGCCTGTTTCCAGTTCCAGAAGAGCCATCCCGTTTTTCGGTTTCTCTTTCCCGTCTGCAAGAGTCTTTAAAGCTTCCGGTTTTAAAACCACTCCAACCCAGGATGAATCTTTGGTAAAAACAGGCTTTGTGCCTCTTTCTAACACATAGGCCTTTCCGTTTTTTAAATCTTTTATCACAGTTTCTCCGTCGCCTCTATCCGGCTCCGCCGAATAGGCCGCCCAGAGCCCGTTGTTTGAAAGAACCGCATCATGAATCTCCTTGAACTTCATGATGTCCTGAAACGTCATGGCTTTTTTTGTCTCGGAAGATACCAGCGGATGTATCCCTATCAAAGTTATGATAAGAAAAATTCCCAAAAAAATTGGATATGATCTTTTTTGAGACATGTCAAAATCCTCCTATTTTTTTTCTGATGGCTTTGGATTATCTCCGTCCTCTTCTTGTTCGAACTGGGTGGGGTCCCATCCAAAATCAATATATTCCCATTCGATGGTATCCCCTTTAATACTGACGAGAACAAAACCCTCTTCCATCCCGTCACGGGGCCCCTCCCACCAGTCCGCACATACAGCGCCTGCCGTAATAAAGCGTATGCCTCCGATAGAGACATCCTCAATAATATGGAGGTGACCTTGAAGCACAAGCCTCAGATTGTGCTCTTTGAAAAGCTCTAGAACTTCATGCGCATTATTGACGACCAAACTGTTTAATTCATCCCCAACAGGATTGCCGCTGAACAGGGGATATGCGGTGACCAGAGGAATATGAGTGCTGATGACAATGGGAGTTTCCTGAGCAACGGACTGAAGGTCCTGTAAAATCCACTCCATCTGGTCTTCACCGACCAGACCCACATAAGAGGTATCCGGAGGCAAGCCAATTGAATCCAGAGCCATGAAATGCCAGCCCTTGTGGTCAAAAGAATAATAGCATTCCCCAATGCGTTTCTGGTACATCTTTTTCCCGAATTCAGGGTGTGACGGATCCGCGCCGTTTCTTTTGCTGACACCGAAATTCTCATGATTTCCTATAGTGTTGTAAACAGGCATTTCTAATTTCCCGGAAATACTCTTGTACATATCATAGAGCATACAAGCCCTTTCATACTTCTGGGCCATAGCATCCATTACTAAATCGCCTCCGGTCAATACGAAATCAGGCTTTAATTCATTGACCTCATTGACAGCCTGCAGAAATCCTTCATCCGCATGCAGCTCCGGCTGCACATGAATATCGGTCAGATAGGCAAAAGTAAAACGCACTTCCTTTTTTCCACAGGAAGTAAAGATAAAAAGACCGAGAATGAACAAACTGAAAAATATGATTATCCTGGTCTGTTTTGATTTTTTCATAAATCCTCCTTTACGATTCATTAGAAACACTCACTATCCATCAAAGAAAAAGCACGCTCAGTCTGAAAACGCGGTATTCAGAATCTGAAGGTAGTCTCTGACTTCTGCTTTGCGCGGATTCGACGGATTAGAGTTATTTTGATAGGACTTCTCCGCTATGAGCGGAAACTGACTTTCTTTGATTCCGATATCCTTAAACCGCGGGATATTCAATCTGGAAGACAGGTCCCTCACCTCTTTTATCAATCGTTCCGCAGCTCTTCTCTTGCTCGCATCTTCAATCCCGACAAAACCAGCGATATCAGCATAAGAGCTCTCTGCTTCCGGAAGACTAAACTCCATCACATAGGGAAGAAATATGGAATTAGCGACCCCGTGAGGGATGTCATACAACGCTCCCACAGCTTCAGCGATACAGTGAACCGCTCCCACATCACTGTTCCCGAACGCCACTCCGGCCAGCATACTTCCCTTCATCAAATTTTCTCTGGCTCCCTCATCCCCTTTCATGTCATTGTAAGCCCTTTCCAGGTGATGAAAGATCAGTCTGACCGCCTCTTCGGCGAAAAGGTCTGTGAGAAATGTGGCTGGCTTTACGGAAAAGGCTTCAATGGCGTGGACCAGAGCGTCCATTCCAGTGGAAGCGATGAGATTTTGAGGAAGAGTTTCAAGCAGATCCGGGTCAACCAACGCCACGGATGGAAATGTATGAGGCCCTTTAATGGACATCTTGAAATTTCTCTCCGTATGGGTTATTACGGAACTCCATGTGACTTCGCTTCCGGTCCCGCAGGTAGTGGGAACAGCTAAAACAGGAATCGGGGGAAACACATACTTCTGCTTTCCTTCGTAGTCTTCAATAGAGCCTTTATTCGTCACAAGAAGAGCCACGGCTTTTGCGGCATCCAGAGAGCTCCCGCCTCCCAAGCCAATGATGAGGTCAGGTCTCATCTTTCTCGCAATGCTGCCGGCTCTGTTGACTGTCGTGTGACGGGGATTGGGTTCTATATCATCAAATACGGTTATGCCTTTAAACTGGGAAACAATGGCTTTATCTATACCGGCCTCTCTTATTCCTTTATCTGTAACCAGGAACACACGGGATGCTTTCAGTTCCTCCTTGACAATCTTTCCGAGCTTTGAGATAGACCCGGAACCGAAAACAATCTTCGTGGGCAGACAAAAGCGAATCATCAATTCCCAGCTTTCCTGAAATCCGCTTTGTCCTCATTGGCAAGGTCTAACACAGCCATGAATATCATCTGGGCAAGGTCCTCCATGATTTCAGGAGTTATGGTATCTATGTTGTCTTTAGTCACATGGTAATAGGAGCGTGTTCCAAAGGCACCAAAAGACAGCGAAGGCACCCCGGCCCATAAAAAGCGAGCCGCATCGAGTCTGGGGCGGCCAAGGTTAGCAAAAGAACTGGAGATAACCAACCTGTGGGTGTATTTGTCATTCGCCTTCTTAAAATAGCTCCACAGTTCAGGAAAGTTCTCCGCGCACAAAGCGCTCAATTTATCCCCTGCTCCGACTCCGTCCATGTTTATCAGACAAACCGTCTTTTCCAGGGGAAAGACAGGATTTTCAACATAATATTTTGATCCGACAACACCCTGCTCTTCAGCTCCAAAGCACATAAAAAGAACAGAACGCCTGGGCTGAACAGGACTTTTTGCCAGGGCTTCGGCAATCCCCATAATCACGGCCACCGCAGAGGCATTGTCATTGGCGCCCGGTATGATCTCGTAACAGCGTCCCAGGTGGTCGAGATGACCTCCGATAATGATGATCTCATCCTTGAGCACAGGGTCAGAGCCTTTGATCATGCCCAGGACATTATAGGCGATTCCGTCAGGGTGATGCTCTGTCGTGTTTTTTATGGTAAAGACCTTTCCGGTAACAAAAGACTGCGGCTTCAATTCTTTATTGATCCGGGTCACTATGTCTCTGTGTTTTTTCCCCGTACCTGCAAAAACATCATTCACAACCATCTCACCCACATGAGAGTAAATGAAATTTTCATCATAAGCATTGTTCGGGTTTGTGATGTGGTAGTTGTACAGCATACCCCTTGCGCCGTGAGCCACGGCGTTTTTTAATTTATACTGATGAAACGAATAAGGACGCCATTTATTAAAGATTTCAGGGCCAGCATTCGGAGATACCGGCGCTTCCCTTTCCATAAGAACGATTTTCCCTTTGACATCCATGCCTTTGTATTCGTCAAAATCCAGCTCAGGAGCGGTTATTCCGTATCCCACATAAACCACCTCGGCCGTGACTTCACCGGAACCGGATGTAGAGCCAGGGATAAATTCTTCTTCATACGTGTAGTATTTTCTGACTGTTTCCCCGTCAGCCGGAATGTTCATGGAGATATAACAGTCTTTGAATACGAGTGTATAAGGATTTGGAAAAGCCTGGAGAAAAGTGTTTTCATCTCCGGCCGGGAGAAGCCCCCATTTTTTGAAATGGGAAATGACCCACTGAGCGCTCTGATTATAACCATCGGTTCCTGTGAGCCGGCCCCAGTACTTATCAGACGACAGCTCTTTCACATAATCAAAAAGTGTCTGGCTGTGAATGGAATGCATCACCTGAAGCAGTTCCTGCTCCTGGGTCAGTTCCATCCGGGGCCGCTGAGCCAAAAGAAAAGATGCAGATAACATAAACACACACAAAACAGACACAACGATCTTTTTGTTCATTAATGCCTCCTAAATCTATTTTATAATTTTTTATATCCTTACGGCCAATCCTCCTCTCAACATAAATCCATTCCAGATCCCCGCATCAAAAAGCAGATACACATTCCTCGTGATTTCTCCTTTAAGACCTAAATTCAACTGGATAAAGGGGAAAAATCCGGGCAGGGAGAATTCCCCATCATCATCTTCCATTTCCTCACTGATTTCCCCTAGAGTTTTGTTCTCGCTTTCAGAATAGGATTCATGTATCTGGTTCTGGATATTGAGTTCACCTGAATAGGAATAGCTGAGTTCCGCGTCTTCCAAAGCCGTTCCTGTGGCCGCACCAAAACCAAACGTAAAATAAGGACGGATCCTGGAGGAAGGGAACAAATCCCAGCGGAAGCTCAGATGAAAAGAAAGCGGTTTGATGAGAAATTCAGCACTCCCCCCGGCCTCAAAAAAAGCATCCGGATATAGGTCCATGTAAGCAGAGATATCCGTTAGTGCCACTCTCATGGTCGTTTTTTCTACGGAAAGGCCTAAACTGAAAAAGCCGTCGTGCCCGCCGGGATACCACCGCAACTCAAATCCAAAATTGTCCCCGCTCGAATCAAAAGAAACATCCTGTTCATAGCTTTCCTCTTCTAAAAAAGGATAATCACCCTGGATATCCGAAAGAAAGTCGTCCTTCAAAGCCGACTCCAGGCCGTCTTCCAGCATACCTTCAATAAGACCGCGCAGCACATTCATACTCCAACTCGAATAATGAAAACCGAATTCTATTTTTCCCTGGGCAGAGACTGAAGACACCACTAAAAATATACAGGGGATAATAAAAATGATTTTTAATGATCCCTTGGCTTTCTTCATGATTCCCTCCGTCCTTGTTTCATTCTGCTTAGTATACATGATAATGATTAAAATTTTAATGAGAAATATATTGAAATTCAGGTTTTAAATAATATTGCTTATTCAGTAAGATTCTGGTATTTTGAATACTTCAATATATGAAAAAGGAGGACTCAATGATAAAAAACATGCTCATATTTTCATTTGCCCTTTTTTCACTTCTTTATTTCAGCACAATACCTTATGCAGAGGAAAATATAATGAACGTCATCATAAAAACAACCAAAGGAGACATGACCGTTGAGCTTTATAAAGATAAGGCACCGGTGACGGTCGAAAATTTTCTCTCTTACGTGGACAGCCAGTTTTATGACGGCACGATCTTCCACCGCGTTATCAAAGACTTCATGATCCAGGGGGGAGGGCTCACTCCCGGCTTTATAGAAAAAGAAGCCAACGATCCCATAAAAAACGAAGCGGATAACGGCCTGAAAAACGACAAATACACCATTGCCATGGCCAGGACCATGGACCCTCACAGCGCTACCTGCCAGTTTTTCATCAATCATACTGACAATGACTTCTTGAATCACACCGCAAAAACAGAGGACGGCTGGGGATACTGTGTGTTCGGAAAAGTCACCGGAGGCACGGAAGTTGTGGAAGCCATTGCCAACACAAAGACAATGACCGCTCACGAAATGCGCGACGTTCCCAGAGAAACCATTGAAATCATCTCCATAAGGAGAAAATGAACAAAGATCTCATTGATTGGGTCTTCTCTTTTTTCCATTTAATTCTTCTCACAGGAGTCCTTATATATGCTGTTGTCTCCCTGTTTATGGGAAACACACTGAGATTCGGAGTCATCATGGCCTGCCTTGTGGCCTATTACTTCCTGGTTCTTCATAAAAACGTAATGAAAGAAATCAGGAGAAAAAGAAAAAAAGGAGAAACTGGTGAAAACAAGAAATAAACTGATTGTACTGCTGGCTGCAGCTGTATTGTTTTCCTCTGTGGCTGCACAGGAGATTGATAAAAACATATCCAAAGGGCTTGAATTCATAAATCCTGAGGATGCCTATGCCTATGTCAAAATACTGTCATCTCCAAAATACGAAGGCCGCCATACCGGACACCCGGCATACAAAGCGGCTGCTGAATGGGCAGCCAAAAAATTCAGGAACTGGAAGCTCCATCCGGTCCTTGATAACAATTATCTCCAACCCTTTGAATCCCCCTACACGGTCGTAGACCAAGCTGAGATGACCTTTTTTCCCGGCGATGAAAAGAAAGGAATTGAAATCAAAGTGGAGAAGGACTTCTTACCGCTCCTCTCCACTGACAGCGGAAGCCACACAGCCGGAGTTGTTTTTGCAGGCTGGGGTATTTCCGCTCCTGAACTGGGATATGATGACTATGCCGGACTGGATGTAAAGGGAAAATTCGTTCTTTGTTTCAGAGGCACTCCTGATAGAGACGACAAACGCTTTCAAGAACATGATGAGCACCGCCACCGGATGAAGACAGCCAAAGAAATGGGCGCTCTGGGTCTCTTTTACATCTATCCCGAACCTATAGCCAATCCAAACATGGACTGGATCAAAGACTTCACTCCCGCTGTTATCAGCGAGCAAACAGCGGATTTGATCTTCAAAGAAAAAGGTATCAAATCCCAGGACCTGAAAAAAGACCTCCTGACCTATAAAAAGCCCCTTTCTTTCCCTCTCTCCTCTAAAATCGCATACAATGTCACATCCCGCCATTTCCCGGAAGGCATGGGTTATAATATCGCGGGATACGTGGAAGGTTCAGACCCGGAACTCAAAAAGCACTGTCTGGTCATCGGAGGTCATTTTGACCACTGCGGAAAACATCTGGGTCTTCTCTTTGCCGGAGCGGACGATAATGCCAGCGGAAGCGCTGTGGTCATGGAAATCGCGGAAGCCTTCTCAAAACTCAAAACAAAACCAAAAAGGTCGGTCGTCTTTGTGCTCTTCGGCGGAGAAGAAAAAGGACTTCAAGGGTCTTCTTTCTTTGCAGACCATGTTCCCCCGGTATTTGAAAAAGTGGACGGTATGTTCAATTTTGATATGGTGGGAGAAGGAGACGGCACCGGCTGTTCCATGACTCCCGAGCCTGAACTCCTGCAGAAACTGTTTGAAAAAGCAGATGAACATGTGAACATATTAAGAAACATTCGTTATTTTCGAGGAGTGGGAGTCAGAGGCTCTGACTATGCCCCGTTCTATCAAAAAGGCATTCCCAGCGTTTCTTTCGCGTCCAACGGTCCTCACATCGGATACCACCAGACCCGGGACACCATTTATAGGATCAATCCTGACATTATGGCAGATATCGCCAAACTCGCGTTTATCGCCGGATATATGTGGGCCGACCGCTAAAGAGAATAAAAGCCACACCACTTTTTTACCTTACGAAATTCAGGTGTGGCTGAAGCGACATTGAAGATTTAGCCTTCGGGAAGCATGAAGTTAATCCTGGTTATTCACGAGCCGAGGTCGCTGCAGATGCGAGGCGCAGGGTATGAAGCTGTGGTCCTTCACCGCGAATGCCCTGCAACAATGCAGATGCTGTGAGATCGGCTCGCCTTTAAGGTAAAATATGGTTGCATAAAATGAAAATCATTATATGGACTAACGGAAGAAGCATGTTCTTAATGAACTAACAATTTTAAAAGAGTCGATCATGGAAATGGTGGTTGGAAACGCAAATATATTTTATGAATGACCAGGATTATTCGCCGCGCTTGAACAGGCGGTAGGTGGGATAAGCGAACTCCACATCCGGTTCTTCGTTGAACCTGTGCAGAATAAATTGACAGATCTTATCCTGGCTCGATCTTCTTTTTCTGGCATCCGTCATATAACGCAGTGTCAGCTCCACGCCAAAATCAACAATATTGGTCCACACCACAGGCGTCAGCTTCTCATAGTGGATCAAATACTTTTTGGACATATGAGATATCTTCTCTCTGATTGACTCACCATGATCCAGTTCATCTTCTTCAGCTGCCTCGAGTATGATCTGCCGGGCTTTTTCCCAATCACTTTCAAAAGTGACGGTTATTTTTATCTCATTCCAAATGTACTCAAATCCACGAGTATAATTATAGATAGACTCAGTAAAGATCTTGCTGTTGGGACAGTGAACTACCCGGCCTGTACTCTGGTCAGAACCCACCCAGTTCCCGATTTCAAGAAGAGAGGTATAAAAAAGCCGGATATCAATGACATCCCCCTTGACATCCCCTATTTGAACCCTGTCTCCGGTATCATAAGGCCTTCTTATAAGAAGAAGAAGCCAGCCGGCTATGGCTGTTATAGGCTGGTGCAGAGCCAAAGTCAATCCAGCTCCACCGATTCCAACCAGCGTGGCTATGGATACCTGCTCTGTCAGCCAGATCAGGAGGATATTTATTATGGCAAGAACAGATAGGATATAGACCACTGCTTTTCTGGCAGTGTAGCGCTTTTTTAAATCAGGAACGGTTATATTGACGAGCCGGTTTATCCAAAGCGAGAGCATATAGGCAACAAAGATCGTGAGAAAAGAAAACAGTACTTTTTGCATAGTCGGGGAACTGAGGTATTCAATCATTTTCCTTTTTTCTCTTATACCATACTGACAGTGATAAAGACAATCTCTTTGTCATGAAACTCAGTCCATGGAGCGCTTCTTTATTAATACTCAAATAAACCATATAACCTGACCTATTCATAAAAAAATGGCGATGTTCATTTTTTTGTTTTGATTTCAAGGATATACATGCTTTTTAGAAAAAATGATAACTGAAAAACTATTTTCTGTTTTCACTTTCATTTTAATCGCCATTTTTTTACCATTAAGGCAAGCCGATCTCACTGCATCTGCTTCGTTACAGGGTACTAGCGGTGAAGGACCACAGCTTCGCACCCTGTGCCTCGCATCTGCAGCAACCTCGACTTGTGAATAATCCAGGTATAATAAAAATAAATCTGAATTATTCATTCGAAAATAAACTAAAAAGGAGGCAGCAAAATGGATTACAACGCATTGCTTACAACGATAAAGGAATGGCTTTTTTCATCAGGTCTGAAAATAGTACTGATCCTGATCGCTCTTTTTATCGGGCTTAAATTAATAAAAGGCTTTTCCAAAAGGCTCTCTAAATTGTTCCTTAAGAAAAGAGATGATGAAGAGGCCAGAAAAAGGGCAGATACCATTAGTTCTGTCATAAGGAATACGCTGAGCATTGGAGCTGTGCTGATAACCCTGCTTATCATTCTGGAACAAATCGGCATTAAAATCGGTCCGCTTTTGGCTGCAGCAGGGATTGCAGGCCTGGCCATAGGATTTGCGGGACAAAGTCTGGTAAAAGACATCATTAATGGTTTCTTTATGCTTCTTGAAGACCAAATAAGAGTCGGAGATATCATTGAAGTAGCCGGAATATCCGGAGTGGTGGAAAAGATCAACCTGAAACTGACCCGGCTGCGGGACTTGGAAGGCAATGTTCATTTCATCCCCAATTCCAACATTGATACTGTGTCCAATAAAACCAAAGAATACTCCTGTTATCTGTTGGACATAGGTGTCGCTTACAGAGAAGATGCGGATGAAGTGATGGAAGTCATAAAACAAATAGATGAGGAAATGCGTCAAGATCCCAAGTATAAAGACATCATTTTACAGCCCATCGAGATCTTTGGCCTGGACCGGTTCGATGATTCGGCTGTAGTGATAAGAGCCCGTACCCGAACAGCTCCGGGCATGCAGTGGAGTGTGGGAAGAGAATTCAAGCGCCGGATCAAAAAGAGATTCGACGAGCTGGATATTGAAATTCCATTCCCGCACACAACTCTTTATATGGGACAGGGCAAAGACAAATCCTCTCCTCCTCTTCATGTTCAAATGGATGAAAACAGAAGTGCCCGCTGAAAATTCCTTTGATGTCCTTATTATAGGAGGAGGGATCATGGGATGCGCCTGTGCTTATTTTCTCCTCACCTCTGACCGGAATCTCAAAGTCGGCATCGTTGAAAAAGACCTGACCTATTCTCAGGCTTCCACCACTCTCTCACTGGCAAACGTGCGCATCCAGTTCAGCCTAAAACAGAACATCGAGATCTCACAATACACCCATGAATTCATAAAGGATTTTTCTGAAAAAATGGCGGTCAAAGATGAAAAGCCTGACCTCTGCTTCCGCAGAGAAGGGAACCTTTTTATCACAGACCGAAAAAACAAAAAAGAGGCTGTGCACGCTTTCACGCTTCAAAAAGACCTGGGATGCCGGGTGGATTGGGTCGAGCCTGAGGATATTGAATCCGAATACCCTCTGTATTCGGCCCAAAACACAGCCGGAGGGACCTTCAGTCCTGGCGACGGTTACCTGGATGCCTATTCTTTTTTAAACGGTTTCAAACAAAAAGCCGGCTCTCTGGGAGCGAAACTGATACAGGACCGGGCTGCTGCGTTTCTCCTTAATAAAAAAAGGATAACAGGAGCCTGGCTTCAATCCGGAAAGCGCCTCTTGTCCGGATACGTGATCAACTGTGCCGGCGCCTGGGCCGGGGAGCTGGCCCAAACCGCCCGCATCTCTCTTCCCGTCATCCCTGTCAAACGCCAGGTCTTTGTGCTGGAACCCGAAGAAAAGCCGGAATCGCCCCTGCCTCTGACTGTTCTTCCCTCAGGACTTTACTTCCGTTCAGAAACAGGAGATAAAATCCTGGTAGGCAAATCCATGCCCGATGATACAGAGGGAATTGACTTTTCCTGGAATCAGGAAATTTTCAGAGAGAGACTGTGGCCTGAACTTGCGGAGTTCGTACCCGCGTTCGACCGGTTGAAGCTCCACAGGGGCTGGTCAGGGCTGTATGCGGTAAACACTCTGGATGAAAACGCCATTCTTGGAGAATGGCCCGAAGTGAAAGGTTTTTATCTGGCCACTGGATTTTCAGGCCACGGACTGCAGCAGTCCCCGGCTGTGGGGCGCTATCTTTCTGAGCTTATCCTAGGGAAAAAACCGGTTCTTGACCTTTCCATCTTCAGCCCTGAACGCATCCTGGATTCCAAGCCCATCCACGAATCCGGCATCGTGTAAAGATCAAGGCAGTTTCCATATTATATGCAAAACATGTATCACCTTTCCATAACTTACCAATTATGGCAGGAAACAGAAATGAATTATGGGGAATGAGTTATTATCACTTCACTTTAAATTTGGCATACATCCATTCAAGAAGACCCTCAAAAAAGCTTATAACATCTTCAAAATTCACTTCTCTCTTTAACTCAGGCATGATAGAGGGATTCACCTTGATGAATGAAATCCCTTCCTCTAACTGAAATGCTGCGGTGGGAGGGTCATCGAAAATAGCGTCTTTCAATTTGGCGTTCTTGTAGACATCTTCTATTTTCAAATCCGGAAAACTTTTAAAAAGGAAATAAGTATCAATGAAATCCTTTGGCTCGGTTCTACTCACAATACAGCTCAATTTATTAGAGGCAATATTATCAATATTATCAATTAAGAGGCTGCGGTCGTTTTCAAATTTGACTCTTTCTCTCTTTTTTTTGTTTGAAAGAGCATCGATAACAAAATCAACTTTGGTGCCCATTATAAGGAAAGACAAAAAATCAGGGCCTTGTTTAATTTTTGAACAAGTTCCTTTCCAAGAAGATCTTATCCAATAATCAATTTCAGAAAAGTCTACTGATTGTAAAGAGAATAAATCGAAATCATCTGAGACTCTATGGAAAAGATAAAAAACAGATAGAGCCGTACCCCCTGTTAAAAAAAAGGATTCTTTGATAGTGGGATGATTTAGAAGATTCAGGAGAACTTCTCTCTGAACTGGAGACGCATAGCAATTTTTATTTTCTTTTGGTTTTTCCATAGACTTCAATGATCCTTTCCCACTTTTTTCGGGAATAAGGAGTCAATCTGATTTCAGGTAATATGTCAGCAATTTCCTTGAGGGAGAAATACTCAAAAGCATCCACTACCCGGGCATTCTCCAAAAATCTTCTCAATACCCAAGTATAAACTTTTTTTGATTTTTTGCTTTTTTCAATGAATCTTTTCAGATTTTTTTCATTTTTTAATTGAGGATAATCCCAGAAAACAGCCTCTAAATGATTCATATTGCTTGTATTATAACAATATATTCAATCTTCTTCCAATGAAAAAAAGCGATCTATGATAACTAAGAAATTGTGTCCACATCAACGGTTGAGCTAAAATGTCCCTTTTAGACAGCCAACTCTTATTACAGTTCGATCTTTTTTATATTAATCCGCAATGTAGCCGGCCCGGTGAAGCACCCTGTATTTTTTCCCTTTGATCTTCACTTTGATCTTTTTGAATTTCCCATCCGACTTATAGTCTTTAGGCCTGTAGTAGATGAGATAGTAGTTTTCCGAAGCTTCTATGGCTTGTTTAAATGAAAATTCAGGACTTCTGGAACTTATGGTGAGGCCCCCTGTGGCATTCGCCATCTCTGAAAAGCCACGAAATATATCCGCCCGTGTATCCACCCATTTCCCACCTAATTCGCTCTGCTCTTGTCCTTTTTCTTCTTGTTCCGTAAGAGGGGCTTGAGGGATATACAGAAAATGACAGGTCACGGATGCATCTGAAAATGCCTCTCTGATTTCATTTGAATTAAGCGATAAATCCGGAAACAGCTCAAATCTGTTTTCGTCTGGTAAATCAGGAGGAATTGGGAGCAGATTTTTCTGATAAAAAAAGAACACATTTTTCTGTCCTTCAATCTGTTTTAAGAACTCTCCAAATTGGGATATCTTTTGTCTGTCAATATAAATATATGCCTTGAGTTTTCTGAAAAGGTCTAAAAGCATCTGGATTTTAAGATCTTCTTGATGCAGAAAACGTTCCCGCTTCAGCTTTTCGAAATCGCGTAGCAGATTCCGATATTCCGCATTACTCAAGACAGCATCTTTTCTCACTTTTCCCTTCAATTCTTCAGCTATCTCTGCCTTTGGCATTCTTTTAAAAGCCTGCTCATTGAACCGATAGTTCTTTCTGGGGGTTGTGACGATCATGGAATCTCCGGGCAAAAGAACTTCGTTAAAAAAATGATCGATCACCTCCCCCACCCGCGGCAAGTATTCCACGAGCTCAAACATCAGGATAAAAGTCCTCTTCTGGATGGAGGTAATGGGTTTGACAGGGGGGGTTTCTAATCGGGTATCGATAAGCTGGCGTTCTATGTTCTTTTCCTTTATCAAATAGACCACCTCTATTTCCTGAAGCTTTCCGTCCTCATAGAGTTCGAAATCATGGATATCAAGGTCATTAATAAACTGATTTCTCTTAAATACCCTCACATCCACTTCAATGAGGATGGCCCTGGCCTCATGCTGGAGTTCCTGGCCAAAAGTCAAAAGAATCAAAAAAAGAACGGCTGTTAAAAAAATTGGTTTTCGCATATCTCCCCCTTCATCTTCTTTTCTGACCTGTTTTTAATATAGAGCATTAAAATAATGATGTCAAAAAAATAGAATTTAAATGTTGATTTTTTGCAAATATCGATTCCTGATTTCTCGGATATCTTACTCTGACCTTGACAATTCATCAGAAAAACATATATTATATTTCCATAACTTACCAATAATGGTAGGAAATAGAAATGAATTATGGAGAATTGATAGATCTCTTCGGAGACAGACCGTTTTTTGAAAGTGTTGAAGTCCACCTTCTCTTCAAAGAATCCCGGGGACAAATAGAAGCACGCCTCTCACGCTGGGTGAGTATGGGAAAACTGCTGAAACTCCGAAACAAGAAATATCTTCTTCCGGAAAGATATCGAAAAACCGAACCCAATCCCGGCTATATCTCTAATTTTTTATACAGACCCTCTTATGTGAGTTTAAGAACAGCTCTTGATATTTACGGATTCATTCCCGAATCAACCTATCTGTACGAAGCTATCACTCCAAAGAAAACAGCTGTCTGGAAAACACCAGTAGGTATTTTCACGTATCATTCCTTAAGAAGGGAGAGGTTCTGGGGATACACCCTGTATCCGGAAACAAGAAGCGCTCATCCCCAGGAAAATTTTATGCTGGCAGAACCAGAAAAGGTTTTTCTTGACCTTTTTTATCTCATCAAAGGAGAATGGACTGAGGAGAGAATTGTGGAGATGAGGTTCCAAAATCTGGCGAAAGTAAAAAGAGCAAAACTTCTTGATTACTCAAGACGTTTCAACAGCCCTAAAGCAAGCAGAGGGATTCGTTGTTTTATAAGGATTCACAAAAAGGAAATAGAATGAAAGAACAGGCTTTATCCATTGCAGCAGAGGAAAAAGATCCCCGCCTTTCTCTTAATAAATTAAGAGAATATCTTCATCATGTGATTCTTAGAGAACTGTTTGAACAGAACGTACTTGATGAACTCGTTTTTCACAGGGGGACAGCCTTAAGAATCCTTTATGATTTGAGAAGGTTTTCAGAAGATTTGGATTTTCACTTAAAAGAAAAGAGCCTTTTTAATTTAAAAGGTATTGCCCAAAAGATAAAAAAACATTTGGAAATACAGGGCTATCAGCTGAGTTTAAAAGGAAGCTCTGCAGATAAAGTTCAATCCGTATTTATCAAATTTGAGAGAATCCTTGGGCAAGCCCATCTCACAAGCCAGAGAAAAGAAAAATTCAGGATAAAAATCGAAGTGGATACGAATCCTCCCCAAGGATTTCGTACAGAATCCTCTTTAGTGCATAAATATTTACCGTTTGGGGTTATCCATCATGATAAAACTTCATTTCTTGCAGGAAAATTACATGCTGTCCTTCAACGTTCTTATACCAAAGGAAGGGATTATTATGATCTCTGGTTTTATCTGAGCAAATGGAAGGATATTCTTCCTAATCTTCTCTACCTCAATAATGCGCTCAAACAAACAGGTTTTAAAAGGTCCACTCTTAAAAAAGAAAACTGGAAACAAATCACCGCGGAAAGAATGAAAGAAACGGATTGGGATTATGTGGTAAATGATGTCAAGCCCTTTCTTGAAAACCAGAATGACATAAAAATTTTCACTAAACAGACTCTTCTAACACTGCTCAGTTAAAGTTGGGATATTTCTTCTAACCTTCTTTTTTTATTAATAAGGAATATCGCCTTTGACCTCAGTGCTTACGGTAAAGAACTGATAATCTCGATAATGAACCGTGATCTCGGTCCGGTTGTAAAGCCTTCTGTTTTTATGATAGTAAGCCTCAATGAGTGAGTATTTATTGGGAAATCTTATGTCTTTGATCCTGTGCTTGAATTCCACAGAGCATTTGATTTCAGGCCGTGCATTAAGGAAATTGGCCTCTATTTCAATGGCATCCATATTATCGACTGAATCAGATGTCCATTCGATCTTGGTAATGCTGTAATCTTCCTCGCTTATCCAGGCTTTTCCGTGCATTTTGTCTCCCCGGGCATGGGGCCTGGGTATGGCTTCAATGACTATTTCTTCATCAACATAGTGTTTTTCTCTTCCTATAATCTTATAGTCATAATCAACTTGATTGGACCTTCCGAAAAAGGCTACGGGCGCTAAAAAGAGTTGAGAATGATGGAATCTTGTTTTAAGCTCTGCGTCTTTTACATTCTTTTTCTTATCGTTTTCTTTGAGAAGAATCCTTTTTTCCATCACTTTATTGGTATAGGGCCTTCGTATGAGCTGATAGTCATAGACATAGCGGTTTACTCCTTCTACTCCCGGGCCAAATCCTACAGATATTTTATAAGGTCCGTTTATCATTTCATGGCTAATGAATAATCCCTCTTTTGATCTCGGAATTTTAGCATACTGCTCTTCAATGATCTTCTCCTTACACACAAAATAAAGGGCCAGGCTTCTTATTTTCTCGCAGTAGTCGGCACACTTTTCCAATATGGTTTCTAAATCCTCTTTATTTGAGTTGTCAGGAAATGTTTCTTGGCCTAAAACGTGTGATGAAAAAAACAGAAAGAAAAACAACGGAATAAATATGATTTTCTTTTTCATATCTAACCCCTTATAAGGATTTTAAATTATAAAAAATGAATGTCAAGAGAAAATTTTGTTTTTATATGTCTTATATTTGGATATTTTATCAGTTCAAATTTTAAAATTGAATATAGGAAGGGGGTATTTCTCCCCCTTCCTCTGCCATCTTTATTAGGTTCAAGGTGCTAAAGCATAAGCCTCAGTTCTGGAAGATGCTGACGTATAATCTCCACAGCCACAACCACATCCTCCTAGGTTTGCGCCTGCCATGCCTGCCTCAGCGAACGGACAACCACCACCTTCGCACCAACAGCTACACAGACCAAGTAATCCTTCATTTGTAGTTCTAAGTCCACCTTTAATTTCTGTCATTTATATCACCTCCTTAATAATTAGTTAAAAATTTAAATATAAATTGTGACATTCAATTTAATCACCTCCTTTCTTTTGATTGCTGATCTCTAACAGTTTTATTAAAAACTTTTCTATTTATTTTTATACTCAAGAAAATTCAATTTCATATAAATAATCTAAGCCGCTATTATCAATTTCCAATAGTAAACAATAAAGGTATAATAAAGTACTCTCTATCCCCTTTTTTTGAAGAAGACAGGCCCAATTTTTCTTGTCTAGATTTATTTTGTTATTAAAAAATGCTTGTTGATAGCAAATAGGACATAATCTCACTGACCAACAATTTGAACAGTATTTGATACTTTTTTCTTTATATTCATCTAAATAATATTTTTTAATTACTTTATAATTAATCCCATCATCAACATTTCCTATATCAGGAGCGTTTCCTATTCTTTCACAAATTTTTATACTTCCCCCTGCTGTTATATAAATCTTTCTTGCTCCTGGAATACAGCATCCGTTTAAATGAGCTGCTCTTATTGGCTTATCTATCAAGGGTCTCTGAAAAAGCCTTGCTAATTTGTCTTCTAATACTGCATTTGCAATAGGATGTGATTTTATTCCTTTCTTGTAATCACTTAAGAATCTTTTTCTTGCCCAATCGGATAAGGTTAAATCTATA
>Ga0307421_1000257_pt1 | contig 34986 bp, 31 predicted proteins | sample SalMarWE160270MG_FD_202163 | JGI IMG/M metagenome (GOLD analysis project Ga0307421, IMG submission 202163) | Salt marsh sediment microbial communities from the Plum Island Ecosystem LTER, Massachusetts, United States - WE1602-70 | ecosystem: Environmental > Aquatic > Marine > Intertidal zone >... | reverse complement strand
TGAGGGGGCTTAAAGTTGCCGTTGCCGAAGTGCCGGTGCCGGTTGCCTACGGCCCCGCCTTTGAGGGGGAGAGGGTGCGGAAGGATGACATATATCTGGAGTGCGGCGGCGGTAAAACGCCTATGGTGGAATGGGTTACCAGCAAGCGGATGGACGAGGTTGAGGACGGTAAGGTTGAAGTTATCGGCCCGGAGATAGACGATATCACCCCCGGCTCCCGGCTGCCGATGGCTATCGTCGTTGAGGTTGCCGGCCGGGAGATGCAGGAGGACTTTGAGCCCATCCTGGAGAGGCAGGTTCACCACCTGCTAAACTACGCCCAGGGAGTGATGCACATCGGGCAGCGGGATATCGCCTGGATACGGGTGGGCAAACTGGCGATGGATAAGGGCTTTAAGTTACACCATATCGGCGATATTCTTCACGCCAAGCTGCACCAGGATTTCGGCCGGATATTTGATAAAATACAGGTAAAGGTATATACCGAGGAAGATAAAGTAAATGAGGTAATAGAAAAGGCAAGGATAACCTATACGGCCCGGGATGCCCGAATTGAGGGGATGACTGATGAAACTACCGACACCTACTACTCCTGCACTCTGTGCCAGTCCTTTGCCCCAAACCACGTTTGTGTTATTACCCCGGAGAAAACCGGGCTTTGCGGCTCCTATAACTGGATGGACTGTAAAGCGGCTTATGAGATTAACCCCACCGGGCCCAATCAGCCGGTGGAAAAAGGGGATACTCTCGATGCCAAGCTGGGGCAGTGGAAGGGCGTGAACGAGTTTATCTATAAGGCTTCCCGCGGAAACCTGGACCATTATAATATGTACAGCATAGTCAATGACCCCTGGACTACCTGCGGCTGCTGTGAGTGCATCGCCGCTGTCCTGCCCCTGTGCAACGGGGTGATGACGGTTAACCGGGAATATACCGGAGAGACCCCCTGCGGGATGAAGTTCACCACTCTGGCCGGGACTGTTGGCGGAGGCGTTAGCACCCCGGGCTTTGTTGGTCATGGTAAGTACAATATCTGCCAGAGAAAATTCATCGGGGCTGACGGTGGCCTGGAACGGATGGTCTGGATGCCCAAGTCATTGAAGGAAGAGATTGCCGACCGGCTTAAAGCCAGAGCCGAGGAGATCGGCATCCCCGACCTGCCCGATATGATTGCCGATGAGACGGTGGGCGTTACCGAGGAGGAGGTTTTGCCCTTCCTGGAAGAGAAGGGGCACCCGGCGCTTAAGATGGACCCGCTGCTGGGTTAACAGAGATAGAGATAATAGACCGCTTTAAGGCGGATAAGATAAGAGGATGGGAAAGGAGTGTGTAAAACATGGCGCTTACCGGTATAGAGATATTTAAGTTACTGCCCAAGACCAACTGTAAGGAGTGCGGGGACCCTACCTGCCTTGCCTTTGCCATGAAACTGGCCGCGGGTAAGGCGGAGCTGTCTGCCTGCCCCTATGTCTCCGAGGAGGCCAAAGCCAAGCTATCCGAGGCTTCGGCGCCGCCGATTACGCCGGTCACTATCGGCATGGGCGAGCGGGCGCTTAAAGTAGGCGGCGAGACGGTTATGTTCCGCCATGAGAAGAGGTTTGAGAATTCCCCCGGTTTTGCCATCCTCATCAGCGACAGCATGGATGACGCCGAGGTTGACCAGAGGCTGGGGAAGTTTAAACAGCTTGAATATGAGCGGATAGGGCTTACCCTGCGCCCCGATTTGATTGCAGTCAAGAGTGATTCGGGAGATAAGGCCAAGTTCGAAGCCCTGGTGGGTAAGGTTAAGCAGGGCAGCGACGGCGGTATTATCCTGATGAGCGATAATCCCGATGTCATGGCCGCCGGGCTGGCGGCCTGCGCCGACCGCAAACCGCTGCTCTACGCGGCTACAGAGGAAAACTGGGAAAAGATGGCCGAGTTAGCCAAAGCCAACTCCTGTCCCCTGGCGGTGAAAGGAGCCAACCTGGAAAAACTGGCCGAGCTGACCAACAAGCTGACCGAGGCCGGGATTAAGGAGATGGTGATTGATCCCGGTTCGCGGAGCCTGCGCCAGGCGTTTGAAGACCAGGTAATCATCCGGAGCTCCGCTCTGGTCAAGAAGTTCCGCCCGCTGGGCTTTCCCACCATCGTTTTCCCGGCTGAGATGACCGATGACCCGATGAAGGAGGCGGTAATCGCCTCTATCTTCGTGGCTAAATACAGCGCCGTTATCGTCCTCTCCGATTTTTACGGGGAGAGCCTGTTCCCGCTGCTGGTGGAGCGGCTGAATATCTATACCGACCCGCAGCGGCCGCTGGCTACTCAGGAGGGTATCTACGAGATTGGCAACCCCGACGAGAACTCGCCGGTGCTTATTACTTCTAATTTCTCCCTCACCTACTTTATTGTCTCCGGGGAGATAGAGGGCAGCCGTGTCCCCAGCTACCTGCTGGTAAAGGAGACCGAGGGGCTTTCGGTGATGACCGCCTGGGCGGCGGGGAAGTTCGTCGCTGACGCCATTGCCCCCTTCGTCAAGAAATGCGGCATCGCCGACAAGGTCAAGCACCGCAAGCTGATAATTCCCGGTTATGCCGCCGCCGAGAGCGGCGGGCTGGAGGAGGAGCTGGGGGATTGGGAGGTTCAGGTGGGGCCCAGGGAGGGGTCTAACATACCGGCCTATTTAAAGAACTGGAAACCATAAAGTATAAAGCCATGAAGGGGGAGACATGATCCTTGTTGGCGAAAATCTGAATATAATGTCCCAGACCCTCGGCCCGGCGCTGAGGGGGAGAGACCCCGGGCCAATCCAGGAGGTGGCCAAAGCCGAGACCGATGTTGACTACATTGACCTTAACATCGGCCCCGCCAGAAAGCGGGGGGATGAGCTGATGGAATGGGTGGTCAATACGGTGCAGGGGGTTACCGATAAGCCGCTTTCGCTGGACACCACCAACCCGGTGGCCATGGAAGCGGGCTTAAAGGTATGCCAGAGCAGAGCGCTGATTAACTCCATCTCCTTAGCCAGGATGGATGAGGAGATGCCTATGGCCAAGAAACATAATGCTGAAATGATTGGGCTACTCTGGGGAAGGGAAGGGATGCCTCGAGACGCCGCCGAGAGAGGCGTTATAGCCGTTGAACTCATGTATAAAGCCAACGAGTTGGGTATCCCTAATGAGGATATCTGGTTCGACCCTATAGCTACCCCGGTGGTAAATATCGAGTCAAATCAGTCCAAACCTTGCCTGGAGTTTATGAGCATGCTCCAAGATATCGCTCCTGGATGTAAGTCTATCGTAGGTCTGTCTAATGTCTCTAATGGTGCCCCTGTTCACCTCAGGCCTTATCTTAATCGGACTTATCTGATGATGCTTATGAAGTACGGGCTGTATTCGGCTATAGTTGACGCCTTTGACGTCGAGCTGATAAGCATCGCCCGCGGCCAGAAACCGGAACTGGTCAATCTAGTACACCGGGTGATGGACGGCGAGAAACCTGATATGGCCTCGCTGAGTGAGGAGGAGGCCAAGTATGCGAAGACGGTTGGGGTTTTTACCGGCGAAAACCTTTACTCTCATTCCTGGCTTGAGATATAGACTAGAAGGGGAAAGATAGAATGAGCCTGCAGCCCCTGTTTGAATCCGGCAAATTTATAATCACCACCGAGGTCGGTCCCCCCAAGGGGACCGATATTGCCGAGCTGGAGGAGGCGGCCGAGATGCTGAGGGGGAAAGTGGACGCGGCCAATGTCACCGACCAGCAGAGCTCGGTGATGAGGCTGGGCTCGCTGCCCGTCTGCCATATGCTAAAAAACAAGGGGCTCGACCCGGTGTTCCAGATAACCTGCCGCGATAGAAACCGGCTGGCGTTGCAGTCCGATTTATTGAGCGCCTGGGTGCTGGGCGTGGAGAACATGCTGGCTATTACCGGCGACCTGCCCGCCCTCGGCGACCACCCCCAGGCCAAGCCCGTCTATGACCTGGATTCTGTTCAGCTGCTGGAGGTGGTAGGCAAGCTGAACGGGGGGCACGATATGGCCGGTAACGAGCTTAAGGGCAAGCCAAGTTTGTTCCCCGGGGCGGTGGTTAACCCCGGAGCCAATACCGAAGCCGCCCTGGAGCTGCAGATAATGAAGATGGAGAAAAAGATCAAGGCCGGAGCCCGCTTTTTCCAGACCCAGGCTATCTACGAGCCGGAGTCCTTCGCCAAATTCATGAAAAGGGTGGAGGGCTTTAAGGTCCCGGTACTGGCCGGAATAATACCTCTCAAATCGGCTGGTATGGCCAAGTTTATGAATAAGAATGTGGCCGGGGTCTTCGTGCCCGAAGAGTTGATTGAGAGGATGGCCGATGCCGAGGATAGAGTCCAGACCGGTATAGCCATCGCCGCCGAGCTAATCAAGCAGCTCAAAGATATGTGCCAGGGGGTGCATATCATGGCTATCGGCTGGGAGAAGAAAGTTCCTCTGGTACTCGATGCCGCCGGACTTTAACCCGCACCCAGGATTGTGGTATTCTTTTAGGCAGAATGAAGAATAGTTCCTTGTCAGTCCCCGAGTATAAGAACTATGAATACGGATATAACCTTGCCTATGAGCTTGCCAGCGAGCAGCTGGCCGCTGCCGGCGATTTGAAGCAGCGGTGCCTTAAAAGCGGCGCTGGCTACAAGCGGGCCGGCTCCAAAGAGATAATCACCCTTGAATTCCTAAACGAGGCCTATCAGGTTGCCTTCCCCGATATTGATGTATCGCTGGTGGGGGGCAAGGCTGAGGTCCCCACAAGCGATAAGGTTCTAATCCTGCACTATTTAACCCTGGCCAGCGGTATTCCCTTAAGCAATAAGCCGATTGCCTTCCAGGAGCTTCCCGAGGGGGCTGGCTACATGCGCACCTTTTCCAAGCGGTCAATAGAGCCCTTGGTAAAGCACTTCGGCGGGGAGCCCGAGCGGCTGGTGGAGGTGGCTAAAAGATTGGGCGGGCGCAGGGCTGATTACGGCGATGCGGCGGTAACCATTAACGGTTTCAAGCTGGTGCCTTTAACCTTAATCCTGTGGCGGGGCGACGAGGAGTTTCCGGCGCGGGGCAATATATTATTTGATTCCACCGTTCCTGAATATCTTTCTACCTATGATATAACCATGCTATGTGAAGCCATCACCTGGCGGCTGGTCAGATTTTTGAAAGAAGGGGGCAGTTAATGCCGACGGAACCGGATTTTGCCCAAGATTTGAAAGAAATCCTGTCCCGCTACAGCGGCGCCAGCAGCGAGCTCATCCCGATATTACAGGAAGCCCAGGAGAAGTTTGGCTATTTGCCAGCAGAGGTGATGCAGCGGGTTGCCAAATTCCTGCGCTTAACCGATAACATGGTCTACGGGGTGAGCACCTTCTACGCCCAGTTCAGTTTTACCCCCACCGGCCGTAATAAGGTAACGGTGTGCCGGGGGACGGCCTGCCACGTGCGGGGTGGGGCGCGCATACTCAAAGAGATTGAGAGGCGGCTGGGTATCAAGCCGGGGGAGACTACCGAAGACATGGAGTACAGCCTGGAAACGATAGCCTGCATCGGCGCCTGCGCCCTGGCGCCGACCATGAAGATAGGTAATGAGACCTATGGCCAGATGACGACCAAGAAAGTTGCGGAGGTCCTCGGTGCCAAAGAAAAAGCTGGCTAGCCAGGCGGTTAATAATTGCACCATCCTGGTCTGTCACGGGACGGGGTGTGTTTCCGGTAAGGCTTTTGAAATCAGGGAGGCCCTGGAGAAGAAGGTAGCCGAGCTGGGGTTGAAGGGGGTGGCGGTAGACTTTACCGGCTGCCACGGCTTCTGCCAGCAGGGGCCTATCGCCGTGGTTGAGCCGGAGGGCATCTTCTATACCCATGTCACCGTTGATGATGTCCCCGATATTGTCGAGTCCCACCTCCGTGACGGTAAGCCGGTAGCCCGTCTGTTCTACCACGACCCGACCAGCGGCGAGGCTATCCCTCTCTATAAGGACATCCCATTCTATAACCGCCAGAAGCGCATCATCCTGCGCAACTGCGGGCACATCAACCCGGAGAGAATCGGGGACTACATCACCGCCGGCGGTTATAAGTCGCTGCGCAAGGCGCTGCTGGATATGACCCCGGAGCAGGTCATCGATGAGGTCAAGCGCTCGGGCTTAAGGGGGAGGGGTGGCGCCGGCTTTTCCACCGGACAGAAGTGGGAGTTCTGCTATAAGGCGCCGGGCGACCAGAAGTATATGATTTGTAATGCCGACGAGGGCGACCCCGGCGCTTTTATGGATCGCAGCACCATGGAGGCTGACCCCCATACCGTTATCGAGGGGATGACCATCGCCGCCTACGCCATCGGCGCCTCCGAGGGCTATATCTATATAAGGGCCGAATACCCGCTGGCGGTAAAAAGGGTGCGGCTGGCGCTGAAGCAGGCCGAGGAAGAAGGATTCCTGGGGGAGAATATACTGGGCTCCGGCTTTAATTTCCGCGTCCACGTCAAGGAGGGCGCCGGCGCCTTTGTCTGCGGCGAGGAGACGGCCCTGATGGCTTCCATCGAGGGCAAGCGGGGAATGCCCCGCCCACGCCCGCCGTTCCCCGCACAGTCCGGCTTATGGGGCAAGCCGAGCAATATCAATAATGTAAAATCGCTGGCTACAATACCGGTGATTATTGCCAACGGCGCTGAGTGGTATGCCCAGATCGGTACCGAGAAGAGCAAGGGCACCGTCGTCTTTGCCCTGACCGGCAAGATTGCCAACAGCGGGCTGGTTGAGGTGCCGATGGGCTTCCCCCTCCAGGAGATTATCTACGACATCGGCGGGGGCATCCCCGACGGCAAGCGCTTTAAGGCGGTCCAGACCGGCGGGCCCTCCGGCGGCTGCCTGCCCGCCAGCCTGATAAACCAGCCGGTCGACTACGAGACGCTGGCCCAGGCCGGCTCTATTATGGGGTCGGGGGGAATGGTGGTCATGGACGAAGACACTTGCATGGTTGACGTCGCCCGCTATTTCCTCTCCTTTACCCAGGACGAGTCCTGCGGCAAGTGCGTGCCCTGCCGGCTGGGCACCAAGCAGATGCTGGATATATTAAACGATATCACCCATGGCCGGGGCAGTATGGAGGACATAGACTTACTGCTTAAACTAAGCGAGCAGATTAAAGCCGGCTCGCTCTGCGGCCTGGGGCAGACGGCGCCCAACCCGGTGCTGACCACCATCCGCTATTTCCGCGACGAATATGAAGAGCATATCAAGAAGCACCACTGCCGGGCGGCGGTCTGTGAGGGGCTGGTAAGTGCTCCCTGCAGTCATACCTGTCCCGCCGGTATCGATGTGCCGCGCTATATAAGATTTATCGGTGAGGGCAAGCCATCCGAGGCGGTGGCTGTCATCCGGGAGAAGATACCCTTCCCGGCGGTCTGCGGTTTGGTCTGTTTCCACCCTTGCGAGGCCAAGTGCCGACGGGGTCAACTGGAGGAAGCCATTGCCATACGGATGCTTAAAGGCTATGCCGCCGCCCACGATAACGGGCTGTGGAAAGAGAATATTAGAACCGCTCCTGATACCGGAAAGAGGGTGGCTATCGTCGGGGCGGGGCCGGCCGGGCTTACCGCCGGTTACTATCTGGCCCGGCGGGGGCATTCGGTTACCGTCTTTGAAGCTTTACCTGAGCCGGGGGGAATGATGCGGGTGGGCATACCCGACTACCGCCTGCCCAAGGATATACTTAAGTCCGAGATTCAGGAGATAGAAGATGCCGGTGTTGAGATTAGAGTCAATACCAGGGTGGAATCTCCGGACGAGCTATTTAAGGAGGGCTATAACGCCGTCTTCCTGGCTACCGGCGCCCACCAGGGCATGAAGATAGGGGTCAAGGGGGAAGGCAGCCCCAGGGTGATGGACTGCGCCGAGTTTTTGCGGGAGGTGAGCCTAGGCGGTAAAGTGGAGGTGGGCAATAAAGTAGCCGTAATCGGCGGCGGTAACGCCGCTATTGACGCCGCCCGGACGGCGCTCCGGCTGGGGGCTAAAGAGGTGTCTATCGTTTATCGCCGCACTCAGGCCGAGATGCCGGCCAACCCGGAGGAGGTGGAGGAGGCTATTGCCGAGGGAGTCAATATCGACTACCTGGTGGCTCCTTCAAGAATCAAAGGCCGCAACGGTAACGTGGAGCTGGAGAGCCTGCGCATGGAGTTGGGTGAGATGGACTCCAGTGGCCGCCGGAGGCCGGAGCCGATTGAGGGCAGCCAGTTTACCGCCGGCTATGATACTATTATTGCCGCCATCGGGCAGCGCCCTGAAGTACCGGAAAAATTTAATATATCACTGGGGAGGGGGAATACTATCGAGGTTGACCCCGATACCCTGGCCACCAGCCGGGAGGGGGTCTATGCCGGCGGCGACGCCGCCAGCGGGCCGGCTTCGGTGATTGAGGCTATCGCCGCCGGACGGCAGGCGGCTATTTCTATAGATAAATACCTGGGCGGTAGGGGTGAAATTGATGAAACGCTGGCGCCGCCGGAAGGGGAGATAGCGCCGCTGGAGGAGGCTGAGGAGCAGTGGCGGCCTAAGATGCCGACCGTCCCGCCTGAAAAACGGCTGGGCAACTTCGGCCAGGTTGAGCTCGGCTACGACGACAAGGCGGCCATTGAAGAGGCCAGGCGGTGCCTGAGGTGCGACCTTGAGGAGCGAGAAGAGTAGTTTGGACGCAATCAAGCTGACCATTGACGGGCAGGAGGTCAAGGCACAGGCCGGTACGACCGTGCTTGAGGCCGCCCAGTCGGCCGGTATCTATATCCCCACCCTGTGCGCCGACCCCGACCTGAAACCGTACGGCGGCTGCCGTCTCTGCATCGTCGAAATAGAGAATATGCGCGGCCTGCCCATCGCCTGCACCACCCCGGTTACCGAGGGCATGGTGGTGAAGACCAATACCCCGGCGGTGAACGAGGTGCGCCGCGCCAATGTTCAGTTAATCCTGGCCGACCACCCCAGCGAGTGCCTCATCTGCGACCGGAGAGAGCGCTGTGGGCCTTATGATATCTGCCTGCGTAATGTGGCTGTTACCGACCGCTGCGTTACCTGCCCCAAGAATGAGCACTGCGAGCTGCAGCAGGTGGTTGACTACTTGGGCGTTACCGAGATACCCTTCCGCCGGACACAACGGTCGTACTCAATTGATGATAGCAACCCCTTCTTCTACCGCGACCTGAACAAGTGCATCCTCTGCGCCAAGTGCGTGCGGGTGTGCGAAGAGGTGGTCGGGGCCGGAGCCATCGCCATAATCAACCGCGGCTATGCCAGCAAGGTGGCCGCCTTTGCCGATAAGCCGATATTAGATTCTTCCACCTGCGTTTCCTGTGGGGAGTGCGTTGCCCACTGCCCGGTGGGGGCGCTGATGCCTAAAGAGAACAAGCTGCCCACCGAGGAGGTACCCACCACCTGCGCCTACTGCGGGGTGGGCTGCGGCATGTATCTGGGGGTGCGCGACGGGCGGGTAATAAGCGTGAGGGGCAGCCGGGAAAACACGGTTAATAACGGTTTCCTGTGCGTCAAGGGGCGGTTCGGCTTTGACTTTATTCATCACCCAGAGCGGCTGAAATACCCGCTTATAAGGAAGAACGGCAAGCTGGTTAAGGCGGGCTGGGACGAGGCTTTAGAGCTGGTTGCCAGTAAGCTGGGCAAATATAGGCCGGAGGAAGTGGCCGTAGTCTCCTCGGCCAAGTGCACCAACGAGGAGAACTATATAGCTCAGAAGTTCGCTCGTGCGGCCTTAAGGACGAATAACCTTGACCACTGCGCCCGCCTGTGCCATGCCCCCACCGTAACCGGATTATTGCAGAGCTTCGGCAGCGGCGCCATGACCAACTCCATCAACGAGTTCCGGGACTCGGGCTGCATCCTTGCCATCGGCACCAACACCACCGAAGCCCATCCCATAATCAGCCAGGAGATAAAGCGGGCGGTGGATAACGGCGGCAAGCTGATTGTGGCCAACCCCCGAGAGATTGATATGATACGCTGGGCCTACCTGTGGCTCCAGCATAAGCCGGGGAGCGACGTCGCCCTGCTTATGGGGATGATGAAGGTCATCGTTGACGAGGGGCTGGCCGACCAGGCCTTTATTGACGAGAGGTGCGAGAACTTTGACGAGTTTAAGAAATCGCTGAAAAACTTCGGGCTTGATTTTGTGGAAAAGACCACCGGCGTGCCCAAGGATAAGATAGTCGAGGCCGCCCGTATATACGCCACCGATAAGCCGTCGGCCATCTTCTACGCCATGGGCATCACCCAGCACTCCCACGGCACCGACAATGTTATCGCCACCGCCAATTTAGCCATGCTCACCGGTAACGTGGGTAAGGCGGGGAGCGGGGTAAATCCCTTGAGGGGGCAGAATAATGTCCAGGGAGCCTGCGACGTGGGCGCCCTGCCTAACGTCTACCCCGGCTACCAGGCGGTTACCGACGCCGATATTAAGCGAAAATTTGAGGCGGCCTGGGGCGCCGGGCTGCCGGATAAGCCGGGGCTGACCATCACCGAGATTGTTGACGCTGCTGGTAGCAAGAAGATAAAGGCAATTTATATTATCGGGGAAAACCCGATGCTGAGCGAGCCAAATATCACCCACGCTAAAGAGGCGCTGGAGAAGCTGGAGTTCCTGGTGGTGCAGGACATATTTTTAACCGAGACGGCCGAGCTGGCCGACGTGGTCCTGCCCGGGGTGAGCTTTGCCGAGAAGGACGGCACCTTTACCAACACCGAGAGAAGGGTGCAGCGGGTGAGAAAGGCGGTAGAGCCGATTGGAAATTCCCGGCCCGACTGGCAGATTACCTGCCAGCTGGGGCAGAAGATGGGAAACGGCGGCTTTGATTTTGGGAATCCTTCCCAGATTATGGATGAGATTGCTTTGCTTACCCCCAGCTACGGCGGCATCAGCTACCGGCGGCTGGAAGAGGGCGGCCTGCAGTGGCCCTGCCCCACCCCGGAGCACCCCGGCACCCCCATCCTGCACACCCAGCAGTTCACCCGGGGGAAGGGGCGGTTTATCCCCCTGGAGTACAAACCGCCGATGGAGCTGCCCGATAAAAATTATCCGCTGGTGCTGACCACCGGGCGCAGTTTATATCACTTCCACACCGGCACCATGACCCGAAAGGTGGCGGGGCTTAATGTGCTGAAAAGGGAGGGGACAGTGGAGATAAACCCCGAGGACGCCGCCAGGCTGGGTATTGCCGATGAAGAAATGGTTAAAGTTATCTCCCGGCGGGGTAAGGTGACCGCCAGAGCCAAAGTAACCGGGGTTTCACCGGCTGGGGTGGTCTTTATGACCTTCCACTTTGCCGAGAGCCCGGCCAATATGCTGACCAATCCCGCCATTGACCCGGTGTCCAAGATACCGGAATATAAGGTCTGCGCCGTGAGGGTAGAGAAAAAGTAGATGACTGAGATAACGGCGATAATAAACGGACGCCAGGTTCAAGCCAAAGAGGGGATGACCATCCTCGAGGCTGCCCTGGAGAACGGCATCGATATCCCCACCCTTTGCCACCATCAGGATTTGACCCCACTCGGCGCCTGCCGTATCTGCGTGGTCGAGGTGGAAGGTTCGCGGACGCTGGTCGGCTCCTGCCACACCCCCATCACCGGGGGCATGGTAATACAAACCCACTCCGACAAGGTACTGGCCACCCGTAAAATGATTGTTGAGCTTCTGCTGGCCAGCCACTGCGGCTCCTGCTACATGTGCGACAAGGCCAATATCTGCGAGCTGCGCCAGATTGCCGCCGACCTGGAGGTGGGCTTGCCCCGCTTTCAGACGAGAAAGAATTACTATCCTTTAGAGGATATCAGCCCCTATATCGTCCGCGACCTGACCAAGTGCATCATGTGCCGCCGCTGCGTCCGGGCCTGCAAAGAGGTTGCCGGTCATAACGTGTTCGCCATTGCCTACCGCGGTTTCGACGCTAAGGTGGTTGTCGATTGTGACCAGCCCATAGATAAGGAAGTTTGCCGTGATTGCGGTGTATGTATCTCTTTTTGCCCGACGGGAGCGCTGGGCAGACCGAGAGAAGCGAAAGAAGTGAAAAGAGGAAAGCCGTTGATTATAACTCGTTGATTAGCCAGTCCTGAGGATGGAAGCTAATGAGTAAAATTGGTGAGGGTAACCCCCGGAGCCAAGAAAAGAAAGACCTGCTGGTGCTGCTGGAACGCGCGCAAAGCAGGTCTGGTTATTTATCTCAAGATACTATCGCCGGGCTGGCCGAGTCCCTGGGGCTATCAGTAAGTGAGGTCTACGGGGTGGCTACCTTCTATTCTTTCCTTTCGGTTAAGCCGCAGGGCAGGAATGTTATCCGGATTTGCAAGAGCCTGCCCTGCTATCTTAAAGATGCCCAGACCATAATCGACGGCGTGCGGAAGGCAATTGGAATTAAGCCGGGTGAGACCACCGCCGACGGTAAATTCTCCTTTGAGCTGACCAACTGCATCGGCGCCTGTGATAAGGCGCCGGCGATGATGGTAAACGACGATGTTCACGGTGACCTGACGCCGGAGAAGATATCAAAGATTTTACAGGTGTATAAATAAACGGGAGGCTTTTATAGTGCCGGAAAAGCGGGTAGTACTGGCCAACTGCGGGGTTATCGACCCCGAAGACATAGCCAGCTATATCGACAGGGACGGATTTAAGGCCTTGAAGAAAGCCCTGAAGCTGGGGGCTGAGCAGGTGGTGGAAGAGATAAAGGCCTCGGGCTTAAGAGGTAGGGGAGGGGCCGGCTTTCCCTGCGGATTGAAGTGGGACTTGGCCCGGAAGGCTCAAGGCGACGAAAAATACGTTATATGCAACGCTGACGAGGGCGAGGTTGGGACATTCAAAGATAGATATATACTGGAAAACGACCCCTTCAGCCTCATCGAGGGGATAGCCATTGCCGGATATGCCGTCGGGGCCGGAAAAGCCTATATCTACCTCCGCGCTGAATACCGCTTCCTGCTCGGTTTGCTGGAGAAGGCTATCACCCAATCCAAGAAGAAGGGGTTTTTGAAGCGCCTCGATATCGAGGTCAGGCTGGGCGCCGGCGCCTACGTCTGCGGCGAGGAGTCGGCGCTGATGGACTCCATCGAGGGGAAGCGGGGGGAAGTGCGCTACCGGCCACCCTTCCCGCCCACCAGCGGCCTGTGGGGCAAACCGACCATTATCAATAATGTAGAGACACTGATGAACATACCCCGCATAATATTTAAAGGGGCCGGGTGGTTCGGGCAGATGGGGACGGAAAAGAGCAAGGGAACTAAAGTATTTTCGGTAAGCGGGGACGTGGCCAGGCCCGGTGTCTATGAACTGGTCCTGGGCAGCAGTCTTAAAGAGCTGGTCGAGGATTTAGCCAAAGCCAAAAAAGTCCAGGCAGTCCAGGTGGGCGGCGCTACCGGCAGGATTATACCCGCTGGTATGCTGGATGCCCCGCTTTCTTTTGAGACTATTCTGGGCGCCGGCGCCGTTACCGTATTTGATAAAAGCCGGGACATGATAGATATTGTCTACCGGACTATGGAGTTTCTGGCCGAGGAGTCCTGCGGTAAGTGCGCCCCCTGCCGGGAGGGGACGGAGGCCATGGCCGGAATACTGGAGAGGTTTTCAAAAGGGGAGGGGCTGGAGAAGGATATCACCGTGCTGGGGGAGATTGCCGACACCATGATGCTGGCATCCATGTGCGGTCTGGGACAGGCCGCCCCGATACCGGTAATGGACAGCCTGCAACATTTTAGAGGTGCCTATGATAAACGTATTCGCCAAAGTTAGGGGTGGACTATGATAACGATAACCGAGCAGAAACCCTTAGAAGAGATTATACAGTCGCTGGGCAAGGCTAAAAAGGTGTACCTTGTCGGCTGCGGCACCTGCGCCACTATCTGCCATACCGGCGGCAAGTCCGAGGTCCTGGAGATGAAGGATAAGCTGGAGGCGGCCGGCAAGAAGGTTACCGGCTGGATGGTGGTGCCCACCGCCTGCGACGACCTTACCAGATACGCCCTGGAGGAGCAGGGTGGGGAGGTTGATAAAGCCGGTGCCATACTGGCCCTGACCTGCGCCTTTGGCGTCCAGACGCTGGCCATGTTTTCCGATAAGCCGGTCTATCCCGCCCTTAACACGCTGTTCATCGGCAAGGAGGAGGCGCCGGGGCAGTTTATCGAGGTCTGTATGCAGTGCGGTAACTGCGTCCTGGCCACCACCGCGGGCATCTGCCCGCTGGTGAGGTGCGCCAAGAGCCTGCTCAACGGGCCCTGCGGTGGCTCGGTGGAGGGCAAGTGCGAGGTATCGCCGGATATACCCTGCGCCTGGCAGCTGATTTACGACCGGCTGGAGGCGCTGGGGAAGCTGGATGAATTAGAGGAGATAGCGCCACTTCGTGACTGGAGCACCAGCCGTGAGGGGGGACCCCGGCGGTTTACTATCGAGGATAAGCAGGAGCAGTAGCTTTAGATGAATACCGGCAACAAGGGAAAGACAGTTATAGCTGAGGAAGGTGAGTTGGAGCATAACCCTGAGGAAGCCGCCTTCCGGATGTGGCTCAGGGTTTTCGTCACCGTAAGGTGGATTACCATCCTGGGCATCCTCGTTGCCACCCTGGTGGCTTCAAAGGTATTAAATATCGGCTTTCCAACCATTGCTGCCTACGGAGTAAGTGCCTTTGTCGCTTTGTGTAATCTGTTACTCTTATACCAGGCCCGAAGGCTGAGGAAAATGCCCGCCGACCTGGTCATACGCCGGGCCAGGGTCTGGGGTACCATTCACCTCCTGCTCGACCTGTTGGCGTTCATTGTACTGCTCCACTTTACCGGCGGTATAGAGAACCCCTTCATCTTCTATTTTGTGCTCCACATTATCGGGGCCAGTGTAATACTTCACTACAGGGTAGTTTATCTGTTGGCTATGGCCAAGATTGTTGCCGTTATGCTGCTGGTGGGCCTGGAGTATGCCGGGACAATACCCCATGTCAATCTGGTAGGATTTGCTTCACCCACGCTATACCAGCAAGGAAGCTATATCACGGCGGTACTTATTGTCCTGGGCTCGGCCCTCTTCGCCACCACCTATATGGCTACCTCGGTTGCCGGCGAGCTGAGGAAGAGCCAGCGGGCGGTGGTGCGCTTAAGCCAGCGCCTGCTTAAAAAAAGGACCGGGGAGCTGGAGCAAGCCTCGGTCGAGATAGCCAAACTGGAGGAGGAGAAGAGCCGGTTTCTGCGCTTTCTGGGGATTGCCGCCCATGACCTGAAAGCCCCGCTTACCGCCATCCAGGGCTTCCTGTGGATAATGCTGGGCGGCTATTCCGGCGAGATAACCGATAAGCAGAGAAACATGCTGGAGAGGAGTACCTTCCGGATTAAGGAGCTCCTGAATTTAATAAGCGACCTTCTGGATATCCCCCGTATTGAGACCGGGCAGATTGTCGAGGAGATGAAGCAGACTTCTCTGGGCAAGGTAATCAAGGACTCTATCAGGGACTTGAGTGAGATGGCCAAGCAAAAGAAGCTGAAGCTGGAGGTGGAATTACCCCCGGCTCTGCCCAGGATTTACGGCTCGGCTCCCCGCTTGCAGCAGGTGATAACCAATCTGGTGAGTAATGCCATCAACTATACCCCTGAGGGGTCGGTGACAATCCGGGTAAGCGAGGGGAAGAAAGAGATACAGGTTGAGGTTATGGATACCGGCATCGGCGTACCGGCTGATGACCTGCCCCGCCTCTTTGAGGACTTCTTCCGGGCCGGTAATGTGGAGACTAAGGGGACGGGCCTGGGGCTTTCCATATCCAGGAGGATTGTGGAGGCTCATGGGGGGAAGATATGGGTGGAGAGCCCGTGCCCGGAAACGGGTAAAGGGAGCAAGTTTACCTTTAGCCTGCCTAAAAAAGCTGAAACCAAACGGAGGTGAGGGTGATGAAAGCGGGAACAAACCTGGAGAAGGTTTTGGAAAGCGGAAAGTTCGCCGTCACCGCTGAGGCAGGTCCGCCTAAAGGGACCAGTCCCGCGGTGATGCTTAAAAAAGGTGAGCTGTTGCGCAACTGCTGCGATGCGGCTAACGTGACCGATAACCAGACCGCCATTGTGAGAATGTCCAGCCTGGCGGGTAGCGTGCTCTTAAAACAGCAGGGCGTTGACCCGGTGATGCAGATAGTCTGCCGGGACCGCAACCGGCTGGCCATCCAGAGTGATGTACTGGGGGCTATCGCCCTGGGGGTGGGTAATTTCCTATGCCTTTCCGGCGACCACCAGAAGTTTGGCAACCACCCCACCGCCAAGAGTGTCTTTGACATCGATTCCATTCAGCTGATCCAGACGCTCAAAAAGATGCGGGACGAGAAGAAGTTCATCTGCGACGAGGATATATCGGGGGAGGTGCCCATGTTCATCGGGGCGGCGGCCAACCCTTATGCCGACCCCTTTGAGTTCCGGGTGATCCGGCTGGCCAAGAAGGTTAAGGCGGGAGCCGACTTTATTCAGACCCAGGCGGTCTATGATGTAGCCAAGTTCGCCAGGTGGATGGGAATGGCTACCGACAAGGGGCTGGATAAGAAAACCCATATCCTGGCCGGGGTGATACCGATCCGGTCAGCCGGTATGGCGCGCTATATGAGAGACTATGTTTCCGGGGTAAGCGTCCCCGATGAGGTGGTTGCCAGAATGGAGCAGGCAGAGAATGCCAAGGAGGAAGGGGCGACCATAGCCGTGGAGTTAATAGAGCAGCTTAAGGAAATACCGGGGGTTCACGGCGTCCACATTATGGCTGTGGGCTGGGAGGATATCGTCTCTGAGATAGCCAAACGGGCTGGATTATTGCCCAGACCTATATTATAATGGCAAAGGAGGAGACATGCCGCACAAGATACTGGTAGTTGACGATGACCCCGATATCCTGGAAGCAATAAGCATGATTCTGGAATCTCAGGGCTACAAAGTGGTTACCGCCCGGGACGGGGTGGAGGGTTTGGCTAATCTCAAGGCGGAAAAACCAGGCCTGTTGATTCTTGACCTCCTTATGCCCAAGATGGACGGGTTTGCGGTATGCAAAGAGCTACAGGACCCGAGGTGGGCCAAGTATAAGGATATACCTATCCTGATTCTAACCTCGGTTAGAGAGGAAGCCAGCCGCCGCCGCTATGAGCTGGAAACCGGGCTTGAGCTTGATGTGGATGACTATGTGGAGAAGCCGGTCTCCCCCGATACCCTGCTGGAAAGGGTAGGGCGGCTTGTTAAGCGGAAGGGAAACGCCTGAAGGGGGATTCGGATGGAAAAGAAAGCCAAAATCCTGCTCGTTGACGATGATGCTGATTTTGTGGAGTCAACCAGGATCGTTTTGGAGAGCAAGCCCTATGATGTAATCGTGGCCAACAACGGGGATGAAGGATTAAGCAAGGCGAGGGAAGTCAAACCTGACCTTATCATCCTTGATGTGATAATGCCGGTCAAAGACGGTTTTACCGCTGCCGAGCAGCTTAAAAAGGACCCTGAGCTCAGCCGAATCCCGACTATAATGCTTACGGCGTTTGCCGAAAAGCATGCCGAAGCCTCTATACCGGTGAGCCGGGGTTTCACCCTGGAAGCCGAAGATTATATCGAAAAACCGGTCAGCCCCGAGGAGCTGCTGGCCAGGGTGGACAAGCAGCTTAAGAAAATCGGCTTTTAAATGGCTATGGGCTCGTAGCTCAGCGGCAGAGCGGTCGGCTCATAACCGATTGGTCGCAGGTTCGAACCCTGCCGAGCCCACTTTTGAAGCTATTATTCCTCAAAATGCGGCTGGTTCTTTCCAAAAGTCGCATGTTCTCCCCGACTACGGTCACCTCTGATTATCGGCAACTAGGGAAGTATCTAGCTCCCCGACAAACTGCACGCCGTCAGTCATAGGCTCAATAGTGTAAATGCCGTTGCCGATGATGGTGCTGTTGAGCATATGGCAGGACCATAGTTCCGTGGAAACTAGGTAGCCATCTTCAAGCGCAGCTATCATAAGGTCCTGGGCGAAATCATCACAGTCGTAAGTGAACTCAAAATATTCCCTTTTATCTATGTCATTACCGGCGAGCCAGGCTTCCAGCTCCTCTACCGAGGTAAACTGTCTCAGGTGCGCCTTGCCTTCCCAATAATCGGCTTCTTCCAGGGCTGTGGTTAATTCGGCGCCTAACCGCTTGGCCTCAATACCCCGCTGGTTTAATTCAGAATTGAGCCGGCTTACCTCTGCGCTGTAGGTCAATAGGTCTGTTTTATGTTCCTCAACAACAGCGCCAGCGTCTTGAAGCCTGCCTTGGTAATCTTTGACCAGGAATACTGAAGTTAGAGCCAGTAATAAGAATAGGATTGATAGCGCCATCGTCGCTTTCATTTTGGTCCCCTTTATTATATCTACCACAGCTTCAGCCTTATAGGAATGGTTCGATAGTCACAAAAAGGGTAGTCACTTAGTAGGGATACGTAAGTCATAGATGATTCGAGTGTATTTATTCACCAGTTAGTGGCCAATAGAGGTAAAGGTTAGAGAGGTAAGAGTCGGTAAATACAATATAAGTTCAAAATCGTATTAACATCTACCATAATTAAAGTATAATAATATTGCCTAATAGAACTAAAATTCTTGACACAGAGCGCACGGGCAACTAAAGTGCCCGTGCGGTCACATCACGAATAGTAGAATCCACGAAACGAGTACAAAGAATTAGACAATACGGGTATTGCATATTCTTCTGGATAGTACTAAAATACTATGGCTGAATGAACCGAATGGGCTATTTTTTAGAGCCTTTTTGTCAATTGGCAAAAAGGTGCCGGTTTTTTTGTGAATTCTAGGGCTGTGTGGCGGGGGGAGAAAGAGGTGTTGTGTATTAGAGAAAGATAAATTCGCGTGAGGCAAAATATTTAATAAAGGAGGTAAACATATGAAAAAACTTGGGATGGCATTTGTTATGGCACTGCTCGCCTTGGCGTTTGTGGCTGGGCCAGTCCTCGCCGACGGCGGCAACGCCAGTGTCACGTGTAGTGACATCGATGTTACTGATGATGAGCCGGCTGTCGGGACTACTATTACCTTTAGTGGCAACGTGGACGTAGTGTCCTACGCTAATTACTCCAACACCTCGTATTTTTCGTTCCTAGACAGCCACAAAGCCTATGCTGAGAGTAGTTTCTGGTACCGGATTACTGATCCTAAAGGCAACAACATTGTTGAGTATTACAGCATCCCTATCACGATTTCTGACCCTGGCTCTTGGACGAAGGGGGACCATTGGTGGAAGCCTGGAACCTACAGCGCAGAGGCTGACGCCAGCTATTTATACTCTTGGTATTATGATGTCGACGTTGAGTTGGTTGGTGACTACATTGCCGAGCAGGGCGGTGAGGCGTATGCCTACTATGGATACTGGAAGCTCCAGAAGGTTAGTCGTTGCAATTGGGAGTGGGTGTTTGTCAAGGATGATGAGTTCGGACCGGAGGAGTGCTCAGCCGCGAGGACAGCTACTGCTCATATTGCTGCGAGTCTGTCAACGGGCCGAACTCGCCCTATCCTGACCGTTCAGTCGCCGATGGATTCGGAGCTGTACTTCACTTCCGATGGCTGGGGTAATCCCACCAGCGATGTTATCGTCTACAACGATGGTACCTGGCAGGTGGAGATCGCTGACGGCACCAAAATCCTGCTGGACGGCGAGTGGCACAGGAAAACCTGGATTGAGGTTGATAGCCAGGGCAATGTCATCGGTCGATATGGCTCCGACGGGCATATTATCGCCGAAGAAATTGCGCTGTCCAGCCCGATAACAATTACCAAGGTGGGCTAAAGGTAGAGCCGGTATCTACGGGTAACGGACCGCCATGGCGGGCCTGCTGATGCGCGTATCAGCAGGCCCGTAAAGTGGTAGAATATATGCGCATTTTGTTATAGGGACGTATTCCAACACTGGTAACCGATTGGTCGCAGGTTCGAACCCTACCGAGCCCGCTTCCCAAGCTATTTTCCCTCAAAATGCGGCTGATTTTCTCCAGAAACTCCGTATTCCTACTTCTTCGGAGCGCTTAGTGAGCCCAGCCTTTGTTCTTCTAACCCCTTTTTACCCTTCAGCTTAAACGTCCGGTAATCCCGGTAAGAAATCTTCTCGTTAGGGCGCCCCCACCCCAACTCCTTAAGTACCTCGACGACTTTCTGAATCTTCGGTACCATTTCTTCCATGTTTAAGTCTCTCAGGTGTGGTGGGAGTTCCTTCCGCTCTTCAGGCTCCATCGCTAATAAATCGCAAATTGCCTCTACAGCGTAACGTGCACCTCTTACCACTGGCGTCTGGTCCCGTCCCCCTTCGAACTTGTCCGAGATCACGCCGCATTTATCCTTTTCAAGCAGAGTAAAGGTCATCTCCAGTATCAGGGCATCTGGGTCCAGAGGGTCAAAAGCCCGCTGAACCCGATTATAGCGCAATCTAAGGCAATCTATGGCGCCGTAATCCTCCTCAAATCTATCGACTACGTATTCCACGGCCGGGATAGCTGCGGCAGGGTTAAGGTCGCCATTTTTCGATATGTCCTTGGTAGTAATGCCAACCACATAACTTATAATAAAGGTAGAAGCTGTAACCGCCCCGCAGGTGCCGACCCCGGTCATGGCTACTCCAGCATGGAGGCCTATCATTCCCTGGGTAATCGCCTCCTGAGTTTCCGGGGTAAACAGCTCTATATCCTCCGAGCGGAAGGCGTCACATATTGCCACAAAAGTAGCCGGGGCGCAGGCCAGGCACCTTGCCCCGATTTCATCGGCGAGGTGACCCGCTTTGTCTATTATCCTGGCCCTCTTTTCCTGGTCAATTTCGATTTTACCAATCATTTCTCTCTCCTTTTTCCAATTTGGGGTATTATAAAGTATAGGAAAGTTTGCCTGGTGAGTCAAGCGTAAATTAGTTTACATAATGTTATGGGGGTAATCAAGGGTCTAAATATATAGTATAATGGGACAAAAGAGGGTGGTTAGGCATTGTACTGGGTTATATTCGGAGTTGGCGTAGCCCTGGGGCTTTTCGGGCTTATCCGGGTTTTCCGCTATCTGGTCTGGATGAGACTGACCTGGATGAGTGACGGGGCGCGGGGCGCCATCCATTATGCTATGCACGATTTTGAGGCCGGGCCGGTGGCGGTGGTGGACGGCAAGAAGTGCAAGATTGACGAAAGAGCCCAAACGCTGCAAACGGGCATGCAGAGAAGAGTGGAACGGTTCCAGAAAATAGCCCGGTGGCTCTGGCCCCAGCACACCGCGGATATGGCCAGCTGGGCGACGGTGCCCCTGGAGGAGGCTATAACCTGTGTCGGCAGGGATGCCAAGAAGGTGGGTAAGAAAGCCTCTAACCTGGAGGGGTTCCTGAAATACATGACCGAGCTCATGGAAAAATATGAAGAATACGCCCGGCACTTCCGGGATATGGCGACCATAGAAGTTGTCTGGGCGACGGCGTCGTTTGCCCTGGGTGCATTAACAATAAGTTTGTTTACCCTGTGGCTGCAGCTGGCCTAATGCCGGAATGATTACACGGCAGGGGATTTGGGGAAAAGGGGCGTTTTAGCCTCTCTGAAGCTATGTGCTCGACATAACAATTATAGTGCGACGCAGAATAACATTCAGGGGGCCGAAATGCCTGGCCAACCAACGGACCTGAAGGTTTTTAAGCATCGGGATGACCTTGCCGGCGAGCATCCATTAGCTGATGCTGGACAACTAACACTCTTTCTTGTTTTCATGGCCGTCTGGATAACCGATTCTTTCTTCTTTAAATATTCGAGCTTTCTGAATAATTATATTCCGCTGGCTGTCCAGATATCGTTTGGGGTTATTTTTTTAGTTATTTCCACTTACCTGGTTAAGACCGGAATGTCAACGTTGTTTGGTAAGACAAGAGCAAAAGCTGGCGTTATCAGAAAGGGCGTGTTCGGCATCATTCGGCATCCTATATATATGAGCGAGATACTGCTCTACCTGGGCCTGCTATGTCTCAGCGTATCGCTGGCGGCTTTTGGGGTATGGATTATCGGCATAGCCTTTTTCCACTATATTTCACGATATGAAGAAAAAATACTGTTGGCACAGTTTGGTGACGAGTACCGACAATATATGAAAGATGTACCGATGTATTTCCCGCGGCTCCGCAGGCGGAAAAGAAAATAACGGCTTAGAATATCGCCTTGATTTCCCCAAAACATTATGTAAACTTAACCCCTGCTTTTTTACCAGGGTGTTTAAGAGGGTGCGGAGCACCCTCTTTACCTTAAAGGGTAGTGGGTGGGAAAAGATTAATAAAAGGGGGTGGGTTCCCCCAAAATAAAGGCTTACCTTAAAAAACCAGAAATCACTAAAAAGAAAATAGCCCCCCTGAAAATAGCAATAATCAGGGGGGATAAGGTGGGGCTTAATCAGCCCGCAGGCCCGTCAAGGTATCAAACCATTAGGATAAATTTTTAGGGGCCTAGATTTTGATTTGAGAGCGTCATTTTTAGACGGGCTGTTTTGAGCGGTTTAGCACCTGTCCGACCAGCTCCAAAAGCCCGCCCAGACCCCAACCCTTAACCGCCGACACCAGCACCGTGTCCTCACCCGCCGGGGCCTGGTCGGAAAGATATTTCAGCGCTTCTTTCTCGCCCCATTGTTTACCGGCCGGCAGCAGCATATCAATTTTGTTCAGCGCCGTAATCCGGGGCTTGTCCAGAAGTTCCAGGTCGGCCAGAATATCTTCCACCACCTGGCACTGCTCGGCCGCATTATGGGAGGTTAAATCAACCACATGCAAAAGAAGGCTTGCCTCGGTCAGCTCCTCCAGGGTTGCCTTAAAGGCGCTGATGATGGTGGGCGGCAACTTGCGGATAAAGCCGACGGTATCGGTCAGCAGCACCGTGCTTTTATCGGGGAGGGTTAACCGGCGGGTGGTGGGGTCTAGAGTAGCGAAGAGCTTATCTTCGACAAAGACATCGGCATTACTTAAGGCATTGAGCAGGGTGCTCTTGCCGGCGTTGGTATAGCCCACTATGGCCACTATGGGGATGCCGGTCTTTTTACGCTGCTGGCGGTACAGCTGGCGGTGCTTTCTTATATCGTCAATCTGGTTTTTAAGACGGTGTATCTTTCTCTGGATAATGCGCCTGTCGGTTTCGAGCTGGGTCTCGCCGGGGCCCCTGGTGCCGATACCGCCGCCCAGCCTTTCCAGGTGGCTCCACTGCCCGGCCAGGCGCGGCAGAAGGTACTGGTGCTGGGCCAACTCTACCTGCAGCTGCCCCTCGCGGGTCCTGGCCCGCCGGGAAAAAATATCTAAAATGAGGGCTGCCCGGTCAATGACCTTGACCTGAAGGGCATCTTCCAGGTTTCTCTGCTGAAGGGGTGAAAGCTCGTCGTCAAAGATTGCCACGCTGTAGCCGGTGCTTTCCTTGAGAGAAATTAGCTCTTCCAGTTTACCTTTGCCCACGTAGTGCGTTTTGGAAGCCCGGGGCAGGCGCTGTACCATTTTGCCCACCACATCAGCTCCGGCCGTAGCCGCCAGCTGAGCCAGTTCGTCCAGTGAGTCTTCCACCGGCCATCTATCGGCGCTGCCTTTAGCGCCTATGGCTACCAGGAGTGCCCGTTCCGGCGAAGGGTGGGTAACGATTGCGCCTCTAATGATAAATCCCCTTATATTATGTAAACTACAGGTACGCCTTCAGTCTTCTTTTAGGGTCGCGCCAGGCTGATATCCGGGAAAGCCCCTTGACCACGGCGGCATCGGGGACAGTTAACGATACCCGGATATAGCCCTCGCCGCCCTTGCCGTAGCCTACCCCCGGTGTAACCACCACCCCGACCTTTTCCAGCAGGTCGTTGGCGAAGCCCTCCGAGTTAAAGCCCGGTGGAACTTTAGCCCATATATACAGGCTTGCCTTGGGGGGCTTGGCTTCAAGCCCGATATTATTGAGCACCTCGATAATCAAATCACGCCTTTTCTGGTAGATGGCGTTATGCTCCGGGATGCAGGCCTGTGGGCCGGATAGAGCCGCTATGGCGGCATACTGGATAGCCTGGGGGATGCCTGAATCTATGTTTGATTTTATCCTCTTCAGGGCATCGATGACTTCAGCGTTGCCCACCACCATGCCTATCCGCCAGCCGGTCATATTATAGGTCTTGGACAGGGAATGAAACTCGACCCCTACCTCTTTAGCGCCGTCGGCCTGCATAAAGCTGACCGGCTGATAGCCGTCGAAAGCGACCTCGGAATACGGCCCGTCGTGACAGACAACGAAGTCGTTCTGCCGGGCCAGTTCCACCACCCTGTTAAAAAAGTCGAGGTCAGCGGTGGCACTGGTGGGGTTGTTGGGGTAGTTGAGCCACAGCAGCTTGGCCCCTTTGAGGGCGTAGGCCGGTATGGCGCCGAAATCGGGCAGAAAATCGTTTTCTTCGGTAAGCGGTATATAATGAGGGCTGCCGCCGGCCAGCATGGTGCTTACTGAGTAAACGGGGTAGGCCGGGTCGGGCACCAGGGCAATATCCCGGTAGTCAATCAGGCAAAGGGCGATGTGGGCGATGCCCTCCTTGGAGCCGATGAGGGGCAGCACCTCTGTATCAGGGTCAAGGGTGACACCAAAGCGTTTCTGGTACCAGTCGGCTATGGCCTGGCGCAGTTTGGGTAAGCCTTCGGTTTCCGGGTAGCGGTGGTTGGCCGGTTCCTTGGCCGCCTGGCAGAGTTTCTCTATGATATGGGGTGGCGTGGGTATATCAGGGTCACCGATGGCAAAACTGACCACGTCTTCGCCCTTGGCCTTTTTTTCGGCAATCTTTTTATTGATTTCCACAAATAGATAAGGTGGTAAATGCTCAACCCTTCTTGACATTTTCATTAGGCCATTCTCCAATAAATACAATTTCAGCCGGACCGCTAAGGAATACCTCCCCTGCCCCATCCCACTCCACACCCAGTACGCCTCCCGGTAATTTTATGTCAACCTTATTATCTATGTAGCCGTGTAGATGGGCGGCTACCGCTATGGCACAGGCGCCGCTGCCGCAGGCTAGCGTCTCCCCCGCTCCCCGCTCCCAGACCCGGGCTTCTATTTTCTGGCGGCTAACTACCTGGGCGACCTCGAAGTTTACCCGGTTGGGGAATACGGGCAGGTTTTCCACCTTTGGTCCCAGCCGGGATAAAGGAAATTCGGATACCGGGCGTTGCCAGAAATAGACGGCGTGGGGGTTGCCCATGGATACCAGGTTGAGGAGCAGGTTGGTATTGTCTATAGTCAAAGGATAGCCCAGCATCTTTTTTATGTCAACTAATTCCCCGCCCGGCTCGATTACCAGGGGGATATCGCCGGCGGCGAATCTGGGTTCTCCCATGCTGACCTCAATACTGGCTATCTTGCCCCCTGTCCCCTCCAGCTTTACCTTTCTGGTGCCGGCCATCGTTTCCACATTCATCTGGCTGGCGTTTTTGTTAAATAGACCCTTTTCCAGAACGTATTTGACCAGGCACCTTAAGCCGTTGCCGCAGGCTTCAGCCTCGGAGCCGTCCGGGTCAAACATGCGCATTTTGAAATCGGCCTTATTCGAGGGCAGGACCAGCAACAGGCCGTCGGCGCCGATGCCGAAGTGGCGGTCGCACATGGCTACCGCCAACCGTGACCAGTCGCGCTTGGATTCATCAGCTTCCAAAAGAACGAAATCGTTTCCGGAACCCTGCACCTTGGTGAACTTCATGCCTGCTCCTGATAGTCTTTTTTAAGCCGGGCCAAAATTTTAGCCTCTTTATCCTTCTGTATATCGAACCACCCTATTCTAACATCTTTTAGCCTAAACCAGCTATACTGGTGGCGGGCCAGCCGGTGGGTCTCAAATTTGGTCTGCTGGACGGCGTCGGCCAGGGTCAACTCACCTTTGAGATACATGGTAATCTGCTTATAGCCGATGCCGGACATGGCCGGCAGGCCGGCGTCATAGCCCCGGTCTAACAACTGCTTAACTTCATCCACCAGGCCCTGCTTTATCATCTCGTCCACCCTTGAGTCAATACGGCGGTACAGCTCCGGCCTTTCTGCGGTCAGGCCGATTATCACGGTATTAAGCAATGGTGCCGCCTTACCCTGCAGTTTGGAGATGGGGGCTTGGGCATTGCGGTGTACCTCAAGCGCTCTTATGGTGCGGCGCACGTTGCGGGGGTCGATTTTCTGCGCTGCCGCCGGGTCGAGGCGGGCCAGCTCCTGATAAAGCTCCTCCTCTTCTCCTCTGGCTGCCTTTGCCTCCAGACGGCGCCTGAATTTCGGGTCGGGGGCTATTGCCGGTATCTCCCAGCCTTCCAGCACCGACCAGACGTACAGCCCGCTGCCGCCGACTAACAGCGCCAGCTTTTGGCGCTTATTTATGTCTTTGATGGCTTTATAGGCAAGCTGCTGGTACTGCGCCAGACTGAAGTCTTCATCGGGTTCTAGGATATCAATCAGGTGGTGGGGGACTGATGCCTGCTCCTGGGGGGTGGGTTTGGCCGTGCCGATATCCATATAGCGGTAAACCTGCCGACTATCGGCGCTGACTATCTCCCCGTCAAAGGCTTGAGCTAGGTAGAGAGCTAACTTGCTCTTACCCACGCTGGTGGGGCCAACTACCGCCACTAGACGGTTCATTTCACCCGCTTGATTTCAGAGGTTTGCTTGACTATGCCCAAAAATTGGCTCGTCTTGAGGCTGGCTCCGCCGACCAGGGCGCCGTCTATCTCCGGCTGCTTTATAAACTCGGCGATATTGTCGGCGGTGACGCTGCCCCCGTAGAGGATACGTACCGATTGGGCAATTTCTTTACCGTATTGCTTTAAGATATGCCGGCGGATAAAGCCGATGGTCTGGTTGGCCTGCTGGCCGGTAGCCGCTTTGCCGGTGCCAATAGCCCAGATAGGCTCGTAGGCTAGTACCAGGCCGGTGTGATACGCCTGTTTGGAAGTTAAGCTCAACTGCCGGGTTAAAACCTCTTCGGTCTTGCCCGCATCGTTTTCCCTGGGGGTTTCTCCGATGCACAAAATGGGCTTGAGTCCGGCTTTCAGCGCCGCCTGAACCTTTTTGTCTGCCAGCTCTACCGTCTCGTTGAAGTACTGCCTCCGCTCGGAGTGGCCGATAATAACCAGCTGGCAGAGTTCGGCCAGCATCAGCGGTGAAATCTCCCCGGTATATGCCCCCTTTTCCTCAAAATACAGGTTCTGCGCCCCCAGCTTTACCGAGCTTCCCTCAAGCAGCTCTCTTAGCGCGGCCAGAGAGACGAAGGGCGGGCATATTACCTTATCCACGTTGTCTATCCGGTCTAATTCCGGGCGCATCTCTTTGACCAGCGCCACGGCTTCAGCCACCGTGGTGTTCATTTTCCAGTTACCCGCAATCATCGGGATGCGCATTTTAACCCCCTAAGCCCCGAATTTAGCCAGCTTCAGCGCGTTAGCCATAGCCAGAGGCATAATCTGCGTTGCCGGGAACCTGCCCAGCCCGCCCAGAATACAGGTAGTTTCAGTAAATTCCCCTACCCTGTCGGGGCGGCACCATTTAGAATATAGCAGTATTGGCACCGGATGCCAGCTATGGCTTTTGAGCAGTGCCGGCGTGGAGTGGTCGCCGGTAACCACGATGACATCGGGTTTGAGGCCGGTAAGGGCGGGTAGAGCCCTGTCAATTTCTTCAATAACTTTGACCTTACGGTCAAAATCACCGTCTTCACCGGCGGAGTCAGTCCCCTTTATATGCAGGAAGAAGAAGTTGTAACCGGCGTAGTTTTGTTTCAGGGCGTCAAATTCGTCGGGTATAGACGGGCCGGTCTTAAGCAGCTGCATACCGACCAGCTTGGCCAGCCCGCGGTACATGGGATAGGCGGCTATGGCGGCCGGCTTTAGTATATAGATATCACCCATGGTGGGGATAATGGGTAGGCTGGAGAAGCCGCGTAAAATTACCATGTTGGTCGGCTGGTGCCTGGCCAGAATGGCTCTGGCCTGGGCGATAAATTCATTAGCGATATCAGCCGTTCCGCGGGCTGGGGGGTGCTTGGCTTTAACTGCCTTTGGCGCCACCCCCGTCTGCTGGGGGTCGGAATCGCTGACTTCGGGAGCCAGCCCCTCCCCCCGGAAAACTACGGCAAAACGGTGCTCTCTGACCGGGCGGACGAAGAGTTTAATTCCTTCTATCTTTATTTCATCGAGCAGCCGGCAAAGCTCGGTGCATTTTTCCGTGGGGATGCGCCCGGCCCGGCGGTCGGTGAGCAGCCCGGAATTATCCACCGTGCAGAAGTTGCCCCGGGCGGCTATATCATCTGGCTTCAGGTCAAAGTCTATACCCAGTGCTGCCACCACCCCCCGGCCGATATTGTATTTAACCGGGTCGTAGCCGAACAGGGCCAGGTGACCGGGGGTGCTGCCGGGGGTTATTCCCGGGCCCACCGGGTCGATGAGGCCGCAGGTGCTGCTGGCTGCCAGCCTGTCCAGGTTGGAGGTATTGGCCGTCTCCAGTTCGGTTTTAGCTGTCCCGGGGTGGGGCAGGCCGCCCAGGCCGTCTATAACCAGCAGCACGATTTTGCTGGGGGAAGGGGTGGCGATCTCCCTGATTAGCTCTAAATTATCCACTGTAATCAGCCCTCCCTGTTGAGCAGTACCTCAATGCCGGGCAAATTTTCACCGCCCAGAAACCGTAGCGAAGCCCCGCCGCCGGTAGAGACAAAGGCCATTTTATCGGCCAGTTTCATTGCGGTTACTATCTCGGCGGTAGAGCCGCCGCCAATAATTGTAGTAGCCTTAAGGTCGGCCAGGAGTCTGGCCATGGCCTGCGTCCCTTGAGCAAACCGGGCTATCTCATATACACCCATAGGCCCGTTCCAGAATATTGTCTGGCACTTCCGTAATTCTTCCGAGAAATTTTTGATGGTCTCGGGGCCGATATCGACAATTCGCCAGTCCGGCGGTATATCCGCTATTGATACCGTCTTAAATTCAGCCTCGGCGCTGAGCTTATCGGCGACAATTATATCAACCGGAAGCATCAGATTAACCCCCCGCTGGGCGGCGTCATTCATCAGCCTGGTGGCTAAATCCAGCTTGTCATCCTCTACCAGCGACAGGCCTATCTCGTAACCTTTAGCCTTCAGGAAGGTAGCCGCCATACTGCCGCCGATGAGGATATAGTCCACTTTATCCATGGTGTTTTCCAGAACGCCTATCTTGTCGCTGACCTTGGCGCCGCCGGCCAACTCGGCGAAGGGGTGGTGGGGGTTGGCCAGGAGGCCTTCCAGGACCTTAACTTCCTTCTCCACCAGCAGGCCGGCCACTGCCGGCAGGTAACGGGCTACGCCCACTATTGAGGCATGAGCCCGGTGACAGGCGCCGAAGGCGTCGTTTACGTAGATATCGGCTAAACCTGCCAGCCTTTTAGCGAAAGCGTCGTCGTTGGTCTCTTCCTCAGGGTGGAAGCGGATATTCTCCAGCAGTAAAACCTGCCCCGCCTCCAGGTTTCCCACCGCCCTGTCCACTTCGGGGCCGATGCCGTCGTTAGCCACTTTTACCGTATATCCTAAAATCTGTGATAGGTGCCGGGCGACGACGGTCAGGCGCAGTTGCTCGACCACCTTCCCTTTAGGCCGTCCCAGATGGGAGCAAAGGATGACCTTGGCCTTGTTGTCGGTAAGATATTTGATGGTGGGTAGCGTGGCCCGGATACGGCTGTCATCGGTGATGGCGCCTGTCTTTCCATTCAGGGGAACATTGAAGTCAACCCTGGCCAGAACCCTTTTACCAGCAACCTCTATATCCCTGACGGTCAATTTGTTCATCCTTCCTTCCCATTTATGGCTTAAAATAACAGAATATCAGGTGTTTAAGCTGGCACCTGATATTTTAGCCGGGCTTTCCGTTATATACAAAGCCTTATCTCCTCATTGGCTGGTGGGGAAATAACTCTAATGCCTGCCTGGCAATGCCTTCGGCATCAAGGCCATAGTGAGCCCGAAGCTGGGCTTGAGAGCCCTGCTCAACAAATTCGTCGGGGATGGCGATGACCTTTACCTTAATATCGCTGATGCCCAATTGCTGCAGCAGGTCGACGACGCTGTTGCCGAAGCCGCCGCTGAGGGTGTTCTCCTCAACGGTTACCAGGCGCTTGGTGTGACTGGCCAGGTCTTTTATAAGCTCGGCGTCCAGCGGCTTGGCGAAGCGGGCGTTAGCCACTGTAGCCTCAATGTCCTCCTCAGCCAGCCTGTCGGCGGCCTCGAGGGCCGGAGTCACCGTAGTCCCTATGGCCAGTATGGCGACGTCTTTACCTTTTCTTAATATCTCCCCTTTGCCTATGGGAATCTGGTGCAGTTCGGTGTCCAGCTCTACTCCCACCCCGGAGCCCCGGGGGTATCTTATAGCCATGGGGTGCTTTGATTGCACCGCCGTGTAGAGCAGGTGCTGAAGCTCGTTCTCGTCCTTGGGCGCGGCTATTATCAGGTTAGGTATTAGCACCAGGTAGGAGATGTCAAAGGTTCCCTGGTGGGTCTTGCCGTCGTCGCCGACAATGCCGCTGCGGTCAATGGCGAAGGTGACGGGCAGGTCCTGCAGGCAGACATCGTGTATGAGCTGGTCGAAGGCGCGCTGAAGGAAAGTGGAGTATATAGCCACGATGGGCTTGAAGCCCTGTGTCGCCAACCCGGCGGCGAAGGTAACGGCGTGCTGTTCGCAGATGCCCACGTCAAAGACGCGCCGGGGGAACTCCGCCTCGACTATGCTGAGGCAGTTCCCTTCGGGCATGGCCGGTGTAATCGCCACCAGCCTGGGGTTTTCCCTAGCCAGGTGGAGCACGGTCTGGGCGAAGATTTCGCTGTAGCTTGGTATTGTCCCGGAGCCTGAATTTTCGGCGGCTACACCGTGGAAGTAAACGGCGTCACCTTCGGCTGGTTTATAGCCTTTGCCCTTGGTGGTGATAACATGAACGAATGTCGGCTTGGAGGAGTAGCTCCGTGCCTGGGCGAGGGCTGTCTCCAGGGCGTTAATGTCGTGCCCGTCAATGGGGCCGATATAGGTGAGGCCGAGCTCTTCCCAGAGCACGGTGGGCAAAATCAGCCCCTTGAACCCCCGGCGGAGCCACTGGCCGAATTGCACCAGCTTTTTACCCAGGGGAAGGGCGTCCATTAAGCTCTCGCCTTTTTTTTCCGCCCACTGATAGCGGTAGTCAAACCGCACCCGGTTAAGCAGTTTGGCTATGCCGCCGACGGTTGGTGAGATTGACATCCCGTTGTCGTTCAGGACCACGCAGATGCCGGAGCCCAGGTGCCCCACCTGATTGATGGCTTCAAAGGCCATGCCGCCGGTTATCGCCCCGTCGCCGATGACGGCAACTACGTGGTAGTCATCGCCGGCCAGGTCGCGGGCGATAGCCATGCCCAGAGCGGCTGAAATGGAGGTGCTGGCATGGCCAGCGCCGAAGGGGTCGTGCTCACTCTCACTGCGGCAGGTATAACCGGACAGGCCACCGTACTGGCGGAGAGAGGTGAATTGCTGCCTTCTGCCGGTGAGCAGTTTGTGAACATAGCTTTGATGGCTCACATCCCAGATAATCTTGTCCCGAGGGCTATCAAATACCCGATGTAGGGCTATGGTAAGCTCAACTACGCCGAGGTTAGAAGCCAGATGACCTCCGTTAGCGCTTACCCTGGTCACCAGCTCCTGCCTGATTTCGGCAGCCAGTTGCCCCAGCTCCTGTTTGGCCAGCCCTTTTAAATCTGAGGGATTATCTATTTTATCTAATAGCTTCGGCATTACCGAAATGCTCACCAGACAAGTGAGGACGTTGACTTCATACTAGCATTTTGGCTGATATTTAGCAATTGTCGTTGACTAGCCTGGTGGGATTAATTTCGCCGGGGGCGCGGATTATCAAACTGTGCCAGGTTTTAATTTAGAAGATTAGAGCCTTACCCCGATCTTTTTAGTTGGCCTCAGCGCCACCGTCAGTATAAGAGCGGCGATACCGAAAGCGGCACAGACCAGGAAAGCTATCTGATAGTTCATGGTTAGGTCAAATATATAGCCGGTTACCACCGGACCGACAGAGCCTCCGAGTATATGGCTAAAGCCAGCAATTCCGAAAAGCAGGCCGTGGTAGCGCAACCCGAAAAGCCTGGCTATCAGAGGTGACTCTGCTGTGGACATACCCCCAAAGGTAAAGCCAAAAATAGCCGCAATCATATAAAGCATCCACATATCCCTGGCCAGTGTTAGCCAGAAAAGAACCGCTGACGTCAATATCAGGCAAATGATAAAAATATTCCTGTTGCCGATCCTGGCACCGGCGCTGCCCATTACAAAAGTGCCCAGAACGCTCGCCCCGCCAATTGCTGCCAGAATATTGGCGGCGCCGATGGCCGAGATTTCTAACTCGATGATATGGGGCACAAAATGTACCATAACAGAGAACATAAAATATCCATAGCAGAAGAACATGGTAAAAAGTAACCAGAATTGCGCGGTATGGATTGCCTCTCTGAGGGAAAATGCTCTGGTATCAGATACCGACCCTGGTTGTTTTCCTTTATCTTCGCTGCGGGGCGGCTGCCACGTATGATTTGGGGCGCGTCTTAAAAATTGAGCGCCTAAAATCATAACTACTAGAATGGCGATTCCCTGTATGGCATAGGCAGTGCGCCAATCGTAAGCAGCGATAAGCCGACTGACTATCAGTGGTATAACCAGCCCGCCTATGCCCACGCCGGAGACAACAATGGCCGTCATCAGGTTTCTTCTTTTGTCAAACCATCGGGCGACCGATGACAGTAGCGGTACCCAGATGCCACTTATACCAATGCCTATTATCACCCCGTAGAACAGGTATAGCTGCCACAGAGCGTCAATCTGCGACATCAGCAAATACCCCACACCTAAGAAGATGCCGCAGAGCGTCACCACCAGCCGTGGCCCGAACCTATCGGTAAGCCCCCCCATGGCGATACCAACAGCACCGCTTATAATCATGGACAGTGAGAAGGCGCCTGAGGTCATGGCTCTGGTCCAATTAAACTCATCCAGCAGCGGGTTAAAGAAGACGCCGAAGACGGTATACATTCCCCACGAAACTATCATTATCAAGAAGGCAATGCCAACCACGATATGGCCATAGGAAAATCGTGGTTCAGTACTACGGGGTTGGTTTACTTCTTTATTGGTCACGATAAGCTGGCTAAACGATAACTTCCGTTGTCAAAATATACCTGATTATAGCATAACAGGGGGAAATAAAGCCCGTTAGTTACTTTTAAGCCTCTCTAAATAACCTGCAGTTTGACGCTGGCCTTGTTTATTTGTTACATTAGCTGAAAATGGCGGTGAAGCGTAAGCGTGTCTCCTGAAGAGCTGCTCGGCCTGGGTTTTTCTAAAGAGCTGGTGGTGCTTATTATCTCGGCGCTGCCTATTCTTGAGCTGCGCGGGGCCATACCGGTAGCCATAAACCTGTTTAATTTCCCCTGGTATTATGCCCTGCTGCTGGCCATCATCGGCAATCTGATACCGGTGCCTATTATTCTGCTGTTCCTTAACGCCATTGTCCGGTTTTTGAGCCGGGTGAGCATTTTTGACCGTTTTTTCCGGTGGCTTTTTGCCTATACCCGGAAGCGGGGAGGTATTATCGAGAGGTACGAACGAATTGGCCTGGCGTTATTCGTGGCCATTCCCCTGCCCGTCACCGGCGCCTGGACAGGTTCGCTGGCGGCGGTGCTGTTTGGCTTAAAATTTAAGCACTCCATGTTATCTATCTTTATCGGGGTGCTTATTGCCGGGGTAATTGTGACCTGCCTTTCCCTGCTGGGCTGGGTGGGGGCGGTAATTGCCGGTGTTGCGCTGGGCGCCCTGGCTGTCTTTGGCTTGTGGAAAACCTCAGGTAAAGCTTGAATAGGGGTTGTTATCTTGACCTCCAACTGTGCCCCGTGCTACATTTGAGTTGTAGAAGAAATGTCCCTGTAGCTCAGGCTGGATAGAGCGGCTGCCTTCTAAGCAGCGGGTCGTGGGTTCGAATCCCTCCAGGGACGCTAAAGCTCCAGTCAATCCCAGAAGTTCACAAAATTGTGATTTTTCCCCTTTTGGAAGTGTCTTCTAAGCAAATGCTTGAAGTTTTAGTTATGTAAATTCTTACGATTTGGAACTGCGCTGCACGCTTTAGCGGACTGTGTGACAGGCCGAGGAGAATGCTTGAATAACCATTAGACGCCTAAAGAGAGCTTTGTTTTCATTACGGGGTGTCAGTTATTGTAAAGCTGTGCCCCAGATGATGGTTATCCTATTATCTGCAAGTCTTTAGGCGGAGTACTGCGCCTTGACTAGGGCGTGGTGTAACGGAAGTGCGCCGGTGGGGCAAAGCGGATAGCATTCCTCACCGCAATTGGGGCACTCCTTGGCAGCTATTTCCGGGAAAAACACCACCTCCCGTTCCGTCCCTCGGCCGATAAAGCCGATGGCATTCCTGTTTTTCACCTCAGCGCAGTAACGCACGCATAGTCCGCACAGGACACAGAAGGTCGGCTCTATATCAAACTTTGTCTCTGCGGTGCTTATGCCCGGTATTACTCCGTATTCCGTTCCTGCCTGGACTCCGGCTATACCGTATTTTATGCCGTATTTCCTCAATGCCTGGACGCCAGGGGCGCGAGCCCACAACAGCTCTAACAGCATCTTGCGGCCTCTGATTACAGGCTCCGATTCCGTATTTACGATAAGCCCATCTTCAACAGGGCAAACGCAGGAGGCGACCAGCTGTGACTGCTGCCCCCTGATTACCTCGACGGTGCACAGACGGCAGGCACCGTAGGCAGCCAGCTTCTCATGGGAGCAAAGGGTGGGGACATCGGCACCGGCATTCCGCGCCGCTTGAAGGATGGTCATCCCCCTGTCGGCTTTAACCTCTACGTCATCGATAACTAAGGTGACTTGACTCATCTTAACCACCTCATTTCTGCGTTACCGCTGCCCCCTGCCGAACCGGCTCGGG
>Ga0307421_1000256_pt1 | contig 35047 bp, 33 predicted proteins | sample SalMarWE160270MG_FD_202163 | JGI IMG/M metagenome (GOLD analysis project Ga0307421, IMG submission 202163) | Salt marsh sediment microbial communities from the Plum Island Ecosystem LTER, Massachusetts, United States - WE1602-70 | ecosystem: Environmental > Aquatic > Marine > Intertidal zone >... | reverse complement strand
CAGAAAAATAACTTCCAGTAATGCTTGCGTTCTTTCCCGAATATGCCAAGCTGAAAAATCGACCGTATTAATGCGATGAAGTTGCGCCAGATCATGTCGAAATTAATGTGCGGCTTTATTTTTTTCCGGTGATATTCCTGCAGGAGAATTTTAACGCGCTGGTAATATAATTCGGGAGAATAGATCTGCCGGATCAATTTACGATAGCGCTCTTTTAACTTGTCAATATTCATACGCGTGATGATATTAGTTGAGCCATCCACGTTGTCACCGGAAATATTCTTGATCAGCCGACCGGCTTTGCGCATGCGCTCATAGAGCATAGTACCGATTGGGGCCTGCAAGATACCCACCATTGCAGTTACAATACCGCTCTTTTGAATGAAGTCGAGCAGATGCTGGAATGTGGAAGGAGTATCATGGTCAAATCCCACAATAAAGCCGCCCTGAACCTGCATGCCTGCCCTCTGGATTTTTCTGACATCTACTAACATATCCCTGTTCAGATTCTGGCGCTTGCTGCATTCTTTAAGGTTGCTCTCATCCGGGGTTTCGATACCGATGAAGACCTGGTTAAAGCCTGCTTTGACCATCAATTCCATCAATTCAGAATCATCCGCCAGGTTAATTGATGCTTCTGTGTGAAAGTAAATGCCGGATTTATCCTTACGCCATTCGATCAGTGCGGGAAGAAGGTCCTTCTTCAGCACCTGTTTATTACCAATGAAGTTATCATCCACAAAGAATATGCCGCTGCGCCAGCCGCTTTTATACAACATATCTAGTTCTGTAACTATTTGTGCAGATGTTTTCACGCGCACACGGCGGCCGAGCAGAGCAGTTATATTGCAGAAATCACAGTTGAAGGGGCAGCCGCGCGAGTACTGCATGGCCATAGTCGCATAGTCATTAAAATTAATCAGATTCCACATTGGCGGCGGGGTTTTGTGCATATCCGCATATTTATCAGTAATATATTTTTTTTGGGGCCGTTCGGCGCCTAGATCTTTGAGAAATTCCACCAGTGTGATCTCGGCTTCATTGAGGACAAAATGATCCACGCCCTTAAACCCCTCAGATTCAGTAGTAAAGAGTGGGCCGCCGGCAACAACTTTTACGCCGATTTCATTGCAGCGGCGGATCACTTCTTTGGCTGATTCACGCTGGACGGTCATTGCGGAAATAAAAATAAAATCCGCCCATGCCAGATCCCTATCTTTTAACCGCTGACAATTCATATCGACCAGCTTCCTTTCCCATTCCGCCGGCAGCATGCTTGCAATTGTCAGCAAACCCAGCGGCGGGGAGGAGGCTTTCTTATGAATAAACTTCAATGCGTATTTGAAACTCCAGAATGTATCTGGAAATTCAGGATATATCAGTAATATTTTCATAATTTATTCACCATCCTTTAACATAACACAAAACATAAGTGATAGTTGTCTTGAATTCAAGTGTTATTCGCTACCTTCATTTCCAGATAGGAGACCATTCGCCGCTCAACCATGGGCTGAGATCCCAATCGGCGAGCAGCCGGCACAGCTCGCGGCGCGAGGAAAGATTGAATTTACGCAGGATATGGCGGACATGGGTCTTAACCGTTTCCGGCGAAACCACCAGCTTAGCTGCAATCTGGCGCCCGGTCAGATCGGCACACACAAGAGCAGCCACCTGCTTCTCGCGTGGGGAGAGCGCGTCCCAACTGCGATGGGCGCGGTCCATCTGGCAGCGGTTCTTGACCGCCTGATCCAGCAGGATAAGGATCATTTCATCCGGCTGATGCCCTTCACGCACGGATAGGTCCTGTACCGAACGCAGCAGATCATCATCAGCCCTATCGGATATACGACTTATGTCTGCGCGCTCAATTACTTCCTGAAGCTGCTGCCAGAGTGTCATGCAGTCATTATATAGAATTTATGTTCTATTGTCAAGCGGTAAAGGACTAATTTAAGAACAGGCAGGCAATCCTGAAATGAGAATTTTTATTAAAGTTGCAATCCAGTAAAAAGGGGGCACGCGCAGTGCGTACAGATTAATATTACATACCTGATGATCAAAGCTCAATCAGTAGTTGTTATTTTACATTTTTAACATACTTGATGTGCGGAAAGAACTGGCGCAGGGTGCCTTCCACCCAGCCTTTCAATGTGGATGGCTGCAGGGGGCACTGCTCGCAGGCACCGCCCATTTTCACTTTCAGTGTATCCCCGTCAAGGGAAACAAACTCCACCCGTCCGCCGTGGAATTGGGCAATATACGCATCCAATTGATCGATCAATCCCCGCACTTTTTCTTCGGTTGTGTGATCGTGGCTGTGATTGAAATCCTCTAAATTCATTCTCTTCACTAATATACTTTTAACTATTTTACATGACGATCATTCGCTGCCATACGATTCACCTGCTTTAAAAAATCAGGCACATTCAACTTTCGCTCCACAATACCTGAGATGTAGCTGTTCATCAGCGCGGAAATTTCCGCCTGCACCGCAGATGGCACGGATACATCGGTAATATCTGAAAACACGCTGCGCTGAAAGTGGCGTATGAAGCGAAGAGCATTCACAGAAACTTTTCGCGCATGGTTGTGCAGTTCTCCGCAAGCAGGGCATAATACGCCGCCCTGCACCATAGAAAAATACTGGTCCTGGGCTGTGATCTTCTTTCCGCAACCCACACAGTCCGTCAAGTCCGGGCGGAACCCAGCCCGATCCAGCAGGCGCAGTTCAAAGAACCGAAGAGCATTGTACGCATCCTTATCCTCATCGATGCGGTTAAGCGTATTCACAAGCAGACGGAAAACGGCAGGATCTGGTTCTTCTTCAATGGAAAAACGGTCTGTCAATTCCATCACATATGCCGCTTGCGCTGTTTTTATAAGAGAATCCCGAATCGCGAGATTGTTGTGGATCGCATCCGCCTGAATGATGATCCAGAAAGTTTTTCCCCTCGCCAGCACAACCTTAGAATGCATGAAGGGTTCCAGATAGGCTGCTTTTCGGGAGCGGATCTTCCTAACCCCTTTTGCCAGTGCTCTAATCTTGCCGCTCTCAAGCGAAAAAAGAGTGACCAACCGGTCTGCTTCACTAAAATCCTTATGCGAAATAATGACCGCTTCAACCGTCCTCAGACGTTCTGATGGTTTCATAAATTCACATAAAAAAGCTACTTTAAATTATCCGCTCCAAAAGCGCCCGGCAGCAGGTCTGAGAGTTTCTTTTCCGCGATGATCTTCCCTTTGCCATCCGCAATGATGACAAGCATTTCTGGGCTGAACTCAGCCATCACCTGCCGGCAGGACCCGCAGGGCATACCACCATCTTTGGTTACAATCGCGATAGCCTGGAATTTCCGCTCCCCATTTGAGACTGCCTTGAAAATAGCGGTGCGCTCCGCGCAGATGGTTACGGAGAAGGCCGCGTTCTCGATATTGACGCCATCGTAGATACGGCCGGAATCGGTCAGCACCGCCGCACCTACCTGGTAATTAGAATACGGCGTATATGCCCATTTACGCACCTGGCTGGCGATCTTGACCAGATCGATCTTCTGCTCCTGTTCCAGTTTGTTCATTTCTGATCCTCTTCCTGTTTGGATTTCATCTCTCTTGCAGGCATACCCACGACAACCGAACCATCCGGCACATCGTGAGTGACCACCGCGCCCGCACCAGTTTTTGCGCCTTTGCCAATCTTGACCGGCGCCACGAGCATGGTATCGCTGCCGATGAAGGCATCCTCGCCAATCTCAGTTTTATTTTTTCTTTCGCCGTCAAAATTACAGGTGATCGTGCCAGCACCGATGTTAACATTGCGCCCGATATGGGCATCCCCAATGTAGGAAAAATGCCCCATTTTCACACCAGGAGCAAGATAGGAATTCTTAACCTCACCAAAATTGCCCATGTGCACATGGTCATCGAGGTGTGCGCCGTGTCGGAGATGGCCAAATGGACCCATGTCCACATCATTCTCCAGTTCAGCAGATTCAAGCACAGCAAACAGGAGCTTGCAGCGATCGCCAACAGTCGTGTCCTCCAGAACCACCGAAGGGCCCAACTGACAGCTCTCACCCACAGTGGATCCACCGCGCAGATAAACCTCAGGGTACAGCACGGTATCTACCCCCAGCGTTACGGTGTCATCAATGAACACTTTATCAGGATCAATCATGGTCACACCAGCCAGCATCCATTTGCGGTTGATGCGCTGCTGGATAACCTTGGTCGCTTCTGCCAGATGCACGCGGTTGTTGATGCCGATAGTTTTTTGATGGTCTTCAATCTCAATCGAGCCGACCGCCTGTCCGCTTTTCGCCGCGATCTCAACCAGATCAGTGAGGTAGTACTCGCCCACCGCTGATTTTTTAACCTGATCGAGTGCTTCCCAGAGCCACCCGGCGTCAAAGCAGTAGGGGTTGGAATTTAATTCGGTAATCTTCTTCTGTTCCGGCGTGGCGGCTTTTTCCTCCACAATGCCAACGATGCGCCCTTCCCCATCCCGCAGGATGCGCCCAAAACCTCGCGGTTCATCGGAGATAATTGTAGAAAGGGTAAGCTTGCTGCCGCTTTCCTGATGCGTCCGCACCAGCAGGGCATACGTCTCAGCGGTGATAAGGGGAAAATCAGAATTGGCAACCAGGACAATATCCGATCTACCGCGCAGGACTTCGCGCGCGCACTGGACAGCGTGGGCTGTGCCCAGCTGCGGCTCCTGGACCACATAGCGGGCTTTATCGCCAAGCGTTTCCATCACGAGATCAGCGCGGTTGCCGACCACTACGAGGGGCGGATCTTCACAGATATCCCGCACCGCGTCAAAGATATATTCAACCATGGGTTTACCGAGCAGGGGGTGAAGGACTTTTGGAATATCAGACTTCATGCGCGTGCCCATCCCCGCGGCGAGAATGACAACGTCTATTTTGGGTTTTTTATTATTCATCGAGTTTCCTCTGCCTTTTTATCATGTTTAAGAAAAGAACACTATATTAAGAAGCAAATATCAGGATTAGGAATTATAAACGATGAATAAACACAAGTTGGCCTCTGATTGCTATTCACGGGCAACCAGAGGTCAGATTCAAATGCTGGAGAACCTGGCAGCGAAGCATGAATAATACAACAATATTTTTAAATATAATATCTGCAGATTTTAGAAAGTTCTTTGAGATCAGAAACCATAGAAAGATTAGAGGTCTGCAAAGCAGGAAGCGATCACTTTCACCCTCTTGCAGCAGCCGGAGTATATTCTGAAAATTAATATTAGGTGTTGAAAAATGCTATACAATCTTATATAATCGTATAAACATTATTACTTTTTGGAGGTGAAATAAGCAAAAGATAAAAACAAATAAATTGGGCTAAATTACGCAAAAGTAAGTATGAGAATTCATAAGGAGAGGAACATGAAAAAAAGACTCTGGAAACCTATTTTACTGCTTGGACTGTTTTTATTTACCGTCATAGCCTGCGGCATCTCATTTAACAACGAGGATGAGAAATCTAGCCAGGAAGACATTGAATTCCAGCTAACGCGTGAGGCACTGCAAAGGACACAAACAGCGGAGGCAGCTCCCCCTGCGGCATCTGAACAGCAGCCGAAGGATGCCCAAACAGACCAGGAATCCGATTCCGAAGCAGATGATTCTGATGATGATGATGATATACCCTGCAATTCAAGCAAATTTGTGAGCGAAACAATTCCGGACGGTACTGTTTATCAGGCGGGTGATACTTTCACGAAGTCATGGACAATTCGGAATGCAGGTGACTGCGATTGGACAACTGAATATAAATTCGTGTTTGAGGAAGGCGACCAGATGGACGGCTTGACATCGATGAAATTGCCTTCCGTGATCGAGCCGGGTGAGACAATTACATTTAATATTGACCTGACTGCACCCAGCGCGGCCGGGGATTATGTGGGTGTATGGCGGCTGAAAGCCGTGGATGGCGAGAAGCTGGGAAAATACTGGGTTAAGATCACAGTTGGTCCCGCGGGCCCACCGCCTGCCGCTTTCGCTGTGACAAGCCTGTCCACCAACCTGGCGGATATAAACCCGTGTGGTTGCCCCTACACCTATCCAGTGGATGTGTCGATTGTGACCAATGCAGCCGGCCAGGTGACCTACCAGACCGAGCAAAGTGATACTGGATTGGGCGCTTCAAAATCGATGACATTCGACGCGGCGGAGACGAAGATCCTGGAATTTGACTGGAATGGCCTGACAACCGGCGCATACTGGCTGAAGGTGAACATCATATCACCCAACAACCAGGTCTTTGGACCATTCAACTTCAACGTCACCTGCCCATAAAGAATCACAGTTATTGTTGATCAGCAGCGGGCTATAAAAATAATACGATTAACCCCGGTGTATACTAAAAAAAGCCGGGGTTTTTCAAAAATAAATATAGAAATCTTGAAACTATACACAATCGGTTTTTCCGGAAAATCAGCGCAACAATTTTTTGAGATTCTCAAGAAGAATAAGATTGACTGCTTGTTAGATATCCGTATTTATCCTTCAAGCGATGACGCGGGTTTTTACAGCCAAGTTGATCTGCCATATTTACTTAAAGAAATAGCAAATTGCGAATATAAATACTGCCCCGAATTGGCACCAACGGAAAAGCTGCTTGATGAATACCATTTAAACCCTGATTGGGATAAATACGTGAGTGAATTTACTCAGCTGATGGAAGAACGAAAGATTCCTTTTTCGCTTGATAGAGCATTCTTCAAGGCAAGGAACTGCTGCCTTTTGTGCTTTGAGCCCACACCAGAATTTTGCCACCGAAGATTGGTGTCAGAACGTATTCAGAAGTATTGGAAGGACATGGAAGTCATTCATCTTTGATTGGGAGTTAAAAAGGCTGGGGCGCTCGGATTCGAACCAAGATCCACGGCTTCAAAGGCCGGTGTGCTGCCATTGCACCACGCCCCAGTGATCACATGTCAGTGAACGGGTAAGAATTTTATCATATCGTGCAACTATACAATAAACCAGAGAGCAAACGCGTGAAAAGAATTGATAATTTAAAAAGGTTCTGAAAAATCAGAACCTTTCTTTATCTTTTCAAAGTCTTACTGCCGACCGCGCAGTTTAGGGTCAAATGCATCCCGCAAGCCATCGCCCAGGAAATTGAACGCAAACATGGTGATGCCCAACATGATCGCCGGGAGAAACACCATATTGGGATAGGTACGCAGGCTGCGCGAGCCGGTAGCGATCATCGCGCCCCAGGAAGGCATAGGAGGATTGACGCCCAGGCCAATGAAGGAAAGGAACGCTTCCGTTCCAATATAACCGGGAATCGCGAGCGTTTCCGCGACGATCAGGGGGCCGATGATGTTGGGAATAATATGTTTAAAAATGATGTGAGAATCGGAAGCGCCTAATGAGCGGGCTGCCTCAATATATTCTTTTTCCTTGACAGACAGAATCTGGCCGCGCGTCAGGCGCGCCATGGTCTGCCAGGCAGTAATGCCAATTCCAACAAAAATGAAGAACATGCCGCCCATCGCCTCGTCAATCTTACTGAACACATACGCCGTTGTACCAGGTTCCAATTCAGTATATTGGGTGCGGAAAAACGCCATCATCAGGATAATTAACAGCAGGGTTGGGAAACCATACATGATATCGACGAAACGCATCATGATGTTATCTGTTCGCCCTCCCGCATAACCGGAAATACTACCGTATATCAGCCCAATGGCCATTGAAAGTACCGGACCGACAAAGGCAACCGCCAGAGAAACCCGTGCGCCGTAGATCACCCGGCTGAGAAGATCCCGCCCAATCCCATCAGCGCCGAACGCATAATCTTCACTGATAACGGCATACGGTTCCATCGCGGGGAACACCTTTATCATCCAGGCAGGGACTTTGCTCTGGTCGTATAGTTCATTTTCCGCGAAATGGTAAGGCGCGATTTTATCCGCAAAAACAGCCATTAATATCAATAAAACAATCATGATAATTCCAATAACAGCCGCCCGATTGCGAAAGAGCCGGCGTATCGCGTCTTTGAGAAGGGATTGGCTCTTTGCGTAGGCAGCATCACCGCCCGCTGTCGTTCGCTTTCTTTCGAAATCCGGAACTTTATCCATATGTATCAGAACCTCCAAAACCAGGGTTAGTATTTTTATTTCAAGCGGATGCGCGGATCCAGCACAGCATATGATAAATCTACGAACAGATTTGAAAAAACAAGCACCAGCACATACAGCAGAATTGTGCCCATAATGACCGGGTAGTCGCGGTTGCCGATGCTGGAAACAAAATATGCTCCAAGTCCAGGAACTCCGAATATGCTCTCGGTCACAAAAGACCCGGTCACGATCGCCGCGAATAAAGGCCCAAATATGGTCACCACGGGGATCAGCCCGTTCTTTAATGCATGGCGGTTGATCACCATGCGTTCACGCAGCCCTTTAGCCCGCGCGGTGCGAATGTAATCCTCACCCAGGACCTGAAGCAAACTTGCGCGTGTCAGGCGGGCGATGATTGCGGAGAAACCAGTGCCCAGCGCGATCGCTGGCATAATTGTGTATTTAAAATAATTCCAATCCAATGTACTGGGAAATATCCCTAATATATAAGGCGGCCGAGACCCCCAGCCAGTTGGCGGCAGCCATTTGAGCGAAATGCCAAATAAATACACCATAATCGGCCCGATCACAATCACAGGTACCGATACTCCAATAATTGCAACCGTCATGCTCAGGTAATCAACATAAGAATTGTGTTTGATCGCCGAAGCAATTCCCAATGGTATTCCAGTTGCTACTGATATGAGCAATGCCAGGATGCCCAGCTGTAAAGAAACCGGGAACTGTTCCTTCATAATGTCAGATACAGAGCGGCTCCTTGAGGTATAGGACGGGCCAAAATTCATCCATTTGAACCATAGGTTTCCGATATTAATATTAATAAGGTAATCAACCATAACCGAAGTTTCATCTGGTGGTTCCGTGTTGATCTTGGGAATAAATACATTCGAAATATAATCAGTGTACTGCTTGAGTAACGGGTCGTTTAAATGATAGACCTCTTCAATAAGTTCTTTTTGTGCCTCAGGGATGCGTTTCTCTGTGTCAAACGGACCGCCCGGAACCGCGTGCATAAGTCCAAATGTGATCGCTGATACTGCCAGGAGAACCATGGCCATATGAATTAATCGCCTTACTAAAAATCTTCCCATATCTTTTATCTTTCACTGACGGACAATTGTAGTTAAAGTATGGGGAGGTTGTATTAACCTCCCCATATAAATTATTTAATGAGCAGTTCTATTCATCAGCATAGTGGAAATCTTCCGCGCCCACAAGAGTCATGTCGAGAACGTAAGCGTAGGGGCTGCCGGTCTCTTTCTTGAGTGTGCGGATGAATCCGTAGTAGAAGTCGTCAGCTGTCACATAGCGGACAGCGCCTTCCTCATCGGTTACTTCAACAACCTCACCCAGAACTTCATCATATTTCACCCACGGCACGCCCTCCTTAATATGGAAGGTATATACGGTGCCATCATCAGAGACATCCCAGCTGTCAGCCATTGCGGGCTCTACAACACTGGTTATTTCATTCGCTCGGGTTACACCCGGGAACATGAGAACATCCAATTGAATAGATGAGGTATCCTCAGCTTTTGAAGGATCCAGAGTGGGGATGTCATTATAGCCAAGGGCAAGGCTCACTGCCTTGGGATCTTTGGTAGTATCCCATTTATCAAAGTACTCATGACCACTCAGACTAAACGTACGCGCAACATATGGTTTTGTCAGCGTCTGGCGGCCGTACCAGTAAATTGGAGCGACAGCTGCTTCAGTGCCGTAAATTAAATCGGCGGCTTCCGCATAGAGGTCCTGCCTGACAGCATTGTCAGTCTCCTCCGCAGCCTGATCCATCAGGTCTTCATATTCCTGGTTAAACCATTGGATGCCACCATAGACTTCACCTTCCTGGCATGCGTTGCTGTTTCCGCACAGGGCAAACAGTTCATGGGTAAAGTTGTTTGCATCCGGGTAATCCAGGCACCAGCCAAGGCGGAATATCTGGGGAGCATCAGGACCATCAATCAACTCGAGGTAGACTTTCCATTCCTGGGCAGCGATCTTGACTTCCACGCCAAGGGTGTCCTTCCACATCGCCTGGATGGTCTCAGCGATGAGAGCATGTCCGGTCGATTCGTTGTGGAGCAGAGTGATATCAAGGTCCGCGGCGGTCTGGCCGGTTTCGTCCAGGTAAGCCTGGAGTTCGGCTTTTGCCTCTTCGGGATCGTATCCAATGCCTGCTTCGGGATGGGTTTCCATTGTCGGGGCGCCTGCTAAGCCGGGGTTCGCTACCCAGCGGGCAGGGGTCTGTGCGCCTTTTAAGACATTATCGATCAAGCCCGCGCGGTCAATTGCGAGGGAGAACGCCTTTCGTACGCGGACGTCATCCATCGGGGGCTTTTGGGTGTTGAAGCCGTAGTAGTATGAGCAGAACACACCTGATTGAACGTATTCGGCAGAGAGAGTGGGGTCTGCTTTCACGCGATCCATATCTTCCGAGGGAACAGCGGCAACATCCAAGTTGCCTGCTTCGTATTCGGCCAGCGCCGGGATGTCATCTAAGAAGCGGAATTCAACTTCATCGAGTGCGGGTGCAGGGCTGTATTCAGTGCCAGCCCAGAAAGGATTCTTGATGATCGTGGCTGAATAGTCATGGATCCAGTCCTTCAGAGTAAAAGGACCGTATGTCTCAATGTTGCCTGGCTCAAACCAGCGGTCGCCAAGTTCTTCGATCGCCCATGATGGCTGGGCATAACCCATCCACATACCCGCAACACTGGCGTTGAACAAACCGGGTTTCAGGAAGGTCAGTTCAAGCGTTTGAGGATCAATAACTTTCACGCCGACTTTTGTTTCATCGCGGGGTGCCGCAACTTCTTCAGCTTCTTCGGCTTCTTCAGCTTCCTCAACAACCTCTTCAGCTTCCTCAACCGCCGGGGCTGCCTCCGGTCCGCAAGCGCTGAGAATCATAGCGAAAGCTAAAACGGCAAACAGTATTACATAAAACTTCTTATTCATTTTCTCCTCCATAGGATTTTTTTATTGTAGTTTGTTTAATCTTATTTTGAATATCTTTTTAAGTCCGCCTCCTTTCTGACATATTAAATCTAACGCCATATTATAACAAATTATGATTTATTCTCTTTCCAATAATGGCATGCAACAAAATGATCTTTTTCAACTTCGCGTAATTGTGGTTCTTCAATTTTACAACGTTCTTTCGCCATAAAACAGCGTGTGTGAAAACGGCATCCCGATGGAGGGTTGATTGGCGAAGGCACATCCCCTTCAAGAATGATCCGCTTTCGTTTTTCTTCAACAAAGGGATCGGGCACCGGAACAGCTGAAAGAAGCGCTATGGTATAAGGATTATAGGGCCTATCAAACAGGACGGTTTTATCCGCCAGCTCCATGATTTTTCCAAGATACATTACGGCCACTCTGCTGCAGATATGCTTTATCATGGAAAGATCATGCGCGATGAATAGATAGGTCAGACCCAGGTCCTCCTGCAGCTCTTCCAGAAGATTGACAATCTGCGCCTGGATGGATACATCCAAAGCGGAAATGGGCTCATCACAAATGATCATGTCGGGCTGCAGGGCAATTGCGCGGGCGATTCCAATCCGCTGCCGCTGACCGCCGGAAAATTCATGCGGATATCGGTTGATGTACGAGGGATTGAGGCCAACCTTTTTCAGCAATTCTTTCGCCCGATCAGTGCGCTCTTTTGGAGTACCAACGCTATGGATCGCCAACGGCTCTTCAATGATCTCTTTAACTGTCATTCGCGGGTTAAGCGACGCGTATGGATCCTGAAAGATCATCTGAATCCTGCGTCGGGCTTTGAACATCTCCTTCCGGTTGGCTGAGACCAGATCCACCTCCTCAAAAACAATCTCGCCGGAGGTAGGTTTTTCAAGCTGGATAATTGTCCTTCCGGTCGTCGTCTTTCCGCATCCTGACTCGCCTACGAGACCCAGAATCTCACCGCGTTTCATTGTGAAACTGATACCATCCACTGCCCGCACCGCATTCACCTGCCTTTGGAAAAGAATCCCTTCCGTAATTGGAAAATGTTTGATCAAGTTTTTTACGCGAAGGATTACGCCATTCTCGTTCATTTGCGCTCCTTTCCTGTTGCGGGATTCACCCAGCAGGCAGCCCGGTGCTTTTTACCTACTTCCATGAGAGACGGGTTTTCGTTCCAACAGTGATCAATAGCAAAGGAACACCTGGGAGCGAAGGGACAATGGTTTGGTTTTTCCAACAGAACCGGGGGCAGCCCATCAATCGAAACAAGTTTTTCTTTTTTCTCAGACGTTAATTTTGGTAAACTGCCCATCAAGCCGATTGTATAAGGATGCTGTGGTTTTGAATAAATCGATTTCACGGATCCTTCTTCTACTATATAACCGGCGTACATCACGAGTACTCTCTGAGCAATTCCGGCGATTATGCCTAGATCATGCGTAATCCAGATAATCGTCATACTGATTTCTTCTCGCAATTGCTTCACAAGATCAATGATCTGGGCCTGGATAGTGACATCCAATGCGGTTGTCGGTTCATCCGCGATCAATATTTTTGGTGAACACATCAATGCCATCGCAATCATAGCGCGCTGGCGCATTCCGCCCGAGAATTGATAGGGATAATCTTTTATTCTCTCTTCAACATTTGGGATTCCTGTCTTTGTTAGAATCTCAACTGCACGATCATGGGCTTCCTCTTTTGAAGCATTCATGTGGATTTTCAGCGGTTCAGTAATCTGGCTCTCCATTGTTAAAACTGGATTGAAAGAAGTCATTGGATCCTGAAAAATCATGCTGATCTGGGATCCTCTTATATGCCGGATTTCATCCTGATTCATACTTAATAAATCATGCCCAAGAAATTTTGCCTCTCCATCTACAATTTTTCCCGGTGGAGATGGAATCAATTGAAGCATGGAAAGCACTGATACACTTTTACCGCAGCCACTTTCACCAACAATCCCGAGAGTTTCGCCTTCCTTTAAATCAAAATCAATTCCATTTACTGCATGAATCGTTCCTTCATCAGTTTTAAAAACTGTTTCCAGATTTTTGACTTCTAAGATATTCACAATATGATTTTCCTTGTTTTGATAGATACTTGATAACAATGCGAAGTATTATACTCTAACATAAATTTACGTGTTTACACCATATTTTATGATGTGAATTATTATTTACAGAGGTTATTCATAAATTTTTAAACAGGAAATGCGCCCACTGCTTATTAAGCAGATGCGGTATTTTAAAGCATACATTACGTCTGGATCATTATCCTATTTCTATAAGAAAGTCTTTTATTCAGCATCTGTGCAGTCTTCACCAACGCGTAAATGTTCAACATCCATCAGAAATTCATTTTTCTGATCAATATTTCCGGCAAATCCGCATACATCCACGTTTTTCAAGAAGGATGCGGGGTGAAGGTACACAGGTATAAAGGGCAGTTCATTATTAAGGATCTGCAGCGCATTCCGCGCCGCCTGAACTGAAGCATCCGCGTCCAACCCTCCCTGCTCGCTAAGGGCGCATGTTTCATCATAGGAAGGATTTGAAAATCCGTAGTAATTCGCGCCGCCGGTTTTCTCTCCCAGCCAATAATTCACATCAGTCGGTATCTCGCCTGTCGTGAACATCTCACAATTAAAATCCCCATCCGTTTGCCATGAAAACAGCGCAAGGTCAAACTGCCGCCCAAAGATGAGCCCGTCAGGACCGGGCTGGTAGAGTTCACTGGCAGGCACCTGTAAAATATCCACCTTAATACCGCAATTCGCAAGTCCGGCAGCAATCTCTGCGGCAATCTCCCCACGCAGTGTAGATTCCGAAATAAGCAGGTCCACTTCAAATGCCGTCCCCGGGGGAACGTTAAAAACGTTAACAGCGGTTAATGGCGTATCCGAGTTGAAGTCCCGGTCCCTCCAACCAACCTGCTCTAATAACGAAATGCCCAGCGTAGGATCATGAGGATAGGGCGTCAGGGAAATTCCATCCATCAGAGGATGATCTGCGCTGAAAATGGAATCGGTAACTTCTACTGCACCACCCAACAATTTATTTTTAATCGTGTCCCGATCCATGCAATGCGCTAGTGCCTGGCGGGTGCGGCTATCTCCAAAGATATCCGGGCGGTCAACGCCATCATATGGGTAATAATAGTCATCATACGCATACGGTTTGATGCCAATAGCCAATATCTCTATTTCAGTTGGTTGAAACGCTTCTAATGAAAAATCGGGGTTCTGCACTTTTTTAGAAAGATAAATAACATCCTGCAGATCAAGAGCTGTGGGAGAAATAATGTCACATTCCGCTTCAGCATCCAGGAGAATGGTATCCGGTTCAGCATTAGTGAGGAACTTGAAAGTGATGATATCTGTAAGCGGCAGTCCCTCATCCGCGCGGAAATAGTAGGGATTCTTCCGCAAGCGGATGAATGCGCCCGGCAGCCATTCGTCCACCATATATGCTCCCCACCCCAGCGGGCTGCGGTTCACTTCCTCCACCTCCAGCAGGTCTTCCGCGATGTATTCTCCCCAGGCATGCTCAGGCATCGGCGGCCAGAAATAATCCTCAAAAGCGTCTGTCACCAACCCGGGTTTTCCCACCCACTCGATTGTTGTATCATCCATCACCGTATAGCTGGCTGTCTGATCAATGGCGCGCTTGCTGATCGGAGTGGCGGGGTCTGAAGCAACCTGAAAGGCATACAGGGAATCAGACGCGGATAGGGGCTGCCCATCAGACCATTTCAACCCACCCAGGAGCTCAAAGGTGGCGGTCAATTGGTCTATCTGAAGTTCGTTGATCCCATCCCAGGCAGCGGCGCAAGCAGGGGTGGTGCACCCACTGGGGAAGACGCGCGTGCCGGGCTGCAGGGCGACCAGATCGCCATAAGTGTTGACCACTTCATCACCTTCGGATACGGAAACGGGAGTAAAGTACGCTGAGCCATCGGAAAAATCAGGCATCTTTTTGAGGATCACGGGTTCTATTTGTCCGCTGCTGAGGATATCAATTGGTCCATCATAGATGGCTTGAAGGACTTCCTGAGCGGCTTGTGAGTTGGCTTGATATAGATAGAGGGAGCGCGGTTCGTATCCCAGGCAGATTGTTATTTCAGTGGGAGGAAGCTGAGTGGGTGTCGCAGGAATTGATGTTGGTTGGGGATCTAACAAGTTCATTAAATTGCATCCAGTTAAATTGAACAAGCCTATGAGAGCTGCTAACAGCATTACAGTAATTTGTTTATATCCCTTCATCCACACTCCGTTATCCTGACCCGCATATTATAAGAGAATAATCCCAAATCAATCGTTATCTCCAAGCCGTAAGCGCACATATGAATCATAGCGCTGCGGGTGGATTTTCCCATTCACAACGGCCTGCTTGACAGCACAGCCCGGTTCATTGATATGGCTGCAGTTATTGAAGCGGCAGTCCGCCACTAGACCGCGGATCTCCGGGAAATACCCGTCCAGTTCCTCCGGTTCAGTATCCCATAGGGACAGGGAACGCAAACCAGGCATATCAGCAACATATCCCCCCTCCTCCAGAGGAAATAACTGCCGCACCACAGTCGTGTGGCGCCCTTTCTTCGATGAATTTCTTAATCCGCCAATGCACAACCCGAGTTCGGGCTGGACCCGGTTTAATAAGCTGGATTTCCCCACACCAGATGGGCCGGAAAAAGCGCTTATCTTTCCGATCAGGCGCTCCTTCAATTTATCAATATTCCGTTTCTTCTTTGCGGATGTGAACAGCATTTGATATCCTAATTGCGAATACACTGTAAACAATTTTCTGGCTGCCCTAATTCCAATAAGATCAATCTTATTTGCCACTATCACAACCGGAATACGCTGTTTCTCTGTGATCACCAGAAAGCGGTCCAGCATTCTCAAGCTGGGTTCTGGATCCGCACATGAAAAAACAAGCAGGATCTGATCCGGATTAGCGAGCAGGATTTGCTTATAATCCCCCCGTGCTGAGGGCGCCATTCGTAAGAAAGCTTTTTCTCGCGGATGGATCTCTTCAATAACCCCACTGCCGTCTTCCAGCAGATGAATCTGCACACGATCACCTACAGCGACAATATCTTCATTCAGGCGATTCTTTTTATGGCGCCCGCGCAGGCGGCAGGTAATTTCACGGCGGTCTATATGTACCATATAAAATCCAGACTGCAGGCGGGTAACCAATCCGTTCAATGTACTGCCTGTCATCCAGATGGGGTTGGCGTGGAGACCTCCTGCGATGGCGCAGAGCCAGAGGATGCGGGAGGATTTGAACCTGGAATCGGTGTCTCTGTGAATTCAGGTGTCGGAGTTCTGGTTACATTGAAGTCGGATTCCCATGGGTAAAGTTTCAGTGGTTCGTCATAGTAGTACGTTTCCATCACACGACGGAATACAGGGGCAGCCACTTCTGAACCCTCACCGCCATTCTCTATGATCACCGTAATCGCTATATCCAGCTTATCTGCACGCCCGGTACTTGTGTACCCCGTGAACCAGGCATGGGAATCGCCCAGTGGGTTTTCAGCTGTGCCCGTCTTCCCGTAAATCGGAATGCTTAAGTCACCTAATTCGTTATTGGCAGTCCCAATTGAAGATTTAACCACACCGTGCATCGCAACACTGATCGCATCCAGCGTTTCCTGAGAAACGGGCAGCACACCGTCTTCCTGAGGAGAGAAAGTATAAACATCCACACCATTCGTGGATGTGATCCGCTCAATGATCTGCGGACGGTAAAGCGTGCCCCCATTCGCTAATGCAGCTGTGAAACGTACTACCTGGAGTGGAGTAACAAGCATGTCACCCTGCCCAATGCCCTGCTGGACCGCAGCGCCATCCGAAGCAGGATCAATGATCTGTCCGGTGTCTTCGGCTACCTGATCAATTCCTGTCGCGCTGCCCAAACCAAACCCACGAGCTATATCTGATAGGTAAGAAGCGCCTTTTTGGCGGAACAGGTCTAACCCAATGTGATAGAACCACGGGTTGCAGGAGCGAATCAAGCCCTGGGTTAAGGATAGTGTTCCGCTTGGCGGCAGGTCCTTATCAACAGTCCAATCTTTAAAGCGCTCACCAGGCAGCTCTTCAAAATACGAACCACAGAAATAGGTTGTTTCCGGGGTGTATAAATCGCTTTCAAGGGCAGCAGCCATGCCGATGATCTTGAATACTGACCCCAGGGGATACGAACCCTGGGTTACTCGATTCAACAACCGCTGCTGGCCGTCGTTGAGCATATCGTCAAGTAATTCAGCTGAATTACTATTCACCGGTGTAAATAAATTAGAGTCGAAATTGGGAGAAGAAGCCATCGCTAAAACACGGCCGGTTTCCACCTCCATGACAACCACCGCTCCTTTTAAGCCGAGCAGTGCTTTTTGGGCTTCGACCTGTAAATTTTTATCAAAGGTCGTTGTGATATCCTGAGGTAATTTTGCGTCTGCCTGATTGAGGTAGGAAAGGATCTGATCACCCGAATCCACCACGTACAATGAAGCTGCAGGTTTCCCGGCCAGTGACTCTTCAGCATACTTCTCCAGCCCCGCCTGTCCGATCTGCTCATCACCGAGATACCCTTTCGCCCGATATTCTTCCACCTGTTCAGGTGTGATGGGCAGTAAATATCCGATGGCCTGTGAAGCAATCCCGCCGTTATAGTAATACCGTGATTGGAATTCGGCTAGCTGCAATCCACCCAAACCCGTGATAACATCCCATTTTTCGCTAATCTCAGCTGCGGATACTTCCCCAACTGGAACATACCAGTTGGTTTGGCGAATATCCTCATAAGAAGACTGGATTGATTCAGGCGTCCTGCCCGTGAGGTCAGCAAGATAATTCAGCAGAATCCCCTCTTTTCCATCCTCAATCTGATTGGGAATAATGGCAAGTGCGTACGCAGTGGTTTGATCGACGATCGGCTGGCCGTCGCGTGCATAGATATCACCGCGCTCAGAGTACACCGTTTCCAGCTGCAGCCGATTTCCACCTGCCAATTCCGGCAGAATCAGACCCGGGTTCCAATCCACTTTCCAGACATTATCCTCAAGAGTGAGTGTCATGTTAATTTCACGATCAAAAATACCAAACAATGAGGTGTTGAAAATGGCTTTATATTTAGCGGTCGCGGAATTTGGATCCTTCATTGTAGACAGCAGCTGTGTTTCAACTGATTGTAAAGTCGTGTTATATGCTATTTTCTGATAGTAGTCATTAAAATCTTCAGCAGTCACCCCCTGCTGGGAAGCGGATGAAAGCATCTGATACATCTGATCATATCCTCCAGTTTTCCAGAGGGACAAGAATGATTCAACCGTATTGTCCACTTCAGGGGCGGCGGAAACCTGCACATAAGGGGTAGGCAATTCTCCGCCTGGCTTTTTCGCGCAGGAAAAGAGCAACAAAGATACCGCAACCAAAATTAAGAATCCCTTGTTTTTCTTCATATAATGTATCTCCATAGACCGCCTTAACCAATGTCCTCACCAGCCATCACTCGGCTGGTGATCAAACAGTTGTATTCTAAATGATTTTGGCAAATTACTGCCAATCCACTCGGTTTATAAATTGAGAATTTTAACAGTGTTCTTTCCAAATGGCACAGCGGCATTCCCATCACACTGGCGAAACAACCATTGAAATCAGCCACCGGGTGAAAAGCGGTATTCTGAATCGCATAGGCGCCTGCTTTATCCATTGGATCACCGCTGGCAACATACTGTTTAATCTCTTTAGCTGAATATTCCCTCATTTGAACACGCGTGCAGCAAATATCCTGGTGCACATGCCCAGTATTACCAGATCGAACCGCGATTGCTGTCATGACCCAATGTTCACGGCCGCGCAGCCGGAAGAGCATTTCATATGCTTCTCCTTCATCCGCAGGTTTCCCCAGTATCTCTTCATCCAACATCACAATAGTATCGGCAGCAATAACAACATCATCCAAACCAGCCCCTGGAATCGGATAACTCACCTTTTCAGCGGCAAGGCGGATGACACATTCCTGCGCGGATTCCTCCGGACGTCTGGATTCATCAATATTCGCGGCTGACGCTTCCAGATTCCAATCTATCCATGATAGCATTTCTCTTCTGCGAGGGGAATTTGAAGCCAGCCAGAACTTGCATTGTGCCATAGGTTTCTGATTTTAACACACTGCGCGCTCATTTTCCTCCGGTAGGGTAACGCTTAATAAGGATATATAAAAATCTTACCTGTTTCAAAACTTGATAAGCGGATTAATTTATTTCTAATATATATTAAGGAATGAAAAGATGGCCCGCAAACAGTATAATCTTAGCGGAAAAAAGTATGGAATTTGATATCCTCACTCAATTTGATACGCTCACAGAGCAGGAATGGAATCTTCTGTTAGCTCAAAGTGTGGTGGACACACCCTTTTTGAGATATGGCTATCAACGCACATGGTGGCAACATAAAGGCGGCGGCGAATGGCCGCAGGCGGAACTGCGAATCATCACAGCCCGTGAAGATGGGCATCTTATTGGCATCGCTTCATTATTCAACGGTGAAAAAAACGGGAATAAGGAAATTCACTTTATCGGCAGCGTAGAGATCTCCGATTATTTAGATTTCATCGTTCAGCGACAAAGCTCCGAGATGTTTATCACCAGTGTTTTTAAGCTGATAAAAAAAGAAAAAGCGCTATTTCCAGGAAAAATCCATTTAGCCAACATTCCTGATAATTCCCCCAACTTACAGACCATAAAGGAAATTGGGAAGAGTGAAGATTGGTCAGTTGAAATAGAACCTGCCTACCATACACCCGCTATCACGTTACCCGAGGATTGGGAAACGTACCTGGCGGGGATCAATAAGAAACAACGCCATGAGATCCGACGAAAACTGCGCCGGGCGAGCGAATCCGAGGATAATGTATCCTGGCATATCACCGCTGAAAAAAGCATGCTTAATCAAGATACCGCTGACTTTCTCCAATTAATGGAATTGGATGAGGAAAAGAAACGCTTCCTTACAGAGGATATGCGAAAGCAAATGGACGCGATCGTTCAGTGGGCTTTCGACGCGGGAATTCTACAGTTGTCATTTCTAACTATCAATGATGAAAAGGCAGCTGGATATCTGTGCTTTGATTACGGAAATAGGATCTGGGTATACAATTCCGGTTTTCGCCCCGATTATCAGTACTATTCACCAGGCTGGGTACTGCTCAGTTATCTGATCCAGCATGCGATAAAAACAGGAAAAACGCATTTTGATTTCATGCGCGGAGATGAGAATTATAAATACCGTTTTGGCGCAGTTGATAGTTTTGTGATGAAAGCACATGCCGAATTAATCCGTCATTAAAATTCAGCCTCACCCCATACTTTCATCAAACGCGTAAAGAACACAACCATTTTTCCTAATCCATCCACGCTGATGCGCTCGTTTATCCCATGGATACCTTTACGGCTTTCAGATGTCATCAAGACCGGCGAGAATTTATAGATATTCCTGCAGATGGGTTGGTAATGGCGGGAATCCGTGGCGGCGAGGAAGGCAAAGGGAGCCACGGCTACATTATTAAAAACCTGCCGAATAACCAGATCCAGTGATAAATAAGCCGGTGTATCTGTTGGAGACACATCAGATGCACCCCAACCGCCGTTCTTTTCATCAATTGACACCGCAACACGCAGGTCGCCAATCACTTTTGTGAAATGATCAATGACATCCTGCACGGAATCACCAGGCAGCAAGCGGCAGTTAACTTTCGCGCATGCCAGCGCCGGTAAAATATTATCCTTTATACCGCCTTTAATCATCGTTGCCGCTTGAGTGGTGCGGATCGTGGCGTTCATTTGTGTGGTCTTAGCCAACTGATTCAACAAGATGGGTTTGAAAAGCCAGGCATTTGCTATAACTAACTGCAGCCCGAAGGGCAGCAAATGCCCAATATTTTGCAGAGTCGGTAAAATGAAATCGAGGCGCGCCGGCATGGGATTATCATCCATCAGCGCTAATGCCCGAGCAATGACTCCGACAGCTGTCTGGCGCGGGGGTATGGAGGAATGGCCCGGTTTACCTTTCGCACAAAGCTCCAGGGTAAGATACCCTTTCTCTGTGATGCCAACCAGCCCAACTGGCTCGTCTACACCTTCCAGCATCCCTTGTGTCAGCATACCGCCCTCATCCAACACAGCGGCTAATTTAACACCTTCTGATTTAAGCTGATCTAATATCTTCTTGGCCCCATTAAACCCCATAATCTCTTCATCATGGCCAAACGCCAGATAAATCGTCCGTTTAGGAGTATATCCCTCATGTAACAGCCCTTCGACTGTCTCCAATAAAGCAATCAACTGGTTCTTCATATCCAGCGTACCGCGCCCCCAAACATAACCATCCTTTATCTCTCCACTGAAAGGTTCGCTGTTCCATTTATCTAACGTTTCTTCTTCCACGGGAACGACATCCATATGCGCATTAAATAAAACGGGGTCCAGTTTGTTTTCTGTACCTTTCCATTTAAACAGCAAACTGAATTCGTTGATCACAGCCCTTTCCAATTCACTGTTCAAAAACGGGTAAGTCTTTTCTATCCAATCTCGCATCGCTAAAAATGGCTGTTGGTCAACATCAGCAGCATCCACTTTTGAAATACTCCGGATCTGGACTGCCTCTGACAAATGATGAGCAATTTGGGTCTCATGGATGCTTATTGCAGGAATCGGTTCCACCGCTGTTGAGCGATCTCGAAAACGCAGAGTTCGGAACAGTAAGAATGCAATGAAAAAGAGGATGATAACAAGCACCGCAATTAATATATTCATAGTTGGTAGGCTTCCAGATTATTTTTCCGCTAATTATATGCAATATTCCTTAAATAAAAGACACCCGCACATCACGGGTGTCTAATTCATAGAACTGATTCTTATTGAGAAAGCATTGAGGTGAGCGCTTTCAGCAAGGTTGAGGTAACCAATTGACTGGACTGTTCTCTATATGGAGAACTTGCCATTTGGCTGCCGGATACCAGCGCACCCGTGAGTGCTTCCAGGTTGCTTTTTCCACCCTGTTTGGCGGATAAAAAGCTCATTCCCGCACCCAACAGATCTCCCAGATCCGGACCATCCTGCGCATCCGCTGATCCAGCGCCGGATAGTGAGCCGAGCAGATCGTCCAGACCCTCACCATCATTCTGCCCACTGGTTTTGCCGCCGCTGACCAGTGACCCCAACAGGGAACCAAGCATATCGCCCGATGCCGCTGGTTTACTGGCAGGCGCTTCTCCAGCGCCAAGGACGGTCTGCACCATTGACATGATGCTGCCTGCATTCAGGTCTTTACCTACCATCTGTTTGGCTGCTTCATTCAAACCCTGTGCATATAATTTTCCCGAGCCGCTTTTTGCTTTACTGCGCAACAGAGATGCCGCGTACTCCAACTGGTCCGCCGGGTCTGCGTTCTTCTTTTCCTTCACCGCCTGAGTGATGACCTCAAAAATCTCGACCATATGATCTCCATGGTCATGATTATAAGTATCTGCCTTATTCAATGTTGTCTTACTGTCTTTCATGGTTCTTGTGACCTGGTTGAAAAGAGAAAGCAGGTCAATTTGGTTTTTTGTCATTTCTTCTACTCCATTTTTTTTATTATTGATTCATTTTACACGAAAAACATATTTTTATCGTTAGAAATTCACCACCCAATGCTGGTATAAACCCAGGTTTCCCTCTTTCCCATCAGAATAGAAATTGCCTGCCATTGAAAAACCACTGACGCGTGCAATATCGGTTAGTTCAGATGCAGTAAAAATGTGAACAAAACGAAAAGCTTGTTTATCATGACCATCTGTTTGCTGCGCACGCCAATCCATCAATATATCGCCGTGGTCCACATCCGATGAGTTGACCCCGACACTCTCCCAGGGCTGGATGCGTTTGACCAAGCGCGGGCTGCTGTGCGGCTGCCATACGGAAATATAACAGTCTTTTCCAGCTGCCAGCAATTTCCGCATCTGCGCGCAAAGCAATTTACGTCGCGCTTCGCCTGGAATGTGATGCAGAACCGCAAAGCAAAAAATGCCATCCCATTCCACATCAGGCAGGGAATTGGTCCATTTATCCTGATTCAAATCTGCTTTCTGGAATACAATTTCCTGTCCTTCTTTAATCGGCTGCACACTTTTTTCAGCTTTCGCAACCAGACCAAAACTAAAATCTATCCCAAAGTACAACCCTGTATATCCTTTTTGCGTCCAGGCATGTGCAAGGTTCCCATTCCCACACCCAATATCCAACCAATTTCCCTTTTTTGCAACATTTTCTAAAATACTGGAAACACCGGGCTGAATCTTTCTTCTCGTCTGGGCAAACGAGTCGGCAAAATTTTGATAGAATTCCTGATTAATGCGGTTTAATTGATCGAGTGTTTCAGCTTTCATCATGTTTGATTATAGCTTGTACTCAGGTTGCGATAGCCGCAGTCACTTATGACCGATCAAAATATTTCCTGGCAGAAATCCCGCCAATATACAGAAGAACAACTGCACACAGCAGCAATCGTGCTGGAAGAGATCCGTTCCGGTACAGACACAATGCAAGCTGTCCGCGGGCACCCTCTGAGTGAGGGTGGATATATCGCTAAGCACATGCTGGTTCATGTGTACCGGCAGAAAGTGAAAAACGGTGATTTAGAAGCAGATGATAGCCTTCTTACGCGCATCCGTATGAAACCAATACGCTCGCTTTCTGGAGTATCCACAGTAACCGTGCTTACAAAACCGTATCCTTGCCCGGGGAACTGCCTATTCTGCCCTGATGATAATCAACTCCCAAAAAGCTATCTACGGGAAGAACCCGGGGCAGCGCGGGCATTCCAGAATGAATTTGATCCTTACCGCCAGGTGCGATCCCGCCTGGATTCCTACTACGCGATCGGCCACCCAACAAACAAGATCGAACTGCTGATCTTAGGCGGATCCTGGTCTGCTTATCCTGCTGATTACCGTGAGCATTTTGTAAAACGCTGCTTTGACGCGCTGAATAGGAAAGATTCTCCTACTCTCGAAGCCGCCCAGTCATTGAACGAAAAAACAGAGAGCCGTAATGTCGGATTGGTTGTGGAAACACGACCAGACATGATCAATCCGCGGGAGATTGCTCAGATGCGGAAATTAGGCGTTACGAAAGTGCAGATGGGGGCTCAGAGCTTTGATAACGAAATCTTAGTGAAGAACCAACGCGGGCATAGTGTGGAAGACACACTGCACGCGACAGCACTGCTGCGCGCAGCCGGTTTCAAGATCGTGCTGCACTGGATGCCCAATCTGCTGGGAGCAACGCCTGAATCAGACCGGGAGGATTTCCAGCATATGTGGAATGGCGGATTCTGCCCGGATGAATTAAAGATCTACCCTACCCAATTACTTGAAGAAGCGCCTTTATATGATTTATGGAAAGAGGGGAAATTTAAACCTTATACAACTAATGAACTGATCAGCCTTATCGCAGATATAAAGCCCAGCATACCGATCTACTCCCGAGTCAACCGTATCGTTCGTGATATCCCGGCTAACTATATAAAAGCAGGCAGCCGCCGCTCGAGTTTGCGGCAGGATGTGCACAATGAGCTAAAGAAGCGCAGCCAGCGCTGCCGATGCATCCGCTGCCGAGAAGTGAGGGGGACAGCTGTTAATACACAGGATCTGATCTTTGAAGACTATATATATAACGCCGCATTCGCTGAAGAACACTTCCTTAATTACAGCACAACTGACGACCGCTTAGCCGGCTACCTGCGCCTGGCTATTCCATCCGACTCTTCTGATCCTGTATTCACATCCCAGAGAAAGGTATTATTCACAATAATACCTGAATTAAAAGGTGCCGCATTGATCAGGGAAGTACACATCTACGGGCAGTCCTTAGCTGTTGGCAGCGAGCAGATCGGTGCTGCCCAGCACAGCGGATTGGGGACTATTCTGCTGAAAAAAGCCGAGCAAATAGCAAAGAAAGCCGGTTATACAGAACTGGTGGTGATTGCTGCCATCGGTACACGCTTGTATTACGAAAAACGCGGATTTATCCGCTCCGGTCTTTACATGACTAAAGAAGTCATGTAAAACTATATTTAAACTAACAAATCTTTAAAATGCCCTTTTGCGCCGAACTGTTTTATCGTTATTATGATAGGGGGGCAGCATCCTATGCCTATCCAACACTCTATCTACACGGCCTGGGAGGTACTCATTTATCATGGCCGCATACTCTGCGGCGGCTCCCTGGGAAGCGTATATATGCGCTCGATCTGCCGGGACACGGCCTCTCTGATACCCCCGCCTGCTGCAGCACACACGAGCTAACCGATCATCTGCACAGATTCATCACTGAGTTAGGCATATTCAGCTTTGCTCTGGTTGGCCATTCCATGGGAAGCGCGGCCGCTTTTGATTATTCCGCCGCATACCCGGAACACATCCGCGGATTGGCGCTCATTTCATGTGGGCACATCTTTCGCTTTTCAGAAGAACTTATGTATTCCCTTAAAAGTGAAGCATCCAGGAAAAATGTAATCGAGTTTTTTAACAACAAGGGGTTTCACCCTGAGTTTTCTCAATCTCTCCGACGGAAGATACTGGAACCATTAAATTGCATCCGAATCAGTGTCCTGCAAGCTGATATTAAAATTTACAGTTCCTTCTCCGCTTACCGCTCATTAAATAAATTCACTTTTCCTGTTCAGCTAATCGCAGGCAGAAATGACAAGCTGGTACCTTCAACGGACATACAGCAGTTGAAATACCACCTGCCAAACGCGTCTCTGTGTACCTTAGACCAATGCGGGCATATGGCCATCTTTGAAAAAACAGAGGTGATTAAAAAAACGCTGCAGGCTTTTCTTGAAAAAGTTACTTCCCCTGTTTACCAATGATAATTATAAGTATTCTTTAAGCTGTCTGGAATGCTGTGGGTGGCGTAGATGGCGCAGGGCTTTGGTTTCTATCTGGCGGATACGCTCACGTGTAAGCCCGAATTTTCGCCCAACTTCTTCCAGCGTGTAGAAACGGCCGTTCTCCAATCCGAACCGAAGGCGTAATATGCGCGCTTCACGATAGGGCAGCGAATCGAGGATATCCTCGATCTTTTCACTGAGTAATTTTGTGTATACCTTCTGGCTGGGAGTAGGTGTATTCCGGTCTTCCACAAAATTGCCTAATTCCGATTCTTCTTCATTATCATTGATAGGGCTTTCCAGCGATAAGGGCAGCCAGGAAACCTGGACCATCCATTCAACTTTATCTGTAGGCAGATCTAATATTTTCGCCAGTTCTTCGATGTTTGGTTCCCTGCCCAGCCTTTGTTCCATTTCATGGATGTATTTGTACATCACGCGGATGCGGTCAACCATATGCACAGGCACGCGAATCGTGCGGCCCTGGTCAGCAATTGCCCGAGTGATTGTTTGGCGAATCCACCAGGTGGCGTAGGTTGAGAACCGAAATCCACGGGAATAATCAAATTTCTCGACTGCCTTCATCAAGCCCAGATTGCCCTCCTGGATAAGATCAAGAAAAGGCACACCGCGCCTGTTATACCGTTTGGCCACGCTCACTACTAAACGGGTATTCGCCTTAATAAGGTGTTCCCGTGCTAACAATCCATCTTCAATAATCTCCTCAAGCATTTTCCTCTTTTCAGGAGGATTATTTTTTCCCAGCTTGATGAGTTCTTCTTTCGCTGCTCGCCCATTTTCGTATCGTTTGGCAAGGCTGACTTCCTGTTCCTTTTTAAGGAGTGGGACTTTGCTCATTTCCCGCAAATACAAAGTGATGGTGTCATCGCTGGCTACTTTTTCAACTCCGGCGACCACAACCTCATCCGCTCCCAAATCACTCTCTTCTTCCTGGTCGAAGCCATTGGCAGATAACACTTCCACTTCTTTTGGAAAAACGACCTGGACACCCTGGCGATTGAGAATACCCACCATTTCCTCAATTCTTTCCGCATTTACGCCGCTTCGCGGAATGATCTCTTCAAGGTCTTCCAATGTAACATGTCCTTGAAGGCTGGCTTTTTCAAGCAGCATGCCTAATACTGATTCTCTTTTATCATCTTCAGGAAACGCTGCTTTCAATGTAATCCTTTCTTTCAGGTGGCGAGTGTTTCAGTTGTTGGATTTTTTTCCCTTGGTTCTTTTTGACCAGTGTTTTTTCTGTTATTCCCTACTCTGCGGTTCCGGTAGTGCTCACAAACAGCCTGGTTGAGGTTCTGCCCGCAGATATCACATAATCCCTTGCATTCAGGTTGACAGACTGGATTGATGGGCATTTCCATCAACATGTAATCATGGAGAATCGGTTCAAAATTAATATTGCCGTCCTCAGGCACTTTTATCTCATCTTCCGATGGTTCTACATAAGGAAAAGTAAAAAATTCTTCAAATTCTGAATGGATTTTTTCCTGAAAGGTTTCCAAACAACGGCTGCATTCTCTTTCCACTTCCGCATTAAAGACAGCCTGCGCCCTGATCCCGTCGTGTGTACGGATGAGATCGATTGATCCATTGACAGCGCGCAGAGATAATCCATCCCCCATATCAATCTCATCCAATTCAAAAGGCAGAACACGTGAATATCCGATGGGTTGATTAATAAGAAAGCCGATGTTGATGTAGAAAGGATTTCGCGACGGATTCAAGATAATTCCAATAAAATTAGTATAATTTACACGATTATAGCACGCGGATATTTACCAGTCAAGTTTTTATAAAAATATTCATAAAAATTAACATTCCATGATTAAAACTATCCTTATTGCCACAGCCAATAAAGGGAAACAAGCCGAGATTTTCGCACTGCTTGAAAATAAAATTTGCATCCTACGCGCACCCCAGGACCTGTCTATCTCCCTTAAGGTAAATGAAATAGGAAGCACTTATGCAGAAAACGCTCGTTTGAAGGCAACTGCTTATTGCAAAGCAAGCGGGCTGCCTGCACTGGCAGATGATACCGGGCTGGAAGTGGATGCCTTAGATGGAGCACCGGGGGTGTTTTCCGCACGTTTCTCCCCAAATCCGAACGCATCAGACGCAGACCGGCGCGCGCTGCTGATCAGCAAATTAAAGAGTATATCCGGGCCATGGACAGCACGCTTTGTATGCACAATGGCACTAGCACTACCAAACGGCAATATATATTATTCGCACGGCATCTGCAGAGGTGAGATCATCCCAGAAGAACGGGGAAACGGGGGGTTTGGGTATGACCCTGTTTTCCTATGTGAGGGTACCAATCGCACGTTGGCTGAACTTGGTATGCCTGAAAAGAACCACATCAGCCACCGCGCAAAAGCCGCAATGGGAATTCTGCCCTATATCCGCTCAGCGCTCACCTAGCTTCACCCCTTGATTGATTTTTCGCGCCCCTCCAATCTTTAATGATAAAAGGCAGATATAGAAGCAGAAACATTACCAACCCTATCGCTTCCATGAACAACAAATACACAGGCCATTCAGGCAGCACATCCAAAAGGGTTGGGACAGGGGGTTTACGATTTACATATAAGTAATTGCTTCCAATCACTGAATTGATGCCAAACACAACCACCATATAAATATTTGCGATAACTATCACGCGCAGCATTGATCTTCATATAGGGCGCATCCCCTCGACAGCAGTCAGATAAACCGCAGAGGTAACTAGCAATCCGTGGGAAATGAACGTCTGGAAGAAACGGAAGTGGGGAAAGCCATATATGCCAATATCGGGCGTGAAAAGTGCCTGGAGAGCACGCCGATTCCTATAAAATACGCAAATTCATAAATGTGTTCATCTTTCCTTATAAGCATGTATCCCGCCAGCCAGATAAGGAGTGAACAGGTATGCAGAGGTAAGCCCTCCTGTATATTCCAGGTACCAGAGGCAATTTTCCAGATATGCCAGGCAGATTCGTCAAGCCACAGAATGATCGCAATTGTCCAGCGGGTTCTTTTCCGGGCTCGCTCACATTTCTTCCGGTCGCGCAGGAGAAATAAATTAAGCAGAACCAGGATGCCAAGAGCTGCGAGATGGGCAGTCCCCAAGAGCTGGAACGGGGTTCCCTGATAATCATACGTGAAGAAATTTCCCATGACGCCATCCTCCATGTGCAGTGAGTATGAGGATAATAACCCATATCAGCAGAATGGGTTATTTGTTCATTGTATATGGTGATCATTGATAAATATTATTTTTATTTCTTCAAATGTTCAAGGAATTTTTTTATCCTGGTTTCATATCCTTCATCCGATGGTTGAAAGAACTTCTTCCCCTGCACAGAATCTGGCAGGTACTGCTGCTCGGTGAAGTGCCCCGCGTAATCATGCGGATATTTGTATCCTTTTCCATGCCCGAACCCTTTGGCATCCCGATTGGCGTCCATCAGGTGGATCGGAACTGGCTGGGCGCCTTCTTCTTCAATCAATTTGGCTGCCTTAAAATAACCCAGAGCTGAATTCGATTTTGGCGCTGTGGCAAGATAGAGGGTCGCTTCTACGATAGGGTAAATACCTTCCGGCAAACCCACATATTCAAAGGCAGAAGCAGCAGCTGACGCTACCTGGAGTGCCTGCGGGTCCGCCAGTCCAATGTCCTCACCAGCAAGGATCAGCAAACGGCGGAGGATGAAGCGCAGGTCTTCCCCTGCTTTGATCATTTTAGCCAGCCAGTAGAGCGCCGCATCCGGGTCTGAGCCGCGTACCGATTTTATGAAAGCAGAAATTGTATCGTAATGCTCGTCCATATTCTTGTCATAGCGGATGGCCCGCCGCTGGATGGAATCCTGTGCAATTTGCAGATCTATAATAACCACACCCGATGGGTCCGGTTCGGTTGATTCAACCGCCAGTTCCAATGCATTTAACAAACTCCGCGCATCACCATTTGCCATATTGACAAGATGTGCCTTTGCTTCATCACCTGCCTTGATCTTCTTTTTCCCATAACCCCGATCTGCATCCGCCAGCGCCCGGTCAAAGATAATCGATAACTGCTCATTACTAAGCGGCTTAAGGTTAAAGATGCGGGAACGGGAGACTAACGCTGGTATGACATCAAAATATGGATTCTGTGTGGTCGCGCCAATGAGAATAATGAGCCCAGATTCAATGCTTGGCAGCAGTGCGTCCTGCTGGGCACGGTTCCAACGGTGGACTTCATCCACAAAAAGGATCGTGCGTTTATTATACAAACGCCGGCGGTCACGGGCTTCTGCAATCACCGCACGGAGTTCGCTTTTACCTGCCATTACTGCAGACATGGTCGCGAAATACGATCGGCTGTAATTTGCAATCAAGCGCGCCAGAGTGGTCTTTCCAGAACCGGGAGGCCCACATAAAATGATTGAGGAGAATAACCGGTCAGCTTTCACCGCCCGCCGCAGCAAACGCCCTTCACCAATGATCTCCTCCTGCCCGATGAATTCTTCCAACGTCCGCGGCCGCATGCGGGCTGCCAGCGGCGCTTCCGTCTTCATCCGCTCATCCATGGCATGGTCAAATAAATCCATACGGTCCTTGCCTTTCCTCCAGCCGATTTGTTTCATAGAACGCTTGTCCAATTATAACCATATTAGTAAACCTATGTCCGTATTTTAACTGGATTGCTATACAATTAAGAAAATCAGTGAAATCCTGCAATCAAAGAATGATAAGGAGAATAAAAAATGAAAGCATTATTTGGCATCGCGATCCTGCCATTGATTTGTTTAGGAGTGATGATCCTGACAGCAGCAGTGGTCATCTTTGCCCTCAAGCAGGGAACACAGACAGTCAGTAAGCAGATCCAAGAAAACACAACGCGCATTGAAGATAGTTCCCCAGCAAATACGCGCTGGGCACGCGAAGACCTAAAGGGCGCACTTCAACCCAAGAAAACCGGGAACACGATGAAAACCTGCCCCGCCTGTGGGGGAGAAAACGAAGCCGGCAGCAGCACCTGCGTGTACTGCGGGAGGGAATTATGATCAAGAAATTTGCCACAGTGGCTTTATAGATGGAAGATTTTGCTTCCGTCCTGCATTTTTATCGGTTATTCTCGGACTGGATTTAATCTCCCGCCACCGAGACGTGCCCCAGTTAAAGGTTGGAGATGATATTTTAGTGCTGGTAAAATGGAAACTGCCGCCCGCGACAGACGCGTTTCCAGCGGACTTTCCGCTGATTACCTTTGGGGTAAATGACCTTGACAGGATGGTTGAAAATGTCGAGTTGAAAAGCAGCATTGAAGAGCGGCACGACTCCCGCTGGTTCAAAGTATGTGATCCCGCCGGCAACCTGATTGAATTAGTAGAAAAAAATAATTAAAGGACCCCCATTATGCCTATGAAATTTAAAGACTCTTTACCCAAGAATGATCACGCTGGATTATTGACGTTAGGACTGGTTCTGCTCATCACAGGACAAGCGCTTTCAAAAAGCACACAACCTGTACTGATCGTCCTGCGATATGTGTTCTTCGCAGCAGCCATGATCAACTACGGATATGTACTTTATCTGTACAACCGCGACCGGATCGCAAGGGAAAAAGAACAAAGAAAGAATTGATCGACCTCCTTTGATTATTATCGCCGGAACGTAAATATTTTTCTTAATAAGGGGAAACGTGCGCATCCTTTTTTATAGCGTATGCGTATATTAAAGATGAAAGCAATAATTATTTTATGAGGTGATTTATGAAGAAACACAATCGAATAATCCTGATCTTTACACTGTTGATCTTCTCCAGTCTGGCACTCAGTGCCTGCAGCAGCCCTTATCAGACCAGGAGTGACGATGTAAGCGGTTTCAACCGCATTTCGATTGAAACATTCGGTGAGTTCATCATCAATCAGGGAGAGGAAGAATCCCTGACTATTGAGGCACCGCGCGACTATTTGCGGTATATCACAACTGAAGTGAAGAATGGAACACTGATCATCAGCACACGCCGTGGTTTCATCGGCGGTCCAGTCCGCCGGGCAACGTTCACAATCACTGTTAAAGATTTGGAAGACATTTCCCTGTCCGGAGCAGGCGCCATTAAGGTCTTTGCCCTGGAAACAGATACGCTGGATATCAACCTGACGGGCGCGGGCAGTATTGAGATCGATGAATTAACCGCGGACCGGTTAGAAGTTAATTTAGACAGCGCAGGCGCAATCATCATTGCAGGAACGGTAGAAAAGCAGGATATCAACCTCACCGGCGTCGGCAGCTATGAGGGCGGCGATCTGCAGAGCGAGGACTCGGAGATCTATTTGACCGGCGCAGGAAGCGCAGTTGTATGGGCTGAAGACGATTTAGATGTAGAGATAACCGGAGTCGGTTCTGTATCCTATTTCGGAAATCCGGATGTGTACCAGGATATCAGCGGTTTAGGATCAATCAACAGCAAAGGAGCACATTAAATTACTCCTCCCTTTTTATAAAGAAGCTGTACTGCTCACGCGGCTTCTTTTTTTATGGGCTGATCCATACCAGCCCGGCATATTTACTGAACGCATCCGCAATCAGATAGGAATGCCCGCTCTCCATTTCCAGCACATTAATCTGGCTTCCCGTGCTTCCCTCCTGAACATACGCCAAATACTTTCCGTCAGGCGACCAGGATGGCGAGTGGACTGTCGCGGGGAGGTCTGTTAACTGTTCTTCGTCACCTGTCATCAAATCCAGCAGATACAGCTGAAAATGGCCGCCGCGCTTGGAAAGAAATGCGATCTGCTCTCCGTTTGGAGACCAAACAGGAGATGCCTCATAAGTATCATTGTGCGTTAACTGGGTTTGCTCTGATCCGTCTGAATTCATCAAAAATATCTCAAAATCACCATCCTGATTGGATAAGAAAGCGATTTTTCCGCCATCCGGAGACCAGTTTGCCTGTGTTTCCTGGGAATCCATCTCGGTCAGGCGCTTCTCGACTGATGTCTCCAAATTAAGCGTCATAATATCAAAATCGCCATAGGCATTGGTCTGGAAGGCGATCGACTTCCCATCGGGGCTGACACACGGTTCGGTTTCATCAGCCGCAATTGTTGTAAGGGGCTGTGGGTCACCTGCCGGTAGGCGCATTTTAAAAAGATCGTACGTTCCATCCCTGTCTGAAGAAAAAATAAGCCAATCCTCACCCGGGTGTAGAGTGGGAGATATATCCGCAAAAGGATCTTCAGTAATTCGAGTAACATCATCGCCCGGGAGATCAAGTATGAAAATATCATACGTATCTTCACCTTCGGGCTGGGCGGCAAAAGCAAGCGTTCCTGTACCAGCTTTAAATCGTTCTAATTCTTCAACTGCTCCGGTCGGTTCTTCGACTGTTGGTCCGGAACACGCAGTAAAAAAGAAAAAAGCAGCTAATGCAATATTCAATAAATTGCGAACTCCCGGTTTCATATAAAGTTTCATATCACTCCATTCCAGAAAAAAGCTCATAATGGTACAGTATTAATATCATATATTTTAAAGGATATGGCATGAAAAAACCATCCTTCATTACGCATGTGTTTTTTTGGATGTTGTTAGGTCTGCTGTCCACTTTCTTCGCGGAAGTATTATCGGGCAGTGCGCCTTATTTTCTTTTAGAATGGTTCGGATACTACGGCATATTCCCGATCTACTGCCTGCATACTCTCCTTTTGGCATCATTCACCCTCTCAAATTCCCGACCATTCACCTTGCGCACCCTGTACTTTGCCAGCCTGCTTTTCGGCATGTACGAGGCATATATCACCAAAGTATTATGGTCTCCTCCCTGGCAGCCAGATGTGTTCCGCGTTAGCGGTGTGGCGGTCGCCGAGACAATCCTGTTGGTCTTCTTCTGGCATGCGGTGATTTCATTCCTTGTTCCGCTATTCATTGGAGAGAACCTTTTAACCACATCCCTACATCTGCGACCACTCCTACCCGTAAAATGGCAGGAACGGCTGCTTAACCTAAAATTTATGGCTTTGTTTGGTATTATCGCCAGCATCCTGGTGGGAGCGGCGATCCCAACTGCTGAAGAAGCATTCTTGATCGTTTTCTTCGACTGCCTTACTGTCACCGGATTGATGTTGGTGTGGCGGTTCTTCACACGAGAGAGAGATTCTGACCTTATTGATTTACTGCCACGCGGGAAAGAGCTGATGGGGATTGGGATTCTTTTGGCGCTTGACTATGTATACTTCGGGTTGATCATGCGGCCGGAAGCGCTGCCTGATATTGGCGGGCACCTGACAATTCTGATTCTTTACATTGTAATCATTTTCCTGCTAATCCTTTCTATTCGAAAAGATAAGCAGGTGGAGGTAAACAAGATATCAACCAATACTCCACCCGCGCTTACATTCACATTCAGACATTGGTTTATTTTTTGTTCTGCTTTCGTCATTGCCACTTTTTTAATCAATCTCCTGCCTCAGGAAATCCATGAGCTGCTGGTCGGGGTTGTTATTGTTGCCAACATCACCTGCGGTTTGCTGTTCTTCTTCCTCAGTATCAGAAGCCTCTTTAGGAAAGAACAGCAGTCAGCTTAAGAATCATTGTATGAATAGCAGGAAAAATGCATTATGATTAATATATAGCGCTTTTTATCTTTTCGGAGGTTGAGATGGCGATTGTATTACTCAACGGCAGTCTAAAGATCGGGATTTTTTTCGATAAAAAAGACAGGGAGTACGAGGATAATATTTGTGTATGCGTGAATGAATACGGCCCAGAGGATGAGAAGATACTTTATGCTGGCGAAACAAATATCTTCATCAACGCCGAACAGGCAAGAGAATTGGCTGAGATGCTCACTACCGCGGCCGACCACAGCAGCCACGCGTCACGATGACGATCGAAAAAGATTTCTGGAAGTATAAAACATTAGCAGAAATGTCCCTGGAAGAATGGGAAGCCTTATGCGACGGATGCGCGATCTGCTGCCTGTATAAGATTGAAGATGAGGAAAGCGGGGAAGTGCGCCT
>Ga0307421_1000254_pt1 | contig 35191 bp, 30 predicted proteins | sample SalMarWE160270MG_FD_202163 | JGI IMG/M metagenome (GOLD analysis project Ga0307421, IMG submission 202163) | Salt marsh sediment microbial communities from the Plum Island Ecosystem LTER, Massachusetts, United States - WE1602-70 | ecosystem: Environmental > Aquatic > Marine > Intertidal zone >... | reverse complement strand
TTTTCGGACTGCACGAGCCTTGCAAATGGAACTTTCTGAACAGACACTTGACTATTTAGAGTTTGTCCATAAACTCGTAGTGTTTGTTCAGAATGTTCGGGATCAAGGCGCGTAATCATTTTAAACCGCGGTATACTAAAGTATTTGAGGATTTAAAAAGTTTTCACAACGTGTTTAATTTTTAAAGGTGTTCAAGAGCTCACTTCGTTCGGTTGAGCAGTAACGAAGATATCGGACATTATGGACAGACACTGATTAATGCCGGTTTATCAAATAGTAATTTTATTTTTCTCAATTAAGTCTCTTACTTAGTAAGTTATTTATATTTTTGTAGCGGGATTTTCGCGGGAATGATCAGTATTGTGAATAATAAATGAACAGAAAACTTCAATTACTCAAATATCTTGTATCCGATTACATTGCTGCCGGATTAAGTTGGGGGGGATTTTACTTATTCAGGAAGGCATATATTGAACCCTTAAAATTTGGTTATACTGTTCCCATTGAGCTTGGCGCCAGGTTTTATGCGGGATTGATCCTAATTCCTTTTTTCTGGCTATTGCTTTATTATGCATCAGGGTATTATAAGGATGTATTCCGTAAATCAAGGCTGGCTGAATTATGGCAAACAGTGGGTATTACATTTCTGGGTGTGTTGGTATTGTTTTTTGCATTGATACTAGATGATACAATAGATTCCTATTCGAATTATTACGCTTCGTTTTTCGTACTTTTTTCCGTTCATTTTATTGTGACCTATATTCCCAGGCTAATTATCACAACACGTACAACGCATAAGATACACAGGCGTGAAATTGGTTTTAATACTTTGCTCGTCGGCGGAAATGAGAAAGCACTTGAGATTTATAATGATATTGAAAACCAGTCGCGAAGTACGGGAAATAAATTTATCGGTTTCCTGAATGTAAATTCCAATCCCAATTATTTGCTTGAAGACCATCTCGAACATTTGGGCAATATTGATGATCTGAAAGATGTTATTTTAACCTGTAATGTTCAGGAAGTGATCATTGCACTGGAGTCGTCAGAACATGATAAGATCGGTGGTATTATCAATAAGCTGATTGATACGGATGTTGTTGTCAAAGCTATTCCAAGTATGTATGATATTCTTACGGGGAAGGTAAAGATGTCTGCTATTATTGGGATACCTCTTATTCAAATATCGCATCAACTGATGCCTGCATGGCAGGAAAACATGAAACATCTCATTGATATAGTGGTTTCTTTTCTTGCCCTGGTCATCTCATCCCCCCTGTTTATATTTTTAATGACAGGAGTCAGAATGTCTTCCAAAGGTCCAGTTTTTTACAGCCACGAGAGGATAGGACGTTATGGAAAACCTTTTCGTATTTATAAATTCCGGTCCATGTATATTGGTGCAGAACAAAACGGACCTGAGCTTTCTTCGAGAAATGATCCCAGGATCACTCGTTTCGGAAGGTTTATGAGAAAATACCGGATGGATGAATTACCCAACTTCTATAATGTTTTAAAGGGAGATATGTCTCTAGTCGGTCCGCGGCCGGAAAGAAAATATTTTATTGACAGGATTGTTGACAGAGCTCCGCATTATGTTCATTTGTTAAAGGTAAAGCCGGGGATAACTTCATGGGGGCAGATAAAATACGGATATGCTGAAAATGTTGATCAGATGATCTCACGAATGAAATATGATCTTCTTTATATTGAAAATATGTCCCTTTATGTAGATTTTAAGATATTGATCTATACATTTATGATATTGTTTAAAGGAAAGGGGATTTAAAATCGCGTATATTTCAGGGAAGGTTTTCGTCGTGCCAGCCTTATTACTGGCGTATGACTCCAGCCTTGTGCCCGAAATGAGAAAACCTGACGCATGAATATTTCAGTACAGGGTATATCATACTCCCAGCGGATGTTTTTGTAATACGATATATTCCGGGCCGGTCTGCCGCAGGATGCTTTCATAGAAAATTAATTCATTTACCACAACACTGCTGAAAAGTGTTGTTTTGTATTTCTCTATCAAATCACCAAGCAGTTCAGTATTGTTAATGACCTTAATTCTTCCCAGTGTGAGATGCGGGTGAAATGGTTTGTCTGTTTTTTCAAAACCAAATTCCTGCAATGCTTCTTCAAGTTGTTTATGCATACCTTTCAGGCTGTCATCTGCATTTATTCCCATCCATAATACACGGGGATGATGAATACTTCTAAATACACCCATCCCGGAAACAGTAATATGTATTGGCTGATACAGGCCGGTAATATTTTCCAGCCTGTCATTGATTCCTTCAATTGCAGAGGATGAGATATTTCCCAGAAATTTCAAGGTGATATGAAACCGCGAAGGAGAGACCCATTTGATCCTTTCGTTATTCAGTTGTTTTTTCAGGTCCTGTATACAACCTGTCATTAAGGCTGATACCGGTATGTTGATTGCCAGAAAAGTCCGGTGCATGATAATTCTTCGTTTGTTTATTGACTAAATTAGTAATGATTCTTAAATTAGATTGACAAAACAAATAAGAATAAATATAATAAAATTCGGAATTATGGTACGAACAAACAGGATAGCAGTAGTGCTTTCAGGATGCGGAGTCCTTGATGGCTCTGAGATCCATGAAGCCACCATGACTCTTTATGCCATTAAGAAGAGCGGGGGGGATTATGTGATATTTGCCCCTGATATTACCCAATATCATGTTGTCAATCATTTAACAGGAGAGGAGATGAGCGAACAAAGGAATGTTCTGGTGGAATCCGCCCGTATAGCCAGGGGACAGATCAGTCCGTTGAGTGAATTCAATGCCGGGCAATATGATGCAGTTATCTTTCCCGGCGGTTTTGGTGTTGCAAAAAATTTATCCGATTTTGCTTTTAAAGGCTCTAAGAGTAAGGTTATTGATGAAGTAAAAAATGTTATCAGTGCAATGGTCAATGCAGGTAAACCCATTGGGGCCTTATGCATTTCACCGGTATTACTTGCCAATTTGATTGATAATGTTGAAGTTACAATAGGAGATGATAAAGACACTGAACAGGCGATTACAAAGATGGGCGGGCGACATAAAAGGACAAGTCATGGCGAAATTGTGATTGATCATAAATACAGGACCGTTACAACTCCATGCTATATGCTTGATGCTAATATCGTTCAGGTAGCAGAAGGGGCAGAGAATGTTGTGAAGGCTATAATGAAGATGACAGAAGATCAGGGATAGTATAATTAGTGTCTGTCTATAAAGTGGGCAAAATATTTAACTAGCCATGTGTCTGTTCAGAAAGTTCCATTTGCAAGGCTCGCGCGGTCCGAAAACGCGGAGTTTACCAGTCGTAAATGAGCAATTTTAGGACAAGCGTAACGCGGCAAATGTGACTTTATGGACAAACACTAATTACTGAATTGTTCAACCGGGGAGTTGTTGAATTCCTGAACCGGTAAAACAGGATTAAATGATCAAAAAGCCTGCCCGGGTGAGTTCAGGGGAGTAGTTTTACAGTTAACAAAAGATGCTGCAGAACTTTTTTTAATATTGGTCGGTGTGTGTCAGAGCTGACCGGCTTCAATAAGAATAACTATTTCATTCAGGAGTTTATCTTCGCCATGGGGATCGAATTCCGATTTCAGGTTAGAGCCAAATATTCGTGCTAAAGTCTGCCAGAAAAACGCGGAAAATGAACCCCTCAGTTCTTTCACAAGGTCATAAGATGTATCTCCTGTTTCCCTGTCGATGAGTTTAATCAGTATTTTTCCTTGTGTTATTGTTAGTTTCTTTAGTTCATCTTCATATTTATCAAATAACTCCTTCTCCCGTTCCTTGATATATTTTTTTCTTTCCTTTTCATTTTTCATCGAAACGGTATGCATGGCAATATCTTCAAGTGTTTCACTGGCAATAATCGCGTAGGGATATGCACGTTTAACATTGCGGATAAGTCGTTCGTATCTTCTCATATCACGCCGGGAGCTAAACCTGTGCCGGGGGAAAATATATACTTCTTCTATACTTGCAAGAAAAATAGTGTCACCATCGACAATTACCCCGCTCAGTACATTTGTGTTTTCCATATGCAGCGAATCCTGTGAATATGCACATGCAAAAGAAAAAACAAAAAAAAGAAAGCTCCCTGATTTTAATAAATTATTCTGCATAAAGTATAGACATAGTTAGCGTCTTTCCATAATGTCCGATATCCGCGTTGCTATTCACATTTTAAATCTTCAAATACTATAATATACCGCGGTTTAAAATGATCACGCACCTTGATCCTGAACATTCTGAACAAACACTACGAGTTTATTGACAGACTATAGTTTATTTCCTCGTTTTCTTAAACGAAAAAAAATTATGAATGTTTTATGATTATTATGAATTAATAATGCGTTTAATTGATTTACCGGTTCTATTATAATAATATGGATTTTAATATTAATTTTATTCAATTATGAGCAGTGATTATAATGATCCTAATAACAGGGAATATTCAAACGGTGAAATATCTGTTTTTTGGCAGCCTGGAAAGTGTATTCACGCGACAACCTGTTATAAAGAACTGATAGAGGTGTTTAATCCCAGAAAAAGGCCATGGGTGAACATGAATGGAGCATCCTCCGAACGGATCATAGATGTTGTGAAGATGTGCCCTACCGATGCACTCACTTATAAATACAATAAAGACGGGGAGCATAAACAAAGTGCAGGTAAGCGTGAAAGACCGGTTAAGGGTGAGGGTGATAATGATGTTCCCACAACTATCAGGGTAATGAAAGGAGGACCGCTGATCGTGAAAGGTAATTTTAAGATCACCGGTCCCGATGGAAATGAGATCAATACAATGAAAATGGTATCTTTCTGCAGATGCGGGCATTCCGGAAAGATGCCGTTTTGTGACGGCACACACAGTAAGATTAATTTTTCCGGGTAGAAATAAACAGGGCCTGCTGAAAAAGTCTGTAGTGCATCAGATACAAGGCGGCAAAGCGAAGTTGTATAAGAATACCGCGAGCTGCATCCAACGCGGTAGATGATGTATTACAGACTAACGAAATATAATTCATAATAAATGGAAAAGATTTTATCAATATGCGTCAAAATCCTTGCACTTTGCAAAAAATAATTTACCGTATTGTTTTGAATATAAATTCATTTCGTATTTTTCAGCAGTCCCTAATTAGAGTCTGTCAATAAAGTTGGCAAAATGTTTAATTGGCCATGGCAAAATAATACAGGCACGGATTACAAATCCGCGCCAGCAAATCCAGCAAGGCTGGCGCGGTTCGAAAACGCGAGAGCTATAAGTCACAAACTTGAGACATATGATAGTTTACTTAATGAGCAATTTTAGGACAAGCGTAACGCGGCAAATGGGACTTTATGGACAGACACTATTTAATGGTTACTGTTTTAACGAGGCCGGCAGCTTCCCGGAGGGTTATGGCAGAATGTACTTTTAGTCCCGATTCGTCAATTATTTTTTTTCCTCCTTTAGCATTGGTACCCTGCAGGCGGATAATCAAGGGAATTTTGATATCTCCTATTGATTTATAAGCATCTACTATACCCTGCGCCACCCTGTCACACCTGACGATACCTCCGAATATATTAATAAGGATCGCTTTCACGTCAGGATCTTTAAGAATGATCCGGAAGCCGGCTTCAACTGTCCCGGCACTGGCAGTGCCGCCTACATCCAGAAAGTTGGCCGGATCCCCGCCGGATAGTTTAATTATGTCCATTGTTGCCATTGCAAGGCCTGCTCCGTTCACCATACAGCCAACATTACCACTAAGCTTGATAAAATTCAGATTATGCCGGGAGGCTTCAACTTCTGCAGGATCTTCTTCATTCAGATCCCTCATTTCAGCATATTCTTTATGCCTGAAAAGGGCATTATCATCGATCCTGATCTTTGAATCGGCTGCAAGCACCAGATCATCAGATGTTTTAAAAACAGGATTGATCTCCAGTAATGAAGCATCACTTTTTTCATAAGCATTATACAAGGCGACAACGAACCGGACCATTTCTTTATATGCTTTACCTGAAAGTTTAAGATTGAAAGCTATCTTTCTCGCCTGGAATGCCTGAAGTCCGATCCCCGGTTCTATTTCTTCACGGAAAATAAGACGAGGCGTTTTTTGGGCAACCGATTCAATGTCTACACCTCCCCGGGATGAATACATTATAATATTTTTACCGGTCTGTCTGTTCAGTAATATGCTCATATAGTATTCTTCAATTTTGTTTTCACCCGGATAGTATATGCTTTGTTCAACAAGTACTTTGCGGACTTTTTTACCTATTGGTCCTGTTTGATGCGTTACAAGCTGCATCCCGATTATTTCTTCAGCATACTGTGCTGCCTTTTCCGGTGATCCGGCAATTTTAACCCCACCGCCTTTCCCTCTTCCCCCGGCATGTATCTGGGCTTTAACAGCCCAGTTGTCTACCCCGGTTTTTTCTTTTATTTTTATTGCTGCAAGGATTGCTTCCTGTGGATTTTCAATCATAATCCCCAAAGGAACAGCAACGCCATATTGTTTTAAAATTGCCTTTGCCTGGTATTCGTGTAAGTTCATATATAGTAATTATTTGCTCGTGTTTCCGGGATACGAAAATATTTATTTTTTTTAAGATATTTTCGGTTTGCTGTATTTATCGTATATTGAGTAGCCGGGTGGCTGAAGTTAACAGACCGAAAAATAGAAGCAATAATTATAACAATACATTAAAAATTGTATCTGCAGAAGATATTTTACAATGAGGAAATTAAAAAATGAGGAACTGGACAGGTTATCTGTCGGGGAATTTCACCGGGCAGAGAAAAGGTCAATTGTGATTGTACTGGATAATGTGCGAAGCCTTAATAATATCGGATCTGTATTCAGGACAGCTGATGCATTCCTGCTTGAATGTGTTTTTTTATGTGGTATAACAGCAAGGCCTCCTCACCGGGAAATAAATAAAACCGCCCTGGGAGCAACTGATTCAATGAAATGGAAATATTCAGAAAATACGGAGGATGCAATGATGGAGCTTAAGGATCGTGGTTATGAACTTATTGCATTGGAGCAGGCGGATAAGAGCATTAGTTTAAAGGATTTTATACCGGAGAAGAAGCGGAAACTGGCATTGATATTTGGGAATGAAGTGCGAGGTGTGGATCAACATATCATTGATTTATGTGATGAATGTATAGAAATCCCGCAATACGGAACCAAACATTCATTTAATATATCGGTAAGCGTGGGAATTGTGTTGTGGGATCTGGTCAACAAGCTGTAACAAAAAAAGCGGGAAAGTTCCCGCTTTTTTTATTGATAAATATGTTAAATATTATCTTACAATTTCGCTGAATGCTTCATTTGCAACAAATTCCCTGAATTCCAGGTCATTTACTACGTGTTCTTTCAGGTCACTGTCCATTCCGACTGCAGTCCGAAGATTGTTAAGAACAACTTCTGTATTTCCTGCCCTGGCGCCTGCAACAGCTTTCAGATAATAAACCATGGCATCATCTGTTTCACCAATTTCATCAAGCGTGCTCAGGGCCTTTTGTGTATTACCGTTCAGCAACTCGGCAAGTGCAGCGTTAAAAGAAGGTTTGTTTCCAAAGTAATTAACCGCGGCACTGTAATCGGCCTGCATTATCTTGATGATACCCAGGTTAAAATTAACCTCTTCACCTGCACCTGTGGCTGCTGTCAATATATTTTCAGCTTCACTTATATTACCTTGCTTCAGGGCAACTGCACCCAGGTTATTCTTAATGATCTGATCATCCCTTAAACCCTGTGCTTTTTCAAAAGCATTTTTAGCAGCATCAACATTGCCAAGTTTCATGTTTACATGACCCACATTATTATGAGCCCGTACACATTCCGGATAGTTTTCGGCAGCAACCTCATATATCCGGAGTTTTTCGTTTAGGTCATCGGTTAATGTAGCAGCATAGAGAACTTCTTCAAGCTTGAGGCTGTCAGGATCATTTTGAGCCAGGTCACTGATCTCTTCATCGGAAAGCCCTATTACATTTACGGTAACACCCATTTTTGACCTTCTTAACGGTGGCAGTATCTCTTCTTTGATCTCTTCAAATGCCTCGGCAATATTTTTAATTTCCCGTTCTCTTACAGCAGGATCGGAATACATAGAAAGCACCCTTAAAACCAGTTCTTTATCCTGGATGTCTGATTTTTCCATAAGCTCTTTAAAACCTTCCCAGTCTTCAGCAGTGGTCATTAAGCTGAGAAAATCCTCATTTTCAAGTGCATCAACTTCAGCCTGGGTTAACGCACGTTTAAAATACCGCTGGGCAGATTCTTTTCTGTCTTCGGATAGATTTTCATTCAGGTCGTAAGGGCCATCGGGGGAAGCATAGGCTGATATAGTGGCCTCTTTGAATTCTTTCCTTTCTGCTTCTGTGGCTTCCTTAATACTTTTTTCAAAGGTTTTAATGTCTTCGCTCCTGAGTTCAGAGTTGCGAACATTAGCTCTGTTGATCACATAATTAATGTCAGCTTCGTAGGTTTCGGGTGTGATACGTTCATATTTATCACCAATCATGATGGTTTTTGGTGTGTTTTGTACCAGCGTGGAGGTTGCAATTACACCATTTGCTACCGGTACTCCCGGAATAGAAACCGGATCATTGTCCCCAATCCTGGCAGACATCTCGACAACCAACTCGGAATTTAACATGTCTTCATTATAAGGAATGGTGCCTGAATAAGAATAACTTCCGCCGTCGTAAGGAATAACCTTATTGTTAGCTTCAACTTTTTCACCCTGCAGGGTGGTTGATTCAAATTCGGCTAGTCCGCCATTATATTTCACTACAGGGGTTGCCTCAACGATTGCTTTCTTATTGAAATATTTTTCAGGAAACCGGGTATTAATGGTAACCTCAACTTCACCGGCATGTGTTTCAAGCGGACTTGGTTGAACATCATAAGATACGTCAGTTGCATTTTCAACCATCTTATTCAAACCACCGCAGCTACTAAATACAAGCGCTGCAATAGCAATTGATGACAGGTAGATTTGTTTAACTCGCTTCATAATTTTGATTTGTTATTTGATTATTACTTTAATAAGTTGATTCATGTAGCTTGTACTAATTACAAACTTAATAATGTTTTCATTAAAAAAAAATTATAATCCCAAGATTGTAATTTTTTGTTAAATATAAGAAAAAAACTTAAACAGACTAAATATCAATACGATAAATTATCATCATATAGAATAAATTCATGTTAGTCCTATTATTTTCCTCTTGTTTAGATATTTAAAACATTATTTATTACAGAATGTTTTATTTGGGTACATATTTTAACAATAATATACGCGCCGGGTGTATGAGAGCAATATTTCATATTGCAGTTTGGATGTAATAATACAAAAACGCCGGGTATAAATGTCACCCGGCGTTCACAATTAGAAAATATAGTTGAATATTATCTTCTGTTATGTCTGTCACCCCTGCTTTGCCTGTCGCCTCTGTTATGCCTGTCGTCTTGTTGTTGAGGCCGCGGCAGCAGTGCTTTACGCGAAAGCTTCAGATTGCCGGTCTTTTTATCTACATCAATAAGTTTTACTTCAACTTCATCACCGGCTTTCAGTTCATCTTCAACTTCACGGATGCGTTGCCAGCTGATTTCAGATATATGCAAAAGGCCTTCCTTATTAGGTAATATTTCAACAAAGGCGCCAAAGCTGACAATTGATTTCACTTTTCCTTTATAGACTTTTCCAATCTCAGGTATTTCAACTATAGACCGGATCATTTCTTTGGCATGTTCGATCGATTCTTTGTCAACCGCTGATACATCAACGAGACCCTGGTTTTCGATCTCTTCAATAACTATGGTTGTTCCGGTTTGTTTCTGGATCTCCTGTATCACTTTTCCACCCGGACCGATCAGGGCACCAATCATTTCTTTAGGGATAATAAGCTGCTCTATACGAGGAACATTGGATTTATAATCATCCCTTGGTTCAGGAATGGTTTCAACCATTTTATCCAGTATATGCAACCTTCCGGCACGAGCCTGATCAAGCGCTTCATGCAATATATCGTAGGACAAACCTTCAACTTTAATGTCCATCTGTGTCGCGGTGATGCCATCGCGGGTTCCGGTTACTTTAAAGTCCATATCGCCCAGGTGGTCTTCATCACCCAGGATATCGGAAAGGACAGCATATTTACCGCTTTCCGTATCAGTTATCAGTCCCATTGCAATTCCCGATACGGGTTTTTTAATTTGTAAACCCGCGTCCATTAATGCCATTGTTCCCGCGCAAACTGTTGCCATTGATGATGAACCGTTGGATTCAAGAATATCGGAAACTATTCGTATCGCGTATGGATTATCCATGGGTACCATTCGTTTTAAAGCCCTGTGGGCTAAATTGCCGTGACCTACTTCGCGTCTGCTGACACCCCTTGAGGGGCGGGCATCGCCAGTGGAAAACGGGGGGAAGTTATAATGAAGCACGAATTTATTGGAGCCCTGGATCAATACTTCATCAATAATTTTTTCGTCAAGCTTGGTGCCCAGGGTCACTGTAGTCAGTGATTGTGTTTCTCCGCGGGTAAATATAGCTGAGCCGTGCGCTGCAGGCAGGTAATCCACTTCACACCATATTGGCCTTATTTCATCAGTTTTTCTGCCGTCAACGCGTATTTTTTCATCAAGGATCAAAGAGCGGACAGCCTCTTTTTCCACATCATGAAAATAGTGGTTTACCAGCATTTCATTAACTTCTTCCCCTTCATCAAGTTGTTCTGCATACTTGTCAATAAACTCCAGTTTTACCAGTTCATATGCATCCTGTCTGTCGTGTTTGCCCGGGGTTGTTTTGGCTATTTTGTAAACCTTGTCATAAGTCTCTTTTCTTACCAGTTTTGCCAGTTCTTCATCTTTTTCTTCATGATCGTACTCTCTTTTTTCGGTTGATCCTACCTCTTTAGCCAGATCAATTAGGGCCTGACAATGTCTCTTAACTTCTTCATGTGCAAATTTTATTGCTTCGAGCATCTCGGCTTCCGATACTTCGTCCATTTCGCCTTCTACCATTAATATATTGTCGATAGTTGCTCCTACTATAATATCTATGTCTGCCTTCTCAAGCTCGGTAAATGTAGGATTAACCTTAAAATTACCGTCAATACGCGCGACACGCGCTTCAGAAATGGGGCCGTTAAACGGGATATCGGATACTGTAAGTGCAGCTGAAGCAGCCAGTCCGGCCAGTGCATCAGGCATTATATCCTTATCGGCTGAGATCAGTGAAATATTGACAAAAGTTTCAGCATGAAAATCTTCCGGGAAAAGCGGACGGAGGGCACGATCAACCAATCGTGAAATAAGGATCTCGTAATCACCGGGCCGTGATTCCCTTTTCATAAAACCTCCGGGGAACCTGCCTGCAGAAGCAAATTTTTCTTTATAATCAACTGACAGTGGCATAAAATCCACGTCTTCTTTTGCTTCTTTGGCGTAAACAACAGTTGCAAGTAACATGGTATCGCCCATTTTAATAACTGCTGATCCATCGGCTTGTTTGGCTAATTTGCCGGTTTCAATTTCTATTGTCCTGCCATCGCCAAGATCAATTTTTTTTATAAATGATTTATACATTTTTTAACTTATAATTATTTAATAATAAAGGAACAGGTGTTCCTGACAATGAATAAAAAAAGGCAACTTTAATTGCCTTTTATTTTCTTAAGCCCAAATTTTTTAGTATACTCCTGTACTTTTCAATATCGTTTTTCTTTAAATAGTCCAGCAGCCTTCTTCGCTTTCCTACAAGCTTAAGAAGTGCCCGTTGTGTGCTGAAATCTTTTTTGTGAGATTTAAGATGATTTGTAAGATGATTGATACGGTGTGTAAACAGTGCAATCTGACTTTCGGGAGTGCCTGCATTTTTTTCACTTTCCCCGTACTGTTTGATCAGTTCTTTCTTCTTTTCAGCCGTTAAATACATTTTATGAATGAGTTATTTATTATTCTCATAGTTTTTTCAGGTTGCAAAAGTATTTATTTTTTTTTATTATTCAATACGTTTAACGATAAAGTTAAGCTGTTAATTTGGGTTTGTTTGGTTATTCCCGGCCGCAGTTTAAACGGGAAATCTCTAATTTCCTTTAATACTTAGGGCTTTCCCTTACCTACTGATTAATAATAATATTACCTATCTGACAGGAAAGGCATTTTTTGTAACTGCAATACTCCTTCTTTAAATGTAACAGTCCTTGTGTGTCAGCTGCATTTCCTGCCTGCAGGCCAAGCTGGTTCCATTTATTGATTACTGCATTCTTTTCAGGCGGCAAATTATGGAGCCACTCAATTGCACGATCCGGAAGATGTTGTTTATTCCTGGCTTTTCCGTACAGAAAAAGGAAGGGGACCAGGGTATTGATTATAATTAGGTGAATTGTCGGATAACCGGGCATTTTTTTTCGTTTGGCTGATTCTTTTTCAAAAGTATAATGATTATCCCAAAAGGAAGAAGCCGGGTGACTGAATAATTGTCTTAACTGTTCCACTGTATGGCAATCAATGACTTTTGAAAACAAATTTGCACTGTTATATACAAGTGCAGCAAACTGAGCGATCCTCAGGGTGGGAAAATTAGCCGGCCGTGACCGTAGAAATTTCCAGAGGTGCTTTTCAAGGGGTGTCAGGCGATATTTTTGTTGCAGAAAGGCATATTCTTTTTTGAGCCCGGAGATATACGGGTGCTTGTGAGGGTTTTCCAGAAAACCTGCCTGCCCGAAGAGTAAAGCTTCCAGTTGAGTCAGGTTGTCTTTATGCCTGGCCAGGTATTTAAATGGAAGTGATCTTGCCAGTAATTCAAAAGGCATGGCATTCAGTTTAAAACCAAAATTTCCGGCAAGGTGAATATAGAATGTTTCTTCCCAGTCATTATTATTTTTTAATAATGTATTTTTTATTCGTTCCGATTTTTTCTCAAGGCGTTCGAAAAGGATACTGTTAATCCAGTAATGGATCCTGAAGCGCTCAACAGATTCAAGGTCTTTTTGGCATGGTATCCAATTGGTGCTTTTCAACAAACGTTTGTAATTATCATAATATTTTTTCCTGAAAGTAATCTCCACCGTCGGGATCTTTTGACCGTTTGTCCTGAACACCGGTATATCATTATTTTTTACCACCTGTAAAATAACATTGTCATAGGATCTGTCTTCATGATGATGGTGCCTTTTCCAGTCGGATGATGAATCGTGTATTTCCACGTTGCCTGCCCACAACGTGTTGCCTATTTTTATTTGTGCATTGGTAAAGTCGGGGCCGGCATCAGGATTTTGTTCACCGGTTTTGATGACCTCTACTCTTTCCCCTTCGGGAGTATACATGGTTTTTTCGTTAAACAGCCTGTGTTTCCATATGTAGTGCAGGAATTGTTCGGGCATAATTACTTGTAACGTTGGATTTCATACATTAAATAGTGCCTGTCCATAATGTCCGATATCCGCGTTGCTGCTCAACCGAACGAAGTGAGCTCTTGAACACCTTTAAAAATTAAACATGTTGTGAAAACTTTTTAAATCCTCGAATACTTTAGTATTCCGCGGTTTAAAATGTTCACGTGCCTTGATCTCGAACATTCTGAACAAACACTACGAGTTAATTGACAGACTCTAAATAGTGTCTGTCCATAAAGTCCCATTTGCCGTGTTACGCTTGCGCGAAAATTGCTCATTTACGACAAATAAACCCCGCGTTTTCGGACCGCGCGAGCCTTGCAAATGGAACTTTCTGAACAAACACTAAATATACAAAATTACACTGTCCCTCACAAAAAATATTATTCAGGTTTCGAATGAAAGTTGCCGGGAGATGAATCTTTAACCCGATAAAGCCAATAATGCAGGTTAGAGGTATTGATCCAGTAATTTTGCCATGGACTGCTGAATTTCCCGGGCTTTTTCACCCGCGGCAACGGCAAAATCCTTTGAATGACCGGCATAAATTATTCCGCGTGATGAGTTTACCAGCAGGCCGCATTTTTTATTCATCCCGTATTCGGCAACCTCTTCAAGGCTGCCACCCTGGGCTCCTATACCTGGTATCAGCAGGAAATGATCAGGAATCTTCTGCCGGATAAGGGAAAGCATGGAAGCTTTGGTGGCTCCCACCACGTACATTAAATTGTCGGTTGTTCCCCAGTCTGCCGACCGGCTGATCACCCGCTCAAACAGGTGTATGTTTTCTTTGTCCCGGATAAGCTGGAAATCCGCTGCTCCCTGGTTTGAAGTAAGGGCAAGCAGAATTACCCATTTATCCTGGTATTCCAGGAACGGTTCTATTGAGTCCCTGCCCATATAGGGGGCAACTGTTACTGCATCGAAGGGGAGATGATTGAAAAATGCTTTCGCGTACATCCTGGATGTATTACCGATATCTCCCCGCTTGGCATCAGCGATAAGGAAAATTTCAGGATATTTTTCCCTTATATATATGGCTGTCTCTTCAAGTGCTTTCCAGCCAGGTATTCCCTGTGATTCATAAAAAGCAATATTGGGTTTGTATGCAACACAATATTCAGCCGTGGCATTTATTATCTGCTTATTGAATACAAAAAGCGGATCTTTGGTTTTTAATAAGTGCCGCGGAATCTTATCAGGATCGGTATCGAGACCGACACAAAGGAAGGAATGTTTTTTTTGTATTTCCTGAAACAGTTTATCTGAATTCATGGTCCTTAGTTTAATCCGCTTTCTTTCAACCGTTCTGCATTTTCTGCCATTTGCAGTTTTTCAATGATCTCAAAAATATCGCCGTTCATTAATGATGGTAGATTATACATGGTAAGATTGATCCGGTGGTCGGTAACACGGCCTTGCGGAAAATTATATGTTCGTATTTTCGCTGAACGGTCACCTGTTGATACCATAGTTTTTCTTTTCGAAGATATACTATCCAGATATTTCTGGTATTCCAGGTTATAGATGCGGGCTCTGAGTTCTGTCATGGCTTTATCCAGGTTTTTCAACTGTGATTTTTCATCCTGGCAGGTCACCACGATCCCCGTGGGTATGTGCGTGAGCCTGATAGCCGAGTAAGTAGTATTTACCGATTGTCCTCCAGGGCCTGATGAGCAGTAGGTATCTTTACGAATGTCTTCAGGTTTGATCTCCACGTCCACTTCGTCAGCCTCGGGAAGGACCGCGACAGTGGCCGCGGATGTATGCACACGCCCCTGGGTTTCTGTCTGCGGCACACGCTGCACACGGTGGACCCCCGATTCATATTTCATAATACCGTATACCCCGTCACCCTTTACATTGACAATGACCTCTTTAAATCCCCCTACAGTACCTTCGGTATAATTGATGGTTTCAAATTTCCATTTCCGGTCTTCACAAAATTTTGCATACATACGGTATAGCTCACCCGCGAAAATGCTGGCTTCATCACCTCCTGTACCTGCCCTGATCTCAAGAACCGCATCTTTATCATCTTCAGGATCTGTCGGCAATAACAATACTTTTATGCGTTGTTCAAAGGGTACGATCTTCTTTTGCAGTTCATCAAGCTCTTCCCTGGCCATTTCACGCATTTCCTCATCTTTTTCATTTGACAGTATTTTTTTTGCCGAATCAATATTGCTTAATAAATTCTTATATTGGTTGTATGCCTCCACCAAAGGTTCAAGCTCTTTGTATTCTTTATTAAGCCTGACATAACGCTTCATATCCGAAATAATATCCGGCCGTGATATGAGGCCTTCCACCTCTCTGAACCGTTCCTTAACACCTTCCAGTTTATCCAGAATCAAATTATTGCCCATATTCTTATATATAATAGAATTACACCGTTAATTTAACGTAAATAATACTAAATCGTGCTGTTAAATCTAATAGTGAAATTCTCCCGCTTTGCTTTTTATTGTCAAACGGGAATGATCTGCTTTTTCAACATGACCGATAATTCGTGCATCAATATTGAAATTACCGGCAATATCAATAATGGAACCGGCAACTTCAGGAGGTACGTACAATTCAAACCGGTGGCCCATATTAAATACCTCGTACATTTCTTCCCAGCCCGTGTCCGACTGTTCCCGGATGATCGAGAACAGGGGGGGTATGTCAAACAGATTGTCTTTAATAATGTGCAGGCCTTTCACAAATTTCATCACTTTGGTCTGGGCACCCCCCGAGCAGTGGATCATACCGTGTATTTGCGGCCTGTACTGTTGCAGTACTTTCTTTATCACGGGTGCATAAGTTCGTGTCGGTGATAATACAAGTTTCCCTATATTTTGGGAGAGGCTGTCAATATTTTGTGTAAGGCTGTATGACCCTGTATAGATAAGAGACCGCGGGATAATATCATCATAGCTTTCAGGATACTTCTTTGCCAGGTAATTGTCGAATATATCATGCCGGGCTGAAGTAAGTCCGTTACTTCCCATGCCGCTGTTATAAGTGTCTTCATAACTTGCCTGGCCGAAGGATGCCAGTCCCACGATCACATCACCGGGACTGATCCTGTTTTCAATGACCATTTTACGAGGCATTCTGCAGGTTACTGTTGAGTCAACAATGATGGTTCGCACCAGGTCGCCAACATCAGCTGTTTCGCCACCGGTAAGGTGAATACGGATACCCAATTTTTCCATTTTAGTAATAAATTCATCATATCCTTTCAGGATATGCATTATCACATCGCCGGGTATCTTATTTTTATTCCTGCCAATGGTTGAAGAAAGCAGAATATTATCCGTGACACCTACACAGATCAGATCGTCGAGGTTCATAACAATGGCATCCTGGGCAATACCTTTCCATACGGTGTAATCGCCGGTTTCTTTCCAGTACATATAGGCAAGAGATGATTTCGTACCGGCACCGTCGGCATGCATAATATTGCAGTAATCGGGATTGTTGCCAAGGTAATCGGGAATAACCTTACAAAAAGCGTTTGGATACAAACCCTTATCAAAGTCCTTAACAGCATTATGTACTTCTTCCTTTGAGGCCGAAACGCCCCTTTGGTTATACCTTGATGCTTTACTCATTTATGAATGATTAAATTTGCCTGAAATAAACAATGCAAATTTAATAAAAAAAAGAAGAGCCGGTTGCCGGCATCCTTCTTTACTTAACCCGAAATCAAAAAACATCCCGCCAGCCCGGCTCTTCCCGTTACAAGTTATGATTTATAATCACCAAGTGCTTCCATTAATTTTTTACGTGTAAAAAATATCCTGCTTTTAACAGTGCCTATCTTAAGGTCCAGCTTTTCAGCAATTTCTTTGTATTTATAACCTTGCGTGTGCATGAGGAAAGGCTCTTTGAATTCATTCTGCAGGCTGTCAATGTTCTTTTTGATCTCTTTGGCCGACAGTTTCGAATCGGGATTTTCAAGGCCTGATTCCTGTTTAAGGTTTAAATAATAAAGATCATTCGTATTATCAAAGGTTGTATTGGCTTTTACTGATCTTCTGTAGTTATTGATAAAGGTATTTTTCATAATAGTGAAAGTCCAGGCCTTAAGATTAGTATTATCCTCATACTTGTCGCGGTATGAGATTGCTTTTAAATATGTTTCCTGTAACAGATCCTTTGCATCTTCATGATTTGATGTGAGGCTATATGCGAATCGTTCCAGGTTATCCTGCAGACTTGTCAATTGATAATTAAACTCTATAGCTGTCATGATTTCCAGATTTTAAGTTTCACAATTATAGTTAAACAAAAATAAGTAAAAATTGAACATTAAACAAGATATGTAAGGTCGCTGAAGCTAATTGCCGGGGAATATTCTAAATAACATCAGACAATATAAAATACAGAAAATAAATTATATAAGCCTATTATATAATGAAGCATTTTAATTAACGGCAATAGATTTTTTAACAATTTTTTAACGTTTAATATAACATATGTTAATAATAAACAAAAAATATAAATCAGATAAAAAGGTATGATTATGAATTAATAATGAAAAGAATATGCTGCAACCATGATATATTGTATTATTAATACTATGTGAAGCGGATTATTGAGACGAGATCTTATTCAACTCTTCAATGAAGTTTTTTGGGGAAGCAATAATACGTATGTTATCGGGTACTTGCATATTGATACCTGATGTTTGCTGCCCTGAGATGAAAATTAATTTGTCCTTTTTTAATGAACCGGTCAGGTGAATGATATATTCATTTATATCATTACCACTGAATGAAGAAATAACAGAAGTGACAAGTATATCAACCGGGCGGATCCGGCATGTTTCGACAATATCAGGAACAGGCACTGAGGCTCCCAGGTAAATAACATGGTGACCGCGCTTTTTTATCAGGTAACATGAAAACAACAATCCCAGTTCGTGAAGTTCCCCTTCGGGCAGGGCCAGTAAAAAGTTTTTACAACCGGTTTTTTCTGATATGTTCTGGCTGTCTATAGCTACGATGAGTTTCTGGCGTAACAGGTTTGATACAAAATGTTCCTGTGCAGGATTTATAGTACCGGTTTGCCACATTATCCCTATCCTCTCCAGAAAGGGATAAATAATGTTTATAATGGTGTCTTCAAAACCAAGTTGAATAACAGCACGGGTCAGGATTTTTTCAAATTTGTTTTCATCCAGGTCGATCATGGCAATAGCCATGTTTTCAATCTGGGTTTCCGTATCATCGGTCTGCTTTGAAAGCCGGTTTATTTGTGATGATATTTCTTCATTTGACAATGAGGCAATTTTCGATATTTTAAATCCGTTGCGGTTAAGGATGGAAATATTCAGAAGTTGTTTTAATTCAGGATCACAATATGTTCTGATATTGGTCGAGGTGCGCCGCGGTTCGATCAAACCATAGCGTTTCTCCCACATTCTTATGGTGTGGGCTTTGATACCCGATAATTTTTCAAGATCTTTTATTGTATAGTTTGCCATTGATAATTCAGTCTATTCTTAGTATCAATAAGTGATAACAGAATAATATTAAAAAAATGATCAGAAAATTCCATATACTGTTTTCGTTTGAAATCTATCCTTAAAAATATAAAAACCCAACAATCAGCTGCCGTATTGATTGAGGGAAAACATTTATGAACTCACTAAACCGGCAGAGTATGTATAACAACCCGAACAAATTAATGTTTAACCGGATGCCGGCAATAAATTATTGTTCCGGCGTGCTTAAATCCTGCGGATCAGTGACAAACCGTCACGTACCGGCAATATGGTATTTTCAACCCGCGGGTCATTTTGAACTGTAGTATTAAATGTTTTTAGTGCAACGGTTTCTTTGTCGGTCTTATTTTGTTTCGCGTATACCTTTCCTCCCCAGAGGACATTATCTGCAAGAAGTATACCGCCTTTACCGAGTTTTGGAACGATCAGTTCATACAGACCGGGATATTCGATCTTTTCGGCATCAAGAAAAGCAAGATCAAAGGAGATATCCATTTCAGGCAAAATATCAAAGGCATTTCCAATATGCAGTTCAATGTTTTTCGATAATCCGCTTTGTTCTATATAATGTTCGATAAATGATCTTAGCTCATCGTTTTTTTCGATAGTATGCAGTATCCCGTTTTTTCCCAGGCCCCTTGCGAGGCATATGGCCGAGTAGCCTGTAAATGTTCCGATCTCAAGTATGTATTTTGGCTGTTTTATTTTGCTTATCAGTTCGAGTAGTTTGCCCTGTACATGGCCTGATGCCATCCTTGGATAGACCGTTTTCAGGTGGGTTTCCCGGAACAGTTGTTGTAAAAGACTGTCTTCGGCACTGGTGTGGGCTGCAATGTATTGTTCGAGATTTGTTTCCATTTTGTTCGTCCCGGACTACTCGTAAATAAGGTAGGATAACCTATAGCTATCGAATATTTCATTTGCAACATCAACAACTTGTGTATCTGTTATATTTTCTACCTTTTTTTCAAGATCAGAAAAAGAATCCACTTTATTATAAACAAGATAACTTTTACCTATTGTCAGCATCAGGTGTTCATAGCTTTCGGAAGCGATAGCCATTTGTCCTACCAATTGGCGCTTTGCTTTATGTAATTGCAGGGTGCCCAGGGGTTTTTCCCTTATCTTTTTCAGCTCCTTCAGGATCAGGGAAACAGCTCTTTCAGTGTCTTTTTTATCGGCACCAAAGTATATGCTTATCAAACCCGTATCGCTGTATGGAGTATAATTTGAATCCACATTGTAGGCTATCCCGTTTTTTTCGCGTAATAACAGGTTAAGCCTTGAGTTGAGTGCCGGTCCGCCAAGCAGGTTATTCAACAGTGTCAGTGGCCATCGCCGGTCATCCTTGAGATTGTATGCCGGACTTCCCATCATGCAATGGGACTGGTAGGTGGACCGGTTTTCCACTTTTTTTTCCGGCGTGTAACCGTTTACCGTTAATCGTTCTCTCCTTGTTTGTTTTTCAGGATAATCACCAAAATAGTTTTCAAAGTATTTTATCAGTCTTGGAAAAGATATGTTCCCGACCGAGGTGACTACCATTTGACTGGTAGAATAGTTTTTATCTATGAATTCCAGTATCTGGCCCCTGGTAATTTTTTTTAATAGCTTCTCTTCTCCAAGTATGCTTCTGCCAAGGGAATTCCCTTTAAAAATAAGGTCCTCAAAATCATCGAATATAAGATCAACCGGTGAATCTTTGTACGAATTGATCTCATCGATTACAACTTCTTTTTCACGTTCTATTTCCTTTACGGGAAAAACGGAATGGAAAAGTATATCGCTGAGCAGGTCGAATGCCCTGGGATAATATGTTTTAAAGAATGTAGTGAATATGCATGTTTCTTCTTTTGTTGTGTAGGCATTGATCTCGCCACCAATATCATCCATGCGGCTAAGGATATGATAGGCTTTACGCCGGCCGGTGCCTTTAAATATCATATGTTCGATCAGATGTGCCATACCATGTTCATCCTGCTCCTCATCACGCGACCCGGTATTCACTATCACCCCGCAATGTGAAACCTGACTGTTTACCTGTTTATGTATCAGCCTTATTCCGTTTTTTAATGTATGTGTGTGATATTCCATATATGAAATTTGAGCTACAAATGTATAAAAACTGTAACTCGGAATTTACCCTAATGATTTATTAAAATTATTTTGTATCCCGATTTTTTTATTTAGATTTGCAGCGCAAAATTGGTAAGGTGCCATAGCTCAGTTGGTAGAGCAACGGACTGAAAATCCGTGTGTCCTTGGTTCAATTCCAAGTGGCACCACTAAACAGAATCTGTCAGTAAACCCAGGAACTCAAACTCGGATTGCCCTTTCCGTAACTTCGGATTTTTATGTAAATGCTATGAATATCCGCATATTACCCTATGTATCATTATACACCATAACCTTCGACACGAAGGATATCCTCTATTTTGGATTTTAATTCACCCTGGATAATAATTTCACCATCTTTTTCAGATCCTCCTGTTCCGCATCGGGACTTCAGTAGTTTGCCAAGGGATTTCAGATCCTCACTACTGCCTGTAAATCCTTTTACAATAGTAACTGTTTTGCCTTTACGTTTTTTCCGGTCGATTATAACCTTTAATTTCTGCTTTTCAGGAGGTAAGAAAGGCTCTTCCTCTTCATTTTCGTGGCTGTATTCAAATCCTGGATCAGTAGAATAAACTATTCCCGTCCTGCTTTTCCGGTTTTTTGCCATACTGGTTTTTTCTGCAAAGATACCATATCCGTGATTTTTTTGAAACTATAATAGATTTCAGCTACGGAAAGTTTTCTCTCTGCGGAATCCAAAATCACTCCTCCTTCGTCGTCGCTCGGACAGGGTTCCTCCAGGGCTCCTGCAACGAAAACCTTCCTTGAAATATCACGCTATTTTTCTGAGACGGCCCACCCTACTGCTAAACCTTATGCTGGTTTTAAAGGAAATGTCAGCGGCGGCATTTCTTTGTTTACTTTCTTTTTGCTGTAGAACATAGCCGAAGGCGATCTCGAGACCTGCCAGGGGAGTATAAGAAAGTAAATAGAACCGCATGGGGAAAGGTTCGAAACAGTCAGCCCCAGAAAGGGTATTGTTTAATAAAACAATCCTATTCTATATAAGAGCCTTAACCTGTATTATTAATGTTTGGTTAAGATGCCTGGCGCCGAAAGCTGAAGATGTATTTCAGCATACTGCATAATTTTCTCTGATTTTTATGAATAAAGCAGGGTAAAAAATATCTTTGCATCACATGGGAAAATATGATGTTATAGTTACGGGAGCCGGTCCGGCAGGTCTGCTGGCTGCAGGCAGGGCGGCTGAACTGGGAGGTAAGGTCCTTGTACTGGAAAAAATGGAACAGCCAGGGCGTAAGCTTTTGATAACAGGAAAAGGGCGGTGTAATATAACAAACGATGCAAGCATTGATGAGTTTATTAAACACGTTTATCCCGGTGGCCGTTTTTTGCGTGATGTTTTCTTTCAGTTTTTTTCGAAAGACATTATCGGGTTGCTTAATAAATATGGTGTTGAAACGGTTTTGGAACGCGGTGGACGCTATTTTCCGGCCAGCAGCAAGTCGGATGATGTTTTGCAGGCATTGTTAAGATGGGTCAGCCGCGGGGGAGCAGAGATACGTTATGGCCAACGGGTTGAGAAAATTCTTATTGAAAACAACATGGTAAAGGGAATACAGGCGAACAGCCGGATATTTTCTGCCAGTCGCGTTATTCTTGCCACAGGAGGAAGGTCATATCCTGCCACGGGTTCGAATGGTGATGGATATAAACTCGCGGAACAGGCAGGGCATTCAATTGAAAGGCCCAGGCCGGCTCTTGTACCCCTGGAAACGAAAGGTGATATGGCAAGAAATCTTCAGGGGCTTACTTTAAAAAATATAAATGCCGCGGTATGGGTGAATAATAAGAAGAAAACCGAATATTTCGGAGAGATGATCTTTACACATTTCGGAATTTCAGGACCTGTTATCCTTACACTCAGCAGAATTGTAGTAGATGAATTGCAAAAAGGCAACAAAGTGGAGATTGTTATTGACCTGAAACCTGCTCTTGATGAGCAAAAGCTTGATAACAGGCTGCAGCGTGACCTTAATGAAAACGGAAGGAAAAAGGCAGGCAATGTTTTCCGTTACTGGCTGCCGTCAGCAATGATCCCTGTTTTTATCGACCTGCTGGGGATTGATGCTGATAAACCCTGCCATCAGGTTTCATCCAAAGAACGTAAGCAAATACGGTATTTATTAAAAAACCTCAGCTTTAATATCACAGGCCATCGTTCCTTTAAAGAAGCCGTTATTACAGCCGGTGGTGTACCTGTAAAAGAGATATCTCCGAAAACGATGGAATCGGCATTGGTTAAGGGCCTGTATTTTGCAGGTGAGATAATAGAGCTGTTTGGCGACACGGGAGGTTATAACCTGCAAATCGCTTATTCTACCGGCTGGCTTGCCGGTACATCCTGCATTAAAGCATCCGGTTAGTTCCTTAATGATCCTGTTCATAAAAAAAGCAGAACCCTGAATAAGTATGTCAGCTTTAAAAAGGTTGATCATAATTTCGGATGAAGCCGGTGGGCCGGGGGATTAGGCGGAGTTTTCATGAAACCAGCAGGTAGTTTTTTCCTTCAATCCAGGACCCGCTTTCAAGATAATCCATGATCTCCCTCCGGGCCTTTCTTTGTTTCATATAGATCAAAATAAAGGCTGTGCCGGCCGGTGGTATGTTTGTATAGTAGATCACTTCCCTGTCAAGGTCACGGTTTTTTTTGATATCGATATAGGCTTTGACATAAATACCATGCTTTTCCGCCAGCTTTGCCCTTCTTCTTGATATTTTACTGGCACCCCATACCAATACCTCCGGGTGAAAAGGATTATTCCCGGCCAGCCATTTCACCAGGTAATAGGATTTGATCCGGTAAAAGGATTTATCGCTGTATTCAGGCTTTGTTCGTGTAAGCCGCTGATCGGAATCATGCCATTTCAGGACCGGTTCAGGCAGTTTTCGGATCTTTATCCCTGCTGCCAGCCAGCGCAGCCACATTTCATAGTCCTCAGGGAAATCCCCTTTTTTGTACATACCAAGTTTGTCGGATACGCTTTTACGCCACATAGCTGTAGGGTTGATCAAAGGCATCTCAACAAACTGCCGGTTTATGATATCTTTATAGGATCTGATCTCATTACTCCAGTCCACATAACGTTTAAAACCTTCTGTGCCTTCACGGTGAGGTATATATTCAGCAAGTCCGGCCACTGCTCCGTAATCAGGGTTATGATCAAGGAAAGCGGCTTCTTTTTCCAGCCTTTCGGGCATGGATATATCATCAGCATCCATCCGCGCAATGTATTCACCCCTGGCAAGGGAAGCTCCCCTGTTAGAGGCAAATGCTACACCGGACTGCTTTTCACATACCGGTATAAACCGGTGATCTTTAACTGCAAAAGACTTGGCTATTTTTTCACTGTCATCAGTTGAATTATTATTTACGAGAATGCATTCAAAATCCCCGTATGTTTGGTCTTCTATGCTTTTTATCGCGCGCCCGAGGGTTTCAGAAGCATTGAAGTAAGGCAGTATGACTGATATTTTCAGCTTTGAATTTTTCATGAAATGCAAATATAAATCATATGTTCCGGCCGGGAATATAAATGATCAATATTTGCTTCGGGCGCGCTTTTTATTCAGCACATTCTAACATTTACACCGGCCCCGGTATGTGTATTGTTTGTTCGTAATCTTCGTATCATACTGATTATAAAAATTTGATGTTTTTCAACAGACCCTGGGTAAATGATATTGACGCCGCGGAATTTTTAATTGTCATAAAGGAAGAGAACATTTACATAATTTTCATTTGTTTTATGAATTTTTAGTATGAAACCCCCATCCTTAAGGAGTTTAATTTAAAAAGTACAAAAACAAAAGTATATATATACAAAGAACCTATTATGAAGGGATGAGGGTCCGCTGAACGCCTTAAAAAATATAAAAAATTGGTGAGGCAACAAAAACCACCAACTTTGATTAAATGAAATAACAAATTAATTAATAATAACTTAACCAAGAGATATACGAATGAAGAAACCGATTATGCAGGTACAATAAAAATGCATTATATTTGGCAGTATAAATGAATTGAAATGTTCCATTTCGGTCAGATTGCCTCATATATTCCTTATCTTGTCGTGGCTGTGGCTTCTTCACTGTACATGATAAGTTATACGGTTGATAAATATACGGTTCATGATAAACCTTCCGGCAATAAAAGTATAGAAGCTGAGACAGAATATGAAGAGATCAGCCATTTTGACAAGTCTGTTAATTTCAACCGGGATGATCAGTTTACATATCTTTTGACTGCTTCGGGTCAGGAAGATACGGACCATCACTTACCCTTAATTAGTATTAACAGGTTTGTTTTTCATGTTAAGAAAGAATCATTCTGCAGCCTGCATTTTCCGCTGTACCCCAATCCTCCGCCTGCCGGCTGATAATCTTTTATTTGTTTCTTTTAATATTTTCTACAGTAAGTGTTTTGGCTTATATAAAATACAGCCTGGCGGCTGGTATAAAACTTGAATTAAAATATGGTGAGTAAATTTATTCTTATTATCCTTACTGACTTTTTATTTTTACTGCAACTTACTGCACAAGAAGTCAGAATTATTCCTGATACAACCCTGTTTCCTCCGGTTGAACTGGATGAGGTGGTTGTAAAAGCCTCAAAAAATAATTCCAATCTTAAAGAGCTGCCTTCTTCCGTTTCAATCATACCCTCATCAATGATAGAGCGAAACGGAATACACACCTTGAATCAGGTGAGTGGCATAGCCCCCAACCTGGTAATGCCCGACTATGGATCCCGGCTTACATCACCTGTATATATAAGGGGTGTTGGCTCCCGTATAAATGCTCCGTCCGTTGGGTTATATGTTGATCATGTGCCGTATTTTGAAAAATCGGTTTTTGAGTTTGATTTCTTTGACATCGAAAGTATAGAAATATTACGCGGTCCCCAGGGAACATTATACGGCCGTAACAGTATGGGCGGCCTTATCAATGTGATCACACGCTCGCCTGCTGATTATCAGGGCACACATGTTTTTTTGTCCGCGGCCGGATATGGTACATATAAGGTGAATGCCGGACATTACATGAGGATGAGCGATAATTTAGCACTTTCTTTATCAGGAAATTATCAGCATAATGACGGTTTTTATACAAATACTTATTCCAATAAAAAGATCGATGAGCTGAATGCATCAGGATTGAGAAACAAGGTGATATATACCCCTTCAGATCGTTTGACGGTTGAAAATATCGCGGGTTTTGAGCGTAGCATACAGGGAGGTTATCCTTATTCCCTTTACAATGATTCCCTAAAGAAAGCAGGTGAGATCAATTATAACCAGCGAAGTTCATACAACAGGATGATGCTGACTGATGCCCTGAAGATCGATTATTCAGGTAATAACTGGGAGCTAAGCAACACCTTATCCTATCAATACCTGGACGATGCACAGAAAATTGATCAGGATTTCACAGCGGATTCACTCTACTTTGTCAGGCAGCTGCAAAAACAGCACATGATCGCAGAAGAACTGATCATACGTTCAACCGGGGATAGTAAGCTTAACTGGTTATTTGGCGGGTTTGGGTTTGCCCAGCTTTTTCAGACCGGTGTGGATGTTGATGTATATCCGTCTGATATGTGGTACCTGAAAACATATGATTCGGATATTGTTGGATTAGCACTGTTTCATCAGTCAACCTGGAAAATGTCAGATAATATGTCACTGACAGGGGGTATCAGGTACGATCATGAGATATCGGGCATGAAATATACATATACCGCCAGAAAATCCGGTAATGCTTTACCGGTAACCGATACCGTGTATCCGGATTTGCAGGATCATATATTGTTGCCCAAAATGGCATTTAATTATCAGTTTAACAATGCCTCCCTATATGTTTCATATACCACGGGATATAAGCCGGGTGGTTTTAATTCCACCTTCGAGCGGCCTGATCACCTGATGTTTAAAAATGAAACAAGCCACAATTATGAAGCCGGTCTGAAGACTTCTTTTTTTCAAAAATTTATTTATTCTGATATTGCATTTTTTTATACCCGTTTGAAGGATCAGCAAATATACCGCACTGTGCCCAGTGGAAGGGGGTCTTATCTGGATAATGCCGGTTTGTCGGAAAATAAAGGGGTGGAATTTACTTTAAAGAACAGGATGGTGCATGGTTTTGAAGGAGTAATAGCATATGGTTACACCCATTCACGCGTACTTGAATATGTGAAGGATGCGGAAACCAATTATAATAATAAATATACACCTTATATTCCCGGACATACCCTGGCAGTGATGATAACACAAATAATATATCCGGAAAAGATAAAGTTAATTGATAAATTAAGGATCAATACAGTGTATAACCAGCACGGTAATATGTATTGGGACCTTGATAATTCATACAGGGAAAAGACCTATGGTTTGTTGAGCGCTATGATTTCGGTGACCGGAAAGATATTTCAGATTGATTTGTGGGGAAGGAATCTCCTGGCAACAGATTATCATTCATTTTTATTTGAGGCTATAGGTAACACATATGCACAGAAGGGCAAACCTTTGCAGGCCGGATTAAATTTGTCGGTTAACTGGTGATGAAGAGATGAAAGAAAAAAGCTGGCATAAGTTCCCGGTCCTGTTTAGTCTTTATATTGCCCAATCGGTTCCCATGAGCTTTTTTTCAACGGTTGTTCCGGTGATAATGAGGCAGGAGCATTATTCGCTTGAATCTATCGGGTTGCTGCAACTGGTAAAGCTTCCCTGGATATTTAAATTTTTATGGGCGCCATTTATAGATAACAGGGCAGGTACCGGCAAACAGGTAAGGGGGTGGATAATAGGTTCGGAACTGTTTTACGCGGTGATCATTATCAGTATAGGATTGTTTGATCTGCAAACGGATTTCAGCCTGATAATCATGTTGATGGTTATTGCTTTTATTGCTTCAGCCACCCAGGATATCGCTACCGACAGGTTTACAATTTTAATTCTTAAACCGGAAGAAAGGAGTGTTGGCAACAGCATGCAGTCGGGAGGAAGTTTTGCCGGCAGTCTGCTGGGTACAGGTGTCCTGTTGCTTGCATATTATTATTTCGGATGGCAAAATCTGTTATTTTTGCTTGCTGCATTTGTGGGCTTTGCAATTGTTCCGCTGTTTTTTTACAAAGCAGGACCGGCAATAGCAGAAGGTCAAAAAAAGAGAGTTAGAATAAAGGATATATTTCTGTTTTTTACCGGTAAAGAACGTAAAAAACGTTTGCTTATACTTCTTTTCTATTATTCCGGTATTATAGGGATACTGGACATGCTGAAGCCTTACATGGTCGACCTTGGTTATAATGTAAAGCAGATCGGATTCATGTCAGGAATCGTGGGTACTTCTGTAGCTGCTTTGTGTGCATTTATTGCAGGCTATATTATAAAAAAGACCGGGCGAAAAAATGCGTTTTATTTGTTCGCGTTTATCAACCTGCTGGCAGCGGTATATTTTTTCTATCTTTCAAAACAAATTCCTTTATTATGGGAGTTGTATGCCGGCATTTGTCTTTTATGGGGTGCCTATGGCCTATCCACTGTTATTATTTACACCACTTCCATGGATGTGGTCAGAGAGAACAGCGAAGGGACTGATTTTACCGTGCAGATCGTGATAACACACTTAAGCAGTCTGATTATTGTTGTACTGAGCGGGAAGGCCGGAGATATGACAGGTTATACAGGCCTTTTCGGAATTGAGATATTACTTTGCTTCTTTACCTTTTTCGTTATATATTACAATTACCCCTTAGTTAAAAAGAAAAAATGATCATTAGTAAAGCACTTATTGATAAGTACAATGTCCCGGTACCGCGTTATACCAGCTATCCGCCGGCCACGCGTTTTCATGAAGGTTTCACCGAACCGGAGTATATCCGCCTTGTTGAGGAATCAAATGAAGGTAAACCACGCCATATTGCCATTTATATTCATATTCCGTTTTGCAGAAGGATATGCTTTTATTGTGGTTGCCATGCCTGCAAAATTAATGAGAACAAACAGGTAGCTGATTATATTGCTGCCATTAAAAGTGAGATAAGAAGTCTTATTCCCCATATAGATAAAAGCAGAAAAGTATCGCAAATACATTATGGCGGCGGCACACCCAATTCTATCGATGTCAGGTATATTGAAGAGATAAATGAATTAATTTGCAGGGAGTTTACTTTTATAAGCGATCCCGAGATCGCAATTGAATGCCACCCGGCATATCTTGATCAACCGGTGATCGACAGATTACTGAAAGCGGGTTTTAACAGATTTAGCCTGGGCATTCAGGATATGGATCCCGGGATTCTGAAGACAGTTAACCGTGAACCCCCTGTTGTTCCTGTCAGGGATCTTATCAGGCATATAAGAGATGCAGGCACATCGGTTTCGGTCAATCTTGATTTTATTTACGGCTTGCCGGGACAAAATGTTGACGGTTTTACAGGATCCATTTCACAGGCAATACAGATGAGGCCGGAAAGGATGGTTACCTTTTCATATGCCCATGTTCCCTGGGTGAAGAAGCACCAGCGAATTCTTGAGAAACGCGGGATACCGGCTGCCGAAGAAAAGACGGAAATGTTCCTGGCATCGCGCGAATTGTTGACCCGTTCGGGTTATATCCCGGTCGGCCTCGATCATTATGTATTACCTTCGGATGAGCTTGGTGTAGCCCTGAAAAATCATCATCTGCACCGTAATTTTCAGGGTTATTGTACCAGGCGGACCACTGGCCAGGTTTATGCTTTTGGCGTCTCGGCAATCAGTCAGCTTGAAAAGGGATATGCACAGAATACCAAAGAGCTGAACAAATATATCGGATTGGCCGGGCGGGCTAAGCTGCCTGTTATGAAAGGGTATATTTTGTCGAAAAAGCAGATCATGGTTAAAGAAGCTATCACGGGGCTCATGTGTAATAAACAGCTCGACTTTATGCAGTTGGCCGGTACTTTTGACACCACGGTAACGAACATAAAGAAGATAACAGGATTTTCAGATGATAAGCTCGACAGCTTTATGGCTGATGGACTGGTTGAATTTGCAGATAATAAAGTAATCATAACGGATCAGGGATCACTTTTTATCAGAAATATAGCAGCCGCGCTGGATCCTGAATACGGACCGGGAGAAAATAAATATTCAAAATCTGTTTGAAATGAATAAAAACAATGAACCGGAGATAATAATTATCGGCGCCGGACTTACCGGGTTAACAATAGGTTATTACCTGGCAAAAGCCGGTAAGAAAGTATTGCTGATAGAGAAGGAAGATAGGGTGGGAGGTGTAATAAACACGGTGAAGGAAGATGGATTTACGTATGAGTCAGGACCGAATACAGGCACCGTATCTACTCCTGAGCTTGTTGCAATGTTTGATGATCTACACGGCCTTGTAAAACCTGAGATTGCCAATCCGGCAGCCAACAACCGATGGATATTAAAATACGGGAAATGGTACCCGCTGCCCTCCGGTTTTTTCCAGGGTGTGACCACTCCGTTATTTACAGTGAAAGATAAACTGCGGATCATGGGTGAACCTTTTCGCAGACCTGGCAACAATCCTGTGGAAACTGTCGCTGATATGGTGGTCAGGCGTTTAGGCCGCAGTTTCCTGGATTATGCCGTTGACCCGTTTATATCGGGCATTTATGCCGGTGACCCCGGCAGGCTGGTTACCCGTTATGCTTTGCCAAAGCTTTATAAGCTTGAACAAGACTACGGAAGTTTTATCAGGGGGGCATTGAAAAAAAGAAAGGAACCAAAAACAGAATCTGAAAAGAAAGCCACGAGGGAAGTGTTTTCAGTTAAAGGCGGGCTGAAAGGACTGATCGATGGCATGTATCATGAAACAGGGCCGGAGAATATAATTACCGGATGTTCGGGCATTGGGGTAAAACCGGACAAAAATGGTTTTATCACCCGTTTCAGGAACAAAGATGATAAAGAGGTGCAGATCACTTCAAAATTTATTGTTACAACAACAGGTGCATATGTATTGCCGTCTATACTGCCTTTTATTAATGAAAATGATTTACAGCGGATAACAAGCCTGCATTACGCGGGGGTCGTGCAGGTTGTTGCAGCTTATCATTCCTGGGAAGGTATAAAACTCAATGCTTTCGGAGGACTTATCCCATCACTGGAAAACCGCCGGATTTTAGGCATTCTGTTCCCGTCAACCCTCTTTGAAGGCAGGGCACCGGAAAAAGGTGCCATTCTTTCAGTGTTTCTGGGTGGCGTAAAAAACCCTGATATAATCGATATGAGTGATAGTGAGATAACACAAATCGTCTTACAGGAGATCCGGGATACCTTGAAATGTTTTGGGAACCCCGACCTGTTAAGGATATTCAGGTATGATAATGCCATTGCACAATATGAAAAAGACAGTGGAGACCGCCTTGAAGCCATTGATCAAATACAACAAAAATATCAGGGCCTGGTGCTAGCGGGGAACATTCGTGACGGGATAGGAATAGCAGACAGAGTAAAGCAGGGCAGGAAAATTGCGGATATGCTTATTGACAGAGACCCTCTTAGGGTCTGATAATATAAACCGGTTAAAATGAAAAAAACAGCTGTAGTGATCGTGAACCTTGGTACTCCCGATAAGCCGGGCAGGAAAGAAGTGCGCCGGTATCTCTCAGCTTTACTAAACGACCCGCGGGTGATGGATATTCCCTGGCTTCTGCGAAAAATCCTGGTCAACCTGTTTATTATTCCCCTCAGGGTGAAAAAGTCAACTGCTTCATACAAGCGGTTGTGGACTGAAAAGGGTTCACCCATAATTTTTCATCTGCACAGCCTGTCGGGGAAACTTCAGAGGAAACTGGGTGAGGGATACAGGGTTTATCCGGCCATGAGGTACGGAAGTCCTTCATTACCGGAAGCATTGAGGCAAATAAAAAACAGTACTATCGAAAAAATTGTCCTTTTCCCCCTTTTTCCCCAATACGCGTCATCAACAACAGGATCGGTGCTTGAGAAGTTTTTTAAGGAGATCAAAAGCTGGCAGGTGATACCTGCTATTCGTATTATACAGCAGTATTATAGCCATCCGGCTTTTATTAAGTCATTTACCACACTGATCAATGAGTATATTACGGAAGACTTTGATCATATAGTTTTTTCTTATCACGGATTGCCGCTAAGGCATATCAACAGGGTACACCCTGGCATAAGAGGTGACAAATGCACTTGTCATGAAGAGATGCCCGCTCATGGTTCATTTTGCTACAAAGCTGCATGTTATGACACTACACGTTTATTGGCAGGCGAACTAGGCATACCGGGGGACAGGTATTCAACCGCTTTTCAATCGCGCCTTACAAAAGACTGGATCACCCCCTTCACGGATGAACTAATTACTGAACTGGCAAAAAAAGGAGCCCGTAAAATATTGGTTACGGCGCCTTCATTTGTTGCTGATTGCCTGGAAACGATCCTTGAGATCGAACAGGATTATAAAGATATTTTTAAATATCATGGAGGTAGTGAACTTGTGATGGTAAGAAGTTTAAACGACTCTTCCATCTGGGTGGAGGCTATAGCTGAGATGGTAAGTTAGATTTTTATATTACACAGAACAGCCGGAACAATGATCTGTTATCAATTGCGCATCAAACCACCCGGAAAGATAAATTGCTTAATTTTATTGGTTATTTTTATAATTGCAATTAATTGTATTATTAACATGTCAGGTTTTGAGTAGGAATTGTCGAAAGCTGAAACTGTTTTTATACTGCATAATTCGCATTAATTTTTATAAACATATAGTCCGGCGAAGCCAATAGACCAGTTTAAATAGAGTCCGTCTATAAAGTAGTCAAAATGTTTAACCGGACATGTGTCTGTTCAGAAAGTTCAATTTGCAAGGCTCGCGCGGTCCGGAAACGCGGAGTTTACTAGTCGTAAATGAGCAATTTTCGGCCAAGCGTAACGCGGCAAATGGGACTTTATGGACAGACACTAAATAGTATTTGTCAATAAACTCTTAGTGTTTGTTCAGAATGTTCGAGATCAAGGCGCGTGAGCATTTTAAACCGCGGTATACTAAAGTATTCGAGGATTTAAAAAGTTTTCACAACGTGTTTAATTTTTAAAGGTGTTCAAGAGCTCACTTCGTTCGGTTGAGCAGCAACGCGGATATCGGACATTATGGACAGACACTAAATAGATGATGAATAAATAAATGGTTATTATCCAGGATTACAAAGCATCATGACAGAGCAGGAATTAATCAGGCAGATCAACCGGGGAGACGAGAATGCTGTAAACATGGTTTTCTTTAAATATTATGAAAGGCTTTGCTTGTATGCCGAAAGTATAATCAAGGATCACCAGGTTGCCGAAGAGATCGTTGAAGATATATTTATTTACCTGTGGTGTAATGCAAAATCAATAAAAATTCATGTTTCCGTTAAGAATTATCTTTTCAGAAGTACACATAACAATTGTATCAAGTATCTGAATAAATTAAAAACAGATAATAAGCGCATTGAGCAGTTTAATTATATGCTGAAGGATAATGAAATATTACAGCCGAATTCAGCAGCTTACCCGGTATCAAATCTGATTAATAAGGAACTTGAAGACAAAGCAGAAGAAATACTGGCATCACTTCCCGAACAATGCAAAAAGATATATTCTCTTAATCGTTTTGAAAATTTAAGTTATTCCGGAATTGCTAAAAAACTTAATATCAGTGTAGGTACAGTTAAAAAACAAATGAGTCGGGCATTTAATAAATTCCGGGAAGGATTAAAAGAGTATCTGCCTTTGTTATAAAATAATTAAATTTTTTGTCAACCACCTGTACCATTTTCAGATCATATATAATAATGGAAAAAGAGAACAAAAAAGTTAAGTATCCGCAGGAATTATTGATTAAATATTTAGCTGGCTCGGCAACTGATGAAGAAAGGGACCGTGCCCGCGAATGGATAAACCAGGCTCATAATAACAAACGTTATTTCGATGAGCTCAGGGATTTTTACCAGTTGTCCAAAGTTGTGCAGAAGCCATCCGGCTTTAACAAAGAAGCCGGTTGGAACAGAGTGAAGGCAGGTTATTATAAATCCCGTTATGAAAGTGTAATAAAGGAAAAAATAAAACACAGGAGAAGGATCATCCTGAGAGCAGGCATTTCAGCTGCAGCAGCTGTTATAATAGCAGTTTTTTCCGGATATTTATATTTTGGAAATATATTTTCCGAAAAATCAAAGACAATCACAACATTTAATGAAATCATCGTACCCCTGGGTTCCAAATCGCATATTATCCTTGCTGATTCAACCGAAGTATGGTTAAACGCGGGCAGTAAATTGCGATATCCTGAAAACATACAGGCCGCTGAGAGGGAAGTATACCTTGAAGGCGAAGCCTTTTTTGATGTTGCAAAAGCCGGGGAGAGGCAATTCATTGTAAAAACGGCCGGATTGAATATTAAGGTTTTCGGAACCCGGTTCAATGTTAAATCTTATCCGGATGAAAACCATATCCAGACTACTTTAGTTGAAGGTGCAATATCAATTGAGACTGAAACCGGTAACAGGAGAATGAAACCGGTATACTTAAGGCCTAACCAGACTGCTACCTACTATAAATCATCATCAGTAATAGAAAAATCTATAGATGAAGTTCCAAAAGGTACACCTGTAAAAGAAATCAGTAAAATAAGCAAGGTCGTTATAGATCCTAAGATTAACACTGAACCTATTACATCATGGAAAGATAAGGAATGGGTATTTGACGGTGAAGAACTCGACGAACTTGCAGTTAAACTGGAAAGAAGATATAATGTAAACATAACTTTTGAAAATAAAAACCTGGTATCGTACAGATTTACGGGGAAAATAAAAGATGAGACCTTTGAGCAGGTCCTGAAGGTCATTCAACTTTCTGCACCTATTTTATTTACGGTTGACGGTAACAACGTAATTCTTAAAGAAGACCCGCTTTATAAAAAGCAATATGATAAATTAATAAATAAAGACTATGGCTCTAGTTTAATTTGGCGTTGAATTCTGCATTAATTTAAGATATTCTTCTGTTATCCTTCGATAGCGTTCATCAGAAGCGGTATCAGTCAAAG
>Ga0307421_1000251_pt1 | contig 35401 bp, 30 predicted proteins | sample SalMarWE160270MG_FD_202163 | JGI IMG/M metagenome (GOLD analysis project Ga0307421, IMG submission 202163) | Salt marsh sediment microbial communities from the Plum Island Ecosystem LTER, Massachusetts, United States - WE1602-70 | ecosystem: Environmental > Aquatic > Marine > Intertidal zone >... | reverse complement strand
CGCCCGATCTCCGGCCCGCTCTCGATGCCCAGCTCGATGATCAGGTCGACTCCCGTGATGAGAGGCGGCGGAGCGACGGTCTCCTCGTACCGCTCGAAGTAGTGGGTCAGCAGCGTCTCTACCGTCTGCAGGCGGCGTGACCAGCGATCTTCCTTCAGGTTTGGGCCGAATGTGGCGACCAGGTCCGCAAGCGAGCAGAGCGCGAGTTCCACACCGCCGTTCCCCGCCGCGCGGAAATAGCGGAAGATCGTGCGTCGATCCAGCTTACCCTCCTGTTCCAGGCGCGACGGGCGGGCGTGATGGGCCACCAGCCGGCTCACGCGGGCCACCTCCTCGCCGCTGAAGTGCAGCGCCTTCATCCTGCGGGCCGTGATCTCCGCGCCGACGGCTCCATGGCCCTCGAAGCGGATCATTCCGGTCTCGTCGTATGAATACGTCTTCGCCTTGCCCACGTCGTGCAGCAGTGCCGCCAGCTTCATCAGGGCACCGCGGTCGCGGCCCCCCTTGACCCGGAAGGACAGATGCTCCCGCAGACCGGCGGCGAACCGGCCCAGCACCCCGGCCGCGTCCTCCCAGACGCCGGGCGGCGCGTCCTGCGGAGCGGCTGTAGCCGTATCTTCCCCCGGGATCGCCACCAGCACCCGCTCGAGCGCGTCGAGAACGAGAAGCGAGTGGCGGTACACGTCGAAGCGGTGTGGCGGTGACTGAGCTACTCCCTGGAGATCCACCAGCTCGGGGAATACGGCGCCGAGAAGACCCAGGCTATCGAGCCGCTCCAACGCCACCATTGCCGGCCTGGTTTCCAGGAGGCGGACCGTCTCGTCGCGTACTCTTTCCGGGGCCGCCTTCACCAGGAGGGGGGCGTCCCGCTCGATCCAGCGCGCTGTCTGCGGCTCGATCGCGAACCCGGCCAGCTGCGCCTCGAACCTGACCGCCCGCAGCAGGCGAACGGGATCGTCCTGGAAGGCGGCCTCGCTGGCAGCGCGGACTATGCGGTTCTGGAGGTCGGACCAGCCGCGCGTCACGGCGACCAGGTCTCCTGACGTGTCGACGGCCAGGGCGTTGACGGTGAAGTCGCGGCCTGCCAGGTCCTCCGCCAGGTCGCTGCCGCGCAGGCCGGCGAAGTCGATCTCTATTGACTCTCCGGCGGGACTGTCCGCGATGACCCGCCCTGTGTCCCGCTCGGCATCTAGCGGGAAGAACGCTCCTCCCAGCCTGTCTGCAACGGCGCGCGCCAGGGCGAGAGAGTCGCCCTGCACGGCGAAGTCCCAATCGTGCACCGCTGTGTCCAGCAGGGCGTCGCGGACGGCGCCTCCCACCGCCCACACGGGGACTGCGCGCTCCTGAGCCACGTCGAGCACGATCTCCCAGGGCCAGTCAGGAAGGTCGACTCTCATCACGCACCTGCCAAGGATCGGGTTAGCGATCCAGAATGATGGTAACGGGCCCGTCGTTGTGGATCTCGACGAGCATCATTGCCCCGAAGACGCCTGTCTGCACCGTGACTCCACGCCGTTCGAGGGCGCGGGCGAAGTGATCGACCAGAGGCTCGGCCATCTCGGGCCGGGCGGCATCGACGAAGCTGGGACGGCGGCCCTTCTGCGTATCGGCGTGTAGGGTGAACTGAGATACTACCAGCGCCGCCCCGTCCACGTCGAGCAGGCTGGCGTTCATCTTGCCCGCGCTATCCTCGAAGATCCGCAGACCGGCGATCTTCTGGGCCAGCCACTCCGCCTGCTCCTCCGTATCGCCGTGGGCCACGCCGACGAGTGCCACCAGCCCGCGCCCGATCTCGCCCACTGTCTTGCCCTGGACGCTCGCCGAGGCCCGCCTCACGCGCTGGATGACGATTCGCATTCGCCTCCCCTGTTCGCGGCCTCAGGGCGCTGCGGCTCAAGCGGACGGTGCCTACGGAAGGCCGATGGCCTGCTTCACCTCCGCGATCGTTTCAGCGGCGATCACTGAGGCCCGCTGCGCTCCCTCCCCCAAGATATCCCATACCTGATTGGGCTGAGCCGCCAGTGCAGCCCGGCGCTCGCGGAACGGCGCGAAGTAGTGGGCCAGGTTCTCGGCGAAGAGCCTCTTGCACTCCACGCACCCGATCCGAGCCGCCCGGCAATCCTCCTCGATCTGCCCAACCTGCTCGGGAGAGAAGAAGCCGTGGAGAGTGAACACATTGCAGACCTCCGGGTGGCCGGGGTCGCCGCGGAGCCTTCTTGCCGGGTCCGTAACCATCTGCATCACCCGGGCCTCGATCTCCTCAGGTGACGAGGCGATCTCGATGTGGTTATCGAGCGATTTGCTCATCTTCTGCTCACCGTCGATGCCGAGCACTTTGGCGAAATCGGTGAACTTCGCCTGGGGCTCGATGAGTACATCGCCGAAGGTGTTGTTGAAGCGGCGCACGATCTCACGGGTGAACTCCAGGTGAGGGGCCTGATCGACGCCCACGGGAACCGTGTCCGCCTTGTACAGCGTGATGTCTGCGGCCATGAGCACCGGGTAGCCCACCAGCCCGTAGTTGACGTTGTCCGGCTGTTGGCGCACCTTCTCCTTGAAGGTCGGCAGCCGGGTGAGCCAGCCCAGAGGTGTGGCCATAGACAGGAAGAGGTGAAGCTCGACAACCTGAGGGACCTGGGACTGCACGAACAGGATCGTGCCTCGCTCCGGATCAATGCCGGCGGCCAGCCAATCGAGCGCCATCTCATAGGTCCATTCGCGCAGCTTGTCGGTGTCCTTCAGTGTAGTGAGTGCGTGAAGGTCAACGACGCAGTAGATGCAGTCGTAGTCGTCCTGCAGGGCGACGTAGTTGCGGATGGCGCCCAGGTAGTTGCCCAGGTGCTGGCGCCCTGTGGGGCGAGCGCCCGAGAAGACGCGGCCTCTCTGCTTCTTGGTCATCGTGATGCGGTTCCTCCAGCGGGCGGATAGTGTAATGAGACCTCCGGGTCCGCGAGACCTCGGAGGTCTGTTCTGTCCTCCTCGGCGTCGGCCCAGTCTACCACATGAGCCTCGCGGCGGCAAGGCCCTACTGGGCTCCTACGAGGGCGATGGCCAGGTCGCGGCTGTGCGACAGGCTGACCTCCCATTCGGCCAGGCCCAGCTCTTCGGCCCTCTCGGCGGCCCGGCCGTGCAGCTGCACCAGGGGCTTGCCCCGCCGGTCACCGGTCACCTCCACGTCCCGCCAGTCGATTCCCGAGGGGGAGAGCATACGCATGCCCACGCCCAGCGCCTTGGAGACGGCTTCCTTGGCGGCGAAACGTGCCGCCAGTTCGGGCAGCCTAGCCCGGGAATGGACAATCTCGGCGGGAGTGAAGACGCGCTGCAGGAACCGGTCACCGAAGCGGGCTAAGGCCCGCTCTATGCGGGAGATCTCGATCAGATCGACTCCTAGAACCATGGCTGTGGTCCCGCCGAGTCTGGTCGCGCGGTCTCTATCCGGAAGCCGGGCCTGCGACGGCGAGGGCGTAGGCGTCCGGATCGAGCCAGCCGCGGGCAGCCTCCCGTACCTGCTCGGCGCTGATGGCCTCGATCAAGCCGGCGTACCGCTGCAGATAGTCGAGCCCCAGACTGTACCGCTCCATCTCCAGGATCGTCCGAGCCTGGCCGCCGTTCGTCTCCAGTCGCAGCGGCAGGCTGCCGGTGAGGAATGCCTTGTTGTCTGCCAGCTCTGGATCATCCACCAGCTCTCCTGATATGCGGCGTATCTCGTTGCGGATGCTTGCGACGGCCAAGTCGACGTTCGCCGGGTCGACGCCGGCACTGACCAGCCAGGGTCCGGGGCCGGGACCGCCGCTGACCCTGCTGTACGAGTAGTAGGCCAATCCCTGCTCCTCGCGCACGTTCTCCCCCAGGCGGCCCATCATGCCGAATACCCCCAGGATGCTGTTGCAGAGAGCCGCCTCCAGGAAGCGCGGGTGGGTGCGGGCGGGGCCGGGATAGCCGAGCACGATATCCGCCTGCGTCTTGCCCGGGATGCCCACACGCCGTTCGGTAGCTTGCTTCGGGCGGGGTGCCTCGGGAAGTGGATCGCGCTCTACCTTAGCGTGCTGCCAATCGCCGAAAGCCTGCTCGACCAGCGCTAGCGCCTCCGCACTGCTGATCGCGCCGACCAGGACGATCACAGCGCCCTGCGGGGCGTATCGCTCCGCATGGAACTGTACCAGGTCCTCCCGCCGAAGGCTGCCGACGGTCTCCAGATAGCCGTTGACGCTGCGCGAGTAGGCATGCGCATCCGGGTAGGCCAGCTCGTTGAAGGCCAGGCCGGCCATTCGCTGCGTGTCGTGGGCACGTTCTTGCAGGTCGGTGATGATCTGGCCGCGCAGCTTCTCCATCTCCGCCTTTGGGAAGGTAGGGTGACGAAGCGCCTCTGCCAGAACGTCGAGTACCAGTGGCAGATCCTCCGCCAGGCTCTTTCCGGCGAAGCCGGTCGAGTGGACGCCTCCGCCTATGCTGGCGTTCGCACCTACGGATTCCAGCTCGTCGAAGATGCTCTCAAACGACCGCTTGGCGGTACCACGAAGCAGGGCGCTGGCGGTGAAGGCGGAAAGACCGGCCCGGTCTCTGCTCTCGTCCGCCGATCCGGCGCAGACGAAGCCGGTAGCGACGGCTGAAGGGCAGGCGTGGCTCTCACGCACCAGCAGGGTGATACCGTTCTCCAGCTCGGTACGGACTATGTCCTCTGGCCCGGGAATCGGCATGGGGTTGGGCTGCTCCAGTCTGGGCAGGTGGACGTCGCAGATGCGAGACCTACGCCGCCTCCTCAGGGATATACCATCCTACCGTACGTCTCGAATGGCTCAACACTTCACCGGCAACGCGCTGCACGTCTTCGGCTGTCACGCTGCCTAACCGCGCCAAATAGCGCTCGAACCAGGTGTGATCGGCCACTACTTCGCTGAAACCGAGCCATCTGGCAAGTCCGGTTACCGACTCGCTGGAGTAGGCGATCTCGGCCCTGGCCTGCTTGAGCGCCTTCTGCATTTCGTCGCCGGAGACCGGCTCGGAAACGATCCGATCAAGCTCTGCAACCATCGCCGCCTCGACCTGCTCCTGAGAGCGGCCCTGGCGGACGACGGCAGAGAGACTGTAGACGTACGGATCGACCGTCGGCAGGAGCGAGCCGGACACACCTGTCGCCAGCTCGGTGGCCACCAGCGCCTTGTAGAGGCGGCTGCTCCGGTTCGTCGTCACTCCGCCGAAGACTGCCATGCCGCCTGGGCCGGACAGGATGGCATCCAAGACTGTCATAGCCGCAAAGTCCGGGTGGCGCGCCGCAGGGGCACGGTGCAGCAGCTGCAGGTAGGCCACTTCGCCCTCGCCCTCGACGGTGACGCGCCTCTCCCCCTTCTGTACCGGCTCGGCGTCGGTTACCGGGGGCGGACCATCGCTGCCTGGCAGCGGTCCTAGGTGCTGTTCGATCAGCTTCAGCATCTCTGCACCCTCGAAGTCACCGACAGCTATGGCCACCGCGTTGCTGGGCGTGTAGTAGGTGCGGTAGTGAGCGTATAGCTGCTCTCGGTCCATCACCTGCAGATCGCACAGGTGGCCGATGGTGGGATGGCCGTAGGGGTGCACGCGGAAGGAGGCGCCGAGCACCTCCTCGCTGAGCACGAACTGGGGATCGTTTTCGTTCCCCTGCCGCTCGCTGATCACCACGGTTCGCTCGGCGGCGACTTCGTGGGGATCGAACAAGGAGTTGACCATGCGATCGGCCTCGATGCGCACGGCCAGCTCGATGCGGGGCGCCGGCAGCGTGGCGAAGTAGGCTGTGAAGTCGTACCAGGTCATGGCGTTGAAGACGCCGCCCTCCCTGGCGACCGCCGCGTCTGCGCCTCCTCTGGGAAAGGTGGGCGTACCCTTGAAGAGCATGTGCTCGACCCAGTGGGATATGCCGGTGATTCCGGCGTGCTCGTTGCGGCTGCCCACGCGGTACCAGACCCAGAAGCTGGCTACTGGGGCGGAGTGGGACTCCTGCACCAGAACGCTCAACCCATTGTCCAGGCGGGCCGTGAGGAGCGGTACGCTGGCGTTCATTCGGGCTCCACGTTGCCGTATCCGCGGCCTACCCCGCGGTAGTGGAAGCCCAGGTCCATCATCGCCTGCGGATCGTAGATGTTGCGACCGTCGATCAGCACCGGGCGCTTCATCAGATCTCGGATGCGCGTCAGATCCAGGTTCTTGAACTCGTTCCACTCGGTGACCACGACCAGAGCATCCGCCTTGCTGGCCAGGTCATAGGGGTCGGCGGCCAGACCAATGTGCGGGGCGACGCGCGCAGCGACCTCCATCGCCACCGGATCGTATCCGCGGACCTTCGCGCCCTCCGCCTGGAGCAAGCTGGCGATGTGGGCTGATGGGGCCTCGCGCATGTCGTCCGTGTTCGGCTTGAAAGCCAGGCCGAGCAGGCCGATCTGCTTGTCCTTCAGGCCGCCTAGCGCAGCGCGGAGCTTCTCCACTATGGCCTGCCGCTGGTAGTCGTTGATCTCCATCACGGCGTGCAGCAGTTGGGGGTGGCGTCCCTTCTCGTCGGCCATGTGGGCCAGGGCCTTGACGTCCTTGGGAAAGCAGGAGCCGCCGTAGCCAACACCCGCGTCGAGGAAATCGGGGCCGATCCGCCTGTCGTAGCCCATGCCCGAAGCAACCTCCTTGACATCGGCGCCGAGGGCTTCGCAGATGTTGGCGATCTCGTTGATGAAGGAAATGCGGGTGGCCAGGAAGGCGTTCGAGGCATACTTGATCATCTCTGCCGTGCGCAGATCAGTGACCAGGATGGTCGATCGCAGAGGCAGGTAGAGCCGAGCTACTCTCTCTGCTGCCTCGGCATCGAGCGAACCGAGCACGATTCGGTCCGGCCTCATGAAGTCGCTGATGGCCGAGCCCTCGCGCAGGAACTCCGGATTGGAAACGACGGAGAATTCGATCTCCTTCTTGCGGTGCTCGCGGACTATGTCGGCCACCCAGTCGCCGGTCCCCACTGGCACGGTCGACTTGTTGACGATCACCAGGGGGCGGTCCATCACCTCGGCAATCGCCTGCGCTGCCTGGCGCACGTAGCCCATGTCCGCCTCGCCGTTCACTCCTTCAGGGGTGCCGACGGCGATGAAGACGAAATCGGCGTCCCGGACTCCTTCGGCATAGGAAGTTGTGAAGTCAATGCGGCCGGCCTTGACGTTGCGGGCGACCAGTTCCTCCAGGCCGGGCTCGTAGATCGGCATGACGCCGCGCTTCAGGCCGGCTATCTTCTCTTCGCTGATGTCGACGCAGGAGACACGGTTGCCCAGGTCGGCGAAGCAGACGGCTGTCACAAGCCCCACGTAGCCCACGCCGACGACGGTGATGTCCTTCATGCGAGAGACTCCCTTCGGAGGCGATTCGAGCGTCAATCATACCACAAGCCTGAGGTTCCACCAGTCGATAGGCCGCGTACAATGATGCGCGCGGCGGGTGGCGCCGGAAGCAGCGGACCGACGTAGTAAGGAGCGACTGATGAAGCGGAGTGCGCCTGCTTCGGCTGCTGTGCTCGTCTTGGCTGTCGTCTGCATCGCCGCGGCCGCCTTGAGTGTGCGTTCGCTCAGGGCGCTAGCTGACGATGTAGTCTACGACAACACAAACCACTACCTGCCTTGCGAGAAGCTGCCTGTAGTGTCCGAGGCGTTGATGGTGGTCGAGGAACACCAGGCGGTCGTCGATGCTATACTGAGCGTGAACCCGGGCCGGGTAGGGCTCGAGGTCGACACTGATTGCTGCCCGGGCAGAGCAGACATCCTTATGTGGTATGGGTCGCACGAGGACAGAATGGCGATAGAGGAGATCATCAACGGCGAGACATTCTTCGGCGTCCCCTGCAATCTAAGGAACATATAGCTCGGCTGGGCCGGGCGGGGGCCTCGTGCTCCGGCGGTGTTGCATCTGCCCGCAGCCGAAACGGGCATCAGCTGGTGGCCTTCAGATCGCGCCGCTGGCGTTGCCTGAACACGAGTCGCAGCGGCGTGCCGGCGAAATCGTATGCCTGGCGTAGCTGGTTCTCCAGATAGCGCTCGTAGCTGAAGTGGACCAGCCCTGGATCGTTGACGTGGAAGACGAACGTGGGCGGCTCGATGCCAGGCTGGCTAACGTAGTACACTTTCAGCCGCTTGCCCCGCTTGCTGGGCGGAGCGTGGCGCTCGAGCGAGCCCTGCACCAGCCTGTTAAGCTCTCCGGTGGCGATACGTCTTGCCCGGGCTTCGTGAACGGCCAGCGCCGCCGGCAGCACCTTGTTCACCCGCTGTCCCGTCAGAGCGGAGATGAAGAGCACAGGCACGTAGTCGAGGAAACGCAGAGCGTGGCGTACCCAGGCCGAGTACTCCTCGAATGTCCTTTCATCCTTCTCCACGGCGTCCCACTTGTTCACCAGAACCACGACGCCGGCCCACTCGTCGAGGATCAGGCTGGCCACGTGAGTGTCCTGGTTGGTCACGCCCTCCACGGCGTCGATAACCAGCAGGGCGACGTCGGCGCGCTGGAGAGCGCGCAGCGCTCGCAGAACGCTGTAGTGCTCAACTCCGGGGCCGATCTTGCCCCTGCGCCTGATCCCCGCCGTGTCGATCAGCCTGATCGGAGTCCCCTGCCACTCCAGTTGCGTGTCGATCGCATCGCGGGTTGTGCCGGGGATGGGGCTGACGATGGCGCGCTCCTCGCCCAGGAGCTTGTTCAGCAGTGAGGACTTGCCCACGTTCGGCCGTCCGACGATAGCGATACCCACTGCGTCGTCCGCCGGCTCGGGCTCGGCCTTCGGCAGCTCCTCCACCAGCGCGTCTAGTAGATCGGCGACGCCCTTGCCATGCAGTGCAGAGATGGGGTAGACCTCGCCCAGGCCCAGGGAGTAGAACTCCAGCGCCGCCTGCCGCGATTCCTCATTGTCCGCCTTGTTGGCTGCCAGGAAGATGGGGCACCTGGCCCGACGCAGGATACGGGCCACCTCGTCGTCCCCTCCCGTTCGGCCGCTGCTGGCGTCCGTGAGGAAGATCACCGCATCAGCGGCCGCCACGGCCTGCTCCGCCTGGTCCCGCATCAGAGGAATGTAGGGAGCCGAATCTTGGGTCAGGACCCGCTCCGGTCCGGGCCTCCTGCCGTTGGTGACCGAATCCGGCAGGATCTCGATCCCGCCGGTATCGACCACGGTGAAAGGACGGCCGTTCCACTCTGCGTCGGCGTGGAGCCGGTCTCTCGTCGTGCCCGGCAGCTCGTCCGTAACCGCGAGCCGGCTTCCGGCGAGGCGGTTGAACAGGGTCGACTTACCGACGTTGGGGCGACCGACGAGGGCAACGATTGGCTTTGTCATCCGGGTTTCAGACCAATCACCTGCCGCCGCAGGCTAGCTTCCGCCCGGTGTGGGCGTGGGGGCGGAGCTGATCTCCACCTGCAGGGTGGCCGGAGCAATCGAATCGGCAGTCGTGCCCTCCGGGACCTGAACCAGGGGCTGGACCGTGTGCGTGCCTCGGGCAAGGTTGGTCAGGTTCACGATGACGCGGATATCCGATTCGTCCAGAGCGTCCAGCACAGGCTGAGGCCCGCTGAGGAAGACCTCTACCGTCTCTGGAAAGAGATCGGCGATAAGCCCGGGACCGAGGCCAGTGATCTCGACGGTGACGTCCATGGTGAGATCGCCCTGGATTGCCTCTACTGAGATGGTGATCCGGACGATCTGGTCGCCCCAAAGCGTCACCCCTGCGGGAAGCTGGAGCTGCGCCTCGGCGATGACGTCTTCCTCCGCCCCATCGATGTCTATGGGGCTGGCCTCGATGAAGCTGGGGAGTGCGGCTATCGCCTCCGGCGAGCCGTAGACAGTAACGGCCGGAGGATCGATGGAGACGCCCGTGATCCGGTAGCCGGGCGCCACCTCGCCAATGCGCTGGGGCGCGGCGACAGCCAGAGCCTTGTAGTTGACCGAGTGCTCGACCTCGACCATGGCCTGCACAGTTGCCGGCGTGATAGTCACGTACGGGACGGGCTCGCCGTCTTCGTCGAGGGCCACGAGCTGCGCCTCGCCGTCGATGTTCGCCGTAGCCTCTCCTAGCTCGACTATCGCGGCTATCTCTACCACGTCAATGACGTAGCTGCTCGGTCCGGCAACGACCGCCAGGTCCGGGGCCACGTCGACGTCAACGACCGTGTACCCGACGGCCAGAGAGCCCTCCGTGACGGGCCTGATGGGCAGCGTCTTCTCAATGTTGTTCGCCACTTCGATAGTCAGCCGGTCCGGCGAGCACTCCAATCTGGCAGGCCTGGCCTCCACCCGGACTTCGATCGGGACCTCGTGCTCGCCGATATCGAGCTCTGACAGATCCACCGTCGCCCGGAAGTCGTCCGCCTCCAGCTCATCCCAGACAGACTGCGGCGCCTGGACGGTGACCACTACCTGCTCGTCGAGCTCGCCCACGATCACCAGGCCATCGGACAGGCCGACCGGCTCTACGGGGATGGCCTCCGGGAAGGTATCTGTACGCGTAGGGTCATCCTCCTCGGCGGCGACGATCCACGCGAAAGTCGCCAGGACGAGGGCGAAGAACATCAAGGCCAGGTTGCTCACAAACCAGCGTCCCAGGCCCTTCACTGCTCGCCCTCCTTCAATAGCCCGCGTACGGCCTGCCGGGCGCGCGCGATCCAGCGCGGCCAGGCTCGCTCCAGGGCCGGCTGATAGAAGGCGTGCATCACGGTGCCCAGTCGCTTCGCGTCCAGGTTGCGGATGACCCGGCCGCTGTGGGCGATGGCGATAGAGCCGCGCTCCTCCGATACGACGACGACCACCGCATCGCTCTCCTCGGTGACGCCGATGGCAGCCCGGTGGCGCAGCCCCAACTCCCGATCTGCCAGGAAGGCGGTCGAGAGCGGAAGCACGCAGCCCGCAGCCAGGATGCGACCGTTACGCACTATGACGGCCCCGTCGTGGAGCGTCGTGTGGGGCTCGAAGATGGTGAGCAGGAGCTCCGGAGTGATTGTCGCGTCAATGGGAATAGCGTCGTCTGCGATCTCCTGCAGCCCGGTCTCGCGCTCGATTACGACGAGCGCTCCGTGACGCCGCTCAGCGAGCAATCCGCAGGCTTCGGTGACGGCGGCCACCGTCCGCTCGATGACCGCGCGCTGTCCAGCCGTACGGCCGAGAAGAGTGCCCGCCCGCCCCAGGCGCTCCAGCGCGTGGCGCAACTCCTGCTGGAAGACCACAGGGATGGCCACAATGAGCGCGGGAAGAGCGTTCTTGGTCAGCCAGCCGAAGGCCCGCAGGCCTGTGTAGCCGCTCAGCAGAGCGACGGCAATGACAAGCAAGACGACACCGCGTAGGAGAGGGACCGCCCGCGTTCCGCGGAGCAGATAAAGCAGCCAGAAGAACACGAAGGCGACAAGGAGGATGTCCAGGACATCGATCCAGCCGATTCTGTGCAGGTACCAGAGCAGATTCGCCACTATCGTCTTCCCGGTTCGGCGCCCTCAGCCGGAGCCGTTCTCCTCGAGCTGGGCCAGCAATTGCTGATACGATTCGACGTTGGGCGGCTTGAGCATTACGATGGCTCTGATAGTTGCCTTCGCGTCCTCATACCTGCCTGCCTCCAGCTGCAGGTCGCCCAATCTGTCCAGGTGCTCAAGCGCCTGATCCTTCTTGCCAGAGTCGAGATAGGCCTGAGCGGTTCTTGTGCGCAGAGCTATGTCGGTTGGTCTCTGTTCGAGGAATCGCTCTAGAGTGGAGAAGACGTCCTCCATCTTGCCCGCCTCCTGAGCCATCTTGATCAGGCTGTCTACCTCCGTCACGGCCAGCTCCGGCCGGTTGAGGCGATAACAGAGGTCGATCAACGCCAGGCAGGCCTTGTCATCCTGAGGCGCGATCCTGCGGATCTGCCGGTACACGTCGACCGCTTTCTTCCAGTCGACCCGCTGCGTGTCGATATCGCCCATCTTGTGGAGGATGCGGACTTCCCAATCAGTCCCGGCACTGGTGCGCCGGGTCAGGTTGAGGGCCTCCTCGTAAGCGTCGCGGGCCTCGTCCATCCTCGCCTGCTGGTAGTGAGCGTCGGCCAGGCCGATGTAGTGGCGCAGTGCCCCGTCCGTGTCGCCGGCTGCCTTGAGGAGCTCTATTACCCTGGAGCGGACTCGGGTGTTCATCGGCGTGAGCCCCAGAGCCCGCTCGTACATCGCCGCCGCCTGGCGGAGGTCGCCGCGGATGCGGTAGGAGTCGCCGATGGCCACCAGGCTGTCGACCGCCTGGTCCAGCTTGCCCATCTGCACCTTGATCTCGGCGATCTGGCGGTGGATTGGCAGGCAGGCGGGACTCCTTCCCAGGGCGAAGTGGCACTCCTCGAGGCCTGCGTAGAAGAGCTGCTGCTTGGAGTATTCCTGCGCCCGCGAGAGCGATTCGAGCACAAGCTCGGAATCCGAGATGGCCAGCATTTCGGCAATGCTCAGAGCCGGCCCATCGTGGGTCAACTCCTCCAGCCTGCTCCTGGCCTGGCAGGCCTTCTGCTGCCACCCGTTTACGCTAAGGAATGTGACGAGCGAGTTTGTGAACTCAAGAGCGGCGTCCCTGTCCGCACTGCTCAGGAGGCTGGTGGCCAGCCGGTTGTACAACTGATCCAGCTCGGCCGCCCTCTCGTCGCTGGCAGTCCCCAAGTCTATGATCCTGAGGGCCTCGATGAAGTGCTCGAGAGACTCCTCGAGCCTTCCTCTGGCTCGCAAGCATTCGCCGAGACCGAAGCGGGCGCCCAACTCATATTCGGGATCGCCGATGGCGCTCCTGTATTCGGCGATGGCCTCATCGAAGCGGAGACCTTCCTGATACAGCAGGCCCAGGTTGAAGTGCAGGGCAGGATGTTCCGCCCCTGCTTGGATTGCGCTCTGGTATGCTTCGATCGCCTCTTCAGCCCTGCCTCGCGTATCCCGGTCAATGGCACGGCCGATGAGCGCGTCCATCTCCGCCTTGCTGGCTCCTCCGTTCCCGCCGTTCGGCGTCGACTCCTCGTCGAAGAGGCTCTCTGCCAGGCTTGCCAGCGCTTGGGCGTGTGTGAGTCCCACCGGGCTGTCCCGCCTTCCCTCGCCTCCTGTCCCGCCAGCGGTGGCCTGGGCTACCTGCCGGGCAGGACCCACCAGCTCGGCAATGGCCGGGATTGGCTCGCCCTCGGTGGCCTCGGACTCCGTCGCCTCCTTGTCCTCCCGCTGCAGCCCTGCCATGCGCACGTGCACGTCCGGATGGTGGGGATCGATGAGCAGGGCGTACTCGCATGCCAGCACGGCATCGCCGTGCTGGCCCCTGCTCTCGTAGAGCCGGGAGAGCGCCAGGCACTCGCCGACGGCTTTGTTCGTCTGGCCCTGCTCCTGGTAGTGGGTCAGCAGGCACGCGTGTGCGTCCGGGCACTCCGGCCAGGCGGCAATTGCATCCTGCCACCGTTTGACCGCGAGATCGGTCGCCTGCTGTGATTCCAGATAACACTGGGCGGAGGCCACGTACGAGAGTGCAGCTTCCTGACCCCGGCCCAGCTGCTCCCGCACCTGGCCCATGCGTTCCAGGAGCACCGGGTCGTCTGGGGAGAGTTCGCTCGCCTGGCGGTAGGCCTCAAGCGCGGCCTCCCATTCCCCAATGCCAGAAAGGGCCAGGCCCATTCCGGAGAGGGCGTTGACGTCCTTGGGGAACTCGCTCAGCGCGCGCTGGTAGGCCTCTGCCGCCCCTGCCCAGTCCCGCTCCCAGGCGCAGTTGGCCGCGCCCTGCATCGCTCCCTCGAACGCCTTGCGGTTTCCTCCCACGGCCGGATGCTCCTGGCTATGCCATCACGTCCACAAGGACGGCCTTCTGCGCGTGCAGCCGATTCTCGGCCTGATCCCAGAGAGCCGACTGCGGTCCGTCGCAAACCCCGTCTGTGATCTCCTGGCCCCGGTGCGCGGGAAGGCAGTGCATAACTATGGCGTCCGGCTTGGCCTGGGCGACCAGGCTCTCGTTCACCTGATACGGGGCGAACAGCTGCGCCCGCTCCGCTGCCTCGTCCTCCTGCCCCATCGAAGCCCATACATCAGTGTAGATCACGTCCGCTCCCGCCACCGCTTCCTCCGCATCCTCGGTCGGGGTCAGTGTGCTGCCGCTCCGTCCGGCATACCGCTGCCCGACCGCCCACACGGCGTCCGGTAACTCGTGGCCGGCGGGTCCGGCGATGGAGAAATCCATGCCCAGCAGGGTGGCTCCAAAGAGGAGCGAAGTGGCGACGTTGTTCCCATCCCCCACATAGGCCAGCTTCCGGCCGCCAAGGTCCCATCCCTTCGCTTCGATGATGGTGAGGAAGTCGGCCAGGCCCTGGCAGGGATGGTTGTAGTCGGAAAGGCCGTTGATGACTGGCACCGAGGCATACTTGGCCAGGGTGAGCACGTCGTCGTGGGCGAAGACGCGGGCCATGATAGCATCCACGTACCGGCTGAGCACTCTGGCCACATCCGGCACGCTCTCGCGCTCGCCCAGCTTGATCTCGAAGGGAGAGATGTAGATCGCCTGCCCGCCCAGGTCTATCATCCCCACCTCGAACGAGACGCGGGTGCGCAGCGATGGCTTCTGGAAGACCATGCCAAGCATCTTGCCCTTGAGCAGTGGCTTGTTGCCTGCCGCCTTTCGTTCCTTCTTGAGCTCGATTGCGGTTCTGAGCAACGCCTGAAGCTGTTCTGCGGACAGGTCGGCGATGCTGACGAAGTGCTTCATCTCAGTTCTCCAGTGGGTCGCAACGTGGCAATGAGTAAGTATACCACAGGCGCAGGCGTATAGAAAGCGCATCTGCGGCAGGGAGCGGGGAGCCGGTTCTGCCTTCGCCTGAGCGGCCGGAACCTAGAAACCCATCGCCTGCCGGGCGGCGCCCCACAGGTTGGCCCGGATCTGACCCTGCCCACGGCCGAAGCTGCGAAGCAGTTGCTGGATCTGAGCCCGCTGGGATGCCAGGCCCCAGGGGCACGGCGGCGGCTCTGGGTATCCGGAGCGGGCGGCGAACTCAGCCAGCTTCTTGCCCGAGACGTAGATCAGGGGGCGAATGACCGTAACCGCGCCGTCGAAAAAACCGACCTGCGGAGCCATCGTTTCCAGGCGGCCGCTGAACATCAGGTTCATCAGGGTCGTGGCTGCCGCATCGTCCGCGTGGTGGCCCAAGGCGACCTTCGGGCAACCTAGCTCGACGGCGGCGGTGAAGAGAGCCCTGCGTCGGTTCCAGGAGCAGCGAAAGCAGTCGAGAGGGAGCGGCTCGTCCGGCGCCAGCTCCAGTTGAGCGAAGTGGTAGTCGACGCCTAGCTCCTCGAACCACGGTTCGAGCACCGGCCGCAGGTCCGGGAATCCTGCAGACGTGCCTACGACGTGGAGAGCGACCAGCTCGTAGCGGGAGCGGGCCTTGCGCCTATGCGCCAGCAGTAGCTCCAAAAGCGCGCGGCTGTCCTTGCCGCCGGACACGGCGATGGCCACCTTGTCCCCCTCGGCGAGGAGAGAGAACTCGCCCGCCGCCCGTGTGACCTCCTTGAGCAGGCGAGATACCAGGGCCCGTGGCCTGTTCACAGTTGGTCCGCCGGCCTGCCTGCGCCGCGCGAGGCCTGCAGGCTCAGACCTCCCGCCCTTTGTACTGACGCTCGTAGTAGCGGCGGAAGGCCTTGCCCTGCCTGATCGGTCGCCACCACCATTCATTCTCTACGTACCAGCGGACGGTCTTCTCGATAGCCTCTTCGCAGGTGTGCTCCGGCTCCCAGCCCAGAGCGCTGATCTTGTTCACGGCGAGCGCGTAGCGGCGGTCGTGGCCTGGCCTATCGCGAACCGGCTGGATCAGGCTCTCGGGCTTGCCCAGCAGCTTGAGGACCAGGCGCGTCATGTCGATATTGCGCATCTCTGATCCAGAGCCGGCATTGTACACCTCACCGGGCTGACCGCGGTGAAGGACCGCGTCGATCGCCTGGCAGTGATCCAGCACGTAGTGATAGTCCCGCACCTGGAGGCCGTCTCCATAGAGCGGGAGCGGCAGCCCGTCGATCGCGTTCGTCACGAAGAGCGGCACCACCTTCTCCGGGTACTGGTAAGGTCCGACGTTGTTGGCGCCGCGGGTGATCGTCACCGGGAGGCCGTAGGTCACGTGATAGGCGTTGACCAGCAGGTCCGCACTGGCCTTACTGGCCGCGTACGGGCTGCGCGGCGCGATCACATCGATCTCGCTCGATGCTCCCTCCCGCACGTGGCCGTAGACCTCGTCCGTGGAGATCTGGTGGAAGCGCTCCAGGTTCAGCTCGCGGGCTGCCTCGAGCAGAACGTGAGTCCCGATAACGTCGGTCCTGATAAAGGCGCCTGGATCGAGGATCGAGCGATCAACGTGGGTCTCTGCAGCGAAGTTGACGATCGTATCGATGTCGTGCTTGCGAAGCGCCTTCCGCACGCGTGAGGGATCACAGATATCGCCCCGCACGAAAGCGTACCGGTCCGGGAACCGGGCCGCAATGTCCTTCAGGTTGTCCAGGTTGCCGCAGTAGGTCAGCTTGTCGTAGACGCAGATTCGGTAGTCTGGATAGCTGCGTAGGATGTGGCGGACGAAGTTGGAGCCGATGAACCCCGCCCCGCCGCATATGAGCAAGTTGCGCAAAGCTGAACCCTCCCTGAGGCCCACACTGGGCCCGGTCGCGGCTATTCTACCACAATGAATTGCCGGAGCAACCTTGACTTGAAGCGCGGAAGTGATATCATAATCGAGAGTGCCATCCACCAGAGGCGAACCCTGATGTACCTCCGCACCAGGCGCAGGCCGCGCCGGCGTCGCTCTTCCCCGATACGCGTCTTGGTATTGCTGGCTCTAGTCGGAGCAGGCATCTACCTAATCGTTGGCCTCGAGCAGGAGGAGATACAGAACCCCTTCGCTCCTCCACCCACTCCCACGCGCTCCGCGCTCTCCTACGCTCTCGACGGTGACGGCTTCTATGGCCAAGGCGACCTGGCGCAGGCGATTCTTGCCTACGAGGAGGCGCTGGCGCTCGATCCGGATGATCCGCTCTTGCACATTTCGCTGGCACGTATGCTGGTGTTCGATGGGCGCACCGAGCAGGGGGTGGCGCGGGGCGAGGAGGCCGTGGCGCTGGCGCCCGACAACGCCCGGGCCTGGGCGGTGCTCGCTCTGGCCTACGATTGGAGCGGCCGGGTGGCGGAGGCGATCGACGCTGGCGAAAGGGCCGTGGAGCTTGATCCCGCCCTGGCGGAGGGGTACGCCTACCTGGCCGAGGCCTACGCGGACGGGATGCGCTGGCCCGATGCGATGGAGGCTATCGAGACCGCTGTGCAGTTGGACGAGCTCAGCGTCGACGTTCACCATAGCTTCGGCTGGGTGCTGGAGACGCAGGGGGACTACCAGGGCGCGGCCGAGGAATACGACCGAGCGATAGAGCTGCACCCGAACCTGGCCCACCTGTACGTAGCCGCGGGCAGGAACTATGCCTGGCTCGACGAGCTTGATACCGCGATCGATAGATACCGCCGTGCTACGGAGATCGATCCGGATGATCCGGCCGGGTACGACCGGCTTGGGTGGGCGTATTGCATCAATGGGGACCGCGAGCGGGCAGAGGTTAGCCTGGCGCAGGCTATCGAGATAGACCCGGAGTTCGCCCCGGCGTACGGCCATATGGCAACCTGCTACTGGCGCTACCGGGACTGGGAGACGGCGATCGAGTACTTCGAGCCGGCGATCGATCGTTCGTTCCGCGCAGCCCGTCGAGAGACGGAGGCCTTCTATGTCGCCGTGCACGACGTCGAGGGAGAGCAGATCGGCCGCTCGCTGGGCGAGGTTCTGAGGGGGCAGTTCGGCTTGGTGGAGACAGCACCCGCCACTGACGGAGAGGAGCTGCAGGCGCTGCTTAGCCCGATCGATGCGGGCGACGAGATCTGGTCTGGGGCCGGCGGAACAGTGACGCTCGACGTGCGGAGCGGCGCGTGCACGGTCCAGCTGACCGGGCTGGCGATACCAGGCGAGGGGCAGGCGCTGGTCGGCTGGTTCGAGGGCCTCAACGCTCTCGGTGGTGAGCCGTTCAGCACTGGCGTGCTGCAGGTCCGAAGCAACGGCAGGGTGAACCTGCAGCTTGCCGCCGACTGGGTTGCAGGCCCGCCGATCGACTACCTCTACACGCTGGGCCTCTGCTACTACTACATGGACCTCTGCGATGAGGCATACCCACTGTTCTATGCCGCCCTGCAGATCGACCCCGACGAGTACAACGCCTGGGAAGGCATCCGCCTCTGCGATATCCGCGAGGTGGAAATAGCAGAGGAAGGTGACGGACAGTAGGCGGCGGGCCTGGCGTTCCTGGGAGGAGTGGAGATGAAGAAGGAATCGTTCCGCGGACGTGACATGATCACTCTGTTGGAGTGGAGCAGCGAGGAGATCGATACGGTCCTCGGCGTCGCGGCCGACCTGAAGAAACAGTACCGCTCCGGCAAGCTGCACGATGACATTCTCAGGGCGAAGACGCTGTTCATGATCTTCTACAACCAATCGCTGCGCACCCGCAATTCGTTCGAGGCCGGTATGAGCCAGATGGGCGGCCATGCTCACTACCTGGATCCCTCGAAGATCTACACTCCGGCCCTTCCAGGCAAGGAGGTGGCCTACTCGACGGAACGGGTATCCGACGTAGCCCGAGTGCTGGCCAGGATGGGAGATGGGATCGCCATCCGCTGCTACGGAGATCCGGTGGACTGGGTCTACGGCGGGGCGAACGACCTCGTCCGCAACTTCGCCTACTGGGCGGACATACCGGTCCTGAACATGGAGTGCGATAAGTACCATCCGTTCCAGGCTCTGGCTGATGTGCTCACCGTCAAGGAGACGTTCGGCACCTTCGAGGGGGTCAGGTTCGTGATGTCCTGGGCCTACTCGCCGAGCATCCACAAGCCGCGGGCGGTGCCCCAGAGCGCGATCATCGCCGCCACCATGATGGGCATGGATGTGGTGCTGGCCCGCCCGCCGGAGATGGCGCTCGATCCGGAGGTCATCGCCGCCTGCCAGGGCTACGCGGACGAGACGGGCGGGTCGTTCTCGGTCTCGGAGGACTTCGCCGAAGCCGCGCGCGGTGCCCACGTGGTCTACCCCAAGGCCTGGGCTGCAACGCCCATCTTCAAGCCGCCGGTCGGACAGGACGATCCGGACCAGACCCAGGCGATCTTCGATCGCTACCAGGAGTGGAAGGCCACTCCGGACTACATGGCGCTGGCAGATAAGGACGCCATCTATATGCACTGCTTGCCGGCCGACCGGGGCTGGGAGGTCGAGGACGCCGTGATCGACAACACCGAGCCGGAGTCGGGCTGGCGTTCGGCCGTATTCGACGAGGCGGAAAACCGGCTGCACGTGCAGAAGGCCGTGATGAGCCTGGTGATGGGGTAGAGGAGAGGGGTCAGGCACCAGGGACCAGGGTGAAGTGCCCCTGATAGCTGATCGCCGATCGCTGATCACGGGTACACCCGCTAAGACGGAGACCTCGAATGGAGCCTCACGGTCGAGACCTGATTTGTACGCAGGACTGGTCTCCGGACGAGCTGCGTGCGGTGCTCGATCTGGCGGCGGAGATGAAACGCGACCGCTTCTCCGATCGCTGGACGTCCCTGCTCGAGCACAAGACCTTTCTCATGTTCTTCTTCAATCCCTCCGTGCGCACCCGGCTGTCGTTCGAGGCGGCGGCCACCGAGCTGGGCGGCCATGCCCAGTTCATGACCCCCTCTGCGGGGCGGTTCAAGACGGAGGAGCAGGCTGGTGAGACGATCGAGGATGCCGCTCAGGTGATGTCCCGCTACGTGGCCGGCATCGGTATCCGTATCCTCGAGGATAAGGTTCCCTACTACGGTGCCGGCGACGAGATGGTGCGCCAGTATGCACAGTGGGCGGAAGTGCCCGTCGTCAACATGGCAGACGATCGCTTCCACCCCTGCCAGGCGTTGGCGGACGTCATGGGTTGGGCGGAGTGGTTGGGCGGGGGGCCAGCGCAGCCGGATTATGATGCTCTGCGGGGCAAGAAGCTGCTTCTCACCTGGGGGAGCGGGGCGTTGGCCCGCTCCTGGTGTTCGGTTCAGGCTGCGCTCCTAATTGCATCCCGGTTCGGCATGAACGTGACGCTGGCCCACCCGCCGGGGTATGAGCTGGACGCAGAGGTCACTGGTTGGACGAAGGATAACTGCTCCGCCAGCGGAGCTGCCTTCGAGGCCGTGCACGACCCCGAGAGCGGGTACGAAGGCGCTCACGTCGTCTACTCGCGCAATTGGGTGACTCCCGATGCTTATCAGGACGGGCAGTTCCAGAAGCAGGCCGAGATAGAGAAGGCGATGGCCTACCAGGGATGGACGACGACGGCGGAGCGCATGGCCCTCACTGACGACGCGATCTTCACTCATCCGATGCCAGTCGACAGAGGCAGCGAGGTGACCGACGAGGTGGCCTCCGGCCCGCGCTCTGCCATCTACGATGTCGCCGAGAACCGGCTGCACGTGCAGAAGGCGTTGATGGCGTGTTTGATGGCTGCTGGCGGCGACCGGAATCGGGGCTGACCGCCATCGCTGCTGTGACGATAGCGAAACAGGAGAAGCCTATGTCCAAGAATGGACTAGCCGTCGTAGGTGTGGGCGGCAATTCGCTGATCAGAGATAGGGCGCGCCTGACGGTGCCGGACCAGTACGCCGTCGCCAAGGAGACCTGCGGCCACGTAGCGGACATGATAGCTCAGGGCTGGGACCTGGCCCTCAGTCACGGTAATGGGCCGCAGGTTGGCTTCATCCTCCGCCGCTCGGAGATCGCCCACAAAGTCGCCGGGATGCACGAGGTGCCTCTCGACTTCTGCGGAGCGGATAGCCAGGGGGCACTGGGATACACGCTGCAGCAGAACCTGTGCAACGAGTTCCGCCGCCGCCGCCTGACGCGAACGGTGGCAACGGTCGTCACTCAAGTGGTGGTTCACGGAGACGACCCCGCGTTCGAGAAGCCCACCAAGCCCATCGGTTCTTCGATGACGAAGCAGGAGGCGCAGGAAAGGGTGGAGAAGAGCGGTTGGGCGGTGGCGGAGGACGATGACGGACGGTGGCGCCGGGTGGTGCCGTCCCCGTATCCCCAGCGCATCGTGGAGCTGGACGCCGTGAAGAAGCTGCTGGAGGCCGGCGTGATCACGATCACCGTCGGCGGTGGAGGTATACCCGTTGTGGAGGACGAAGACGGGAACCTGTCCGGCGTCGAGGCCGTGATAGACAAGGACTATGCCTCAGCACTCCTCGCCCGCAGGCTCCAGGCCGACCTGTTCCTCATCTCCACAGGTGTCGAGAAGGTAGCCCTCAACTACAAGAAGCCGGGCCAGATCTGGGTAGATCGAATGACCGCCGAAGAGGCTCGGCGCTACTACCACGAGGGCCATTTCCCTCCTGGCAGCATGGGGCCCAAGATCGAGGCCGCGCTCTACTATCTCAAGTACACCGGCAATCGGGTGATAATCACGGATCCGGCGAACATCACCCGGGCCCTCCGCGGCGAGACGGGCACAGTGATTGAGGGCTAGGGGGCGCTCCGAAGTGGAAAGCGTCGCCGGCCTCGCCTGCACCATCTGCGGCGCGCAGTACGAGGCGGATGAGGTTGCCTACGTCTGCCCCAGGCACGGCGACGACGGCATCCTCGATGTCGTCTACGACTACAACAGCGTCCGGGCGAGCCTGACCAAGCAAGCCCTCGCCGCCAGCCAGCGCCGCTCGATCTGGCGCTACCTGCCGCTCCTGCCCGTAGACGCGGACCTTGCCCTCCGGCTTGCGCAGGGCACGCCGCTGGGCAGTGTCGGCTGGACCCCCCTATACGACGCCTCGAGGCTCGCATCTTCGCTGGGCATCAGGTGGCTCGGCGTCAAAGACGATACGTGTGAGCCGACCGCCTCCTTCAAGGACCGAGCCTCTGCAATCGCGGCCGTGAAGGTACGGGAGCAGGGGGCAGAGGTGATAACCACCGCGAGCACCGGCAACGCTGCGGCGGCGCTCGCCGGTATGTGCGCTGCCGTGGGGCAGCCCAACGTCATCTTCGTTCCCCGCTCAGCTCCCGAGGCCAAGGTAGCCCAGCTGCTCGCCTACGGCTCGACCGTGCTGCTCGTCGATGGGAACTATGACCAGGCTTTCGATCTCTGCCTGGAAGTGGCTCGTGAATTCGGCTGGTACAACAGGAACACGGCCTACAACCCCTACATGAGCGAGGGCAAGAAGACCGCCGCCCTGGAGGTCTGTGAGCAGCTGGACTGGCAGCCCCCAGACTGGATCTTCGTCCCTGTGGGCGACGGATGCATCATCGGCGGAATCCACAAGGGGCTGCAGGACCTGGTCGCGCTGGACTGGATCGACCGAGTGCCCAGGCTTGCCGGGGTGCAGGCGGCCGGCTCTTCGCCTCTCGTCGACGCCTGGGAGCGCGGGCTGGAGGGCTGGCAGATGGAGCCGGTCGAGGCGCATACAGTGGCCGATTCGATTTGCGCCGCTTTGCCGCGGGATCGGAACAAGGCGCTGCGGGCGGTGCGGGAGACGGACGGCGTATACGTCAGCGTGGCGGATGAGCAGATCCTCGAGGCCATACCCACGCTGGCCCGGGAATGCGGCGTCTTCGCCGAGCCTGCCGGCGCTGCAGCCTACGCTGGCCTGGTCCAGGCCGTTGAGAGCGGGATCGTAAGAGCCGAGGACAGCGTGGTCGTCCTGGCGACCGGCTCCGGGCTGAAAGATATCACCGGGGCGAAGAAGGCGCTGCGAGACAAGCCGCTCATCGTCGCGCCAACGCTCGACTCCGTTCGGAAGGCCCTGGCAAGGACCGGGTAGAGCGTGACCGCGCAGGCGGCAGGCAAGCCGCACCGGAGCTCGCCGCCGCCATGGAGGGCAGGGTATCGTGATTGATCTGACGATCAACGAGAAGCAGCTGAAGAGGACGGTGGAGCGGGCCCGTGAGCGGGGGATCGTGATCCCCACGTTCGCTCAGATGCGGGATCCTGCTCTCATTCCCGCCCAGATCAAGAGCCGGCTGGCGAACATCGGCCTGTGGGACGTCGACCCGCTCAACCTGTTCCGGGTTAGCTGGAGGAACGAGCCGGTTGCCCAGGGCGGCGGTTTTGACGGCGTCAACTACGTCGAGCTGCCCTCCTCGCTAACCGGCGTCCCGGCGCGCATCATCGCCCTGGTGGGGAAGTGGTTTCCCACCGGCTCGCACAAGGCAGGGGCCACGTTTGGCTGCCTGGTGCCGCGGTTGGTTACGGGGCAGTTCGATCCCACCTCTCAGAAGGCGGTCTGGCCGTCGACAGGCAATTACTGCCGCGGCGGGGCCTACAACGCAACGCTTCTGGCCTGCGAGTCGGTAGCCATACTCCCGGAGGAGATGAGCCGCGAGCGATTCGACTGGCTCTCCAACTTTGCCGGCGAGGTGATTGCCACTCCCGGATGCGAGAGTAACGTCAAGGAGATCTTCGACAAGTGCCGGGAGCTGAAGGAGAACCGCGACGATGTCGTGGTCTTCAATCAGTTCGATGAGTTTGGCAACCACCTGTTCCACTATGCGGTGACCGGCCGGGCGATGGAGCAGGTGCTGGAGTCCGAACTGGGCTCGGACGATGTCTACCGAGGGGTCGTTCTCACCACAGGCTCCGCCGGCACGATCGGCTGCGGCGACTACTTGAAGGAGGTCTTCCCAGCTAGCAAGGTCGCCGCCAGCGAGGCGCTGCAGTGCCCCACGCTTCTCCTAAACGGCTTTGGCGGCCACCGCATCGAGGGCATCGGCGATAAGCACGTTCCTTGGATCCACAACCTTAGGAACACCGATCTGGCGATGGCCATAGACGACGAAGCGTGCATGAGCCTCGTTCGTCTGTTCAACGAGCCGGAGGGGCGCTCCCACCTGGCCGGCCAGGGCGTCCCGGGCGAGCTGGTGGAGCAGCTCGACCTGCTCGGCATCTCCAGCATCGCCAACGTTCTATCATGCATCAAGTTCGCCCGCTGGTACGAGCTGGGTGAGCAGGACGTCGTCCTTACCGTCTTCACCGATTCGATGGAGCTCTACCAAAGCCGCCTTGCAGAGCTTCGCGAAGAGGCGGGCGACTACTCGGGCATGGATGCCGCTGCCGATTTCCACCGCTATCTGCTCGGTTGCACCGTCGACTACGTCGAGGAGCTGGGCTACTGGGACCGCAAGCGGATGCACAACCTGAAGTACTTCACCTGGGTGGAGCAGCAGGACAAGACGTACGAGGAGATCCAGGCCCAGTGGTACGATCCTGACTACTGGACGAGGGTGCACGCTCAGGTAGAGAGGATCGATGAGCTGATAGAGGAATTCAACCGGCGGACGGGACTGCTAGAAGATCTGTAGAGGGCTCCCCTAGGAGCCTGCGCCGGCAACCGGCAGCGGGCAGCTACGCCCGGGGATTCACCCGGAAGCCACCTGCGTGGGACGCCGTATCGCCGCCGCAGGGGTTGCCGATCGAGTGCAAACCGGCTATACTCTGCCCGCCCGAGTGGAGGAGCGGGTGTGTCAACGGCCATGCTCTGGGAAACGTACTACACGCCGACGTCGATAGATGAGGCTGTGCGGCTGCTCGCCGAGCACGGGGCTGACGCGCGCGTCATCGCCGGCGGCACCGACCTGATGATCGAGCTGCAGCGGGGCGAGCGCAGTGTCCGCGTCCTTGTAGACGTTTCGCGCGTCGGCGGCCTTGATCGCGTGCGCCTGGACGACGACGGTCTGGTCCACATTGGCCCGGCCGTTACTCACAGCATCGCGGCTTCCGCCTGTCTGTTGGTCGAGCGAGCCTTCCCCCTGGCGCTGGCCTGCTTTCGGCTGGGCACCCCCCAACTGCGCAATCGGGGCACGATTGCCGGAAACCTGATCACCGCCTCTCCGGCAAACGATACTATCCCGGCCCTGTTGGCGCTTGATGCTCAGGTCACCCTCCGCAGCGAGCGCGGTGAGCGTGCCGTGCCTCTGGCCGAGCTCTACCGGGGAGTGCGGCGTACCGTTGTGGAAGCGGACGAGCTTCTCGTCGACATCGCCTTCGCTCCGCTTGATGCGGACGATCGCGGCACGTTCGACAAGATCGCGCTCCGTCGGACCCACGCCATTTCCGTGGTCAACACCGCCGTCGTGTTGACGTTCGACGACGACCAGGTGGCTGAGGCACGTATCGCTCTCGGCTGCGTGGCGCCGACTGTCGTCCGGGCCAAGGAGGCCGAGGCCGCCCTGGCCGGCAGGCCGCTCAACGATGCCTCCATCGCTGCGGCGGCCGCATTGGCTACTGAAGCGGCGGCTCCGATAGACGATATCCGCTCCGGGGCGGAGTACCGGCGAGAGGCAGTGGGTGTGCTCGTGCACCGGGCGCTTGGCAGGCTGCGCGACGGCTCCGAGCGCGAGGAGCTGCCCCGCGAAATGCCCAAGCTGTGGGGACGCACGGATGGCCGCTTCCCTCGCCTGGCCGGCGAGACGATCTGTCACCTCGATAGCGGCCCGGAGCCGATCGAGTGCACTGTCAACGGGGAGAATGTGGCGATTGCCGGAGCGGGTGGCAAGACCCTGCTGGAAGTGCTGCGCGATGACCTGGGCCTGACGGGCACCAAAGAGGGGTGCGGCGAGGGCGAATGCGGGGCCTGCACCGTATTGATGGATGGAATAGCCGTCCTGGCCTGCATCACACCGGCGCCGCGTGCTCACGGCGCTGACATCGTGACGGTGGAAGGGCTGGCGGAAGGAGACGAGCTGCACCCGCTTCAGCAATCCTTCATCGATGCGGGCGCGGTACAGTGCGGCTTCTGTACACCAGGCTTCTTGATGGCCGGGACCTGCCTGCTTGAGGAGAAGCCCCATCCCAGCCACGAGCAGGTCGTGGCTGGCCTCACCGGCAACCTGTGCCGCTGCACGGGATACTACAAGATAGCGCAAGCCATCGAGGGCGCTGCCGGGAGAAAGGGAGAGCCGGCCTAGGCGGGCTCGTCCCAGGACGACATTGAGTAGGATGAAGAACGGACGCTTGCTTCAAGTAGAAGACCTGTGGCTCAATAGGACGGGCGCTGAAGTCCTGCGCGGGGCGAACCTGGCCGTCGGTGCGGGCGAAGTGCACGCTCTCCTTGGGCTGAACGGGTCCGGCAAGACGAGCCTGGCGATGGCGGTGATGGGCGCCGCCGGGTACGAGCCAGACCGGGGCACCATACGCTTCAACGGAAAGGACGTGACCCGCCTCTCCGTCACGGAGCGTGCCCGGCTGGGGATGACGCTGGCCTGGCAGGAACCGGCCCGCTTTGAGGGGATACCGGTTGCGGACTACCTGGCCCTGGGAATGGCGCAGCCCGATCGGGAGCGCATCGAGCAGGCGCTATCTGCAGTGGCCCTTTCGCCCTCCGTCTACCTGGGCCGGCCGGTCGATGCAACTCTTTCCGGTGGTGAAAGAAAGCGGATCGAGTTGGCCGCGGTCTACGCCATGCAGCCGAGGCTGGCGATCCTGGACGAGCCTGACTCCGGCGTCGACGTGCTCTGCCTGGCCGATATCCTGGCCCTGGTCCGCCGGATGGCGGACGAAGGCACTTCCGTACTGCTGATCACCCACAGGGATGAGATGGCTGAAGTGGCGGACCGGGCTTCGCTGATGTGCGGTGGGGCGGTCATCGAGACCGGGACTCCCGCTGAGGTGCGGGAGTACTACGCTCGCCGCTGCCGGCCGCATGGCCAGCAGCTCGGCAGCCAGCCCTGGGGTGCGGAGGCGGGAGGGACGTATCAGCGGGTCGTGTCGGAAGGGGCGTGCGATGAGTAAGCGCCCCTCCGCCCCTTCGGTGCTGGCGAAGAAGGACCCCGCCTGGGCAAGCGACTTCGAGGCCATGCTCCAGGCCTACGAGCAGGCGGGGGGCAAGCCGGAGCTGCTGAAGATGGAGCGGATCGGAAGCGCCGTCGTCAGCGGCAATCACGTCCTGGCCGTGCACGAGACCGACGGCGTTACCATCGAGACAGAGGAGAGGGAGCACGGTATTGGAGCACGCATTGTCGTCGCTCCGGGGACGAAGGTCGCCTATCCGGTGCATCTCTGCTTCGGTGTCATACCCGCCGAAGGGCTGCAGGAGATCGTCCCCGAGTTCGAGATCGGCGAAGGGGCCGAGGTCGGCTTCACAGCCCACTGCACCTTCCCCAATGCGCAAGACGTCAAGCATGTGATGGATGCCCACATACGCGTAGGTGCGGGCGCCACAATGCGCTACAGTGAGGGCCACTACCACGGCGAGCAGGGGGGCATAGATGTTCTTCCCACCACCCGTGCGTCGGTAGACGACGGTGGTCGGCTGGAGATCGACTTCAACCTGATCCACGGCCGGGTGGGCAGCCTGGCCATCGACTTCGAGGTCGATGTGGCCGCGCGAGGCGTGGCCGAGGTGGTTACCAAGGCGTACGGCTGGGCGGATGACAAGGTCGATGTCAAGGAGACGGTCCGCCTCAACGGCGAAGGCGCCCGCGGACTAACCAGGACCAGGGTCGCCGTCCGCGACCGGGCTGTCAGCTCCGTGTACACCACCGCCGAGGGCAACGCACCGGGAGCCGTGGGCCACATGGACTGCACAGAGATCGTGCGCGGCTCCGCCGAGGCGCGGAACGTGCCCGTGGTAGTTGTACGCGACGACCGGGCCCGAGTTACGCACGAGGCAGCCATCGGCAGTGTCAACCGCAAGGAGCTGGAGACGCTCCTGGCACGGGGCCTCGACGAGGACGAGGCCGTCGACATCATCATCAGGGGGATGCTGCAGTAGCGCGAGCGCCGCGCCCGCGCTCCGCCGTCCGATGCTGCGATGCCGCTCTAGAGATCCCGCCGGATGCCCAGCAGCTTCCAGCCCGAAGGCAAGGCCAGCCCTGCCAGGGCCAGCTTGAGCAGATCGCCCGCGACGAAGGGGTAGAGGCCCAACGGGAGCGCTGCCTTGGCCCCGACGAATGCGGCCAGCCAGGGCAGGCCAAGCGCGTAGATGGCTGCGTTGCCCACCAACATCGCTACCAGCGTTGTGCCCACACGGCGGTCCCAGCCCCTCTCCGCGAGCAGGCCGGTGACGTATGCGGCAGCGATGAAGCCCAGCAGGTAACCGCCTCTGGGTCCGGCTAGAACGGCCAGTCCACTCGTCCCTCCGGCGAAAACGGGCAGACCGATCGCCCCCTGAGCCACGTAGGTCGCCATGCACAAGGCGCCGCGGCGGGAGCCGAGCAGCGCCCCGACGAGAACCACGGTCAGAGTCTGGGCAGTGATGGGAACAGGGCTCCAGGGCAGCGGCAGGGCGACGTAGGCGGACAGCGTGATCAGCAGGCTGCCGCCTAGGACGAGTGCGGCGTCGTATACCCTGGCCCGGTCGGCCACCTGTGGTCGTAGTACGTCTGCAGCTGTCGCCACTGCCATGATGATTGCCCTCCGCTCCGGCTGGCGTCTTCTGTCAGGCACCGGAGCGTTGACAGAAGGTGCTTCTCCGTCTACAATGGCCGTCGGCGGGTCTTGGCCCGCGCCGGGCGGCAGGAACACTTGCGATAGGCTGTAACACCGGGACTGCTCATTAGATGCTCGACTTGGTGCACGGACTGGTCATCAAGGCGCAGAGTGGCTTCTTCACGGTGCACACCGGGGAGGGCGACTTCATCTGCCAGGTCCGAGGGCGGCTGAAGCGCGAACGGAAGGATACGGCGATCGCCGCCGTCGGCGATCGGGTGCACATAAGCCTGGCCGAGGACGGCATGGGTATGATCGAGGAGGTGGAAGAGCGCCGGCGGGCTCTGGCCCGGCTATCCCCCTCGCCTGGGGGGCGCGGCTCGCGGCGCTGGGATCGGGATAGCTACCTGGCCGAACGGGAACAGGTGATCCTGGCCAACCCGGATCAGGCAGTCTTCGTCTTCTCCTGCGCCGAGCCGGACCCTCACCTGCGGATGCTCGATCGCCTGCTGGTGGGAGTGGAGGTGCAGCATATACCCGCTGTAGTCTGCGCAAACAAGAGCGATCTGCTGACGCGGCGAGAGGCCCGCTCGCTCTTCGGCGCCTACCGGGACGTCGGCTACAGGGTGATCTACACCAGCGCGCTGAAAGGGCGCGGCGTCGGTCGACTCCGGCGCCAGCTGCGGGGCAAGATATCGGCGCTCGTGGGTCCCTCAGGGACGGGGAAGACGAGCCTGCTGAACGCGATGCAGCCCGGGCTGGGCTTGCGCGTGCGCGAGGTAAGCGAGGCCACCAGTAAGGGCCGCCACACGACCGTGGCTCCGGAGCTCGTCCCCCTCAAGGGTGGAGGGTGGGTGGCAGACACGCCCGGCCTGCGCGCTCTTGCCCTCTTCGACGTGGATCCGGAGGAACTGGACGCCTACTTCCCGGACATAGCGCCGCTGGTGGCCAAGTGCCAGTTCTCGGATTGTACGCACGTTGTGGAGCCGGGCTGTGCCGTCCAGCAGGCGGTCGAGGACGGCCGCATCGGCGAGCATCGGTACGAGAGCTACGTCCGGCTGCGGGAGGAGCATCAGAAGCTGGCGGATATGTATTGGTGGGGCATACAGGACTAGCGAAGTGAGCGGGCAGAACGTGGCCGAGGAGACGGAACTAATCTCCGCTGCACAGCAGGGAAACGTCGACGCCTTCAACGAGTTGGTGCTCGTCTATCAGCAACGGGTCTACAACGTCGCCTACCACATTATGGCGGACCCCGCCGCCGCGGCCGACGCGGCGCAGGATGCGTTCGTCTCCGCCTTCCAGGCCATCAGCCGCTTCCGGGGCGGCTCGTTCCGGTCCTACCTTCTGCGCATCGTCACCAACACCTGCTACGACGAGATGCGCCGCCGCAAGCGCCGGCCGACGGCGTCGTTTGAGGATTTCGGCGAGCTGGACGAGGACGCGAACCCGGTGCTGGTGAACGGTCATGAAGGACCAGAGGAGCTGGCGGAACGGCAGGAGATGGCAGAGGTGATCCAGGCTGCGATAGAGATGCTTCCTCCCGACCAGCGCACGACGCTCGTGCTCTCGGACGTGCAGGGGCTTGCCTATGAGGAGATCGCCGAGGTAACCGGCGCTTCTCTGGGCACTGTCAAGTCCCGCCTGGCCAGAGCCCGAGGCAAGGTGCGGGACTACCTGGCGGAGCATGGGGAACTTCTGCCCGCCCGGTATCGTCCTAGAGATGAGGACCCCGAGCGGTAGCCCAGGGTATACGATGGCACGTCGGAACGGAGTGACCAGAAGAGAGCGAGAACGGCTCACCGAGCTGCTGTCCGCCTACCTGGACGGACAGCTGGCCGATTCAGAGCGCGCGCGTCTCGAGGAGCGGCTGGCTGCTGACGCGTCGCTGCGGGCCGAGCTGGAGTCGCTGCGGCAAACGGTCAGTCTGCTCGGCGAGCTGCCCAAAGTGGCCGTGCCGCGGAACTTCATCCTGCCCCGGGCGACGGTTACTGCCACCCGGACTGTCCAGCGGTCCTCCGCTCGGCGGCCGCTCCTTGCTCCCGTGCTGACCGCAGCTACGTCTCTGGCGACGCTGCTCTTTGGCGTCGTGCTCACCGGCGAGCTTGTTCTCACCGGGTTGGGTGGATACGCCACGCTTTCGGAGCCAGGTGGTGCCGATTCTGCTCCACTGTCGGCCCCGGCGGCGCAGACCGATACGCCCACGCCTGCCGCAGTGGGCTCGCACCAGGACGCCTTGCCGCCATCGCCAACAGTTGAAGCCGCACCTACGATAGTTGCGGCCGGCGACGGGAACGGAGAGGACGACCAGGGCGAGCGCTACAGCATGGACTCTCCGACTCCCTCGCCAGAACCTGGCCTCGGAGGCGGCGGCGCTCCCGTCTCGGACACACTGCAGGCACCCACGGGGGTATTGGGCGGCGGCGAGGGCGAAGAAGCGGCGACTTCGACGCCCGCAGCGGTAGGCGAAGAGGCTGCCGAGCCGGTGGCAGTGCAGGACGAGGGGGCGTTGGAACGAGCTCGAGAGCCGAACGGGCCTGCCGCGATTGCTCCACTGTGGGCCTGGCGAGCTGCAGAGACAGGCCTGGGTCTGGCTGCTCTTGCGCTGGGTGCGGCGGCAGTCTTCGCCTGGCGCGCCCGGCGGCGCTAGAGGGCAGGCCGCACAACGCGACCGAGCCGAAGAGCCCCCCGCCGGACAGGTGGGGGGCTCGTTTCATGCGGGCGATCGGCGCGCTGTGCGCCCATCTATGTAAGCGGTGCTATCCCAACATGGCGAACGAGGCGGAGGATAGGGATGCGACTGTGGCGGTGGCCCAGAGCAGGAACCGCTGAAGGCGCCGGCCCTCGCGCCTCCGCCACTCCACTGCGGCCAGGGCGATCAGTCCCAAGGCCAGCGTTCCGGTCAGCAGCGCGGAGCCGGTGAAGAGCTGGCGCAACTGGGGCGAGAAGCCGAACAGCATCTGGAACTGGTTCTCTCCCAGGGCCATTACCGTCAGCGCGATCGTCAGCAGGTTGGCCAGCAATACGCCGGTCGCCAGCCATCGAGCAAGCCTGACGGGGTGAGCGACGAAGTCCTTCCTAAGTCGCTCGACGACGGCGACGATCAACCAACTCAGGGACAGCAGCGCGAGCAGGGCCAGGCAGAGGAGCGCCAGCAGCATGGGTAGGCTCGACATCTTTGCCATCGGCGTGTCCAGCCCGTGGGCGGCGAGCAGGGCGTAGAGCTCGATGTGGAGCATGAACTCGCCGGGCAGGTTGTCGGCGTCGTCGACAGTTCCGATCGTCACCAGATCCAGGGGCGGGTAGTACTCCGCCCACGTGCCTGTCGATCCCATCATATGCACCACGGGTCCCTCGCCGGTGGGGAACACTATGAAGCCCGAAGCGTAGTGAAGACCTCTGATCCCCTCTGGCACGGCCAGCATCTCATCCAAGGTGGCTGGATCGCGGAAGAGGTCACCGGCCACAAGCGCCCGGACGAACCTGGCGAGGTCTTCCAGTGTGGAGACCGCGCCCCCACCGCCCCAGTCGAAGGAGAAGTCGAGGCCACCGCTGACGGCAGGTTCATTCCAGGCCCACACCTCTGCGAGGCGGCGTCCGTAGACCTCGGTGGGCCGGTACGGTGCGCCGATCAGGTCCGTGTCGTCCATACCCAGCGGATCGAGTATCCGATCGTGCACCTCGCGGTGCAAGCTGTTTCCCGCCAGCTCCTCGACAACCAACCCCAGCAGCACGTAGTTCGTGTCGCTGTAGTGGAAGCCTTCGCCAGGCTCCCACAGCGCATTCTCGTTCATCCCGGCCAGGTAGAAGTTGAGCAGCCCAGCCATCCTGTCGTGGCGGTCTGCCTTCCAGGCCTGGTAGTCCCACGGTAGCCATTGCTGCCTGAACAGATAGTCGTCTGGATCACATCCCTCGGGCATGCCCTCCATAGTGCAGCGGACGAGCGCGGCGATTCCCAGCTCATTGTCGGAGGCAACGGTGCCGATCAGCGAGTCTGGCGCCGCGCCCTCGACCGTGCCCGGCATGAGCGAGACGGGAGTGTCGACTCCGTCGAAGTAGAGATCGCGCAGCCCGGAGGTGTGATTGAGCAGGTGGCGGAGAGTGATCGAGTCTGCATAGGACACACCGTCGATGCGGTGGAGCTCAGCCATCACTTCAGGCGCAAGCACAGCCAGTTCAGCCAGGGTAGCGTCGATTCCCGCCTCTCCGAATGCACCCTCCTCTGCCAGCTGGTAGATGACGACTGCGGTGAATGCCTTGGCTACGCTGGCGATATAGTACTGATGGTCCGCGCTCATCGGCTCGCCTGTGTCCACCCGGGCGATGCCTGCTGCGCCGGCGTAGTTGAAGCTGACCGTCGGCGCGTCGACGTAGACCATAGCATGCCGGTCGACGTTGCCGCTGGGGCTGGTGCGGACGTGCCCCTCGAGTAGGGTGTCGATCTCTGCCACCACGCTGTCCCTGTCCCATGACGTCGGGGTGGTCGAGCCACATCCGGAAAGGGCCAGTGCTCCGACCAGCAGGAACACAATCGGGCGGATCAGTCTCATTGGCGTCTGCTTTTCGACGATTCGGTGTTTCATGCTCCTGTTCGACTCCATTCGCTTTTCCTTTCGCCGGCCGGGGCGCGCCTGTGCGGCGGCCGGGTTCTAGTGGTTAGTATCTCCGCCGCCCTGGTCAGCCTGGGGCCCCGGCCGGCCGGACGGGCCCATCCAGTCAGTCGAAGCGGAAGCGCCACACGCCGACCAGGAAGAAAGCGGCGGCGAAGCCGATCAGTGCCCCTGCCTCGGGCAGGATCCCGGCTACTCCGTAGCCTCGCACCAGCACGTCCTGGAAGCCCTGCATGGCCCAGTAGTGGGGCACGAAACGGGCCAGCGATTGCATGAACTCCGGCATGACGAAGCTCGGTATCAGACATCCTCCCAGAGCAGACATGGAGAGGGTGAGAAGCGTCGCCAGCCCGTCGATCTGTGCCTCTGTCTTGCCGAATGTGGCCACCAGAACGCCTAGCCCTGTGGCGGCGGCGGCGAGGGCCATGCTGATCACGACCAGTGCTGCCGGGTCTCCCAGTTCCATGCCGAAGAAGAGAGCTCCGACGGCGAACATGACCGCGACCTGGATCAGATTGACCAGGTAGTAGGGCAGGAGCTTGCCGGCCAGAAGCGCGGGCTTGGGCAGCGGCGCCGCCAGCAGCCGGCGGAACGTCCCATCGTGTTTCTCCCGCAGGATCGAAGAGGAGATGGCGGAGACGATGAAGAAGACGCCGAAGACGGTGTAGCCGGGCACGTTTTGCTGGTATGAGTCGGGGAATGCCTCTACATCCATTGCGGCGGGCGCGACCCTCGACAGCGTGACGACGCTTGTGGCCTCCGCGTCGAAGGAGATGTCGGCAAGCGATAGCTGGTCGGCTCCCGGCACGCCGGCGAATGCGCTGGACAACGCCGCCGCGATACGCTCCGGCGCCAGAGCGCTCTCGGCCACGCGCTCGGCGACGCTGTAGACCATAGCCTCGATGGGAGCGATGAACTGGGTCGAGGATGCCGGGTCCGAGATCAACTCTAGGCTGGCCGCGGCCTCCGGGTTGTCCAGCCTGGCCTCGATTTGGGCCGAGAAGTCGGCCGGGATGACGAGCACAGCCGCCCTGTCTCCTTCGCTGACCAGTGCCTCGGCCTGTTCGCGTGTCAGTGCATCGTCGTCCCATTGAGATTCGACCTCGATGCCGTCCAGGGCATCCAGCTGGGCGATCACCTCCGCTCCGAGCGGGCCCCGATCGAGAGCCACGACCGGCAGCAGCCGCGGCTGGTCCGAGGTATCGGTTTCGTACATGCCCTGCGTTGCTGCGCTCATTACGACAATGAACATCAGAGGCATCAAGAACAGTGCAGCCACGCCTCCGACGTCGGTGAAGAGGATCTTCAAGTCTTTCCAGGTAGCCGAAATGATCTGGCGAATCATCTGATTCCTCCTTCGGTCTCAGTCCCGCAGCCGTTTGCCCGTCAGCCGCAGGAATACCGTCTCCAGGTTGGGCTCCAGCACCTCGAGGCCGGTGACGTTCGTGTTCGTCTCGTTGAAGAGCTCGAGCAGTCGGATCAGCGCCTCCTTTGTGTGGACCGCCTCTACTCTGATCCTGCCGTCGAGCTGTTCAGCCGCGCGAACCTGCTTCAGTGATCTCACCTTCTCGAGCAGGCCGTCCGCCGCTCCATTGGCGATGCCCAGGTGGATGATGCCCTCGGCCAGGTCGCCGATCAGCTGGCAGGGCGGGTCGAGTGCCACGATGCGGCCTTCGTCGATGATGGCCACCCGGTCGCACAGCCGCTCCGCCTCCTCCATGTAGTGCGTGGTATAGATGATCGTCATGCCGCCGGCCTTGAGCTGCTCGATGTGCTCGAAGATGGCGTTGCGCGATTGGGGATCGACGCCGACGGTGGGCTCGTCGAGGAACAGCACCTCAGGCCGGTGCAGCAGTCCGGCAGCGATGTTCAGCCGGCGCTTCATGCCGCCGCTGAAGGTCTTGACTGCTGCGCGCGCTCGCTCCGCGAGCCCTACCAGCTCCAGCGACTCGTCCACCCGCATGCGCAGTTCCCTGCCTCTCAGGCCGTAGATGCTGCCGAAGAAGTGCAGGTTGTCGCGGGCGCTCAGGGTGGGGTAGAGAGCTAGCTCCTGGGGCACCAGGCCGATGCGTTTCTTGACCTGGCCCGGGGCATCGACGACATCGTAGCCGGCGACGACCGCTGAGCCGCTGGTCGGCTCCTGCAGGCAGGAGAGCAGGGAGATGGTCGTCGTCTTCCCGGCGCCGTTCGGCCCCAGGAAGCCGAAGACCTCCCCCTGGCGGATGGCGAAGCTGATAGCGCGTAGCGCTTCGACCTCCCCGTACCGCTTCTCCAGCAGATGTGCTTCTACTGCGTTCTTGCTCATCAGGTCCCCCTATTCTTGTCAGGCCGGCCGTAGGGCGCTCCTGCTGCTTGGACTGTTTCGGTGT
>Ga0307421_1000246_pt1 | contig 35532 bp, 23 predicted proteins | sample SalMarWE160270MG_FD_202163 | JGI IMG/M metagenome (GOLD analysis project Ga0307421, IMG submission 202163) | Salt marsh sediment microbial communities from the Plum Island Ecosystem LTER, Massachusetts, United States - WE1602-70 | ecosystem: Environmental > Aquatic > Marine > Intertidal zone >... | reverse complement strand
GCCCTATCTTCGCCGGACGTGGGCGCCAGCAGGTAGATCAGGTCGATCTCCTCAGCTCGCAGTGCCTCCTCAGCCTCTTCCGCTTCCTCGGGAGGGAGATCGGGAACGATCACCCCGTCGATTCCGCTCTCCTTCGCCCGGCGAGCGAACTCGCGGGGGCCGATCTGGAAGACGGGGTTCCAGTAGCCCATCAGGACAAGCGGTACCTCGAGGCCAACTCCTCGCAGCTTTGCAGCCTGCTCCAGACAGGCCCTCAAGGTCATGCCATTGGCCAGCGCTTGCTGAGAGGCGGCCTGAATCGTCGCCCCGTCTGCCAGGGGGTCGCTAAACGGCACTCCCAGCTCAATCAGATCTGCCCCGCCCTCAACCAGTGCGGGGACCAGCTCGAGGGCGCTCTCCCGCTCGGGATAGCCCATTGTCAGGTACGGCATCAGAGCGGTGCGCCCCGCAAGCCGCAGTTGCTCGAAGGTCCGGCCAATCCGTCCCATCGTTATCGCTCGAGCTCCAGCTCGTCAGCCACAGTCGGCATGTCCTTGTCCCCTCGGCCGCTGACATTGATGATCATGACCTCTTGGGGGTCCATTGTAGGCGCCCGCTTCAGCGCCTCCGCCACGGCGTGGGCGCTCTCCAGGGCCGGGATAATCCCCTCCAGCTCGCTGAGTCTCTGCAGCCCTTCCAGCGCCTCGGCGTCAGTTGCGTAGGTGTACTCCGCCCGCCCTGTCTCCCGCAGCCAGGCGTGCTCCGGGCCGATGGCGGCGTAGTCGAGCCCGGCAGAGACAGAGTGTGTCAGCGCGATCTGCCCGTCCTCGTCCTGGAGCACGAACGTCTGAGTGCCGTGCAGAACGCCCAGCCGGCCGAGGCGGGGATCTGCGAACCGGGCGGCATGGTGCCCCGTCCGGATTCCCTCGCCGCCAGCCTCCACGCCCACCAGCCTCACGCCCTCGTCCTCGATGAATGGATAGAAGAAGCCGATGGCGTTCGATCCGCCGCCCACGCAGGCCACCAACAGGTCCGGCAGCCGCCTCTCGGCTGCCAGGATCTGTTCACGAGTCTCGTCTCCGATGACACGCTGGAAGTCCCTGACCATACGCGGGTAGGGGTGCGGACCAAGCACTGAGCCTAGCAGGTAGTGCGTCGTACGTACGTTCGTCACCCAGTCACGTATCGCCTCGTTGATGGCGTCCTTGAGTGTCCGGCTGCCCGCATCCACGGGTCGCACGTCGGCTCCGAGCAGCCGCATGCGGAAGACGTTGAGCCGCTGGCGCTCCATATCGACCGTGCCCATGTAGACCACGCACTCGATCCCCAGCAGCGCGCAGACTGTCGCCGTAGCCACGCCGTGCTGCCCGGCGCCGGTCTCGGCCACAATTCTCCGCTTGCCCATGCGGCGGGCGAGCAACGCCTGCCCCAACGCGTTGTTGATCTTGTGGGCCCCGGTGTGGGCCAGGTCCTCCCGCTTCAGGTAGATCCGCGCCCCGCCGAGCGCTTCAGCCAGCCGCCGCGCCGGCGTCAGCGGCGTCGGCCGCCCTGCATAGACGCGCAGGAGCCTATCCAGCTCCTCGGTGAAGGAACCATCCGCCCGCGCCTCTTCGTACGCCTCGGCCAGCTCTTGCACGGCTGGCACCAACGTCTCGGGAACGAAAGCGCCGCCGTACTGCCCATACCTGGGTCCGTCAGACAGGGCCAGCTTCGTCTTCTTCCCCATCTCCCTCTGCTTTCCGTTGCCCCATGCTTGCCAGCCTTGCGCAGCCTCCAAGAGCGGAGCGCCTACCCGCGACTGAACCGAACGGTCCCCAGCTGTCTGAGGCTGAAGCTCCGGGCAGTTGCCGAACCGAACTCCGATCTAGGCGAGTGGATCAGGAGTTCGTATCAGCTCCTCGCACCGCCTCCACGAATGCTCTCACCCGACCATGGTCCTTGCGCCCCTTGGTCCGCTCAACGCCGCTGGAGACGTCGACCCCCCAGGGGCGCACCTCTCCGATAGCCTCGCTCACCGTATCGGGATCGAGCCCACCGGCCAGCACAATACGGAAGCGCGCCACCAGCGACCGCGCCACGGCCCAGTTGGCCAGATACCCGGTCCCCCCATACTGCTCCGGATCGTAGGCATCGACCAGGAACTGAGGGCTGGCGCCATCGGCAGGTACCACGGCTTGGTACGCCGCCACCTCTTTCTCCGCCCTCTCCTCAGTCTGAGGGCGGATCGCCTTGAATGCCCTCGGCCCCAGCAGCTCGAGGTCGCGCGCAGGCTCGCCGCCGTGCAGTTGTACCAGGTTCAGCCCTACGTGCTCGATCGTGGTCTGCACGACAGCCACCGGCATGTCCACGAACACGCCGACGAAGCGCGGCGAATGGGCACCGAACGACCCCCGAACGGCTGCTGTGACCATCGCCGCCTGATCGGCGCCCACGAAGCGCGGACTGCCCGGATAGAAGACCAGCCCCAGCAGATCGGCGCCAGCTTCCGCAGCGCAGAGCGCGTCGTCCGGGTTGGTCAGACCGCATATCTTGACGACGGTCACGGAACCAGCTCCCTCAGCCTCGCTCCCACGTCCGCGGCGCGCAGGAGGGACTCTCCTACCAGCACGCCATTGACGCCGGCCGCCGCCATCCGCTCCACGTCCGCCCGGGCGTGAATTCCGCTTTCGGCGATGAGAACCAAGTCCTGCGGAACCATGGGCCGGAGCCGCTCCGTAGTGGCCAGATCGACCTCGAACGTGCGCAGGTCCCGGTTGTTCACGCCCACTATGCGGGGCCTGGCGGAAAGCGCACTCTCGAGGTCCTTCTCGTCGTGTACCTCCACCAGCGCTGCCATCCCGTTCTCGTGTGCCAGCTCGAGCAGCTCCTGCAGCTCGTCCCGGCCCAGCACGGCGGCGATCAGCAGCACCGCGTCCGCCCCCGCCGCCCGAGCCTCGAATACCTGGTACGGCTCGAGCAGGAAATCCTTGCGCAGAACCGGGAGACGCACCCCATGTCGCACTTCACGCAGATCGCCTAGGCTGCCCTGGAAGAACCGTTCATCTGTCAGCACGCTTATCGCGGACGCGCCGCTCGATTCATATTCGCGGGCCAGGGCGGCGGGGTCAAGGTCAGGCCGCAGCAGCCCCTTGCTGGGCGAGGCCCGCTTAACCTCGGCGACGAGCGAAATGCCGTCTCTTCGCAGAGCCGCTTCGAAGGCGCGAGGAGGCTCCGCGCGTGCGGCCTCCGCGCGCACTTCCTCGAGCGGCCGCTCCACCTTGAGTGCCGCCAACTCGTCTCGCTTGTGGGCTATGATCTGGTCTAGGATCGTCTTGGCTGCCAAGTCCTTCGCCCCTGCACTTCACAACCGCCACTTGATACCAGCATTGAGCTTCCTTTTGAGTGCTGGCGGCTATCCGTCCTTCGCCACGCTCTGGCTGTAGCTGACCAGCCCGTCCAGCGCCTTCAGCGCGGCCTTGCTGTCTACACTCTTCGCGGCCTGGGCCACGCCCTCCTTCAGGTCGGGGGCTGCGCCGCCGGCCACCAGAGCCGCCGCCGCGTTGAGCAGAACGACGTCGCGGCGGGCGCCCTTGTCCTTGCCACTGAGCACCGCCCGCAGGATCTTGGCATTCTCCTCGGCTTCGCCGCCCAGCAGGTCCTCCGGCTTCGCCGGTTTGAAGCCCAGATCGCTCGGGTTGACCGTCTCGGTGACCACCTCTCCGTCCGCCCCCTCCACGCCGAAGCAGCTGGCCCGGTTGGGACCTGACGTTGTCAATTCGTCCAGCCCGCCGAAGCCGTGCACCACGTAGGCAGCCTTGGAGCCCAATTGCTGCAGGACCCGGGCCATCGGCTCGGTCAGCGCGGCGTCGTACACCCCCAGCACCTGCGACCCAGCGCTGGCCGGGTTGGTCAGCGGTCCCAGGATGTTGAACACGGTGCGCACGCCCAGTTCGCGGCGCGGCCCGATGGCGTGCTTCATCGCCGGGTGGAAATAGGGCGCGAAGATGAAGCCAATGCCCACCTCGTCTATCGCCTGGGCCACCTGCTCCGGCGTCATATCGAAGTTGACCCCCAGGGCTTTCAGTACGTCTGCGCTGCCTGACTTGCTGCTAACGCTCCGGTTGCCGTGCTTGGCCACGCCTAGTCCGGCGCCGGCCACGACGAAGGCGGTCGTCGTCGAGATGTTGAAAGTGCCCGCCCGGTCCCCGCCCGTGCCGCATGTATCCACGACGTCTGTGCGCGAGGGCTTCACCTGCACGGCCACGCGCCGCATCGCTCGAGCGAAGCCAGTGATCTCTTCCACGGTCTCGCCCTTCACCCGCAGCGCGATCAGGAAGCCGGCGATCTGCGCCGGCGTCGCCGCGCCGGTCATGATCTCTGTCATCACCGACTCCGCCAGGTCAGCCGACAGCGACTCCCCGTCCAACAACTGAGTGATCGTCTCCCGTATCATGTGACTCCTCCCGCCTGTCTTTGTTCCGCCTCTCATCTGGCTGCCGATTGCTGTCTGCTCACTGCTTCAGGAAGTTGCCTAGGATCCGTTTCCCGTGCTCGGTTAGAATCGACTCCGGATGGAACTGCAGGCCTGTCGCCGGCGCCGCCCTGTGCTGCAGCGCCATTATCTCGCCCTCAGCGGTCGATGCCGTCACCTCCAGGCAATCCGGCAGCGGCTCGTAGACTACCAGGCTGTGGTAGCGCGTGGCGGTGAAGGGGCTGGGCACGCCCTGGAGGATACCACTCTGGCGGTGGTTGATCGGGCTGGTCTTGCCGTGCATCAGCCGCGGAGCCAGGTCGACGCGCCCGCCAAAGGCGGCAGCGATACACTGATGGCCCAGGCAGACGCCAAGGATGGGTATCTGCTGGTGGAACTCGCGCACGATGTCGACCGAGACGCCGCCGTCATCCGGTGTCCCCGGGCCCGGGGAGATCACGACATGGCTGGGGTTCATCTCGCGCACCTGGTCCAGCGTCACCTGGTCGTTGCGGCACACGACAAGCTCCGCGCCCAGTTCGCCCAGGAACTGCACCAGGTTGTAGGTGAAAGAATCGTAGTTATCGATTACCAGGATCATTCGCTTCTCCCTACTGCCCCTGCTCGGCCATCTCGATTGCCGCGCCGAGCGCACGTGCTTTGTGGAGCGTCTCCTCCCATTCCCGCGTCGGATCGCTGTCCGCAACGATCCCCGCACCTGCCTGAAGATAGGCCAGCCCGTCCTGCATCAGTATGGTACGGATGGTGATACAGGTATCAACGTTGCCGTTGAAGGCCAGGTAGCCGACGGCCCCAGCGTATGGACCACGCCGCACCCCTTCCAGCTCCTCTATGATCTCCATGGCCCGCACCTTGGGCGCGCCGCTGACCGTGCCCGCAGGGAATGTCGCCCTAATCAGATCGTGGCCGTCTAAGCCTTCCCGCAGGTTGCCCAGGACCCGGCTGACGATGTGCATCACATGCGAGTATCGCTCTATGGTGAAGAGCTCAGGAACGCTGACGGTTCCGTAGTTGCAGACGCGACCCAGATCGTTCCGTCCCAGGTCGACAAGCATCACGTGCTCCGCCCGCTCCTTCGGATCTGCCAGAAGCTCGGCCTCCAGGTCTGCGTCTTGTTCAGCGTCCTTGCCGCGTGGGCGCGTCCCAGCAATAGGGCGCACCTCCGCGACTCTGCCCTGCAGCCGCACCAGAACCTCCGGCGACGAGCCGATCAGGCAGGTCCTTGGCTTTCCGCCCATGTCGAGGAAGAACATGTAGGGCGAAGGGTTGATCCTGCGCAGTGCCCGGTAGATGCTGAGGGGATCCGCCTCTGTGCGCCGGCACAGCCGCTGTGATAGAACCACCTGGAAGATGTCGCCGGCGGTGATGTGCTCCTTCGCTCGCCGCACCGCGGCCTCGAACCGGTCCTGCGTCATGTTCGATTCCAGTTCGCCGCCTTTCTTTCCGGGCGGCTCAGGCAGTGCAGGCATGTCCCCACGTACAGCCTGGGCGATCCGTTCCAGCCTGACGGCAGCGTCATCGTAGGCGACATCCAGGTCCACCTCTTCTTCGACCTGTGCGTAGGCGAGAACGATCATGCGCTGGCGGACGTGGTCGAAGGCGACCACGGTGTCCGGAACGACCATGTGCAGGTCCGGCGCGTCCAGATCGTTTCGCGCCGTCTCCGGCAGCCGTTCGAAGAAGCGCACCAGATCGTAGCCCAGATAGCCTACCGCGCCTCCCAACAGTGGAGGGGCCTGGGGAGTGACCTCGTGAATAGGGGCCACAGGCTGGAAATGGCTCAGCTCCGCAGCGACCACGTGCAGCGGATCCTCCCCCGAGGCCAGCTCTCGCTGCTCTTCCGCGCCATTGCGCTTGATCGTCACCTGCCGGCCGCGGGCCAGCACCTGGAGGCGGGGGTGGAAGCCAAGGAACGAGTACCGGCCGACCTGCTCCGCCTTCTCCACGCTCTCCAGCAGGAAACTGGGCCCCTCTCCGCGCAGCTTGAGATAGACCGAGACCGGCGTCTCGATGTCCGCCGGCAGCTCCAGGCCGAGCGGGACGAGCGCCGCCTGCCGGGCCATCTGCTTGAACTGCTTTCGCGACAGCAAATACACCTGTATCACCCCTAGGCAACAAGAAAGCCTCTCATTCCCCTTGGGGACGAGAGGCCAATGCCGATTCCCGTGGTGCCACCCCACTGAGGCCGGATGCCCAGAAAGCGAAAGACGCGCCCATGAGCGCGTCCGGAGCCAGCCTCACTCTGTGGGTACAGGCTGCCGGTGCTTTCAGCGCGCCATACAGCCGCTACCCTCGCCTGTGATAACGGTGGCGCCTCCGGCCAGCCCTACCTGCCCTTCCGGCCCTCTCTCGGGCTGGCAGCTCCCCGGCCCATTCGCGACCGCCGCCTGCGAGTGGGCTTTCAGCACTGGGCCCACCTCTCTACCGCGCGCACGTGCGCTACTATTCCGGTTCTCTGCCGATCCTTCCTATTCGGTTGTGCTGCTAATATACCCAAGAATGCGCCCTTTGTCAAGTCGGGCTAGCGCTCAAGCTTAGTCACCCAGTTCGTCACGCTGCAGGTGTTCGGCATCCGTGTGACCCCGTTGACAGACAGGGCGCGTCGACGCTCCCGCGTCATCCGGTCCATCCGATGATGACCTGTCCAATCTCTGCATATCGCGCGGCAGCTTGGTTCGCACGACGAACTGTGCTACAATCCCACAAGTGCAGGACGCAGCAAGGAGCGGCTGTGGCGCGTGACGACCGGCGCTGGTTCGTGTGGGTGACGGTCCTGCTGGTGGTGGCCAGCCTGGTGCCCTACCTGGTGGGCTGGGCGCTGGCGCCCGATGGCAGCCGGTTCACCGGGCTGCTCTTCAATCCCTGGGATGGCAACTCCTACATTGCCAAGATCCGGCAGGGGTACTCCGGTTCCTGGCTGTTTCGTCTGCCCTATACGTCGGAGCCGCAGAGCGGCGCCTACCTGTTCCTGCTGCACCTGGGAGTGGGGCATGTGACGCGCTGGACCGGCATGCCACTCATCGTATCATACCACCTGCTGCGCCTCGCCGGCGGGCTCGTGATGCTCCTGGGGCTGTACAGCCTCGCCTCCCGAGTCACCGCAGAGGCGGGAGAACGTCGAGCGGCGTTTCTCTTGGCCGGTGTCGGTTCCGGCCTGGGCTGGCTGATGTCGCTGCTCGGGCTGGCAACGGCCGATCTCTGGGTTTCGGAGGCCTTCCCGGCCTACTCCCTCCTTGCCAACGCCCACTTCCCGTTGGCGATTGGGCTGATGTGCCTGATAGCCAGCGCCGGCGTAGGCGTGGCCAGCCCGTCGACGCGAGGTGGCGAGACGCGTCAGGACGCCCTGCTCTCGGGGGTCGGTATGGTCGCCGCAGCGGTCGCTCTGGGAGTGATCCAACCGTTCGGCCTCGTGCCCGTCTTTGGCGGCCTTGCCGCCATGCTCACGGCCAGGACTGTCCGGCAGAGAAGGGTGCCCTGGCCGGCGGTATTGTGGACGGCCGGCGCAGCTATCGCGGCGCTTCCCTATCCACTCTACATGCAGTGGGCCATTCGGACAGACCCCGTCTTGGCTGTGTGGAACTCCCAAAACCTGACCCCGTCGCCCCCTCTCTGGGACTGGCTGCTCAGCTATGGGCTCGTGCTTGCACTGGCCATCCCAGGCGTGCTCGTGGCAGCGAGAAAGCGGACCGACGCCGCCTGGCTGCTCCTGGGCTGGCTGGGCGTGACCTTCGTCGGCATGTACTTGCCCCTCCCGCTGCAGCGCCGACTTAGCCTGGGTCTCGGGGTTAGCATAGGTCTCCTGGCCGGTCTGGGATGGTGGCAGGTGCTGCGCAAGCGGGTTCCTGGGAGGCTGCGGCTGCTGACGCAGCGGACAATTGTTGGCTTGTCTGCCATGACGCCAGTTTTCCTGGCGGTGGCCGCCTCGTTGACGGCTCTGCAGGGCGCGGGGCTCTTCTACCTGACCGACGGCGAGTGGGCGGCGCTCAGCTGGTTGGGCGAGAACGCGGAATCAGACGCCGTAGTGCTCTGCAGTCCCGAGATGGGTATCTTCGTGCCGGCCTGGGCCGGGGCGCGGGTTGTATACGGCCATCCCTTCGAGACGGTAGATGCGGAGCGGCGTGAGGCCCAGGTCCTGGCCTATTTCGCCGGCGAGATGGATTCGGCAGAACACGATCTGCTGCTGGAGGATGCCCGGGTGTCGTTCGTCGTCGTCGGCCCCAGAGAGCGGGCGCTGGGCGACGTGCTTCCTTCGGGAGAGCTCGTCTTCCAGTCGGAAGACACTTCCATCTACCATGTCGATGGCTGAAACGACGGGCGACTCGCGAGGCCGGGCGCGGAGGCTCTGGCTGTGCTGGCTCGTGCCGGCCGTCGTCGCACTGGCGGTTCTCTGGCCGGCGGTCAAGCAGCCCTCCGCCTGGCTTTGGCCGGCGAAAGGGGATCACTCCGACCTGGCAGTATCCCATTGGCCGAACGCCCTCTTCACCCGTCAGACGGTCTGGCAGGAGAGGCGGCTCCCGCTGTGGCGGCCGACGATCATGAGCGGAGCGCCCTTCGCGGCCAACCCGCTGTCTGGTCTCTGCTACGTGCCGAACTGGCTCTTCCTCTTCACGCCGTGGCTGCCCCTGGAGATAGGCTTCAACCTCTCGGCGATAGCTCACCTCTGGCTTGCTGGTGCTGCGATGTGTGCTTTGATGCGCGTCGCTTTTCGTTCCGGCACGTGGGGGGCGCTGGCGGCTGGCGTGGCCTACGAGGTCTCGCCTAAGCTCCTGGCGCATCTGGCTGCAGGGCACGTGGGCTGGACGCAGGCGATGGGCTGGCTGCCGCTGGTAGTGCTCTGCTGGCTGCAGGCACTGCGGCCGGCGGGCGCGGGGGAACCACGGGCCCGGAACCTCAGATGGGCGACGGCAGGCGGAGCAGCGGCTGCCTGCCAGTTCTGTGCGGATACCCGCGCAGCCGCCTATTCCCTGGCCGCTGTTGGCACCTTGACGGCCGTTTGGGCCGTTGATCGCTATCGGCACTCGCGCAGGTGGGCGATCGGACCTGGTGCCCGGCAGCCAGCCGCTTGCCCCGCGGGCGGCTGGTTGGGAATAGGAGCCAGCGGCCTGGCTGCCCTGGTAGGGCTCGCCGCCTGCCAGTGGATCCCTCTTGCGGCGCTGCTGCCGCACCTTACGCGCTCATCGATGACGCTTCAGGACGCGGCCGCCTGGTCGCTCCCCTGGCGCTATCTAGCCGGGCTGCTCATCGCGGATCATGCCGGCTTCCACGAGTGGATGACCTACCTGGGAGTGAGCACTCTGATGCTCGGTGCCCTCGGAGCTTGGGCCTTGTGGCGCCGGCGGGAGGAGCGCTGGCTCGCCTGGTGGCTGGGGATCCTTGTGAGCGGCGCCGCATGGTTCAGTCTGGGCGAGAACGGCGGCCTGTTCAGCCTGCTGGGGAGCGTCGTGCCTGGACTGGGCCTGCTACGAGTGCCGCCGCGGGCCTGGGCCCTGGTTACGTTTGGGGGCGCTGTTCTAGCCGGCGTGGGTGTGGATAGGATCTTTGGTTGCGCTTCCGCTGCCCCGCGCATGCGTCGGGCTGGCCGGGTGTTGCTGGCTGCAGTGGCGCTGTTCGCCGCGCTTCTCGTTGCCGGGTACTGGCTGGGGGTTGGCAGGCCGCAGCCGGCCCTACTGGCCTTTGGGATTATCACTCCTCTTACGGCTGGCATCTGTCTGCTGCCTCGGACTACAACCGCTCGCCGCTGGGCGGCGCTGGCAGCGGTGTCTATGATCGCGCTGGACCTGGGAATAGTGGATGCGACTTTGGTTAGGGCGTGGGCGGAAGACGAGGTATTCGCTGATGGGCGAGCGGCGGCCGAATGGCTAGCTGCCCAGGGCAGCGGATTCCGGGTCTACTCGCCGAGCTACAGTATCCCGCAGCACGTTGCGGCGCGCTACGGCCTGCTGCTGGCGGATGGCGTCGATCCGCTGCAGCTGGATGTCTACGCAGGCTACCTCACGCGGGCGGCTGGCCTGGAGCCGAGCGGATACAGCGTGACGCTCCCGCCCTTCCCCGAAGGGACGGATGTTAGGACGGCGCTGGAGGGGGTCGTTCCTGACGCCGAGATGTTGGGGCTTCTGGGTGTCCGGTACGCCGCGGCGGCCTTTCCCATCTCCCATCCGAATTGGGTGGATGTCGGCAAGCTAGACGGAGTGCACGTATACGAGAATCGCCTCTATCGGCCGCTGGAGCCGCTCGACGTGCCGGGCCAGATTGCCCTGGCGGACGACACCGTGCTTTTCAGCTACGATGCGCGCCCCGCCTACATCGGATGGGCAGTCTCCGGCTTGACGGCAGCAGGGCTGCTGATCGGCTGGCTTCGGACACGGCCCGCTCGAGGAGAGGGCGATGAGTGAGCGGCGGGTGGGACTAGGCCTGGTGATGCCCCGCGAGTGGCGGTTTGTGCTCGCGATCAGCGCTCTCGCCCTACTCGTTACCTGTATCCCATACGCAGTCGGAGCCGCGGCCGCCACGCCGGAACGCGCGTTCGGCGGATTCATCTACGCTGTAGATGACGGCTACTCATATCTGGCGAAGATGCGCCAGGGCGCCGAGGGCGAATGGCTCTTCCACATCGTATTCACTCCCGAGCTGCATCCAGGCGCCTTCTTCTTCCCATTCCACCTCCTACTGGGCAAAGCAGCAGCCCTCGTGGCGGGCGGCGACCTGAACGCGGCTATGGTCTGGGTCTACCACGCGGCCCGGCTGCTCTTTGGTCTTGGCCTGCTGGTGACGCTGTACCGCTTCCTGGCGGCCTTCACGGAGCTGCTGGCGGTGCGAAGGATGGCCTGGCTGATGATTGTCTTTGGGGGCGGTCTTGGCTGGCTACTGGTATCGCTGGGCGGGCGAGAGTGGCTGGGCAGCCTGCCTCTTGACTTCATCCTGCCGGAGGGATTCACCTTTCTGGTGCTCTTTGGCTTTCCGCACATAGCGCTGGCACGGACGCTTCTGCTGTGGGGGATCCTGTTCTTGCTGCAGGCTTGGGGGGTTCTTCAAGCGCCACGGTCAGGCGAGGAGGGCCTCTCGCGCCCGCCTTCGCCGCTCGGTGCAGCCGCGGAGACCGGCGTGCTTTGGCTTCTGATGGGGCTTATCGTTCCCTTCTACGTCGCCGTGGCCTGGGCCGTGACTGGCGCCATGTGGCTGGCTCTGATCATCAGGAAGAGGCGCTTGATGTGGCGCCAGGTGGCTCTTGCCATGGTGGCCGGGCTGATCTCTGCCCCGATAGTCATATATGGCTCGCTCGTCTTTTCGTCGAATGAAGTGTACGCCGCCTGGTTTGCACAGAACCTGATCAGCTCGCCGCATCCGCTTCACTACCTCTCCGCCTTCGGGCTGCCTCTACTTCTGGCCCTCCCGGCGCTGGCTGATGTCTGGCGTGATCGTTCCCGCGCCACTTGGGCGCTGCTGGCGTGGGTCGTCGCCGTCCCCGTACTCGTCTATCTGCCAGTAAACGTGCAGCGGCGGCTCGTCGAGGGGGCGCAGGTGGCTCTCTGCCTCTTGGCGGCCCTGGGAGCACATCGCCTTCAGGCACGGGGATGGGCGCACAGGTCCGCCGTGAACGCCGTGCTGGGGATGCTCTTCATCACCTACGCGCTCTTGGTGGCGGGATACACCATTCAGCTGCTGGGACAGCCATCGCCAGTATTCCGGGATCGAGGCGAGCTGGAGGCGCTCGACTGGCTCAGCGAGCGGGCCGAGTGGGACGACGTGGTGCTGGCTTCTTACGACACTGGCAACTACCTTCCCGGCAGGGTGGGTGCCCGCTCGTTCATTGGTTTGGGACCGGAGACCGTCGGCTTTGACCTGAAGGAGGAGCTGGTGGCGCGCTTCTTCGACCCGGCGACGGATGATCCCTGGAGGCGGTCGCTGCTGGAGGAGTACGGCGTCGACTTCGTCTTCCGAGGCCCGGCCGAGAGGGAGCTGGGCGCTTTCGACCTCCGGCAGGCGCCCTACCTGGTTCTCATCTACGAAGCGGAGGGATACGAGCTGTATGAGGTTCCGTCGGAGCAGGAACCGAACTGAGGCCCAGAGCCGCCTCGACACGCTGCCTCGGCGCATTGCCCTGGCAGCCATCCCCTGCCTACCGGCCCTGCTGCTCTGGCGCCCTCTGTTCGGAGGCGAATCCTTCTTCTGGGGCGCGCCGCTTCTCCAGTTCGTGCCCTGGCTGCAGCAGGCAGGAACGATGATGCTGGGAGGCAGCGTGCCTCTGTGGAATCCCTTGGCGGGATGCGGAGCGCCGCTCGCCGCCAACTACCAGACTGGCGCGTTCTATCCCCCGAATGTCCTGCACCTCCTGCTGCCCGCCGACCTAGCGCTGACCTGGGTCACCGCTTTCCATATCATACTGGCCGGGCTGGCGATGTACGCCTGGTGCAGATCGATACGCCTGCGGTGGTTCTCTGCGCTAATAGGGGCCTTGGCGCTGGAGGGCAGCGGCTATCTGGTGGCTCGCGCAGGCCTCTTCCCGAGTGTCGCTCTTGCCTTCGCCTGGATCCCGGCCTGGCTCTGGCGCACGGAGGTCCTTTCCCAGCGTGTTAGTCTCCGCGGCGCCCTGTGGCTGGCGCTGGCGGTTGGCCTGGGCCTGCTCTCCGGCCACGCCCAGACAGCCGCCTATGGAGGGCTTCTTGTCGCTGGCTATGCAGGCTTTCGGGCAGTCCGGATGGATGACCGGGGGCGTGCGATGCGCTTCCTTGCCCTGGCCACACTCGCGGCGCTGCTGGGTGTCGCCCTGGCTGCGATCCAGCTGCTGCCAACGGCGGAGCTGTTGGCCCAATCGCACAGATCGGCCGGCGTCGACTACGATTTCGCCATGACCTACTCCTTGTGGCCGTGGCGGATGATCACATTCGTGGCGCCCGGCTTCTTCGGCACACCGGCCCAGGGAGACTTCTGGGGATACGCCACGTACTGGGAGGACGCGGGCTACGTAGGGCTGTTACCGCTGCTTCTGGCCATCGAGGCAGTCCTTGCCGCGGGGGGCGAGAGAAAGGGCGAATGCCGGCACCTGGTCTGGTTCCTCGCTGCCTGCGGCCTGGTAGGCCTGCTGCTCGCGCTGGGCAGCAACACGCCCCTGTTCCCTCTGCTCTTCAAGTACGTGCCCGGCTTCGACCTATTCCAGGCGCCGGCCCGTTGGCTGGCGGTAACTACCGTAGCCCTTGCCGCGCTCGCAGCGTTGGGGGCAGAGCAATGGCCGAGGGGCAGGAATGGACAGCGCCGCGGCGCCCTCGCGGTCACACTCGGCCTGGCCCTACTCGTCGCTGGGTTCGGCGCTCCGTATGTCTCCGCTTCGATGCCGGAGACCTTCGCCCCGGCGACTGCTCGTCTCGGCGTCGTCCTGGCCGTCGTGGGCCTGCTGGCACTGCTACGCCGCGGGAGTGGATGGTGGCGGGTTGCAGCAGTCGCCTGTGTGGCCGCAGACCTTCTGCTCTCCGCCGCGGGGCTGGTGCCCTCGGTGGATCGTGCCCTCTACGAGGGCAGGACCTGGACCGCTGGCCTGCTGGAGGCTGAGGGAGGCGAGGTTCGGGTCTACTGGCCCTCCGATCCTGAACACGTCGATCGCGCCTTCGATGCGGAGTACCGGGCCAAGTTCAGCTACCTGACCTTCGACGATTTCGGACCGAAAGACGCGACTTACTGGCGGCAGCTCCGCGAGGCGGAGCTGCCCAACGCCGGGATGCTCGACGGGGTCAGTTCGGCGAACAACTTCGACCCGTTGCTGGTCGGCAGGTACGCCGAGCTGCTGCAGGCGGCTGTCGATTCCCCCGCCGTCCTGCGCGTGATGGGCGTGACGCACGTCGCAACTGACCGCACGTGGGAGAACGGCACGGGGCTGGATGGCGAATCGGGAGTCAACCTGTATCGTCTTGCCGAAGCGCTCGGTCGGGCCTGGATCGTGGGCTGTGGCCGCCAGGTCGACGACCACGATGCTCTGCGCCTGCTCGCTGACCCCTCCTTCAACCCGGCTACCGAGGTCCTCCTCGATGTGCCTGCCGATTGCAGGCAGGCGCCGGCTAGTGACAGCTACGGAGAGGTGCTGTCCTTGCAGGATGAACCCAACGGGATTACAATAGGCGTCGCTCTGGACGGAGCCGGCTACCTTGTGTTGGCGGATACCTGGTACCCGGGCTGGTACGTGACAGTCGATGGAGAGTCACGTCCACTCTTGCGAGCCAACTACAGCTTCCGAGCGGTGTGGCTCACTGAAGGCCAGCACTCGGTCAAGATGGTCTACCGTCCGAGCTCGTTCTTGACGGGAGCGAGGGTCAGCCTGGCGGCTTTGGCCCTCTTTGTTGTGGGCCTGGCCAGCGTCGCCTGGCGGGCGAGGAAGCGCGGTGCCCAGGCAGGCTCAGGGATCGAAAGCGCGGGAGGGAGATGAGGAAACGGGCTAGGCTGCTCGTGCTGGTCCTGTTGTTCTCCTGCCTGCTCTTCTTCGCTGAGAACGTTTACAGTAGTAAGTCGCTTGCCCTCCGCGTCCTTAGCCAGGCCGTGCTCGTACTGCCACCTCTGGCGTGGCTTGGGTGGCTCGTATGGAAGAGGAAGGGAATCCCGAGCACCTGGCTGGACGGTCCGCTCCTGGTCTGGCTGGGAGCAGCGGCGGTCGCGGCGCTTGCCGGTTTGAGCCCCAGACACAGCCTGGATGCCGTATGGATCTATCCCGTCTACATTCTTGGCTTCTGGCTCCTTGTCGATACCAAAGGCATGGCCTGGGAGAAGCCCGTTCTGGCGGCGCTGTTCCTGACTGCAGGCATCGTCTGCTTGGTCGCGCTGGCAGAATGGTTCAGCTGGTACCTGGGGCTGCCCTTCCTGCCGGGCGTCGTCGTTGGCTGGCCTGAACTCGGCGGCTGGGCCGATCCGGTGCCTCCGTGGATCTACAGGCTGAACATGACCCTGGGCGGCGCCACGCCCCTCTCGGCATACGTGGCGCTGATGATACCGCCCTCTCTGGCCTGGACGCTGACTGCCAGGAGCAGGCAAGGGCGATTGGCGGGTGGGCTGCTGCTTTGCGGACTTCTGGCCGCTGAGTTCCTGGCCTTCTCTCGGGGCGCTCTCCTGGCGCTAGCGGTTTCCCTTGCCATCACCGCTGGCGCCTGGTTGGCTGCTGCCCCCGAGACCTGGCAGTCAGTGTTGCGCTGGGTGCGGCGGCGCCGAGCGGCTGCGACCGCGGCTCTGCTGGGGGCACTTGTTCTCGTCGGAGTCGTCGGCGGGACCTGGACTCTGGAGAGCTTCGTTGGGCGCGGCTTCTCGACGCGCTTCCGGCTCTCGCTGTGGCAGGTGGCGCTGGACACCTTCACGGCCAATCCCTGGACCGGCGTGGGCCCGGGCAACTTCGGCCGTGCGCTGCTTGCTCGGAATGACAGCGCGCTTCCTCGCGTTCAGATAGCGACCGCGCACAGCCTGTACCTTAACACGGCGGCCGAAATGGGCCTTCTGGGACTGCTGGCCGGCGGCCTGCTGTTGATGGCGGCAGTTCGAGCGGGCCTGGAGAGGTGGCGCGGCAGCGACAGCCGGACCGAGCGTCTGCGGATCGCGGCTTGTGGAGGAGCGCTGGCCGGGCTGGCTGCCCAACAGCTGGTAGACACGTTCCCAGGACCTGCGCACGTGGTACCGGCGTTGGTCCTGGCGGCCTTCGCGGTGGCGCCGGCACGGCCGGCAGCGGCGCGACGAGGCCACTGTCGGTGGCCGGTCGTCGGCATCGCCGTACTGCTTGCCCTGGTCGTCTGGCTGGTCTGGATGGACGTGGCCCACTACCATCTTGAGCAGAGCGTGAGCCTGGCTGGTGCTGGCGACTTCGAGGCCGCGAGCGGAGAGGCGGGCGTCGCCCGCGAAATGGACCGGCACTTGGCCTTGCACACGTTCCAGCTGGCATACACCGAGGGTCTGTGGTCGGCCGGCGACGGGGGCGTTGGAGTGGCGGCGTCCGCCATATCCCACTACCAGGAGGGGCTGGCCCTGGACCCGATCTGGGGAACGAACACAGCGAACCTTGCCGGCCTCCTGTGGGAGCAGGGAGATGTAGACAGAGCCTTGGAATGGATGCGGCTGACGGTGGAAGCTGATCACGGGGCGCTGCACCTGCTCAACCTGGGGCTTCTCTACGAGCAGAGCGGCCGGACAGACGATGCCTGGAAGAGCTATGCGGAGACACTGCTGGCGAGCCCATCTCTGGCGGGCTCAGGTTTCTGGACGGCGGAGGCGACCAGGTCTGCGGCGTGGCCGGAGATCCTGCAGCGCATCGATGATGGTCTTGAGGGTTCGCCGGACCAGGGCCAGGCCAGCTTCTGGGCGATGTTTGCCTGGGCCCGGGGCGAGGTGGAACTGGCTGAGCAGCAGGCACGCCTGCTGGTGTCGTTGGCGCCCGATTCCGCTGATGGCTATGTGTGGCTGACCCGCGCGCTGCTGGCCCAGGGTCGGGTTGCGGAGGCGATGGGCGCCGCTGAGATCGCCGTTTCCCTGGAGCCGGTAAGGAGCGACACCCACAGCGCGCTGGGCTGCGCCCACCTGGGTGCCGGAGATGCGGCTCAGGCTGAGGACGAGCTGCAGCTGGCCCTGTTCATGCCGGCCGGTGCCCGCGAAGAAGCATATGCCTGTCTGGCAGAGCTGAACCGGGACCGAGGGGATAGGGAGGCCGCCATCTGGGCCTACGAGCGGGCAGTCGCTCCACGTGCGATCTCGCAGGATGTGGAGATTACGCTGTACGGGCGGCTGGCGGGCTTCGACCTGCTGCCGGGACTGGTGCGCATAAGGATGGGCGAGCAGGAGGCTGGGCCGTGGCTGCGACTGGGCGATCTCTACGAGCAAGAGCAGAGCTGGGATGACGCCCGGCGCGTCTATCTTGCGCTGCTCGCTGAGGATCCATACCTGCGGGCTGCAGAGAACCGGCTCGAGGCGCTGCCGCGTGTGAACTAGGTGCCACGGCCCGTTCCGGCATAGAGCAGTATGCGTCGTAGGCGCGAGTTGACATACGGAGGGAGTCTTGAAGCGAGCGGTAATCGTTCCAACCTACAACGAGCGGGAGAACATCGCCACGCTCGTACGGGAGCTGCTGGCCTTGCCGCTGGGTTTGCACGTCATTGTAGTGGACGACAACTCGCCGGATGGCACCGGCGAGCTGGCCGACCGGCTGGCCGACGCCAGCCCGGGCCGCGTTTCTGTCGTACATAGGGCCGGCAAGCTGGGGCTTGGCACTGCCTACGTGGCTGGATTCGATCAGGCGCTCTGCGACGGGGCCGAGCTGATCTGCACTATGGACGCCGATTTCTCGCATAACCCCCGCTACATTCCGGCGATGGTAGAGAAGGTCGCCGAAGGCTACGACCTTGTGATCGGGTCCCGCTATGTGCGCGGTGGGGGGGCCACGGGATGCCAGTTTCGCCGCGAGGTCTTCAGCTGGGCGGCCAACGCGTTCGCCCGGGTGGTGCTGGGGCTGCGGGCGCACGATACGACGGCGGGCTTCCGCTGCTACCGTCGCCCGGTGCTGGGGGGCATAGGGCTCGAGCAGATCAGGGCCAGCGGCTACTCCTTCCTGATCGAGATGCTCTACCGAGTGCAGCGGGGCGGATGGCGCCTGGGTGAGGTGCCAATAGTCTTCGAGAACAGGCGCCTGGGCAAGTCGAAGATCTCGCAAGGGGAAGTGACGAAGGCGCTGGCGACTGTGCTCAGGTTGGGCTGGCGGCGGCTCACCAGGAGGCCGCTCTGATGGAGCACGTAGCCTGTGCCCTGTGCGGAGGCGACGACACTTCTGTCCGATACCCCTCCACGATAGAGGGCAAATGCCGCGAGGACTGGCATGCTTATCGCTGCACGCATAGCGGCTATGGACGACACCACGAGATCGTGCAGTGCCGGGAGTGCGGCCTTGTCTACACAGATCCTCGGCCGGAAGGTGAGGACATCGTGGAGACCTATCGGGCGGTTGAGGATCCGCTGTACGTCGAGGAGAGGGCAGGCCGTGTGCTCACGTTTGAGCATCATCTCAAACCGCTGGAGCGGCTCACGGGGCCGCCGGCCGGGCGGCCGCTGCTCGACGTCGGCTGCTATACGGGCGTCTTCGTGGAGATCGCAGGCAACCACGGCTGGAGTGCATGGGGGGTCGAGCCCTCGCAGTGGGCGGTCGAGCAGGCACAGGAACGGGGCCTCCGGGTCGTCCAGGGGATACTAGACACCGCCGCGCTGCCCGAAGCCGGCTTTGACGTCGTGACCATGTGGGACGTGATCGAGCATGTGGTGGACCCGCGTAATACGATAGAGCAGGCTTACCGTCTGCTCAAGCCCGGCGGCCTGGTCGTGATTCACACCATCGATATCGACAGTGCCTTCGCCCGCCTAATGGGCCACCGCTGGCCGTGGCTGATGGAGATGCACCTGTTCTACTTCTCGCGGCGGACGCTGAAAGCGATGCTGGAGAGATGCGGCTTCGAGGTGCTGAGCGACAGGCCGCAGGGGCGTTATCTGCGGCTCGGGTACCTGATGAGCCGCCTCTGTGCGCTGCTTCCGGTCGTCGGCCGGCCTGGCGAATGGCTGGTCGACAAGCTCAGGCTCCGCGGCGTGGCAGTGCCTGTGAACGTGGGCGACCTCTTCACGGCCTACGCACGGAAGGCGTGACGGGTACGTGCTGGGTGGAACCAATGGACCAACCCCAGGAACGGGAATCTGGCAGGCCCTCTCCGAGCCGACTGTGGCAGCGGCTGGATCCGGCCTTCCGCTGGGCACTGGTTGTTTTCGTCGTCACCAGGCTGCTCGTCTCGACAGCTGCGGTGGTGGCAGTCAGCGTTGCTCCCGTCCAGGTCCCCGATTTCGCAGATAGAGTCCACGAGACCGTCCGCCAGGCCTACCCCCACGGCAGCCCTTTCCTGGACGCGATCCTCGGCGTCTGGTTCCGGTGGGACACAGGCTGGTTCAACAAGGTGGCGATCTACGGTTATGACGCCAGCGACGGCAGCACTACCGTCTCTCCGCTCTACCCGCTGCTGATCCGGTGGCTGGGGGCGCTGCTCGGCGGGGAGTATCTTCTGGCATCTCTCCTCGTATCGAACCTCGCCATCTTCGCGGGCCTGGTGCTACTCTACAAGCTGGTCAGGTTGGACTATCCTGGCACTGTTGCCAGGTGGACACTGGCTGTGCAGGTCGCCCTTCCCGCAAGCTTCTTCCTTTTCGCCGGCTACAGCGAACCTCTCTTCCTCTGCTTCGCAATCCTCAGCGTCTATGCTGCACGCCGGTCGATGTGGATCTGTTCTGCTGCGGCTGCTCTTCTGGCCGCAGCATCGCGGATGCAGGGCTGGATGCTGGCCCTGCCGCTTGCCTACGAGGCAATTCGCCAGGCGAGGGAGCGCGGGTGCTTTGACCGCAGAAGCATCGTCGCCATGGCTGCGGCCCCCGCCGCCCTTCTGGCCTACAACGCCTACCTGGCCCTGGCGGGCCTGCCGGGGATGGCGGAGACCTATCAGCTGGACTGGGCAGTCACGTACGCACCGCCCTGGGTCGCGGCGGCGAACGCTATCGAGAGCCTGCTCAGCGGCACAGCCACAATGCAGGACGCGGTGAACATGGGTGCGCTCGCGCTTTCTCTGGCGCTGATCGTGATCAGTCTGCGCAGGCTTCGTCCTACGTATTGGCTGTATAGCTGTGCTCTTCAGGTGATCTTCCTAATGGGCCACCTGGAGGGCGAGCAACTGCACAGCATGATGCGCTACACCCTGGTGCTCTTCCCAAACGCCATTGCCTTGGCGCTGGCGGTTATAGGGCGGCGGTGGGTCAAGGCGCTGGCGGTCGCCGTCTTGGGCTGCGTATTCGTCCCGCTCCAGCTTGTGCTGGTCGGGTTGTTCGTCCGCTGGGTGTGGATTGCCTGACTACCGGGCGCGGCCGAAGATGAGCATGCCGTCGCTGCCGTAGATATCGGTCTCGATTCTTTCGACGACCACGTAGCTATCTCTGAACTGTCGGTCGGGAAGCAGGCCGAGCCTGCCGTACACCTCGAGGATCACGATGTAGTCCGGGTTGAGGGATGCTACGAGATCGGCGGGGATGGCGTAGTTGGTGACGTAGAGGGCCGGATCGGCCGGATAGTGCGAGGAAGACTCAGGTGTCACCAGCCCCACCGTGTCCACGATCCGCAAGCCGGTCCGATAGCCGAGCACGCCGATATCGCCGGCACACAGAGTATCGTCCGGCTGCGCGCTGGCTAGCACAAAGTCGGCCGCCTCGCTGTAGAGCAGCTCCAGCTCGAACCAGGCCATCTCCGGGGCAGGCCGGTCGGGGCCGTGGTTGGGGTGCATCTCCCAACTGTTGAGAGTGCAGCCTAGAGCTACTGTAGTGAACAGAATGAGAATCATGACCGGAGCCCGGGCCGATGCGCGCTGGCTGCGAGTTCGCAGGGTCAGAGCCCGGGTGAGATCGACGGCCAGAGCCCAGACCCCGCCTGTAATGAGCAGGAAGTAGAATGGGAGCGGAGGCGACAGGTACCAGCGGAAGAGGAGCGGGTTAGCGATGGCAAACACGGCAAGATAGGCTAGCGGATAGGCCACTATCGGCCAGGCTCTGTGGTCGCGCTGAATTGCCCGCCTGCCAGCAAGGAACGATAGCCCGGCGTAGAGGACGAATGTCGCAGCGATCAGGAGAACAGGTATCACTAGCTGCTCGAAGAACGGCGTGGCGTAGTGCTGCAGGAGACGCACAAGTGCCGCGCTTGAGGGCAGCCGGTAGGCGTCTGCCTTGGCGCCCATCGATGTGGTTAGCGGGCTGCCGAAGTAGATGGTGCCGAAGGCAAGCCAGGGGGCAAGCACCGCGAACGCTACCAGCGCCTCTCGCCACAATAACCGCCTGCGCGAGAGGAGCTGGTCGATCCAAAGCAATCCAAGCAGGATCGCTGTGTCCGGCCGCGTCAGGAGTGCTAGCGCTGAGACAATCGCCAGAGTGATGTGGCGGCCGCTGGCGTGGGCCAGCGCAGCCGCAAGGAGCAATCCGATGGCCAGGTCGGTCTCCATTCCTCCGACGGCGAACGTGACGCTGAACGGGGCCAGTGCCCATAGCAGTGCGGCTGCAACAGCGGGGGCCGGGTGGCCGGTCAGCCTCCTGGCCAGTGCGTAGAGAAGCCCCACCGACAGCGCGCCGAAGAAGGCATTGGCGGCGACTGCAAGTTGCGGGAAATCTCGGCTCCGGGTGGCGATACTGAGGCCGGTCAGGAGAATGGTGTATAGGGGAGTGGTGGTGCCTAGCACTGGCTCGCCGGGGTTGTAGACGAAGCCGACTCCATCCACCAAATCGCGGGCATAGCGGAAGGTGATGTAGGCGTCGTCGATCGGGCGCTCTCCGGGAATGAGCCGGGCGGCAAGGGCGACGAGGAGTAAGGCGGGTACGAGCAATCGGCCGGGGCGGAGATGGAGCGCCTGGCAAGTAGAAGAGGAGCTGGAAGCGGGTTGGCTATCACTCACGATGGCATCCCGTACCATTATGCCACAGGGTGGCTGGGGGGACAACATTGGGCAGAGATCACTCTACGTGGGCGGCGATGTACGGGCAGCGAGGCGGTAGGCCCGATTTGGCTAGGTCTGGGATAATCTGGTATCATTGTAGCGTGCCTCGCCTGTGGGACTGGCGCAGAGTCGCCAGGGGCGCGTTCGCTGTGGGCACTAGGCCCGCTGTCGCAGCGACGGAACAGAAACCGCGTCACTTGGAGGACGTATGCTGAACGGCGCGCGCGGACAGGTGTTGCGGGACCGGCTTCTCTCATATGTGCGGCCTGCCGAGCGCTGGCGGCGCGGCCTCCTTCTCGCTGTCGCGGTCGTGCTCGTGGCTCGCCTCTGCCTTGGGCTGATCATGGGCGCGGTCTGGTTTGTGGCGAAGCCGCACCTTCCACCCGAGCAGGTCTGCTCGCTCGAGCTCAACAGGGGATTGCCAGTCCCCACCGAGTTCCCCGCTGATGCGCTGCTCGGCGTGTGGCAGCGCTGGGATGCTATTCACTATCTGAATCTGGCCAGGGTGGGCTACTTCGGCCTCAGCGATGGAGAGTCAGTCTTCTACCCGCTCTACCCCTTCTTTGTCCGCTGGGTTGCCCCGCTCCTGGGTGGCTCCTATCTAGGCGCAGGCCTGTTGGTGTCTACCCTTGCCAGCGTTGCTGCTTTGACTTGCCTCTTCTGGCTGGCCGAGGAGCACTACGGGCCGGACACGGCCCGATGGACTGTCTGCGCCTTGGCTGTCTTCCCCACAGCGTTCTTCCTGCTGGCTCCCTACGGTGAATCGCTCTTTCTGGCTCTAACTATTGGAGCGTTCATTGCTGCGCACAGGAAACGCTGGTGGCTGGTCGGCTTGCTGGCAGGCATGGCGAGTCTCACTCGAGGGCCAGGTGTTATGACCCCCGCGGCGCTTGCCTGGCTGGCCTGGGATCAGCGGCGGCGCACCGATCCGCGCCGCCCAATCGCACACGCAGCCCAGGTTGGCCTCGGAGTCGGGCTGCCCATCGTCACGTGCTTCGCCTTCAATTGGTGGCGTCTTGCGGCGGGATACCCTCCGATTACTACTGTGCTTCGCAAGTACGTAGGGCTGGAGGTGGTGAATCCCGTCACGGGGATCGTGCGCGCCGTAGCACAGCTTGTCTCGACACTTCACCCGCTCGCCGCCTTGGAGGTGGCGAGCACGTTCCTCTTTGTGGGACTGACCGTGGCGATGGTCCGAGTGGAACGCTGGCGCAAATGGCCCTGGATAGTGCACATGATCCTGAATCTGACCCTGTTGCTTAGCAAGGTCAGTTACCTGGCCACCTCTTTCCACTCCAACGCTCGCTACGTGATAGTGCTGTTCCCCGGCTTCATCGTGATCGGTGACTGGCTGAGCCGGCTCAGGCCTCGACTACGATTTGCGTATCTGGCTTGCAGTGGAGCCCTTTTGTTGGTGGCGAGCTCTATGTTCGGGCTGTGGTTCTTCCTAGGCTGACCGACCTGCTGAGTGGGTTCGTCCCGGAGCGAAGAGCGTGAAGCCAAGCGGTTTGGCGGCCAAGCTGGACATAAGGAGTCTGGCGACCATAGTTCTGTTCGTGGCTGTCTTTGCCATGGCGGTACGTGCGCCAATCGACAGCGATACGTGGTGGCATCTACAGGCAGGGCGTCAGACACTGGAGCGCGGGCGAATCCTGCAATCCGATCTCTTCTCACACACGCGCTACGGCTCGCCATGGGTCAACCACAGCTGGCTCAGCCAGGTCATGCTCTTCTTGCTGTTTGACAACTTCTCCTACGCTGGCCTGGGACTGTGGATCGGAGTAATCGTCACAGCCACCTTCCTGCTCGTGTTTCTGCAAGTGGAGGGGGACATCTTCACTCGGGCATTCATCATCGTTCTGGCAGCGGCAACGTCGGCCGTCGTCTGGACGGCCCGCCCTCAATTGCTCTCACTCTTACTCACCGCCGCTGTTGGCTATATCCTGTACCTGTTCAAGTGGCGAGATTCAAATCGACTGTGGCTGATTCCCCCCCTGTTTGTCCTTTGGGTCAATGTGCATGCAGGGTACGCACTGGGATTCCTTGTCCTGGCGGCTTTTCTTGCCGGCGAGCTCCTCAACCACGTCCTGGCTCTCGTTGGAGAATCGGAAGGGCCAGTGGTTGCCTGGCGGGGCATTGCCTTGGTCGCCGGGGTCTCCGTAGTGTCCGGCCTACTGCTCGTGGTCAACCCGAACACGACGCGGATGTGGACCTACTATCTGGATACGGTAGGGGTCGGTGCTCTGCGCGACTTCATCCAGGAATGGCAGTCCCCTGACTTCCATCCTCTTCATACACAGCCGTTCATCTGGCTGCTGCTGGCCACGGTGGCGGCGATGGGGCTCTCCAGGCGGCGCGCGGACGGGACTGATCTCGCATACGTGGGCGTATTCGCCTACGCCTCGCTCCTGGCTGGGCGGAACATCGGGCCCTTTGCGCTTGTAGCCGCGCCCGTGCTTGGCCGTCACGTTAGCCCTATTGTCGACCGCTGGCGGCTGGCTATCACTGGTAGGAGTGGCCGGGCCAGAACGAGGCACGCCGGCCTGGCCCCCTGGATGGTGGCGGTGAACTGGGCGCTTCTGCTCCTGGTCATCGCGGCAGCGGCAGTCAAGATCTACGTCCCACTGGACCCGGACTTTAACTTGGCTCTGGAGCGGGAGGGCCTGCCTGCCGCTGCCGTCGATTGGATCGCGGAGAGCGAGCCGCCGGGCCAAATGTTCAATCACTACAACTGGGGTGGCTACCTCATCTGGCGGCTATGGCCGGAGTACCTGGTGTTTGTTGATGGCAGAACCGACCTGTTTGGAGACGATATCTTGGGCGACTACATCGAGATACAGCGAGGAGGGCCGGATGCTCCATCGCTGCTCGATGACTACGAGATATCGTTCGTGCTTACCGATTCGAGGGGCTCCCTGAGCGCGCTGCTCGATTGTCAGCCGGAGTGGCAGTTGGCCTACGCTGACGATCTAGCCGCGGTGTGGGTAAGGTCGGCAGAGGTACACTAGCGGACGGAACCGACGCTGGCTGCAGCATCGCATCCGTTCACTCGGGGAGGCAACTGCGATACGGACAGGTAAGCGTGCGAACCGGTTGGACTGGAGGTGGTCGCTGCTGTTGGCCGCCATCGTCGGGGCGGTGGCCGCGCTCAGCCTGACCCTGCCGCAGGCCTTTGACTTCGACACAGTCTTTCGCCCGGTCGTATGGGCCTGGCTGCGGGGCCAGGCAGTGTACAGCGTGGGCAGTACTGCCTATTCCTTCCTGAACCCCCCGTGGACGCTGCCACTTCTTCTGCCGTTTGCGCTTCCGCCAGTTGGGATAGGCCGAGCGCTTCTACTGGTCTTCAATGTCGCCGTCGTACTACTGTCTCTGCGGGGAAGGCGCCGGCGCCGTGCCTCAATCCTCCTCACAATTCTCTCGCTGCCTTGCGGGGCGCTGCTGTGGAACGGCCAACTCGAAGGCTTTGCCCTGTTGGGGATCGGGCTGGGATTCTGGGCGCTGAGCTGCCGCTCGCCGTGGGCCCTCTCGGCGGCCCTGGTGCTGATGGGCACCAAACCACAGGAAGCCACTCTGGTAGCTCTGCTGCTGCTCTGGCACGCGCGTGGCTGGCATTGGCGCGAGTGGCTGAAGGTGGCGGCGCTTCCGGCTGGCGCTGCGGTGTTCTCGTGCGCCTCGTTCGGATTGGACTGGGTGGGGGCGATCGGCGGGGCCAGCGTAGGCTACGCCGGCGACTGGGTGAACGTGTCCTGGCCGTGGCGGTTCCTGGGCCCCTCTGTGCCTCTGCTTGCCGTCGCCTGGTCGGCTGCCGTGGCTGCCCTGGCCCTACGCTTCACGGTGCGGCGTCCCCTCAGCCTGTACACCCTGGGAGTCATCGTCACGGCCAACACCCTTGCCTCTCCGTACGTAGCGACCCATCATCTGGTCGTTCCGCTCGTCATGGCCTGGCCGTGGCTGCTCGATCGGAACTTGCCGCTCGCTCTGGTTGTGTACCTGACGACGCTGTCGCCATTGCTTAGAGAGGGCGGGGACCAGACTCTCAACTGGCTCGACTTCCTGTTTCCCCTGGCTCTCATGGTCTCGCTTCTCAGCGTACGTCGGTGGGTGCGGCCTAAGGAGATACCGTGCGACTAGCCACCGTTCTGCGGAATAGGTTCACTCCTGTAGTCGTCGCGTTCGCGGCCCTTCAACTGATGATGCTCATAACGATGCCAGCCGAGAACCTGACCCTATATGGCGACTACGCCTACTACTATGAGCTGGCATCGTACTCTGACCAGGGCAAGCTGCCGTTCATTGACTACTGGTCCGAGTATCCACCGCTGTTCCCGTTCCTCTCGGTGGCGGTCTACCAGCTGAGCGGTGGGTCCGGAGGCAGCTATCATTCCTTTGTCCTGGCATTGGGCCTGCTGATGGCGGCGGCCAGTGTCGGCAACCTTGTGCTGATCATCGGTCTGGCCCGCCGCCTCCACGGGGAAGAGAAGGCTGAACGGCTAGCCTGGCTATATGCGTTGCTCTTCGTGCCGCTGGTGTATACGTGGTGGAGCTTCGATGCGCTGGCCGTCTTTTGCCTGCTGCTGACTCTAGATCTGCTCCTCGCCGGGCGCGAGCGCTGGTCAGCCGTGGTCATGGGGTTAGGAGTGCTGGCCAAGCTTGTCCCCGCACTGGTCTTCCTGGCAGTGGTACGGACGAGATCGTGGCGGCGCTGTGCCGTCTATGGCCTTATCGCCTTCGCTTTGGTAGCGGCGGTCGTCGGTCCGCTGCTCGCGGCTGGCGGCGAGATGGCTGCTGCCTCCTTTCTGTTCCCATTCCGCAGGCCCGCCTGGCAGACGGTCTGGGCGCTGCTCGAGGGCAATCTGAGTACCGGCCTACTGGGCTCGCCCGCCGATCACCTCGACCTGGCTAATGCTACCGGGCAGGGTGGGGTTGCCGGACTGCTTGGCTGGGTCCCGCTGGTGGCTCTGGCGGCGCTGTACGGGGTTGCCCTTTGGCGAACGCGGCTGGACAACAGGCCGGAGCGGATCATTGCTTTCGTCTGCCTGGCTCTGGTTCTCTTCTTCCTTCTGTCCAAGGGTTGGAGCCAGCAGTGGCAGTGCTATCTCTACCCGCTCTTGCTTCTCGTTCTTCCCATCCAGCGCGGCCTGCTGTTCGTCGTTGGTCTGAGCCTGGTGAACCTGGCTGAGTGGCCGGTTCTCCTCTCCCGGGGCTTGAACGACTGGCTGTATCTGACCGTGCCTCTAAGGACGGCGATATTGGCGCTGCTGGCCGTTGTACTGTGGAGGAGGGTGAAGGCGTGACGAGAGGCCGGGCGCGGGTGGGGATCGTCATCGCGCTGCTGTGGGTCTTCGTCGTTATTGCCAGCTACTATATCCGTCACAAGCCGTTCGTGGCCCCTTGGGGGCCGGATCCTGACGCTGCTTCGCTGACCCCTGCGCTGGCGGCGCTGTCGGGGCTGGCAGGCGCAGGGCTCGTGCTCGCAGCCGCCGCAGGAGTTGGGCTGGTGGCCACCAGGAGTCTGGGCGTGACAGCGGCCGAGCGGCTTGTGTGGTCCGCTGCTCTTGGCCTGGGGGCTCTGTCGCTGGCGGCGCTGGGCCTGGGTGCGGCAGGGCTCCTAAGATCCGAGGTGCTTTGGCCGCTGACCATCCTGCTCCTGGCGGCGACGGCTCGCCCGCTGTGGAGAGCAGCCCGTGCAGCGTGGCGCGACGCCTCCTGGCGTCCCGCGGGTCGCCTGCAGGTTTGGCTTGCCGCCTTCTGCGCGCTCACGGTCGCTGCAACTCTGATCTGGGCGGTGATGCCCCCGACTGCGTACGACGCTCTCGTCTACCATCTCACCGGGCCCAGGCTGTGGCTCGAATCGGGAGCTGTGTCTCATCCGCTCGATCTCCCCTACCTGGGTTTCCCGGAACTTGTGGAGATGCTGTTCACATGGGGAATGGGCCTTGCTGGCGAGCGTGCCGCGGCACCGATACACCTGTTCTTCGGCTTGCTCGCCGTGGGCGCGCTGGTCACTGCTGGGCGCCGCTGGCTTGGCGGGGCTGCAGGCTGGGTAGCCGCTGCCGTGCTCTTGTCTGCGGAGACTGTCGTGCTCGTTGCTGGCTGGGCCTACGTCGACGTCGGCCTGCTTGTCTACTCGACATTGGCCTTTCTGGCACTAGCCCGGGCGAAGGAGGATGGAGCGTATGACCGGCGCTGGATTCTGATCAGCGGGGCGATGGCCGGCTTTGCCCTGTCCACCAAGTACACAGCGTTGGCGACGATCCTCGGCCTGGCTGCCGTGCTGCCGGTTGGCAAGTTCGGTGATGGGCAAGCGCGGCAGGCCTGGAAGGAGACGCTCCGCTCCCTGCTGCTGCTCACCGGGGTCGCGCTCGTGATCTGGTTGCCTTGGATGGTGAAGAACCTGGTGCTGACCGGCAACCCGACCTATCCTTTCTTCTTTGGAGGCATCTACTGGGATGATTGGCGCGCCTGGTGGTACGATCGGCCGGGAACCGGCCTTGCCGGCGAACCGCTAAGACTACTTACGGCGGCGTGGGATGTGACCGTCTGGGGGGTCGAAGGGGGCGCCGGGTACTCTGCCACAATTGGGCCGTTGTTCCTGGCCCTGGCGCCGCTGCTGGCCCTGAGCTGGCGGCGCCTGCCGGACGAACGGCGTCGTTGGCTGCGGCTGGCCCTTATCTTCTTCGTCGTACAGTACTCCTTCTGGTTGTGGGGCCTGGCCCGGAGTGCGCTCCTGCAGCAGACACGCCTGCTCTTCCCGGCCTTCGGCGTGCTGGCCCTGATTTCGGCGGCAGCGGTGGCAGGGCTCCGGTCGCTGCCGCGGGGGCCACTCGACCTGGGCTGGGTGGTGCGGGGGGCTGTTGCGGGCGTGCTGGTGCTGGCCCTGGCCAACACAGCCTACTCGCTCGCGGCTGGCCGGCCCGTGTCCGTTCTGCTGGGCGCTGTCAGCGAGGATGAGTACCTGCGCTGGCGCCTGGGCTGGCACTACGAGGCGATCGAGGCCGTGAACCGCGTCGCAGGGTCGGATGAGACTGTCCTTTTTCTCTGGGAGCCGCGCACCTACTACTGCGAGGCACATTGCCTGCCGGACGCATTGCTCGACCGCTGGCTGCACGCTGCGCAGGTACACGGGCACGACGCGGAGGCCATTGCGGAGGCCTGGCGTTCGCAGGGCGTGACTCACGTCCTAATGTCCGATGTCGGCTACGAGTACATCACCCGGGCCGGCTTTGACCCGATCACCGCGCAAGACCGCGCCGCTCTGGACGAGCTGATCGACGGCCATCTGGAGCCCCTGCTGGACCTGGGCGGCGCCTACACACTCTACGAGCTGAGGTAGTCGTGGGCAAACGTGACCTTCGCGCGGCGATCGCACTGCTGGCGCTGGCCTTGCTGCTGTGGGCTCCCGTGCTGGCCCGCCCAGGCAATATCGCCTTCGGTCTTGACCTTTCGCAATTCCTCTACTGGGAGCACTACGCCCGTGCTGAGCTCGCTGGGGGGAATCTGCCACTGTGGAATCCCTACGTCTTCAGCGGGGCGCCTTTCCTGGCCAACCCACAAACTCGGCTGTTCTATCCGCCGGCGATAGCACTCAGACTCCTTCCGATTGAGGTCAGCTTCGGCTGGGGCCAGGCTCTCCATTTCTGGTGGGCCGGCCTGGCCATGTACGCGTTGATGAGGGACTGGGGCAGCCGCCCGTGGGGCGCCATGTTTGGTGCCATCGCTCTGATGATGGGCGGCTTCCTGGTGCCACGGCTCTATGCGGGCCACGCGGACATCATCCAGGGAGTCTGCTGGACGCCGCTGGCGCTGCTCCTTTTTTCGCGAGCGCTTCGTACCGGCCGCCTGGTGCCTCTGCTGGCCGCAGGAGCGGCGCTGGCGGTGCAGTTCCTATCCGGCTTTGTGCCGATAGTGTTCTACTCCGGACTGCTGCTGCTGGCCTATGTCGCCTGGTGGCTCGTCTGTGAGGCCCGCGCAGGGGATTGGAGGCCGCTCGCGTCGGGGGTGCTGAGGGCCGGCACTCTGGCAGCGGCGTTCGCCGCTCTGGCGGCGGTACAACTGCTACCAACGCTTGAGCTGGCTCGCTGGTCGACCCGGGCCGGCGGGCTCGATATCGAGTCTGCGAATCTCGGCTCGTTCGCCTGGCGCCACCTGGTCACTTTGATTGTGCCTCATTACTTCTACGATCCGGTCAACCACCTCCCGTTCCCGGACGAGCTGGCCTGGGAGACGTGCGCCTACGTGGGTCTGCTGCCGCTCCTTCTCGCTCCGCTTGCTCTGAAGGCCCACAGAAGGAGAGCCCGGTTCTGGGCGGCGGTAGCCGGGTGTGGGATGATCCTGGCGTTTGGCACGAACCTGCCCTTCTTTCCGCTCCTGTGGCGAATCATCCCCTTTTTCCGTGTTCCAGGCCAATTCCTGCTGCTGTGGTGTCTTGGGGTTGCCGCTCTGGCCGGTCTGGCGGTCGGCGCGCTCGCCGAGAACCCTGAGCTGATGCGGCGTCAGCTGAACCTGGCCGGCGCCGGTTTGGCGAGCCTCGCTGGAGTCAGCGCGATTCTTTGGGTAGTGGGAGCGCCGGCCTTGCTGGCCCCTGAGGCGGGTGCTCAAGCTCTGGTGGGCTACAACCTGAGGACGGCGGCGGTCCGCGCTGCCGCTTGCGGAGTGGCGGCTTTCGCGGCCGCCCGTTCGAAGGGGCACGTCGGGGCGGGGGCGCTGACGGCTGCTCTGGCGATGGATCTGTGGCTATTTGGGCGCTACTATGTCATTCCGGTGAGGATGGAATCGCTGCTGCAGGCCAACGCCGAGGTCTTTGAGGTGATTCGATCCGGGCCTGGCGATTCGCGCTGGGCACCCGTTGAGCTCGACCTCACGGTCGGGACAGCTGTCCTGCTGGGGAATCAGTCTATGGTGGCCAGGGCTCCCTCCACCTCCGGCTATGCGCCCCTATTCCTGGAGCACTACGCCGAGCTGGTAGCGCTTTCGTCAGCCCAGGACATCTCACCGGATGCGCCCTTTGTCGACTTCCCGCAGTTTGGCCTGGCCAGACCCTGGGTGCTCGATCTGCTCGGCGTTCGTTACATGGTCACTACTGCTGAGTTGCCGGTCGGCACGCTTCTGCTTGACGGCGCCGTGCGCGTATACGAGAATCCTGCCGCAATGCCGCTCGCCTTCTGGGTGGGCGGGGCGGTAGGCTGCGCGGAGAACTCGAGTGCGGTTGAGTGCCTCGGCGGGACAGGCTTCGACCCGGCATCCGTCGTTGTCCTCTCCGGTGCCGATGGTAGGGAGAGCAGGTGCCCTGGAGAGGAAGGGAGAGTCGGGATCGTGAACTACGAGCCGCGTCGCGTTGAGCTGGACGTGGAGGCGCCTGCCGACGGCTGGGTTGTGATCGCCGATACGTACTACCCGGGCTGGCAGGCCCGAGTGGACGGTCAGCCGGCGCCGATTGTCCGGGCCGACTGGGCCCTCCGCGCCGTCTCCGTACCCGCTGGCGAGACTCGTGTGGTTCTCGAGTATCGATCCGTCCCCTTTGAGATCGGAGCCAGGGTCAGCAGCCTGACCCTGGCTGCGCTCGTCGTGCTGGCGAGCATCGACGTCGCCAGATCCCGTCGACGTGTAGTCGCGGCGAAGGGTGCAGCGGCCCGGGTTTGACGTGCCATCGCGGTGTGATATGCTGAGGCTCCGGAGTGTGGGATAATGGACTCGAAGCCGGCGGGCCGCATGGGCTGGGTGGTGACTGGGTTGGCGTTGTGCCTGATAGCCGGCGGAGACATAATCGTCACCCACCAGTTCTTAACGTCTCGATACCCCGGTGCGAACGACTTCGCTTCACGCTGGGCAGGAGCCCGCGCCTTCTGGCGCGATGGTCTCAGCCCTTACTCGGACGAGGCCACCAGGCAGATCCAGTTGCTCATATACGGCCGCCCCATCCCGCCTGAGGAAGAGCAGGAGGTCGACCCCGGCCCATTTGCCTATCCCTTCTTCACGGTCTTCCTCCTGTCTCCTCTCGTATGGCTTCCGTATGCCTGGGCCGAAGCGATATGGCTAGTGTTTCTGGAGGCATGCCTCCTGGTCGGTCTTCTGCTCACAGTGCGGCTGGCACGCTGGTGTGCGCCTGCGTGGCTTCTGGCCTGCACGGCACTCTGGGCCTTTCTCTTCTATCCGGACGCGCGGGCGCTGATCCTGGGGCAGTTCTCCGTGTTCGTGTTCGCAGCGATAGCAGCGGCGCTATGGGAGCTGGACCGTCGCAGCGACGTCGCCGCGGGTGTCTTCCTGGCCCTGTCCACTGTCAAGCCTCAGATTGTATTCGTGCTCGTGCCGCTGCTGTTCCTCTGGGCGCTGAGGGAGCGTCGCCACACGTTTGTGGCCTCATTTCTCATAGCCACGGGCCTGCTTCTGGGCGCCTCCTGGCTTGCCGAGCCGGCCTGGGCAGGAGCGTTTGTCGAGCAGGTAGCCCGGTATCCCAGCTACACGGCCATCGGCTCCCCGATCTGGATAGTAGCCCACACTGTCGTTCCGGTGCTCGGCTCGGCGGGAGAGTGGACGCTCACCGGGCTCGCTATCCTGTATCTTGGAGTGGCCACCTGGCGCTCGCTAGGGCGGCAGGTGGGCAAGCTATCCCTCTGGCTGGTTGGGTTGTGCCTGATCGTCACCAACCTAGTGGCATTACGAACCGCGACGCCGAACTTCGTTGTCCTTCTGCTGCCGCTGGTCGTGGTCTTCCGGGCGCTTCAGAAGCACCGCCACGGCCCGTGGCTAGTTCTGCTGCTGCAGATCGTACTGTTACTCGGTATGTGGGGCCACTTTCTCCTTACGCTCGAGGGGAAGTTCGAGCATCCGGCAGTCTACCTGCCGCTGCCGCTTGGACTCCTCGCCGTCTTCTCGCTCGGCCGCCCCTGGCTTGTCAAGGGTGAGCCTTCCGGTGGAGGGAACAGGGATGTCTGAAACGGCACGAGGCCCAGGAGCGTCGCGATCATGGTCGCAAGCTGAACTGATTGGTCTTGTGCTGGTCATCCTGCTGGCGGCCGCAGCCCGGCTCTACATGCTCGGAGATCAGAGTCTCTGGTACGACGAGTCGGATCGAGTATTCATCTCCTCTTTGCCTGTAGATCAGATCTTCCCGACAATGGCGGAGGAGGGCCTGCAGTTCCTACCGCTATACTTCCTTGTGCAGAAGCCATTCGTTGATCCCTTCAGTGAGGTGGTGGCGCGTCTTCCCTCGGCTTGGTTCGGCATCCTGGCCGTTGCGCTGATGGCACAGGTGGGACGGTTGGTGCGGGGCAGTCGGCTGGGACTTGTGTCAGCCCTGTTGCTGGCGCTCAACGCGTTTCACATCTGGTACTCTCGGGACGCAGGCTTCTACTCGGTTGTTGCGGTGTCTTCGCTGGGCTCGCTCTACTTCTTCCTCCGCCTGCTGAGCAGGCAGCGGCTCCGGCTGTGGGTGGGGCTGAGCGCGTTCACTGCCCTGGGCATCTGCACGCACTACTTCGCCTTTGCCATGCCCTTCGTGCAGTTCGTCTATCTCCTTGTGACTCTGCGGAGAAACCATAGGCTGCTGCGTGGTTGGGCTCTATCGCAAGCTCTGGCCTTTCTTCCCCTCCTTCCATGGTATGCTCTTGTCATTCGGCGCGGCGTGTTCTACTACGGAGCGGCTGGAGCTGTCGCTCCTGCGCCCCTTGATATCCTCTATACCCTGTGGAACTTCAGCATAGGCTATGCGGGCGGCGCCAACCTGCCTATCGTCCTGTCACTGGCGGCGTTCGGGAGCGCGCTCCTGCTCGGCGTAGGCCTTGCGGCGCGGCGCTGCTGGCCGGCCGGTCGGCTGCTCCTCTTGTGGCTTGTCCTGCCTGTGGCCCTGGCCTTCGGGATGGCGTTCCGCCTGCCGATGTATCTGGATCGATACCTGATGCCCGTCTTCCCCGCGTTCCTCATTCTGGTCGCGGGCGGCATCGGCGTGCTGGGAAGGCGGGCGAGGCGCGTCCTGCTTGCCGGGCTGGTGATCGGGTCCGCTGCAGCAACCGTGCGCCTCTATCACGATCCCGCCTACGCCAAGGAGGATTGGCGAGGCGTGGCCCAGTATGTCGAGGAGAATGAGCGGCCGGGCGATTTGATCATGCTGCTGCGATACCAGAGCCTGACTCCTCTTATGGCGCAGTATTACCGCGGCGTCCTACCGTTGGAGCCCCTGCTGATCCAAGACTATGAGCGCGATCCCTATGAGATCACGGAGGGATACGGGCGCGTCTGGTTGATCGTGCCGCACGATCATGGCGTGCCGGAGTTGCCACATACGATGCATCTGCTGGCCAGATGTCAGCCGGCTGATCCGCTCGACCCGGAATCGTACTCCCTGCCGCTGCTCGCAGAATGGGTGGGAGATCATCTAAGCGATCTGGCGTGGCATTCAGACTTCACCTGTCTGAGCCTGCTGCTGTTCGAGATGCCCGAGGGTGAATCGTGATCAAGAGGACGGGGCGACGACCGCAGCCTTCCGCTTCCGGAGCCCGCCGCGGCCTGGCGGTTCTGCTGGTCCTCCTGGTGGCGTTTGGGCTGCGGATGGTCCGCCTGCAGGACCGTGATCTGTGGTACGACGAGGCCTTTGCCGTCCTGTATGCTTCTCTCAGTCCGGAAGACATGCTCTACGGGACTGTGACGCCGGTCAGCGAAGCCGGGGCTGCCGACGTCCACCCTCTCCTCTACTACTTCTCCCTCCACAGCTGGATTGCGCTTGTGGGAGCATCTCCCCTTGCAGCACGGTTTCTCTCCGTTGTCCTGGGAATGGCGACCGTCGCAATGTTGTGGCGGCTGGTCGACTGGGTCTTTGACCGTCGTGTGGGCCTGATGGCGGCGATGCTTGCTGCGGCCAATCCCTTCCACGTCGCATATTCCCAGGAGGCGCGGATGTACGCCCTGCTGGCCCTGGCATCCGTCGTCGCTGCCTGGGGGCTTATGCGAGCACTGGCGGCCCCGCGGTCATGCTGGTGGGTCCTCTACATTCTGGGCGCAGCGCTCGCGCTCTATGCCCATAACCTGGGCGCGTTCCACATTGTCGCGCTCCACCTGCTGGTCGTAGCCAACCGTGATTGGCGGCGTCGTGTATGGGCACTGCTGCTGGCCGACTTGGCCGTCCTGCTGCTCTTCCTTCCCTGGCTGCTTGCCGTCCTTCCTGGCCAGCTCGGCTTCGTGGATAGGGGCTACTGGGTGGCCCCGCCGGGGGCGGACGAGCTGGCACGAGCCTTGATGCTGCCCATCGTCACGTTCTACGAGCCGACTGCACCCTGGCTGATACCAGTGGCGCTATTCACGGGGCTGCTGATAGTGGCCCTGCTGGCGCAGAGGAGTCTTCGGAGACGGAGTCGGGCCGGGTGGTTCCTCCTGCTGGCCTGGGCGCCGATCCTGCTGCTCTTCGTAGTCTCGCTCAGATGGTCGGTCTACTTGGAGCGCGCGCTGCTTCCGTCGGCGCTGTTCTACTTGGCAGCTCTGGGCTGGCTGGTGATCAGAGGCAGGCTGCCCCGGGCCATACGGCTTACTCTGGCGGGACTCATCGGTCTCTGCGTGGCCACGACCATCGTTGGCCACTACGTCTACTCT